>PPYE01000475.1_pt1 | contig 22572 bp, 36 predicted proteins | sample 1559881 | NCBI WGS metagenome assembly PPYE01 (sample SAMN08240022, study PRJNA423297) | Human gut metagenome, whole genome shotgun sequencing project.
CCTCCCGCTGCTCCTCGATCCTGTCCTCCACTTCGGAGATCCGAAAGACAACGGACACGGATCCGTCCGTCTTTGTCGGCTTGGTCGGCGGCGTCAACCTGAACGCGGACCCCGTACTGGGCGCCCGCAGTTCGCTGGAAAGGACGCGGTGGCGCTCCTCCAGGATCCGCTTTTTCCCCACAGCCGTGTGGTACTGCTGCAGGTATTCCTTGACAGCCTCACGGCCCAGGGTTTCGTCCGTTGTCTTTTTGCTCATTCTCACACCTCGGTAATGTCGTACCCAAAACGGTCCTTTAGCATTTTCTTTTTCATGGCATACTTGGCCGTTCTGGTGGCCTTGCTCTTTACGTCCTCCACGACGAACTCCCAGGGCACCCCGCTTTGTTCTGCGTAGTATGGCGCATGACTTCCGTATAGCTGCCTGTTTGGCGGCTGGTAGTATGTAAAATCCGCCTTGTAGCGGATCGCCCGCACCCGCTTTCCCTCCGTGTCGGTAAACGCTTCCTGCAGGGTGAAATCCACCTGGAGGCGCAGATCGCGGATCTGCCCCCTTGCCTGGCGGGCAGCCAGAACGTCGAACCTGCGGGCCTCTTTTTGGCTGTCGAAATGCAGGACGGCCCCGGAGGCTGTCACCCGCTCGGTGGGGGTGTTGTGGTATTTCGTGCCCTTTGCCGGATCCTGCGGCGGCGCGGCGGGAGGTGCTGGCCCCCGCCGCTGTTTCTGCTGCTCCATGTACTTTTTCATGGCCTGCTCCTGATATTTCGGCGGCAGGTCGGAAACGTTTATGGCCATTACGTTTTCCCCCGGCTTTCAAACTTTCGGAAGCGGTCTTTTATGCAATCGACGCAGGGGTGCAGGCAGCTATGAAAGCCGCGCTTGTTCGTGCCGTGAAAAACCCGCTTTTTGTATTCCCGGCAAATATGCGGTGGTTTCCCCATGGCCTTTTCCTGCTCCGCCTCCGTGCAACTCACGTTCCGGCAGTCGTTACAGTTCACAGGCGGCCATGGGCTAAATTCGTCCATGATAACAAACATTTTCTATTCCTCCGCCGCGTCCGGGATCTCCACATACTGCCACGACATGGGCGGACGGTCCAGGCCGAACTCTGCCAGAGGGCTGGGCGCGTCGAACTTCTCCGGTGACTGGACGATCCAGCCGGAAAGCCGCCTGCCTTTTGCGTATTTCAGCAGATCCTCACGCGGAACGCATGACATTTCTTCCAGGTCTTGCATGGTTCGGTATGATACTTCCCCAGGGCAAAGGAATTGACCTTGCACCGCTCCGGTGCCGCTAACGTACACCAGAACGGTCACGGGCCATTCAAGCCTTTCATTTTGCGGGTGTGTCTTTCGGATTTCCAACGTTTTTTCGCCGCCCAGGATCTTCTCCCACCACTCCGGTTTCATGCTCATAAGCACAGCCAGCATATTAACCTCCGTCCTTGCCGGGCAGCGGAATGATCCGGCATTTGTCCGTTGCGAACTCCGCCACATGATGGAGCGCCATGCAGGCCAGCACAATGTCCGCCATAAGCGCGTCCGCGTCCTCTTTCCCGCGCCCGTCCTTGTTCTGTTTCAGAAATCCAGCGGCCAGCATGTTCCCCAGTTTCTCCAGGTTCTTGGCTGCTTCCTGCCAGCGTTCTTTCGGCACGGTGTAACCGATCTCCACTTTCTCGGTGTTTTCCACGGCTCACACCTCCCAGGGGAAAGCAGAGGCAGGGAGATCCGGGAAATACTTCCGCAGATTTTCCTTGAAGAACACAGGGATCTCGTTCTCCTCGCAAAATGCCACGATGTTGTCCACCCACTCGCGGGCGGGCGTCACCTTGTCCGGTCGGTTGCCGGTTTCGGCGCCCAGGATCACCCACTCCGGTAAACCCTCCGCCGCGGCCATGTCCACCGGCCCCAGTAGCGGCTCCATGCTCCAAAAGCTGTTGATGTTTACACCCTGCATGACGTACATTCCCACCGCGTCCATGTTCGCCACGGTGCTGCCATACCAGAAATTGCTTTCGTGGGGCAGGAGGGCCAGGTGGTCCAACTCCAGATACCTGGCCGGGTTCTTTGTCAGGAACAAATAGCGGTGCTGTGGTGCCTTGCGGCAGGCGTCCAGCACCTCCACGATCCAGGAGGTGGGCACCCAGCGCCCAAACAGATCCGCCATGCTGCAAACAAACACGGTCTGCGGTTCCTTTGTGTTCTGCGGCTGGCCCAGGCGGTAGCGGTGCAGGGTAGGCTCGAAACCATACGGGTATGGCGTCGCCTTGATCTTCTCCGGCAGCACATGGAGGCCGCCGGCCAGCGGGGCCGGATCCTCCAGCCCTGCGTTGAAGCGTGTGGCCGTCCGCCTGGCGTAGCAGTACGGGCAGCCATGGCGGCAGCCGGTTACGGGGTTCCAGGACATTGTGGCCCAGTCAATTTTCGTCTTGTTCATTCTTCGTCGCTCCTTTCGCTTTTCCACTCGTTCACTATGCACTCGTTACAGCCAAAACTCTGGCAGTACACGCAAATGTCCATACCGTCGGCCATGGCCGCGCGGACGATTGCCGGGAAATTCGGCAGGTTCACCTTGCGGCGCGGTTTCAGTTCCGCCAGAACGTCGCCCAGGTATTCCGACGCCTGCCAGTCGCCATAGATACGCGCCGGGGCTTCCTGTTCCTCGGTTTCCGGGTTCATAGTCCAGAGGGCAACACACCCGCCGTCCGGGTCATGCTCCCACCGCGCCGGTGTTTGGCTTATGATCTGCCCATCTGCGCCCCGCGTCGTCAGGCCTATGGTGGCCGTTCCTTTGGCTATGCAAATAATACTCATGCTTTACCGCCCTTTCCATTACACGGCCACCAGCCGCTCCAGCTGTGCCATGGTCGTGATTGTTGTTCCGCACCATTCCGGCAGGTTTGCCCGAACCAGGGCCGTGGCAAACGGTGGCGGTACTGCGTTCCCGCACCTTGCCACTTGCTTGGTTTTCCCGTACTCCTTGCCGGTGTAATCTTTGTCGATTTTATAATCATCAGGAAAGCCGTTCGCCCTATACAATTCCCGCGGCGTCAGCATACGCAGCCCTATATCAGCCATGAAATACCAGGCGCCGCCGATCAAAAACAGGATCACCTCGTTGTCCGCCAGCGTGTAGCCGCAATACTCATTCAGGGCGGCACGGATTTTTGGCCAGTTTCGGAGATCGGCGCCCGGTGTCGCTTTTACCACTTCGGTGGTAATCACCCCATGATGGCCTCCGCCAGCGGTTATTGTTTGCACCGGCTCCGTTGCAGGTCCGCCCAGGTTTGTACCTTTCAGCTTGACCATGCTGGCCATGGTGATAGCTTCACGATCCCGCGTCGTGACCGTGTGAAGCGGTGCGCCCGCGCTCTGGTTGTGGTCGCCGCTGTAATACTTTGTCAGCGTAGCCGCCGCCAGGCCGTAGCGGTTGGAGGCGTCAATGGTCATAACCGGTTCTTTGACGCTTTGGCCTCTCACTCGCTCCGATTGCTCCGTGTGGTACTGGATCATGGCCGGACACGCCACGCACTCCTCCGCTTTTGACACCTGGGTGTGCGTCGGCTCCATTACGCTGCGCCCGCGGTCCCCGCCGCCGGTCTGCCCGATTGCGGCCAGGGTTGGCGTAATCAGCATTTGGTTTCCTGCGGTTGTCACGGTATGCACTGGGGCGCCCGCGGCTGCCCCCACGCTGTTGGTGGTATTCGTTACCGTCAGCGGCGCCATGACAGGGGAGGCCACGCCGTACCCGTGTTTTGCTGTCACAGTTTGAAGCGGCCCGCTCATTTCTTGCCCGCGGAAATCCCCAGCATGGTTGACAATCACCAGAAACGGATCCGCCGATTTTATCACGAATTTGTCCACGCCTCTGGCCACACGCCGCATAGTATTGGGACGGAGGGGGCGCTGCGCCGAAAGCCCATATTTTTCCTTGATCTCTGCGCGGCTGTCAAAAATGGACGGGCACGGCAGGCTCCAGTCTATGATTTCCGCCGCGCTGCGCCATGGTTTTTTCTTTCCGCTCTTTACCTCCGGGCTGTCTGCCGGTGCGTGTGTTGGTTTCGGCCATACAATAGGCCGCCCGTCATGCCTGGCAATCAGGAAAAACCGCTTTCGCGTTGTGGGCGCTCCATAATCCGCGGCCACAAGTTCGCGCCACTCGACGGCATATCCCAGGTTTTTAAGCTGCTCCAGCCATTTGTGGAAAGTTTGGCCCACCAGTTTTTTGACAGGCTTTCCTTTTCGCACAGGCCCCCACGTTTGGAACTCCTCCACGTTCTCCAGAATAATCACGCGCGGGCGGACCGTTCCGGCCCAGCGCAGGACGATCCATGCAAGCCCGCGTATATTTTTGTCAACAGGTTTCCCACCCTTGGCCTTGCTGAAATGCTTGCAATCCGGGGAAAACCAGGCCAGGCCCACGGGGCGCCCTTGGCAGACTTCCACCGGGTCCACGTCCCACACGCTGGCTTGAAAATGGCGCGTGTGCGGGTGGTTCGTCTTGTGCATTAAAATGGCGTCAGGATCGTGGTTCACCGCTATGTCTACCACGCGGCCCGTGGCTAATTCGATCCCGGTTGACGCGCCACCGCCGCCGGCGAAATTATCCACTATGATTTCGTCCAGGAAATTGATCTGCGCCCCACTCATGTTTCCGGCCCTCCAAACGCCGCCAGGTCGAAACAGGTCTGTTTCCCAACGTACTGGCACCACGCCCATTCCAGCATGGCGCCGCGGCTGTCCTGGTAGTCCTGCATGAACAGAACCACGTCCGCCGCCTCCATCATGGCGAAACACAGGCGCATATAATCCACGGGGCGCAGCCCCTCCGGCGCCGTGGCGAGGTTCAGTACGATATGGCCCGCCGCCGCCAGCTTCTTTTCCACCTCTCGGAACTTGGCTTTATAACGCCTGTCCCCGGTGATCTTGCCTGATATGTAGATTTTCACAGAAAACCCTCCTATTCGTTGAAAATCTCGAAATACTCCTGGTATGGGTAACCGCTGATCTCATGCCACCCGCTCCGGCAGGTGGATCCGTCGTCGAACTTATACAGCACGGCGCCCTTTCTCGCTTTCGGGTCCTTTCTCCAGCTGGACGCAGGCACGGCGGTGTATGTGATTTCCGGCTTGTCCATGTTCTGCGTTTTGCTGTACCGCTTCCCGCGCTTGCCGATCTCTCTGTACCTCTCCATGGTGGAACGGCTTTCTTTCATCAGGTAGGCGGCCAGCTTGTAGTGGTTGCCGCGCCTGTCCATAGGCTTGAAGCTGATACCTCCGCCGCCTCTTGGGACATTCTCCCACGCCTCTGTGATGATCTCCGGATCCATGCGGGAAATGATAACGTGAATGTGCGGGTTGGTCATGCGCTTGGTTTCTATGACCACCACGGCCTTGAACGTGATCCCGCGCTTTTTGCAGAGTTTCCGCAGGTTCCGCAGAAAGGCGGCCTTGTTCTCCAGGATCTCCTCGAAAGAACTGTCCTTGACGTAGTAGTGTAGAACGGCGTGGAGATCCCTATGGCCGAAATTGGCGTTTATATCCCATCGCAGGTGTTCCTCTGCCACCCGCTCGTTGATCCGCTCCTGCTTCTCGGTGGTGTGGCCGGTATTTGGGCCGCGCTTCACTCCTTTGGTGTGAACCCGGAAAGATTGCATTTTCTTGTGTTCGACACACGGACCAGCTTTCACCACCCTATGAACGTAGGCCATGGGTGCCTCCTTTTCTGCTGCTGGTCACTTTACTAATCACTCTTACCGGCGCTATACGGGGCCGTGGCCCCGTCGCTTTTTCCGGCTTGTATTCCGTCCGGGAACCTGATATAATATAGGTAAATCGGACGGTTTTCCGTCGTCTATATTGCCACCTGCGCCGTGTTGACAGCACCGGGCGCAGGTGGCTTTTCTTTTTATGCCAGGTAATCCTTGGCCATTTCCAGCAATTCCGCCGCGTGTTCCTGGTCAATGATTTTGACCTTGCCGGGCTTCTTCGGATCTGCGTCGATGGCCCAGCACGTTTTATTTGCCAGTATTTCCCGCTTGTTCAGTTCCTTGTCCAGCCTGCTTTTGTAATAGTCCCGGTCTTTCCCCCAGGCCACAAACTCCAGAAACTCCTCTGCGGTCATATTTACAGTTACTTCCACGGTGCCCTCCTTACGGCGTGGCCGCTGCTATTCTGTCAGCTGCCATTTGTGCATAGTCGGGGTTGATCTCGCAGCCTATGAAATCGCGCCGCAGGCGCTTGGCCACCACTCCGGTGGTGCCGCTCCCGGCGAACGGATCCAGGACCGTGCCGCCCAATGGGCTGCCTGCTAAAATACAGGGTTCAATCAGCTTTTCAGGAAACACGGCAAAATGGGCGCCGCGAAAGCCGTTTGTGCTTACGGTCCACACGTCCCGCTTGTTCCGGCGGCCCGTCTGGTTTTCTCGGTTCCCGTGGCTCTCGCGCTCCACTTGGGCGCTGTTGTCGTGTGCCCGCCCGCCGGTGTAGGCACCGCCGCCGCGGAACGTCCTGGCGTTTCCCTTGGTTGATGTAACGGGTTCGCTGATCGCCGCCGCGTCGAAATAATAGCGTTCCGATTTGGAAAGCAGGAAAATATATTCGTGGCTCTTGGTGCAGCGATCCCGGACGCTCTCCGGCATACAGTTGGATTTGTTCCATATAATATCCTGGCGCAAATACCACCCGTCTGCCCGGAGGGCAAAAGCCAGCTGCCAGGGAACGCCGATCATGTCTTTGTATTTGTAGCCCCGCGGCGTATGCTTTGCCGTGTGGCCGCAGGAATTACGGGTGTTCGTCGGCGGCTGGCTTCCTGATCTGGTGGCGTAACTATCGCCCATGTTCACCCACAGGGTTCCGTCTGCCCGCAGAACCCGCCGGACCTCATGGAAAACGGAAACCAGCGTTTGCAGGTATTCCTCCACGCTGGCCTCGTTTCCGATTTGGCCCGCCGCGCCGTAATCTCGCAAATTATAGTAGGGCGGAGAGGTGACGCAGGTATGGACGCTTTCGGGCGGCAATTTCCGCAGTTGCTCCAGCGCGTCGCCCGTCAGGATTATTTCAGCCATTGGCGGGCACCTCCAGCAGCTTCTCCCATGGCCTTGCCATGGGAAACTCCGGGGCGCCGATCCAGCCCCATGTCCGTTCGTATTTCTCGGTCATGCTCTTGGCCAGGGCGGCAGCCTCCGCCGCCGTGTAAAACAGTTTCTTTCCGATGTCGTCCAGTCTGCGGTAATCCGGCTCCGGGAACCCATCTGGCCCCGTGAAAAGCAGGCTCACCTCTGTATATCCGCCGGCGAAAAATCCGCGCACCGCGCCCTTGCACACGCAGTATTCCATGACGGGCGCAGCGTGGCCGGGTATGTAATAGCGGTGTTCAAAGACGGCGTACATTTCCGTGCCGATCTCCGGCCTTTCAACTCTCGCCATTGTCCGCCGCCTCCAATTTCTCCGCCAGCGCCTCAATGGTGGCCGCCGCTTCCTCCAGTTCCGTGGCCAGGAGGTTCCGGCCAAAACGGTCCCGCTGGTGCATGGCCTCCAGGCGGAGGTCTGCCGCCTGTTTCCGGTATGGGTTCCGGCTTTCGGTCCTTACTGGTCCGGTGCCCGTGTGGATCAACTCCAGCCACCAGGCCGGGTTGTTTCGCTCCGCTTCATGTGGGCAGGCGTCGCAGTTTTCCGCCGCACACTTTCCGCAGAACTCCCGGTGGAAAGCGTCGTCCCATGGTCCTTCCAGGCAGGGGAGGGAGGAGAGAAACGCGCCCAGGGCGGCAGGGGATACCGTGATCCGTTCAAACTCCGTCATGGTATCAGCCCTCCCTCTTGTGCAGGTCCACGCTCTCCAGGGCCTCCCACACAGTCCGCTCCCACTCCCACGCCCATGTGGTTTTCCTGATTGCGCCCAGCATGACGGTTTCCCCGTCGTGGCTCCAGGCCAGCGCCCGGCCTCCAGAAATAGCGGCCGTCCCCATTTCCGCCGTGGCCCGCTCCACGATGGCCAGGGCAGTGGGATCCACGCCATACGCCTGGCGGCCGTTCACCTCCTGGAATAACTGATACCCCCGGAAGGTGACGGGGACATAGGAGGCCATACTGGCCGCCTCTCCGCCCATCCACCCGGCCACATCGTCGCTCACGATCCCGGCCATGACGGCCTGGGGCTGGTCGTCCTTCTCGATGGCCATGGCCTCGCCGTCGTCCGGGATCATGCCCATGTGTTCCACGATGATGGCCAGCGCCTTGCGTGGAAGTTTGGTCCACAGGCACCGCACGAACCACCCTTCCGTGTAGATCGTGACCTCCCCGCCCTGGTTCAGGACGGTGTACCCGCTATGTCGGTATGCTGCTTTTATGGCCTTTACCAGGCCCTTTTCCTCGATGATCACCAGCCTGTCCTCCTTTATTTAATATGTATAGGCATTTTGGCCACCGGCTCCGCCGGATCGGCGGCCCACACCTCTGCGTCCAGGATTGTCGCCCAGTCGCACCGCCACACCTCCGCCGCGTTCAGGATCGCGGCCAGGTTGGAGGTGTGGGGCACCACGATTGCCCCATGGGCCGGGTGGACCACCCTGGAGCGGCCCGGGGCCTGCCAGCGGTGGAACCTGGCCCGCGCCACCGCCTCGCGTCTGGTCTGCTCCCGGCTCCCCTCGTTGAAATTGAACGGTTTCAACCCAGCACCGCCTCCCAGCGGTTCGCGGCCTCCATGACCTTTTCGGTGTACTCCGTGGAGGTGACGCCGGCCTCCCACGCTTGGAGCGCCCCGGCCGGCCCCATGTTGTAGGCCATAAGGGCCTTTTCCGGCTCCCCATAGTTGGCCATGTGGGTCCCCAGCAGGTAGGCCCCGCAGATGATGTTACCGGCCGGCGTGGTCGGGTCCTCCCCGGTTTCTGCCTCCAGGTTGATCCAGTATGTATTCTGCGGCCCCGGGTTTAACTGCATGATCCCCACCTCTCCCACGGCGCCCACGGCGTCCATGTCGAAGTGGCTTTCCACCTCCGCCACGGCCAGGGCCAGGGTGTAGGGGCACCCGTATTCCGCGCAGGCGGTCCGCATAACGTCCTGGAGGTCGTAGGAAAGCGGGATCTCCTCGGAGAAACACCCCTGTTCCAGCAGGGCGGCCTCGATCTTCTCCGCCTCCAGCGGATCCTCCCCCAGGACGGCCGCCGGCGTGGTAATTGGCGTGACGGCCACGGGATCCGGCAGGATCGTTTCCGGTTCGTCAGCACCTACGGCCGCGCAGGCCATAGCGACGGCCCACACCACAGCCAGGACCAGGGCGGCCATGCAGGCCAGGGCGGTGATCCGGCGGCGCCGGACGATACGCCGGCGGCGCTCATTCCGGCGGCGGCTGGCCTCCCGGCGCTCCGCCTCCGCTTGCTCCTGTGCCCGCACTCTCTCCTGTTCCTGCTGCTCCCGGGCGGCGGCCCGCGCCCGTCGTCTGGCCGCCTCCGCCATTTGATCCTCCCGGCGGTGCCGGACCTCCATGGCACCGATCCGGCGTTTCAGGTCGTCCACGTCTGCCGCCACACCCTGGTACTGCTCCATGGCCCGGCGGTACTCTTTTGCTTTTCGTTGGCTCATTTCCTGGACCCTCCCGTGAAAAATACTCGCTTGACCTCATAGGGGAGGCCATAGCGCCGGCGGCCGCACTTGTCGCAGGTGATCTTCTCGGACCGTCCGGGCAGTTGCTTGACCTCCCGATCCTTCCGGGCGGCGGTTTCCACCGCGCAGGGCTTGCAAAGAACCTTTTTCATTCCTCCTCCGCCTCCCGTTCATCCACCCAGGCCGCGCACATATCCGCCTGGTGGAGGCGCCACACCCACGGGGTGGCCTCCATGGCCGCCGAAAGGGCGCGGCCGTCACCTTTCACCGCGTTGTCATAGGCCCCCATGTGCCACCGGATGGCCAGCGCCTCCTCCGGCTCCAGGTCCATGTGCCGCTGGATCAGGTACAGACTTTTCTCACCGTGGCCCAGGGGGATGGGGTCCCGGAACGCATACGTTTGGTAGTCCTCCCAGTATCCGGTTTCCGGGTTCTTCCGCCGGCGGGTTTCGGTGTGGTAGCAGTTCACCTTGCACACGTCGTGCAGCAGGGCCAGGACGGCCACCGTTTCCTCCACGTCCTCCGCCAGCAGGTCGGAGGTGGTGGTCCCATAGGTTTCCACGCACACGATGGCCCGCAGGCGGTGGTACACGTTCAGGGAATGGTCCAGCAGGCCGCCAGGGTGCGCCCCGTGGTGCCTTGTGGAGGCGGGGGCCTCGAAAAAGTCCGTTTCCCGCTCCAGCCACGCCAGGAGGTCGTCCGCATATTCCCGCCGGACCCGCTCGGTCCAGATCTTCAAAAACTCCGCTTTTCTGTCCATGGTCTATACCTCCACACCTTGAAAGGTTTCTTTGATGGTTTTCCCGCGCACCTCGAAAGCCACGATGTGGAACCGCCCCCGTGGGTGGATATACTCCACACGGCCCCGCATGGGCCGCCGGATGGCCTTTCCGTGCGTCTCCTCGAAGATGGTTTCCGGCGTCCGCACCACTTCCTGGCCGATTTCCAGCCGGGCCGGGCGCCGCCTCCGTTCGTTCATTGGTTCCTCCTATTCCGCCGGCGGAACCTCGTTCCCCCATGCGTCCCACCCTGGGGCGCGGTCCCGGGCGAACAGTTCCAGCCGGGGAACGTCCCCCAGCAGTTCCACGATCCGCCGGCGCGTTTCGTCTGGTTTCTTGCTGTGCCCCTCAAAAGGGGCCTCGATCACCTGGTGGACCCGGTGACTGCGGACCCGCTCCCGGGCCTTGAGCCCCTGGGACACCCCCAGCAGGCAAACCTCCGCGTTTGCCCTTGTGTAGGCGCCCATGCCCCAAAAGTTTCCGCCGTTCTTCCGGTTCTTTTTGATCCACACGAAAGCAGCGGTTTTGTAGACGAACCCCCACGCCTCCAGGACCTTGATCGCCTCCGCGATGTTTGGGAAAGTTGCCCACATGAAACAGACTGCCCCCTCCCCGCAGATTTTCCGCACTGGCAATTTGCATATATCCTCGGTGGTCATGGTCTGGTAGTGCTTGGCGGCGTTCCCTCGGCTCTTGGCCGTGGTCCCGTGCTGCCGGTACTCCCACGGGGGATCCGCATAAATCACCTGGTATTCCTTATCAGGTAGCGGGAGAAAGTCCGCCATTTTCGGCACCCCTTTCTATCCGCCGGCGCTCCGCCGCCGTGACGTACTCCTCCACCATGCCCCGCTCCCGGAGGCCCTGCAGGTCTATGTACTTGTACGCGCCCCATACCAGCCGCCCGGTTTCTTTTTCGTCAATGTCGATTTTCAGGAGGGGGCGGCCCATGCAGGCAGAGAGAAAGGCGCGGCCCTTCTCCCGCTCCGTGGCCCACTCCAGGGCATAGTCCGGGGTGCGCGGATACTTCACAAAGATGGTCCCGCCGCGCATGGGCGGGAGATTTTCCACATATCCCGCCACCAGTGTGTAAAGTTTGGTTTTGTTCGCCGTCAGCCTCAACATTTACAGGACCTCCTCCCGATACCAGGCCAGGATCCGCTTGGCGTACTTCTTCCGGGTTCGCTTTTTCTTTGTGTGCCGGTAGCGATAGGCCAGGGGGCGGTTGTAGACGGAGGCCCACCGCATGGCCTCCTGGAACTCCAGCGCCTCCCGGCAGGCTGCCCACACCCTGGCCAGCGCCTTTCCGGCCTGCTCTATGGTCGTACATATCGCGCCCCATGCCCCCGCCAGTGACTTCATGGCCTCGCTGGCCTGCTCCAGCGTGATGGTCATGGACCCGCCGGAGATCACGGCCGGCGGCACGGCCTCCGTGGGTTCTTCCGCCGCCAGGGAGATCTCCGGGATCTCGCCGTATGCGGTCCCCACCGGCTGGCCGTCCATGTAAACCGTCAGCGGGGCGGTGTCCTTTTTATCAGGTCCCACTTGGCCAGCCCTCCCCCCGGTGGTAGCCCATAAGGATCTGGTGTCCCATTTCCCCCAGGGCGTGGCGCATAACCTCCAGTTCCAGCAGGTCGGTGTACTTCATCCCGTACCCCTCCAGCATGGCGGCCAGCCTCTTGGCCTTTTCCGTGGTCTTTCTCACGGCCTCCCGCTCCTTGGCCATGTCCTCCGCGTCGAACCGTGCCCGCAGGTCCTCCAGGTCAACCTCCCCTGCCGCGATCTTCTGGCAGAACTCCACGGCCTCCTCCCAGGTAAATTCCCGGTATCCTGCCGTGCTGATCTCTCTCCCGGTCCCTCTTGTGTCGTAGCAACTTACGGTGTGGCCCCGCTCCGGTGCGTCCCACAGGCGGAAGATCCGAAAAATGATCCCGTCCTGTCGCCCGATCATGGTGCCGCGCCCTTCCCGCCGCCACTTAATTTCCTTTCGTTTCATGGCGTATCCTTTCCGGCGGCTTACTGTTTCGCCGCCTTGCCGTCGGTGGGCTTTCCTGCTTTTCTGCCCCGCCGCTCCAGGGACTGCTGCACCTTCCGCTGGGCAAGTTCCGCGCTGTACCGCAGGCGCTGGTCCGGCAGGCGCGTCCCGTCCCGGCCCCGGGAAAGTTCCGTATAAACCACGTCCAGGGACTTCCCGACGGTCCCGGCGATCTCTTTCGGGGAGTATCCCTGTTCCCATAGCCTTTGAATTTCCAGGCGGTCCCCGATGGTTCTAAAAGCATAGTCGGCCATGTCCTCACCTCCAAACGGACAAAAAAATTAGGTCACACTCGGTCGATTGACCTTGTGTAACCTAATAGTAATGTCTGCCCGTGAAAAAGTCAAGGATAAATTACAAAAAATCCAGAAAAATTTTTGACGTGTGATATACTGGGTCCGCTCCACCGTAGTGGAGCGGCCTTTTTCGCCCTCTTTCACCGCCTCCAGGGCGTGAAAAACCACCGGCGGCCAAAACCCGGCCCCGGCCGTCCCGCTCCCGCTGTTCAGATTTTCAGGCGGCTACGTACTCCTCGAACACGGCCCCGGCGGATCTCCACCCCAGGATCCGGCGCGGATAGTTGTTCATCCACTCCGCCGCCTGGGCCACCTCCGCCTCCGTCACCTGATCGAAGTTGGTCCCCTTTGGGAACCACCGCCGCAGGATCCGGTTCATGTTCTCGTTGCTCCCGCGCTCTTGCGGGGAATAGGGGTGGCAGTAATATATTTTCGTCCGTGGGCCTTTCAGCCGGTATGATCTCTGGAGGCCAGCGCAGTCCATGAACTCGCTGCCGTTGTCCACGGTGATGGTGCGGAACACTTCCCGGAACCGCTTTCCCATCCTCCGCTCCACCCGGTTCAGCGCCCGGACCACGCTTTCCGCTGTATGGTCCGGGACCCGGATCACCAGCCCCCACCGCGTCAGCCGCTCTGTCAGCACCAGCAGGGCCGCCTTTGATCCCACCGGCCCCATAATGCTGTCCATTTCCCAGTGTCCAAACGTATTCCGCGCCCGGACCTCTGGCGGCCTGTCCTCGATGGTGTCCCCTGGGGCCTCTTTGGCCCGCTCCCGCTGCTCGTAGTCCCGCCGCCGCTCCCCTTTATACAGCAGGTGTTCCTCCGTCAGTTCCAGGAACACGTCCCCCCGGTATATGTAGGAATAAAGGGTTGTTTCGCAGATATGGGTTTCAAATTCCAGGCCGGCCGCCTCGATATAGGCCAGCGCCGCCCCGGGGGAATAGTGTTCTTCTATGATCTTCCGCTCCACGAAGTTGGCGAAAGCATGATCCCGGCCCAGTTTGATCTCCGGCCCCTTGGCCCTTAAATGCTCCTGGTACTTCCGCTCCGCCACCTCCGCGCAGTATTCCTCCTGGAATATGTATCCCTCTTTCTGCTGGAGGCACAGGCCCCGCTTGATCTCGTTGTATATGGTCTTGACGCAAACCCCCAGCATTTCCGCGATCTCCGCAGGCTTGCCCCCGGTTTTCAGCGCCCCCTCGATTTTCAGGCGGTCCTCCCATTTTAGATGGTGATACCCTTTGTAATTCATATTTTCCCCCTTTGCGCGGAAAAACGGCCGGCGTGATTTTCACGCCGGCCGCTCTCATTCTTTCCCTAACAGCCATAACACGGGCACGTCCAGGACCTCCGCTATTGTGACCACCTCATAATCCGTGACCAGGCGATCCCCCATCTCCATCCGGCTGATCACGTCCCGCTCCATCGGGACGCCCTCCAGTTGAAGGAGGCGGGCCAGGTCCGTTTGTGATAGCCGTTTCCCCAGCCTCGCCATGCGTATGCGGTCCCCGCAGATATTCTTTTTCCCGTGATATAGAAATTTCTTCACCGCCGCGCCTCCGTGTGGGAATAACCAGACTTTTTCTTAACTTTAGCACGGGATCAGGTAAAAACCCGTGGTAATAGTCTGAACAAAGAAAAAATGATTATTCCGGCGGGGTGCCCTTGGGCGGCCCCTACACCGGCGCGTGTGGTGCCGTTACTCTTTCCCCAGGATTTCGTCCGCCAGGCGGTCCATGGCGGTTTCTATAAATTCATTCAGGCTGCTATATCCTCCAGCCGCCGCCGCGTCCTTGTACCTCTGTTTTTTCCCTTTCTTCACGAAGGGGGAAAGCCTCTCATAATTCGCGGCCGCATACTTGTTTTTTGCTCTGGTTGCCGCCGTCCCCTTTGTTCCTTCCATGGGATCGCCTCCTTTTCCTGTATTATAGCGCCTTTTGTGTACTTGTTCAAGTATATAATCTGCACAAATATACTTGTGTAAGTTTGTGCAGGTTCACTCTTGCAAATATACTTGTTCAAGTATATAATGATACTCGTAAGGCAGGGGCGGCCAGCCCCTTACGAAAGGAAGTGAGGGAATGGACGAAATGACCACAGCGGAACTCAATCAGTTTTTAGAGAATATCGCAAAACTGATTGAGGCCACCGCCTCGGACCCTGCGGCCGCCGCAAAGATCGTGCGGGATAGCAAGGTCAAGGCATAAAAAGCGGTGCGCGGCCCCACCTCGCAAGTGAACCGCGCACCAAACCCAAACAGGGCGGCCGGCAGCCTTACGCCGGCCCACCCTGATTTTACAAGAGTAAGGCGAATAAATCAAGGGGGTTTCCAGAATGTCCACTTTTGAAGTCGGAAAATCTTATTACGCCACCAGCGCCTGCGATCACAACTGTGTTTTCGTGGTGGAGATCGTCAAGCGTACAGCCAAAACGGTGACATTCCGCCGGGATGGCCAGGAGCGCCGGGCGAAGATCTACGCGGACCACAACGGTGAGTATATCGTCCCGGAACGGTACAGCATGGCCCCAGTGTTCCGGGCCTCCTGTGAATACGTGGAGGACCAGGAGGAGGTGGAGGAGGCCGCCCCGGCGGATCCCTTGTCTGCCTACATTCCCCAGGACGCCCAGCCCTCCGCGCACCCCGGCCTGGTCATGGTCGGCCAGCCCGTGATCGGGAACTTTGGCGCCATGTACCCCCAGGAGGTCGGCGTGATCGTCGGTTTCCTGGAGAGGGAGGCCACCCGCTGGACCCCCGCCGCCACCATGGCGGTGATCCGATGGTCGGATGGCCGCACCTCCCGGGAGGCCCTGGAGGACATTCACCCCGCCGGGTGGCGGTCCCCCTCCGGTAGCCCCCTGGGCGTGTTCTTTGCCCGATAACTCAATATAAGCCGGGCCGGGCGGCTACTTCCCGGCGGTCCCGGCCACTTTCTTGACATTTCATCGGCTGGTCCTTAAAATAAAAATGCAGCCACCTTTCCATGGTGGCGGAAAGGATGGGTAGGTCAATGGGATATTCAAAAACAGAAATCGCCCAGTTCGTCAATAAAAACTGTGTGCGTTCAAGTTGTCTGTTCTGCAAAACGGCGGATACGCACGGAGGTTATGAGCATTGTCCTTTTCTCGAATTGAAACAGTTGGCTTTTGATCGCAAGGTTCTTTCGTCTGATGTGCCTGATGATCTTACTTCCAAATAACGAACCCCCGGCACCTACACGGTGCCGGGGGTCCTCTTTACTCCGTTTTGTCTTTGCCCCAGTTGGTGATCTGCTCCAGGGCCTCCCGGAGTTTGTCAAAGCCGAACATGGCCGCATAACTCACGAACAGGCCCAGGGCCACCGCGCCGGCCACCATGTACCAGGTGACGGCCCAGCCCATGATCTGGCACACCGCAAAGAACGCCAGCAGGGTCACGGCCATGGCCACCAGCACCGCCAGAATGTTGGTGGGGATCTTGTCCCAGGTGATTTTCTTGACCACCTGGGTGATGATGTTGGTGATCACGGTCAGGATCAGGGCCGCCAGCAGGATGGCGGACACCGCCAGGGGAATGTACTGCATAATGTTTTCCATGTATATGTCCTCCTCCGATTATTTCACAGCCCCGCCCAGCGCCTGCAGCAGCAGGTCCAGGCTGGGGAATGTGCCATAGTTGGCCAGCCAGTATTCCGGCGTATTGATCACGCCGGCGGCCACCAGCGCGGCCACGCCCTCCTGGGGCGTATCCGTCCGCACCCCGGCCTTTGTGATGGTCTGCGCGGCCTTTTTCAGCAGAATGTCCAGGTATTGGACCTTTCCGGCCTCCGCCGCCTCCGCCCAGTAGTCCGGGGAGTTGATCACGCCCAGGGCCTCCAGTTTGTCGGCCGCCGCCTGGGGTGTATCCTGGAGCATAAGCACCTGGCCCACGCGGATCAGGTTCTTGTTTTTGATGGCGTTGATCTCCGCCAGGGCGTCCACGGTGGTGCCGTACTTGGCCGCGATCTTGGAGAGGTTGTCCCCGGCCGCTACCTTGTAGATGGTGGCGCCGCCGGTGTCCGGCTTTGTCGCGGTCCCGCCGCCGGTGGTTGTCCCGCTCTCGGAGTAATCCACATAGGGCAGTTTTCCGTGTTTGGTCCAGGTCCGCGTGTTGTACCCCGCTTTGCTCCCGATGTTCCCCACGGCCGTGATCTGCACCTTGTTTTCCCACTTGGGGGAACACTCCACCGCCAGGCCGTCCCCGATGTAAATTCCGATATGGCCGGACATCCACACCGCTTCACCCACGGCCATGTTGGCCCATCCGGTTGCGGAAACGTCCAGGCACCTGGTGATCATGGTGTCCGCCCCTATGTCCGGGACCCCGTTGCTGGCATAATTGGCTCCGCCGTAGGTCTTGGAGGCGTTCCCGCTCCACCCCCACAAAATGCCCTTGATCAGGCACACGCAGTCAAAGCCATATACGGGCGGGTTTTGGTTTCCCGCCGCCTTGATCATGGCCGTGCGGTCCGCCGCTCGGTTGTAGGAATGGTTATTGCAGTAGCGGCTCACGTTGGAACCCGTCAGCGGTGCCCCGAAACAGCCCATAACGTACAGGGTTTTGAAGTTCTTGGCGATCTCCACCGCCTTTTCCACGAATACATTGGCTTTCATTTTACCCATTGTTTTGCGCCTCCTGTTCTTCTTTCCTCATGCGCTCCCGGTCCTCCTGTTCCCAGCGCCGGTCCCGCACTTTTTCCTTTGTGGTCTTGATCCATCCCATGACCCCGTTTTCAAAACCGCACACGCCGAACACGCAGGCGGTCAGGGTGGCAGGCTCGTTCCCGGTGTGCCAGAACACGGCCAGGTCCGCCGCCGTATAGGCCACCAGGATCACACCCTCCAGGATCAGCACCTTGTCCATGGTCCCCATTTTCTTCTTTGCGGTGGTGGCCAGCCGTGCGGCCGCTGCGTGGTTTCCGCCGGCCAGCCTTGTGGCGGCCCAGCACAAGGAAAAGCCCAGCAGCGCCCCGCCGGCCATGGCGGCCGCCGCGATCAAAGGCATATTCATTCCTGCGCCCCCTTTTTTACAGAAAATCCGCCTTTGCCAGGCAATCCTCGTAAATATCCTTGATCCGCTGGGAGGTCAGCACGGTGGTGTTGTTCTCGAAATGCGGGTGGTCGTCGCAGTATCGTTCATAACTGGTAATGTCCCGCAGGATCTGGTCGAAATGCTCCTTTGTGTGGCGGACCCCGTGGATCGTTTCGTCCCCGAAGTGGAGGATCCGGGACCGGCAACTGATCGCGTCCCGCTCCTCCTGGGCCGCTTTCATGGCCTCCAGATCCCGCTCCAGTTGGTCCACCTTGGCGATCACCTCCCCATTGATGGCGCGGCCGATAGCCTTGGCGATGGCGGACCATGGATTTACCTTGATCGGTGCCACCTGGATCAGCGTCATGGCTACCAGTAGCACCCCGCCGCCGCCCAGCAGAATTTCCTCCAGGTTCAAGGTCCCACCCCCTCACCGACGGCCCTGGCGTACTGCCGCCGCACGGCCGCGATCTCCTCCTCGTGGGCCAGCGCCCCGAACTGGGCCAGTTCCATGGCCTGGGCCTGAATGATCACGTTCATGCGGTCAATGACGGCGCACAGGTCCGCGATCACTTTTGTGCTGTCCATGGCCGTCACCTCCTCGCGCCGATCAGATCCGCGATGTGCTGCAGGTCCTCCACCGGGGCCTCATAAAATGCGTGGCCCCACAGGAAATGATCTTCATGGTCCGGGTGCCTGTATTTCTGGCTGGTTTCGTCCTCCCACACCAGATCCCAGCGGTCTTGATAGCCCTTGTCCCGCTTTTCCAGCCGCTTGGTGATGGCCGTGGTCAGAGCGCCCCGCTCCAGCCCCCGGCCGTCGTCGTTCCTGGCCAGATAAAGGTGGGCGTTCCGGCTGGTTGTGGCGCACACGGCCGCGCCGTTGTATAGGATCAGGCCGTCCACGGCCTCCAGCCGTGTCCCGTAGGGGAGATTTACCCTGCCCCCGATCCCCTCCACCCTCATGCGCTTTTTGACGATGTACTGGGCCTTTTCCATGGCTTACACCTCCGCCGCGTCGTCTGCGGCCTCCGTCCACCCGTACACGCCAGGCTCCCATACGTTGGCCGCCACGTCGCTGATCCAGTGTTTCCCGTTGTGGCTCACCTTGGCCCCCTGCTCGTATGCGTCATGGGCGCCCAACGGCTGGGACCACTCCGGCCATTCCTCCGCCGGATCGGAAATGCTCACCCACAGGCTCACCGCCGTGTCCGGCGTCCAGTCTGCCTGCGACGTGTGCGCCTGCAGGCACTTATACAGTTTTCCGTCCGTATAGCGCCGGATCTGCCCGGCGGTGTAGTTGACGGGGTAGGCCCAGGGGGAGAACAGGTCGGCGTGTTCCGCCGCCGTCACGTCGTCGATGTTTCCGGCCTCCGCCATGGTGGTGAACACGATCCCGTTGGTCGTCGCCGTTTTCTCGATCTCCTCTCCCGCGTCCGCCTCCTCCAGGATCACGCTCTCCGCGTCCCCCAGGGCCTCCCGGCCCAGGAGGTGGTACACGCTCCCGTTGTACGCGATCCCCGTGGCCTCCGCCTCCCGGCACAGCACAAAGCACCCGTTCCCGGCCTGCCGCACGTAGGTGGGGGCCTCGGTCATGCCCAGGCTTGTCCCGTCTTTTACGATCCGATACATGGTTTTACCTCCTCTGTGTTTCTGTCCTTGATGAACATGGCATAAAATACGCGGCGCAGTTTCAGCACCCGTCCGTGGTCGTTGAATTGCTCATAGTAGGCGATCGGCCCGTCATTCAGCCACCGCGCCACCTCCTCCACCGTTTTCCTGCCGGCGGCCACTTCTCCCTGGAAAAACCGCAGTTTCCTCCGCGCCCGTTTCATCCCGTCCCGGCACCCGTGTGTGATGATCCGGCCGGTTTCCGTCAGGTGGAATTTTGCCTTGCAGAACCGGAAAGGCTTGGTCAGCGGCACGATCTTGGACTTGTTCCGGTTCACCGTCAGCCCCATGTCCTCCATGCGCTGCGCGGTGGCCTGCAGGAACTTCTCCGCCTGTTCCTTTGTTTCGGCCCCCATGTGGTAGTCGTCCATATAGTGGGCCGGATTTTTCGCCCGCAACTGGCAGGCGATCCAGTTGTCCACGGAGGACGGCAGGGACACCATTTCCATCTGCGACGGTTCCACGCCCAGGGGCATACCCACGCCGCCCGGCACGGAGGCCACCACCGTGTCCGCCACCGCCCGGATCCTCGGGTCGTAGATCAGGCGCCGGTGCCGCTCATAGATCGCCGCGTGTGGGGCGCTGGGAAAGAATTGCTTTAGGTCCACAAGGATGATATAGCCGCTCCGGCCGCTCTCCCGGTAGGTTTTCCGCAGGGCCTTTTTCAGCCCCTTGTAGTGGAACTGGAGGCCCTTTCCTCGCTGGCTTGCCCCGTTGTAGTAGATCATGCCCGGTGTGTATAGTGGCTCCAGGACCTCCTTTGTGTGGGTCTTGTGGATCTGCCGGTCATTGATGTGCGGGGCGTCTATGGGCCGGACCTTTCCCCGCTCCCGGAGGGTGAAGTGGGCGCCCGGCTTTGGCCGCCACTTCCCGGAAAGCACCTCCCGCCGCCGGCGGGCCGTGCCGGAAAACAGGTGCCGCTCAAAGTTCTGCGTGGATTGTTTCCACCTCACATTGTTGCAGCACTTCTTTCCCCATTTGAACATTTTTCGGAAACTGTAAACCTGATCGGCCCCTCCCAGGGCCTCGCTCCTCCTCCGCCTCCGGTTTTCCCTGGCGGCCTTTCGTCTATGGTATCGCGCCTCCCGGCGCTCCTCACTGGTCATATATTTTTTTCGCGCCTCCGTGCGGTTGTGGTGTAGGTGTGCGGCTAAACGCGTAGCCCCTTCACATGAAACGGGGTTAGCACAATAGGCCCGCCATGCAAGCAGCGTCCGTGCAGGGGCCACAAAGGGCAGTTTTAGGCTCTCGCCAGGGAAGTATCTCTCCTTTCACAAAGGGTCCGGTTCGTTTCCTACTGCATTTGACCCGTTCCCCTCGCGGGGTTGTGAAATCCGGGGGCCACGGCCCAGGAATTGTTCGCGTTGTTGTTGTTCGGGTTGCCGTTGGTGTTGACAAGGCAGAAATTGTTCGTGTTCGTCGCATTGACGGAACGGCACCACGCATTGGCCGCCGTCAAAGGGTCCGCCGCCCTGCCACTCGGCACGTTTTCAGAGATACACCCAAAAATGACCTATTTTCTTTTCCGGTCGCTTTCTAAAACGGCCTTGATCAGTTCGTTTTCCCGGTCGATCTTCTCTCCCAGGTTTTGCGCCATATCGTCCAGTTTCTTGGTGGCCTCCGCCGCCGGTATGCTCCGCCCGTCCGTCTTGGTAAAGCACCCCTGCGGGTTCATGGCCAGAATGGTGTAACAGTGGCCCAGACGCACGTCCAGGGCCATGAGCGCGGCCCGGGCCTCCAGCAGGTGCCCTTTCCGCAGGCCCAGGTTCGGCTCTCCCTTTGGAAAAATGCTGTTCGCCTTTTCCGTCTGGTCGATGATCTCCCCGGCCAGCGCCGCCACCGGCTCCGCCAGCAGACGGGCGTACCTGGCGGAAAGCCGGGTCAAAAACGCCACGGTTTCCGTGTAGATCTCATTGGCCAGGTTCACATACTCTGCCTTGCTGGTGGATCGCTTGCTTTTCAGGACAGACACCGCCGCCCCTCCTCTCGGTTGGTGTTGGGTGGGTTCCCGCCCACTTGCGTGGGCGGGATTTTCCCCGATTGCTCCGCCGGATTAGGCTGCAAAGCCGGGGGCCACGGCCCAGGAATAGCCCGCGGTGCCGTTGTACGGGTCGCCGTCGGTGTAGACAAGGCAGAAATCGTACGTGTTCGTCGCATAGACGGAACGGCACCACGCATAGGCCGCCGTGCCGGTGGCGTTGTGCTTGTAATGCACCTTGCTGTTGCCCGCCTGATAGTAGGCGTACTGCTGCTGGTAGTTCTGCTCCGCGCTGTTGGCGTAGGTTCTGGCGCCGTGGATCTCGAACTCCGCCAGCAGGGGCAGGTAGTCCGTGGTGCTGGTCACATAACTGGCCGTATTGTTGCCGCCGCCGGTGTTGTCGCTGTACTTGGTGATCGGTTTCATAACGGCCCGCAGGTCCGCCGGCAGGGCCGCCAGCAGGGTGTTTGCCCTCGGGCTGGTGGGGGAGGCGTCGGAACCCAGGATCGTGGTTCTCATGTGGCAACTGGCCCACCCGCCGCTGTTGCTGTTGTTCGGGTTCATGTTGAAATACCCGTTTCCGCTCTGATAGTTGCTATACTGGGCATCGCAGAGGCCCACCTGGGTGCCGCCGATCTTTCCGATCTTGAAGTGGATCCGGTTGGACCCCTCCCGGGCGGAATTGTGGTTGAACCCGATAATATAGACATTGATTGACAGGTTGGAAAAGTTCGTGTTTCCCACCTGGCCGTTGATGGTGATGCTCTTGGTGTCGCCCACGTCCCAGTAGTTGTCCCCCTGGCCCGCGTCGGAAACGGCCTTGATGGTGGCCCACGAATTGCTGTTCAGGGTGTTGGAGATCGCCGTCACCGTGATGGTTTGGGTGTCCGTCTTGGTCACGCCGCCCTCCGAATAGGACACGGTGATCGTGGTGTTGCCCGTGGCCAGGGCGCCGGTGGGGGAGTAGGTGTACCCGCTCACCGCTTGGCTGCTCCCGTCGGTGTAGTGTGCCGTCACCACCATGCCCGCCGGGTTAAAGGTTTCCCCGGAGAAATAGGCCGTTTTGTTGGGCGGCGTGGTGATCTCGATACTGTCCAGCACCTTGGCCACCGTGATGGCCTGCGTGGTCTGCTTGGTCACGCTGCCCTCCGTATAGGAAATGGTGATCGTGGTGT
>PPYE01540890.1_pt1 | contig 22572 bp, 19 predicted proteins | sample 1559881 | NCBI WGS metagenome assembly PPYE01 (sample SAMN08240022, study PRJNA423297) | Human gut metagenome, whole genome shotgun sequencing project.
TACAAAAAAGCCAACTAATTCGCAATACTTTGTGTATGAATTAGTTGGCTGATTTTGTAATATTTAATGAATGTCCCTATTTATACCACAAAAAGACACATGGGCCATCACTAGAAAGGAAGACCGGCTTCTGATAGGAGCTATAGGAATTCTACCAGACCCAAAGAGAGAGAATTCAAATGCCGGAATGATAGGTTATTGGTTAGATGAAGCCCAATGGGGAAAAGGATATATGTCTGAATCCGTCTGTGCTGTCTTGGACTATGGCTTCAACAAACTAGGATTAACCTTGATCAGTGCAAATTGTTATCCTCAAAACAAACGTTCACAACGTGTTTTGGAGAAAATGGGGTTTACATACGAAGGCATTCTCCATCAAGCCGAAGTTAGCTATGATGACAAAATATATGATCATTTGTGTTATTACTTAGAGAAAAACAACCTAAAATAAGTTTTTCATTTTTACACAATCTCAAATGCCTATTCTATTTCATCATTAATTTTGTTAATCCCTAACTTCCCCCAAAGGATATATACGTGTCTAAAAAAATCAAAACAAAGCAATCGTTCTTGGGTAAAACATTTATCCAAGAACGATAAAAATACACCTTATTCTTCTTCGGAGATTATTTCTCATAAAATCAATTGAAATAATACAAGAAGATAGCGATGCCTTCAAGTGCCTTCTTCGGTTGGTCTTTTATCTCAATTGTAAATTTAATTTCAGCCTTGGCTACGCCACGCAAGTTCTGTAAAGAATGAAGACTTGCTACCATACGGATACTCTGACCTGCTAGGACAGCCTGTCCAAATTTCATCTTGTCCATACCATAGTTGATCATCATTTTCAGATTATTCACTTCTATAATCTGGTTCCACATATGTGGAAGCAACGAAAGGGTCAGGTAACCATGTACAATAGTACTATGATAAGGACTTTCCACTTTAGCACGTTCTGTATCTACATGAATCCACTGATGATCCAAGGTAGCATCTGCAAAAAGATTAATTCGGTCTTGCGACACTTCCACATAGTCGGAAATTCCAATCTGCCGTCCTAGCAGCTTCTCAAAATCCTCGTACGAATTAACAACAACTTTATCCATTATCTCTTTGTTTTAAAGGTTATACACTAATTGAATACAAAAATAAGAAAAAATAGTCCTATATTTGCACTTTATTCACACGAAAACTTCATTACAGATGAGAATTATTGAAAGAGAACAGCGTACCGCAGAACAAATGATCCGAATTTATTGTCGGTACAAGGAAGGCAATAAAGAGCTTTGCCCAACCTGTCGGCAGTTATTGCAATATGCACATAACAAAGAAATCCCCTACGGCAATGTTTTTACTTACGGAAAAATAGCACAACTTATAGGTAATCCCCAATATTCACGAATGGTAGGACAGGCTTTATCTTATGCACCAAAAGAAGAAGACCTTCCTTGCCACCGGGTAGTAAACAGCCAAGGAAGACTAGTTCCCAGCTGGCAGAAACAAAAAGAATTATTGGAAAAAGAAGGAATCACCTTCAAGCGCAATGGATGCGTCAATATGTCCAAACACTTATGGGACATTACTGGTTCACTCACATCGACAATAGGTATTAGCCCCACAAGTGCAACGTGGCAATAATTGCTCACTCAGTTCGTCCCGATAAAACTCATATAATTCACGATACATCGTTTCATAAAGTTCGGAAATACGATGTTCCAATTCTGTTTCATCCTCATAAATATGCTGAAACGGGTCATCAAAAGAAAAATGCTTCCAGTTTTTCACTTCCTTATTAAAATCACCCTCCACTTCCTTTGCTTCTTCACAAAGAGTAATCACATAGTCCCATGGTTGATGGCAATATATATCCACATCACTAGCTTTCTTACGAGAGCAATCGTATCCATTCTGTTCCATCACCCCTACCACTGAAGATGGTACCACTCTTCCCGGCAGAACTCCAGAAGTAAATATCTTTGTCCCATGTCCAAAAGAAGATAATATCTTCTGTGCCATACGACTACGACATATGTCACTATTACTCACCAATAAAATATTCATCGCTATTCCTATATTTAAATTCAACAATTATTTTCATTCATCCCTACTAACATAAAACACTCTCAAAGTATAAACTAATATCCGATATCCAGCCCCATTCAAGTGCAAATCATCAATAGGCAAATTAGGGTTCAATTTATCATTCAACAACAATTTATCGAACACGTCTATCACCAATAAATGAGATTTTAAGTTTTCCTTTCATACCTACCTCTTCACCAGTTTTTTTGGAGAGCCACTCCATGAACACCCCAAACAATAAACAATAGTCAAATCAAACCCTTCCATATTCTCTTCCAAATTTCTCGGTACCACTTCCCCTTCATCCGATACATAAACTAACAACCTTTCTTTCTTCTCATTTTTAACGTATAACCCTGCAATTTTGCATTGCGGACACAACAATTTTCTCATATCTATTTTCTCTTTTTATCCAAAACAACAAATTAACATCCAATTTTTCTTATAAATTTGCGGCAAAAATACGAAAAAAAAACAGTTGAATAGCATCTGTAATGAATTTGCACAACATAAAAAGATTATTGGAAAGAAAATGCCTATCTTTGCCCAAGAATATAAAATCGCAAAATAAAAGTGTAGCTATGGAAATAAAATTAGACAGAAAAAAAATCATATTGCGGCATCTGATTACAAAGAACAAACAACCGTCATAAAAACAACTAGCGATTTCAAAATAGGAAACAATGTAGACACGAACAAAATAGAAGGGAATTATATGGTAAAAAGAGAGAAAGAAACGCTTATAAAAATAATAGAACTTCGCAAATCTCAACGCGATATTATCCTAACTTTAAATGTATCTCTATATTCCCGTTACAGACTGAAAAGCAGTCAACTGAAGTATTACAGGAATTAAACAAAAACTTTATCATCCATTCCGAGTTGTCCGCATAGTGACCTCACAAGAAAAACAAATCATTAGCAACTATATTAAACGAACTATGATACATTTTTTTAAGAATTCCATTGCCACTATAAAGTTACCCGATAAGTTCACTTATCCTTTTCACTATACCCCTCATCCACTTTGCATAATAGCGACTAAAGAAGTACAAGCCTATCTGACAAGTCAATCCCAATGGCAAAAAGAATTGCAACAAGGAAAAATGTTTGGTGTCCTAATTGTACAAACACCCGAGAATAAAATAGGTTATTTGGCTGCATTTTCAGGAACATTGGCTGGTAAAAACTGTCATCCTTTCTTCGTCCCGCCAATTTATGATTTGTTACAACCACAGGGATTCTTCAAAATAGAGGAAAAACGTATATCCGCCATCAATGTATGCATTAAAAAGACACAGAACGACCCTCGTTACATAGATCTACTCCGACAAATTGAAAAAGAAAAAATACAATCCCAGCAGGAATTGACTGAAGCTAAAGAGTTTTTCAAATCCGCTAAAAAAAACAGAGAAATCCGGCGCAAGACAGGAATTCCCGACGCAAAGGAGTTAGCTGCAATGATACGTGAAAGCCAGTTTCAAAAAGCTGAATTAAAACGCATGGAAAAAATATGGAAAGAAAAAATCGCTTCACTACAAGCAGAAGCCGATACTTTCATCACAAAAATAGAAACGATGAAGATAGAAAGGAAAAAACGTTCTGCCACTTTACAAAGAAAGCTGTTTGAGCAGTTTCAAATACTAAACGCCCATGGAGAAACAAAAGATTTATGTCGTATTTTTGCACAAACTATACAAAAATTTCCTCCTGCCGGAGCCGGTGAATGTGCAGCTCCCAAATTACTCCAATATGCCTATAAGCATCAATTAAAACCTATTGCTATGGCAGAATTCTGGTGGGGAGATTCTCCAAAAGCAGAAATAAGACATCATGGATACTACTATCCTGCATGTAAAGGAAAATGCGGACCTATCCTGGGACATATGTTACAGGGACTGGAAGTGGAAGAAAATCCCTTGTTAAAAAAACATTATCATGAAATGCCATTAGAGATAGTATATGAAGATAATTACCTAGTCGTAATCAACAAACCAGCAGGAATGCTCTCGGTTCCAGGAAAAGGAGAAATAGACTCTGTCTATCAACATATAAAAATACTTTATCCAGATGCCACAGGTCCTCTGATAGTCCACCGATTGGATATGGCTACTTCCGGTGTGTTATTAATAGCCAAAAACAAAGAAGTACATCAGCACCTGCAAGCACAATTCAAGAATAGAATGATAAAGAAACGATATATTGCCTTATTGGATGGCAAGATTTCTTCTAAAGAAGGAACCATAATACTCCCCCTCCGTATGGATCCTCTTGACAGACCCAGACAAGTAGTAGACCATGAACATGGAAAAACCGCTATCACACAATATCAGGTTTTAAACGAACAAGAAGGAAACACACTTATTGCCTTTTATCCATTGACAGGACGGACACACCAATTAAGAGTACATGCCGCCCATCCGGAAGGATTACATTGTCCTATACGAGGAGATGAACTCTACGGACAAAAAGCAGACAGACTTTATTTACATGCTGAAAGTCTAGAGTTTGTTCACCCTGTAACAAAAGAAATAATTTTTGTAGAAAAGAAAAGTAATTTCTAATAGTTTTTGCTCAGAAAATTTATCTGTGGGTGCTGAAAGTTTTTTTCAGCACCTCACACACCAAATTAGTATTTTACCATTCCTGAAGTAGACATCCGTTTTATTCTTCCATACACATATATAAATGCGGGAATCAGAAAAATAACTGCAAATATCCATGCCGTAGGGTCACCAAAACAAACAGCTAAATAGCCCAAAATTGGTACTGCATAAAGACTGACCATTATACGGGCAATCATTTCGGATACCCCCGACAACATAGCCAAATTGGTAAAGCCCACCCCCTGAATGGAATAACGCAAGATACAAAGTAAGCCCAAAACCGGAAAGAAAGAAACGGAAATATGCAAAAACAATTCCGTATCTTTCAATATCTCCCATTCTGCTGGGTCAACAAATAACAAGGCAAAAGTACGTGCTCCCAACATCAAGACTACAAACATAAAACCACAATAAATAACCATCATTAATACACTCGCCTTGATTCCCAGCCAGATACGCTTCGGTTTTCCCGCACCGTAATTCTGTCCACTATAAGTAGCCATAGCTATACCCAGACTCTCAAGCGGACACATACAAAACATCTTAATACGCATAGCAGCCGTAAAAGCAGCCACACAAGCAGTACCCAATGCATTATTCGCACTTTGCAACATAATACTGCCAATAGCAGTAATAGAGAACTGCAATCCCATCGGCACACCGATATACAGTAAAGTCTTTGCCAACGCTCCTCGAAATTTATGCTCTGTCGGAGTCCCCTTCAGAATCTCAAAATGACGCATCATATACAAATAACACAATACAGCCGAAACCCCTTGTGAGAATACCGTAGCCACAGCTGCTCCCGCCACTCCCCAATCAAGTATCAAAATACAAAAGAGATCAAGCAAAATATTCAATATCGTAGTAAAAAGCAAAAACCAAAACGGAGTTTTGCTATCACCCAATGCACGAATAATACTTGAAAGCAAATTATAGAAAAAGGTACAGGGCACCCCGATAAAAGTAATCAGCAAATAAAGATAAGCATCCTCAAGAATATTCTCCGGAGTCTGCATCATCTGAAGAATATCCGAACAAAACATACTAGTTACAATAGCAATTACTACAGACATCACCGCTGCCAATTGTAAACTAACTGCCACAAAACGCCGCATCATACCATAATCCCTTGCTCCAAACTTCTGTGCGACAGGAATACCGAAGCCACCACAACAGCCATTGCAAAAGCCTAATATCAAAAACACCACCGAAGTGCTAGCTCCTACAGAAGCCAAAGCATTAATTCCAAGAAACTTACCCACAATAGCAGCATCCATCAAGGAATAAGTCTGCTGAAGTAAATTACCCAGCAATAAAGGAAAAGCAAAATTCAATATCAAAGGGAACGGACGTCCCGAAGTCATCTCTCTCGAAGTTGCCATAACATGAATGTATTGTAAATCCGAATACAAATATATATCATCCTTTGTAAAAATACATATTTCTAGAACTTCATTTCAATGAATACCCATTAATTAAATGATACATATCAATTTTTCTCGGAGAACTATCGTCTTTCCCAAAATCCTGAATAAAAAAGCAACAACACAGCAAACAATTCCAAACGTCCTATCAACATCAGGAACGACAATATCCATTTAGCAGCATCAGGCAACGCCGCCCATGAAAAAGCAGGACCGAATGCTCCTAGCCCCGGTCCCACATTGCCTAAGCTAGAAATTACTGTACTCATCGCTTCAATTATCCCCACCCCGAAAAACATCAGCAGTATCCATCCGGCCAAAATACAGAACAAATAAAATACAAAGAATGTATTCACTGAAGCAATGATGGAAGGCGATATAACCTGACGGTTCACACGAACAGGCAATACAGCCCTAGGATGCAGCATCCGTTTGAATTCATTTTTGATATTACGCGCCAGAATCATAAGGCGCATATTTTTGATTCCCCCACTAGTAGACCCCGTACATCCACCTGACAACATAGCAAAAATAAGAAGCATCCATGTAAAAGATGGCCACAAGTTATAATCATCCGTTGCAAAGCCGCATGACGTATGCGCCGTAGCTACTTGAAACAGAGCCCTGCGGAATGCCTTTTCCCAATCATAATGATTCTGAAAAACTAAGGCAAACGTAATAACAAGTGTCAGAATACTCACTGATTTCATAAACCAACGGAATTCATCATCCTGAAATAAACGCTTGCCTTTCCCTTTCAGACACATAAAATAGAGAGAGAAATTAATACCCGAAAGGATCATAAATATCGCTATTACATATTCTATAAACGGAGAGTTCCAATAAGCTACACTAGCTTGTTTGGTAGAATAACCACCTGTAGCCGTTGTTGAGAATGAATGACATACCGCATCAAAAAAACTCATTCCTCCTATCATCAGCAGCACAGTTTCTGCAATTGTAAGAATAGCATATATCATCCACAGCCACTTAGCCATCACATCAATCCGGGGATGTGTTTTGTCGTGCGTCACCCCGATAGCCTCAGCTGAAAAAAGTTGTATAGTTCCTCCCCCGAAAATAGGAAGCACAGCAATAGTAAAAAAGACAATACCCAAGCCACCTATCCATTGTGTCAAGCTACGCCAAAATAACAGACCATGTGAAAGAGATTCTATATCATCCAATATAGTAGCTCCTGTAGTAGTAAAACCCGACATGGTTTCAAAAAAGGCATCCGTCACCGAAGGGATTCCTCCACTAAAATAAAAAGGCAACATTCCAAACAACGTAAACAAAAACCAAGTAAAAGTTACAATGCAGTACCCATCTCGTCGTGTCAGCCGATTCTCAGCACCTCTACTACAAATTAGCAAAACTCCACCGACCAATGTATTCAAAAGAATGGTATATAGAAAATATTGATAATCTTGCTCACCGTAACATAAGGAAACAGCCGCACAAAGCAGGAACATAGCAGATTCAATAAAAAGTAATACCCCCAATACACGGAATATCATTTTTTTATTTATCAAGCTATTATTCCGGCTTCCACCTTTATATAATTTATCTGGATTATAAAATTCTCCCATCTTTTTATACCTTTTATATTCGACAAGTATATAGCGAATACTATGCCAAAATGAAAAACAACATTATAAACTATTGATAAACAAACAGATATTATATGAAGTCATAAAAAAAAGGGAAACACTACCCTTTTCAAAATGAAAGGGAGCGTATTTCAAAACAACAAGGTTGCAGATATGACGATCTCAAGCAAAATTTAAATTACATACATATCTGCTAACACTACAACATCGTCCTCATCATAATGAATAATGAATAAATATTTTAAAATTACCCACTATTTTACTATTTTTGCATCCAAATCGATAATCCTCTACTAAATTTAATTCGCCTACTGTGGAATTATTCTACAGCTGTTGCCTGTTTTCCACACTTTCCCTATCAACAAAAGGCAGTAATAAAACACTGATTATGAAAAGGAAAGGCTATTTACAGTAGTTTGGCACGCTGCTTGTATTCCTACTGACGGCATCTTAAACAATAACAAAACTAAAGTATGAAACTATTTTTTACACACAAAGAAATTGCGCTAAAAAAGAAAAGAACAGCGCTTGTAGTAATAGGTATTGGACTAGTTATCGGGATTTACCTGATTGTTTCCCATCGACCGGCAAAGATGCCGGAACTTCCAGTAGTTGCCATAGCACCGGCAACGCAAGACGATGTGGAAATATATGGTGAATATGTAGGACGCGTACGTGCACAGCAATTCGTTGAAGTACGTGCCCGAGTAGAGGGATATTTAGAACAAATGCTTTTCGCAGAAGGTACATATGTCACTAAGAATCAAGTGCTGTTTGTTATCAATCAAGATCAATATCGAGCCAAAGCTGACAAAGCGCGTGCCCAATTGAAAAAAGATGAAGCACAGGCACAAAAAGCAAAACGCGATTTAGAACGTATCCGTCCGCTATATGAACAAAATGCTGCCAGCCAGTTGGACTTGGACAATGCTACTGCTGCATATGAAACAGCAGAAGCCTCGGTAGCTATGAGTAGTGCCGACCTTGATCAAGCAGAACTGGAACTAGGTTATACGATAGTTCGTTCTCCGTTAGCAGGACATATCAGTGAACGCCACGTGGATTTAGGGACATTGGTAGGTCCAAGTGGCAAATCACTGCTTGCCACCGTAGTAAAAAGTGATACTGTATTAGTGGATTTCAGCATGACAGCTCTAGACTATCTGAAAAGCAAAGAGCGTAATGTGAACTTAGGTCAAAAAGACTCTACCCGCTCTTGGCAACCCAATGTTTCCATTACTCTAGCAGACAATACTATTTATCCATACAAAGGACTGGTAGACTTTGCCGAACCGCAAGTTGATCCACGCACAGGTACATTCTCCGTACGTGCCGAAATGCCGAATCCAGAACGGATATTACTTCCTGGACAGTTCACCAAAGTAAAACTATTATTGGATGTCAGAGAAAAAGCTACGGTAGTTCCGTTAAAGTCCGTTATCATAGAAAAAGGCGGTGCCTATATTTATGTAATGCGCAAAGATTCTACAGTAGAGAGACGTTTCATTGAATTAGGACCTGAATTCCAGAATCAAGTAGTGGTGGAAAGAGGCTTGGCTCCCGAAGAAGACATTGTTATAGAAGGATACCACAAGCTGAATCCAGGCATGAAAGTAAAAGTAAGTCCTGCTGTAGAAGACAAAAAAACGGAGGAAAAAGATACGATCGGATAATTTCACTCCCGAATACGAATTCCCCTATGGAGGAAAATTTACGCATTCAAAAAAACAATAGACATTATGAAAGTTAGTTTCTTTATAGACAGACCGGTATTTTCAGCTGTCATCTCCATATTAATAGTCATTGTCGGTATCATCGGTCTCACGATGCTACCCATTGACCAATATCCGCAGATTACCCCGCCGGTAGTGAAAATCAGCGCATCCTATCCGGGTGCCAGTGCCCTGACCGAAATTCGATGAAATATACCTTAGCAACTTTGCTACTCTGAATGTACTGGACCTAATCCGCCGTATCCCTGGCGTAGGACGTGTTTCAAACATCGGAAGCCGATATTACGCCATGCAAATTTGGGTACAGCCCGACAAACTGGCCAATTTCGGTCTGACCGTAGCCGATCTGCAGAATGCACTGAAAGACCAAAATCGGGAATCAGCAGCCGGTGTACTGGGACAACAACCCGTACAAGGATTAGACGTAACCATTCCCATCACTACTCAGGGACGTCTATCTACTGTAAGCCAGTTTGAGGAAATCGTAGTCCGTGCCAATGCCGATGGTTCCATCATCCGTTTACGTGATGTGGCCCGCATCTCACTCGAAGCACAATCATACAATACCGAGAGTGCCATTAACAAAGAAAATGCAGCGGTATTGGCCATCTATATGTTACCGGGAGCCAACGCTATGGAAGTAGCAAAAAGCGTGAAAGAAGCTATGGAGGAAATCAGCAAGAATTTCCCCGAAGGAATGAGTTACGAGATACCTTTCGATATGACCACATATATTTCGGAATCTATTCATGAAGTGTACAAAACACTGTTTGAAGCCCTGATACTGGTTATTATCGTAGTATACCTTTCACTCCAAAGCTGGCGTGCAACAGTTATCCCACTAGTTGCCGTACCTATCTCACTGATTGGAACTTTCGGATTCATGTTGATTTTCGGATTCTCGCTTAATATCCTGACCCTGTTGGGGTTGGTACTTGCCATCGGTATTGTGGTGGACGATGCTATCGTGGTAGTAGAGAATGTGGAGCGTATCATGGAAGAGGAGAAACTATCTCCCTACCAAGCTACCAAGAAAGCTATGGAAGGACTTACAGGAGCCATTATCGCCACTTCTTTGGTACTGGCAGCAGTATTTGTTCCCGTAAGTTTTCTAGGTGGAATTACCGGACAACTTTATCGCCAGTTTACGGTAACCATCGTAGTATCCGTATTGCTGTCTACGGTAGTAGCTTTGACATTGAGTCCAGTCATGTGTTCGCTTATCCTGAAACCGGAAGATCCGAACAAGAAAAAGAATATCGTATTCCGCCGTATCAATGAGTGGCTGGCTATCGGCAATCATAAATATGTAGGGCTTATCAAACACATTGTGAAACACCCGCGTCGGGTACTGAGCACATTCGGCATGGTATTGATCGCCATCCTGTTAATCCATCGCATAGATGCCACTTTCGAAAATTTGGTACAAGCTACGGATACATTGATGTATTATGCATCAAAACGTAAGGAATTATCAGGTTTATCTTCGGCTTTACAAGCGGATATCCCCCAACTTTATTTTGATGTAGACCGTGACAAAGTAAAATTCTCAGGAGTACCTTTAGCCGATGTATTCTCGACTATGAAAGCTTATACAGGTTCGGTATATGTAAACGATTTCAATATGTTTAACCGCATCTACCGTGTATATATTCAAGCAGAAGCACCCTACCGGGAACATAAGGAGAATATCAACCTGTTTTTTGTACGGGGTACAGACAATGCCATGATACCGCTCACCTCGCTGGGTACCACTTCGTATACCACTGGTCCGGGCAGCATCAAACGTTTTAATATGTTCAACAGTTCTGTGATTCTCGGTGAGGCCGCAGACGGTTACAGTTCAGGACAGGCTATGGAAATTATCGAACAAATAGCCCGCGAACACCTACCGGAAAATATCGGTGTAGAATGGAGCGGACTATCCTTCCAGGAAAAACAGGCAGGTGGACAGACCGGCATGGTGCTGGCATTAGTGTTCATGTTCGTATTTTTGTTCCTTGCTGCCTTATACGAAAGCTGGATGGTACCGGTTGCAGTATTACTCTCTTTGCCTGTAGCCGCATTAGGTGCTTATCTAGGTGTATGGGGCTGTGGACTGGAGAATGATGTCTATTTCCAGATCGGATTGGTGATGCTGGTAGGACTAGCCGCCAAAAATGCAATTCTTATTGTAGAGTTTGCCAAAGAACAAGTAGACAAAGGAGTAGATGTAGTACAAGCTGCACTTCATGCTTCACAGCTCCGTTTCCGACCTATTTTGATGACTTCATTGGCATTCATCTTAGGTATGTTACCTATGGTCATTGCCAGCGGGCCAGGTTCAGCCAGCCGTCAGGCTATTGGTACAGGTGTATTCTTCGGAATGATCTTTGCTGTAACTGTGGGAATTTTGTTAGTACCTTTCTTCTTTGTACTGATATACAAGATGAAAGCGAAGATGAAACAAAAATAAGGATATAAAAAGATGAAAGAAATGATGAAACATACATTATTATATATAGCCGTATCAGGAATGACTTTGCTGACTTCTTGCCAATTAGGTAAGCACTACACACGTCCCGACTTACATCTTCCCCAACAATTAGATACATTACGACAACAGGATACATTATCTATAGCCGATATGCAATGGTGGGAAATCTATACGGACACAACCTTGCAAAGCCTGATAGAAAAGACGTTGGATAACAACAAAGACATGAAAATAGCTGCGGCACGTGTAAAAGAACTTGCCGCAATGAAGCGCATAGACTTTGCCAACCTTTTCCCCCAACTGAACGGAAGCGCTTATGCCCAAAAAGAAGGAAGTAATTATGGTGGTGACAACTATAAAAATGACCCCGAACAGGGTGGTAAACTTACCGTGACTTGGGAATTAGACTTATGGGGTAACCTGCGTTGGGCAAAAGACAAAAGCATAGCACAATTTCTGGGAAGCATCGAGGCGCAACGTGCTTTGAAAATGAGTATTGTGTCCGAAGTGGCACAAGCCTATTTTGAATTGGTCGCATTAGACAATGAGCTGAACATCGTTCGTCAAACACTCTATGCCCGTAAAGAAGGAGTACGCCTGGCAAAGCTTCGTTTTGAAGGAGGACTAACTTCAGAAACTTCCTATCAACAGGCACAAGTGGAGTATGCACGTACCGCAACTTTAGTTCCTGAACTGGAAAGGAAAATTTCATTGAAAGAAAATGATATCGCATTCCTGGCAGGCGAATACCCGCACCACATACAGCGTTCCATTCTACCCGAAGAGGTAAAACTACCTGAAACATTACCAGTAGGTCTACCCTCCACTCTGTTGGAACGTCGTCCCGATGTACGCGAAGCAGAACAGAAATTAATAGCAGCCAATGCCAGTGTAGGTATTGCCTATACCAATATATTCCCACGACTCAGCCTCACAGCACAATATGGCGTAGAAAGTGAAGAATTCTCTGATTTCTTTAAATCACCCATTCATTATATCAGTGGCAATCTTCTCACTCCTCTCTTCGCCATGGGAAAATACAGAGCAACCCTAAAGGCTAAGAAAGCCGCATACGAACAGGAATGCTACAGCTATGAAAAATCAGTGCTGACTGCATTCAAAGAGGCCCGCAATGCCATTGTGGACTTCAATAAGATAAAAGATATCTACGAATCGCGTCTGCAACTGGAACGTTCCTCTAAAGCAACAATGGAACTGGCCCAATTGCAATACATCAATGGAGTAATAGGCTATTTGGATGTATTGGATGCACAACGTAGCTATTTCGATGCACAAATAGGATTAAGTAATGCAATAAGAGACAAACAAATTACATTAGTAAAATTGTATAAAGCATTAGGGGGTGGATGGTAACCATCCCCTCTTAATTTGATTTTCCTTTATCCGGAAAATCAAATTAAGATATATGCCTGATAAGACGTATTGTTCTCTACCGGTGTAAGTGACAAATAACCCGACTTCACTTTTCCATTTTCCATCCCTTTTATAACTTCCGCCAACTCTACCTGTAACATCCTCCCAACCTGATGTAAGATTTCCGCAGAAACATATGTGGATATCCTCGCTTCAATAACCCGATCCGCAGCCAACAAGTTTTCTTTATAAACACCTCTCTTGTCTGTTTCGAATAAAGAATACCCTATAAAATGTACCTGTTCCCACTCGTCTGCAAAAAACTCCATGGCAAAATCCAAAAGCTTATCATAAAAAGGCTCTCCTATCACCTCATGCTGAGTGGTAAGTATGTGTCGAACCCACCCTTCCAGAGGGATGGTAAAACTACCTGAAACATATTGTATCCCTCTCCCACTACCAGACCATGGCGCTTTTAACAAAGCACGAGGATGAGACAACACAAAAGCCTTCACTTCCTCTGTTGATGACAATACAAAAGCCTCCCCCAATGTGGGAATATTCCCACCTATATGCCTACAAAGGCGTCGTAACACTTTTACAGCCGTCTGACGTCCGGATATTTGACGGATACGCTTCATACGCTCTACTGAAGGATATGCTGTATCAGGAAATCCAGCTTCCTGCAAACGACGCACCAAAGACGGATTCCATCCCCAAGGAATCACCTTATTATAAATGGGGAGGAATTCTGAAGTCCAATTGACCGAAAGCGGCAAAAAAGATTGTCTTTCCATTGTTTTCATACGCAGAGCAGAATCCAGCCATACAGTTCCTCCCTGTTCTGCATACCATGCAGGCAACACGGACAGCTCGGCCGCCATTCGCCGGGCACTGGCAGGTGCCATATAATAAGGATCACCACAAGCCAATGCCATATCATTTTCCGGATTGAATAAATAAAGCGCTTCCATTTCCGGACACAAAGATAAATGTTTTAGAGTACAAACCATTTCTCTTGTTCGTCTTTTAGTTGAAAAAAAATAATATTTTGCTATCTCCAGTTTGCAATTTGAATTAGTATTGCTATATTTGCAACCGATAAAAAAGCAACCATGGAAACCTTTTACAGAACACACAGTTATCTGGTGGAACATACAAATGCTCCTGTTCGCCGCGTAAAACGAGGAGGAAAAGTTTTGTTGATAGACCAAGTGTTCAAGTATCCCGAATGGAGCCACGACCTGCGTGCTTGCTATGAAATGTTTCCTACTCTGAAGATTATATTCACCGGATCATCCGTGATGCGACTGAAAGAAGAAAATCCAGAACTGAGCGGCATTGTCAAGGTATACTACCTGAGAGGTTTCTCATTCCGCGAATACCTGAATCTGCAAAGCGGTAATTGTTTCCGTGCCTATACCTTACAAGAAATTTTGGAGAATCACGAACAGATAGCGAAAACCATCCTGCGCAACGTGAAGCCGTTGGATTATTTTCAAGACTATCTGCATCACGGTTTCTACCCATTCTTTCTGGAAAAACGTAACTTTTCGGAGAATCTGCTAAAAACCATGAATATGATGATAGAAGTAGATATACTTCTTATCAAACAAATTGAGCTGAAATATCTTTCAAAGATAAAAAAATTACTATATTTGCTAGCTGTGGACGGACCCGTTGCTCCGAACGTCAGCCAGCTGGCCACGGAGATTCAAACTTCACGTGCCACGGTGATGAATTACATTAAGTATCTGGCAGATGCGCGTCTTATCAATATGGTTTATCCCAAGGGAGAGGAATTTCCCAAGAAACCTTCCAAACTGATGATGCACAACACCAACCTGATGTACTCCATTTATCCGGTAAAGGTCGAAGAACAGGATGTTCTGGATACATTTTTCATGAATACCCTGTATAAGGACCATAAACTATATAAAGGCGATAAAGGCACTTCATTTATGGTAGACAACGGACTGCATTTCCGTATTTGCGCAGAAGGGTGCAAGTTCAAAAATAATCCAAACGTGTATTATGCCCTACACAAATTGGAATTAGGACACGGAAATATGATCCCATTATGGCTTTTCGGCTTTTTATATTAAGAGATAGAGAATAAATTTTATTACCTAATAATTAGTAATTGTATGACTAAACAAAAAAAATTCATCACTTGTGATGGTAACCAGGCAGCAGCACATATCTCGTATATGTTCTCTGAAGTAGCTGCTATCTATCCCATCACTCCGTCGTCTACTATGGCTGAATACGTAGACGAATGGGCTGCCGCAGGTCGTAAAAACATCTTCGGCGAAACAGTTTTGGTACAAGAAATGCAGTCAGAAGGCGGTGCAGCAGGTGCTGTTCATGGTTCTCTTCAGGCAGGTGCGTTGACTACCACTTACACTGCATCTCAGGGTCTGTTGCTGATGATCCCTAACATGTACAAAATTGCCGGTGAATTCCTGCCTTGCGTATTCCACGTATCGGCTCGTACATTGGCTTCACACGCATTGTGTATCTTTGGTGACCATCAGGACGTCATGTCTTGCCGCCAAACAGGTTTCGCCATGTTGTGCGAAGGTTCTGTACAAGAAGTTATGGATATGGCTGCTGTAGCCCATCTTGCTACTATCAAATCTCGCGTGCCATTCGTCAACTTCTTCGATGGTTTCCGTACTTCTCACGAAATCCAAAAAATTGAAATGCTGGAGAATGAAGATCTGGCAGGTCTGATTGATCAACAGGCTTTGGCAGAATTCCGTCAACGCGCGTTGAATCCTAACAACCCTGTTGCACGCGGTATGGCTGAAAACCCCGATCACTTCTTCCAGCACAGAGAATCTTGCAATAACTTCTATGAAGCTGTTCCGGCTATCGTAGAAGAATACATGAACGAAATCAGCAAAATCACAGGCCGTCCTCATGGTTTGTTCGATTACTATGGTGCTGAAGACGCTGAACGCGTAATTATCGCAATGGGTTCTGTTACAGAAGCTGCCCGCGAAGCTATCGACTACTTGATGAGCAAAGGTGAAAAAGTAGGTTTGGTTTCTGTACACTTATACCGTCCGTTCTCTGCTAAACATTTCTTGGCTGCTGTACCTAAGACTGCCAAGACTATCGCTGTTCTTGACCGTACTAAAGAACCGGGAGCAAACGGTGAACCTTTGTATCTGGATGTTAAAGACTGCTTCTATGGAACAGAAAACGCCCCGGTTATCGTAGGCGGTCGTTACGGTTTAGGTTCTAAAGACACTACTCCGGCTCAAATCATCGCTGTATTCAAGAATTTGGCTCTGCCAATGCCGAAAAACCACTTCACTGTGGGTATCGTAGACGATGTAACTTTCACTTCTCTTCCCCAGGAAGAAGAAATCGCATTGGGCGGTGAAGGCATGTTCGAAGCTAAATTCTACGGATTAGGTGCTGACGGTACTGTAGGTGCCAACAAGAACTCTGTGAAGATTATTGGTGACAACACCGACAAGCACTGCCAGGCTTATTTCTCATACGACTCTAAGAAATCAGGTGGTTTCACTTGCTCTCACCTCCGTTTCGGTGATACTCCTATCCGTTCTACTTACTTGGTAAATACTCCGAACTTCGTAGCTTGCCACGTACAGGCTTATCTGCACATGTACGATGTAACCCGTGGTTTGCGTAAGAACGGTTCTTTCTTGCTGAACACTATCTGGGAAGGTGAAGAACTGGCAAAGAACCTGCCTAACAAAGTGAAGAAATACTTCGCTCAGAACAATATCACTGTTTACTACATCAATGCAACTCAGATTGCTCAGGAAATCGGTTTGGGCAACCGTACCAATACCATCCTGCAATCAGCATTCTTCCGTATCACAGGCGTTATTCCTGTTGACTTGGCTGTAGAACAGATGAAGAAATTCATCGTTAAGTCTTATGGCAAGAAGGGTGAAGACGTGGTGAACAAGAACTATGCTGCCGTAGACCGTGGTGGTGAATACAAACAATTGACAGTTGATCCGGCTTGGGCTAATCTGGAAGTTGAAGCTCCTGCTGCTAACAATGACCCTGCATTCATCAACGAAGTAGTTCGTCCTATCAACGCTCAGGATGGTGACTTGTTGCCGGTATCTGCATTCAAAGGCATCGAAGACGGTACTTGGGAACAAGGTACTGCTCAATACGAAAAACGTGGTGTAGCTGCATTCGTACCTGAATGGAATGCTGAAAACTGTATCCAGTGTAACAAGTGTGCATATGTTTGTCCTCATGCTTCCATCCGTCCGTTCGTACTTGACGCTGAAGAACAGAAGGGTGCAGACTTCGAGACATTGAAAGCTGTAGGTAAACAATTTGACGGAATGACATTCCGCATCCAGGTTGACGTGCTTGACTGTCTGGGTTGTGGTAACTGTGCCGATGTTTGTCCGGGCAATCCGAAGAAGGGAGGCAAGGCTCTTACAATGAAACATTTGGAAAGCCAGTTGTCTCAAGCAGCCAATTGGGAATACTGCGCTAAGAACGTGAAGAGCAAACAACATTTGGTAGATATCAAAGCCAATGTGAAGAACTCTCAGTTCGCTACTCCGTTGTTTGAATTCTCTGGAGCTTGTTCAGGTTGTGGTGAAACTCCGTATGTGAAACTGATTTCCCAGTTATTCGGTGACCGTGAAATGGTTGCTAACGCTACCGGATGTTCTTCTATCTACTCCGGTTCTGTTCCTTCAACTCCTTATACTAAGAACGAAAAGGGTCAAGGTCCTGCTTGGGCTAACTCATTGTTCGAAGATTTCTGCGAATTCGGTTTAGGTATGACTTTGGCTGACAAGAAACTTCGTGCACGTATCGAAGCTGCTATGAAGGATGCTATCGCCAGTGATACTTGTCCGGCAGAATACAAAGAAGCATTCCAGGAATGGATTGACGGTAAGGACGATGCAGACAAGAGCAAAGCTGCTGCCGAAAAGATCATTCCAATGGTGGAAGCTGCTAAAGATAAATGTAAGAACTGCGCTACCATTGCAGAATTCAAGAACTATTTGGTTAAGAAGAGCCAATGGATTATCGGTGGTGACGGTGCTTCTTACGATATCGGTTACGGTGGTTTGGACCACGTGATTGCTTCCGGTGAAGATGTAAATATTTTGGTATTGGATACTGAAGTTTACTCTAATACCGGTGGTCAGTCATCTAAGGCTACTCCGCTGGGTGCTATCGCTAAGTTTGCCGCTTCAGGTAAGCGTGTACGTAAGAAAGACCTTGGTATGATCGCTACTACTTACGGTTATGTATATGTTGCCCAGATTGCTATGGGTGCTGACCAAGCTCAGACTTTGAAAGCTATTCGTGAAGCAGAAGCTTACCCCGGTCCGTCATTGGTTATCGCTTACGCTCCGTGTATCAACCACGGTTTGAAGGCAGGTATGGGTAAGAGCCAGGCTGAAGAGGCTAAGGCTGTAGAATGCGGTTACTGGCACTTGTGGCGTTTCAACCCCGCTTTGGAAGAAGAAGGCAAGAATCCATTCATGCTTGACTCTAAAGAACCGAAATGGGAAGGTTTCCAGGATTTCTTGAAGAACGAAGTTCGTTTTGCTTCTGTAATGAAACAGTATCCTGCTGAAGCAGCAGATCTATTTGCTGCTTGCGAAGAAATGGCCAAGAAACGTTATGCTTCTTACAAACGTATGGAAGCAATGAATTGGGGTGAATAATCTCTGATACATGCATATAAAAAAAGGCTTGTTCTGTATGGAACAAGCCTTTTTTTATAGCCTTTTCTACCATTAGTATATATGAGGTCACCCATACGTATGTACAAAACAAGACTTCAATTTCAAGTATTTCTACTGTAACCATCACCATTTATGGCTTAAGGTTACCAAAAATTTCCTACCTTTGCACATAACATTATGAAAAACCTATAAACATGAATATTCTAATCAACCTGAAATACACATTGGCTGTCACAGCCGGAGTGTGCTCCTCTTTTGCATACGCACAAAAACATCCTCATATCATACTGATAATGACCGACCAACAGCGAGCTGATGCCATAGGCTGTATGGGAAACGATGCGGTTATCTCCCCTAACCTGGACGCACTAGCTGCCGAGGGAACATTATTTATGAATGGTTATTCTTCTTGTCCAAGCAGCACTCCGGCACGTGCAGGTCTGCTGACCGGACTTTCTCCTTGGCATCATGGCTTGTTGGGATATGGAAAAGTATCTCCCGAATATAAATACGAAATGCCACAGATGCTAAAAGACGCTGGTTATTATACTTTTGGAATCGGTAAAATGCACTGGCATCCCCAACGGATAAAACATGGTTTCGAAGGCACTCTGCTAGATGAAAGCGGACGCGTGGAGGACGAGAATTTCACCAGTGATTACCGCCAATGGTTCCAAACAAAAGCCCCCGGAAAGAATCCTGACGCCACCGGCATAGGCTGGAACGACCATACGGCAAGTATCTATAAATTGCCCGAAAACCTCCATCCTACCTATTGGACAGGAGAAATGGCCTGTGAACTTATCAGCAACTACGATCCGACCAACAAACCGTTATTTCTGAAAGTTTCTTTTGCCCGTCCGCACAGTCCGTATGATCCACCACAAAGATATCTGGACATGTATAAGGATGCCCTAATACCCGATCCTGCCATCGGAGACTGGTGTGGCAAATACGCCAAGAAACTAAATCCTGAAGAAACGGCACAAGACGCTCCATACGGTAATTTTGGCAATGAATATGCACGCAATTCCAGACGTCATTATTATGCCAACATCACTTTCATTGACGAACAGATAGGCAGAATTATCCAAACATTGAAAGAAAAGGATATGTATAATGACGCATTAATCGTTTTCGTTTCCGATCATGGCGATATGATGGGCGACCATTATCACTGGAGAAAGACCTATCCATACGAGGGCTCCACTCATGTGCCATACATCGTGAAATGGCCTTCTGCCAACCACGTTACACCGGGAAAAACAGACGCTCCCGTAGAGTTGCGTGATATTCTTCCCACTTTCCTCGATGCAGCCGATGTGACCATCCCCACTGACATGGACGGCCGTTCCTTGTTGCCGCTTGCCAAAGGCATGGAAACAAACTGGCGCAAGTATCTGGATCTGGAGCATGCCACCTGTTACAGTGATGATAACTATTGGTGTGCACTGACTGACGGCAAAATAAAATATATATGGCGTATCCATACCGGTACCGAAGAGTTATTCGACTTGACCCAAGACCCTCAGGAATTGCACAATGCCGTCAATGACAAAAAATACAGGAAACAGCTGACGGAAATGCGTAATGAAATGATTCGCCATTTAAGTGAACGCGGTGAAGAGTTCGTGAAGGACGGCCGATTGGTGGTCAAGGAGAAAACCATGCTTTATGGACCTCATTATCCGGAAAAAGAAAATAAAAGATAACGTGTGTTGTACAGAGGAGTCGTTTCCAATTGCCCCACTTTCCTACAACAGAGTTTTATAATTCTGTTGCCACTGCTGTCACCTTTTCCCTGTACTCCCTATGAATAGGGAGTGAGAGGTGATGGCAATACATTATTTTATGCAAGAAAAATGCCTGCAGCCACCACTTTATCCACCTTGTTCCATGGTACAAGCCTGCCCTGTCCGGTGGACAAAGCAGGCTTGTGCAATAAACACGGTAAGCTTGTACAGCCTCGAAACTGCGACTTTCCTTGCCAAAGTATTTAGAATCTTGATACAAGTTCTGTCGGATCTTGCAGCAAGTTCCACGAAATCCTTTACCAAGTTTTGCCGTTACATCCAGCATCCTTCCCTTTCGGAGGAGAAGGATAAACCGGTAGAGCCGGAAAGACTTAAACTAAAGATTGAAAGATATAGATCTTTGGAATGAAACGTCTTGTTCTTTTTATCAGACGTCTTCATCTTTTTTGTAAACGTCCTTGTCTTTTCCGAAAAGAATAAAGGCTTTCGGAACGATACGGAACTGTGACCGGAAACGGGTTTCTACACATACGTTTCCAAGTGAACCTCCATTTACATCCGACAGATTCTTCATTTCGGCAAGAAAGGGTGCACAAGTTTCATCAAATTTCTGATGCCTCTCTATTCTTCTATTTTCCAACAGTTCCTCAGCCTGTTCACAACTTAAAATATAAAGCCTAACCCTAACGACAAACTGGAAAGGGCCAATTTATCTTTCCCTTCATTCTTCTCGTCAGTAATATTAGCCGATTTCAAACCTTTTTGATAAGCGACATTCAAAAACAAGCGTTTCCAATAAATGCTGCCCTGTACGGCAATTCCCCAATCAAAACGGTTAATATTACCTTTAGGATCGTCCGCATCATCATTCTTGCCAAAGGAGGGATAATCATCTTTGGTTATGGTATGTTTATTTTCTCCATATTTGTCGGGGGATACTGTCAAATATTTATCCGACTCATATTTAAACTTACCAAACAACCCATAAGAGAAGTAAGGCCCTACTCCCAACTGAACCCTAAACGATTCTGACAAAGGTAAAGCATAAGCAAATAAAATAGGAACGTCCAAATATCCCAGATTATGTTTTTGAGTGATACTAGTGCCGCGAGATTCCGTCACATCATATTTCTTATAAGAATCCAAATCGAGCCGATGCGACTTTTTAGTGGTAAATTTATCGTACTCATAAGTGATACCTTTCATAGAAAGTCCAACAGCAGGCTGAATACTGAAGTTTCCAATCACAGGAACATCTATAAAATAATGGATACTGTAACCCATATAGCTTTTATTATTATAATCTTGATCTGCCATAAGATCATTATACTTCCCTGTAGCACTGGTCATATTTAACCCCACACGAATACCGGAAGTTGTTTGTGCTTGTGCCGTGAATGCACATACGGACATAGCCATGATAAAAAACAGTTTCTTCATAATGCAGTATTTTTATTAAAATTTGTAATTTTGTTTCACTCCTTTCATAGTGAACAATAAAGAAGGACGGACAGACCAAGTTTCATCAATAACATACCCAGCTCCCATTCCTGCATAGAAACCTGGATGCATTTTAGATTCCTCTACGTTAGACATGCTGCTCATATTGAGTCCAGCCTTCGCAGTCCACATTAAACCCTGTGCATACAATGTTAAAGAAATCAGCATTAAAAGTGCTGCAATAATTGTCTTTTCCATACTTCGTAACAATTGACTCTATAAGTTTACATTTGCAAATGTATTGCAACTTTTACAATCAAAAAACCATCATTTGTCAAGATTTACACTAAACA
>PPYE01501950.1_pt1 | contig 22571 bp, 16 predicted proteins | sample 1559881 | NCBI WGS metagenome assembly PPYE01 (sample SAMN08240022, study PRJNA423297) | Human gut metagenome, whole genome shotgun sequencing project.
GATTGTGAAGCAGATGAAGGAAGCCAACCGCAAGAAGGAAGAGAAGATTAAGGAGCTCCAGGAATTTATCCAGCGCTTCTCCGCCAATGCGTCCAAGTCCAAGCAGGCCACTTCCCGTAAGCGCGCCCTTGAGAAGATTGAGCTGGACGACATCCGTCCTTCCAGCCGTAAGTATCCGTACATTGATTTCCGTCCTTTCCGCGAGATTGGCAATGAGGTCCTGACCGTGGAGCACTTAAGCAAGACCATTGACGGCGAAAAGATACTGGACGATATCTCCTTCATTCTGGGCCGCGAGGACAAGGTTGCCCTGGTAGGACCAAATGAGCGGGCCAAGACCGTGCTCTTTAAGATTCTGTCCGGTGAGATGGAGCCGGATGAGGGTAGCTATAAGTGGGGTCTTACCACCTCGCAGGCTTATTTCCCCAAGGATAACAGCGCCGAGTTTGACAACGACGACACTATCGTAGAGTGGCTGACCCAGTATTCTCCTGAGAAGGACGTAACCTATGTCCGCGGTTTCCTGGGACGCATGCTGTTTGCCGGCGAGGACGGAGTAAAGAAGGTGAAGGTCCTTTCCGGAGGTGAGAAGGTGCGCTGCATGCTGTCCAAGATGATGATATCCGGCGCCAATGTGCTGATGTTGGATGAGCCTACGGACCACCTGGACATGGAGTCTATCGACGCTCTGAACCGCGGTATGATTAAGTTCCCGGGCGTGATGATTTTCTCCTCCCGTGACCACCAGATTGTGCAGACTACTGCAAACCGTATCATGGAAATCATTAACGGCAAGCTGGTTGATAAGATTACCACCTACGACGAGTACCTTGAAAGCGACGAGATGGCACGTAAGAGATTTACCTTCACACTGACTGAGAGTGAAGAGGCAGATGATTAATATAGTGGCAGTGACAGGGCGGCAGGATGGATAAATCCTGCCCCTTTTCAGTCATTTTATGAGTATGGAGCGGATTAAGAGGAGAACAGATATGGAAAAAATTACAAGTTTTACCATTGACCACAATAAGCTGCAGCCTGGAGTCTATGTATCCAGGAAGGACCAGGTGGAAGGGGGAATGGTGACCACCTTTGACCTGCGGATGACCTCGCCCAATGAGGAGCCGGTGATGAACACCGCAGAAATGCATACCATTGAGCATCTGGGGGCAACCTTTTTAAGGAATCACGGCACCTTTGGCAAAAAGTGCATTTACTTCGGACCCATGGGGTGCAGGACCGGTTTCTATCTGCTTCTGGCAGGGGATTACCAGTCCGCGGATATCCTGCCCCTGATGGTGGAAATGTATGAGTTTATCAGGGATTTTCAGGGGGAGGTGCCCGGGGCGTCGCCAAAGGACTGCGGTAATTATCTGGATATGAATTTGGGCATGGCCAGATACCTGGCCGGGAAGTACCTGGAAGTACTGTACCATGTGGACCAGTTCCCGGAATCCAGGCTGGTATATCCGGAGTAGGCAGCTGTTTGAAAACGACACAGGAACATACCGGAAACCCATTCCCGGACCATGTTCCGGAGAGGAGCCATAAAGAATGACTAAGTTGATTTCGTGGAATGTAAACGGCCTCAGGGCCTGCGTAGGTAAAGGCTTTCTGGATTTTTTCAGGGAAGCGGAGGCAGATGTATTTTGTATACAGGAAAGCAAGCTTCAGGAGGGGCAGATTGAACTGGACCTGCCCGGCTATCACCAGTACTGGAACTACGCCAGGAAAAAGGGATATTCCGGCACAGCCATGTTCACGAAAGAGGAACCCGTGTCCGTGTCCTATGGCATCGGCATGGAGGAACACGATACCGAGGGGCGTGTGATTACGGCAGAGTTTCCTGAATATTATGTGGTGACCTGCTATACCCCCAATTCACAGGACGGCCTGGCTAGGCTGGATTACAGGATGAAGTGGGAGGACGATTTCCTGGCATACCTTAAGAAACTGGAGGAAAACAAGCCTGTGGTATTCTGCGGGGATCTGAATGTGGCCCACAAGGAGATTGACCTTAAGAATCCCAAGACAAACAGGAAAAATGCCGGCTTTACCGATGAGGAGAGGGGCAAGTTCACAGACCTTCTGGCAGCAGGCTTTGTGGACACGTTCCGCTATTTCTATCCGGACCTGGAGGGGACTTACTCCTGGTGGTCCTACCGTTTCAGCGCCAGGGCCAAGAATGCAGGGTGGCGCATTGACTATTTTTGTGTATCAGAAAGCCTTAAGGACAGACTGGTAAGCGCATCCATCCACAATACGGTTATGGGTTCAGACCATTGCCCGGTGGAGCTGGTGATTGAATAAGAGGAAAAGACGATGAATCTGGTTACCATTGAACATTTGACAAAATCATATACGGAGAGGCTGCTGTTTGACGACACGTCCTTCTCCATCAACGAGGGGGAGAAGATTGGGCTGATTGGCGTCAACGGCACGGGCAAGTCCACTCTCCTTAAGATTGTCGCGGGGCTGGAAGATGCGGACAGCGGCTGCCGGGGAAACCCACTACAGTTCTGCGGACGAGATGCAGGCCACGGCCAAGAGCATGCTTAACAAGCTGGGTATCATAGAACACGATGCCCTGACATCCACCCTTTCCGGCGGACAGAGAAAGAGGGTGGCCTTAGCCAGTGTGCTTATGAGTACAGCGGACCTTCTGATACTGGACGAGCCTACCAACCATCTGGACAGCGGTATGGCTGACTGGCTGGAGGAATATCTGAAAGCCTTCCGGGGCGCCCTGCTGATGATTACCCATGACCGGTACTTCCTGGACAGCGTGGTGGGCCGCATTGTGGAGCTGGACAAGGGAAAGCTCTACAGCTACCAGGCTAATTATGAGGGCTTCCTTGCCCTGAAGGCGGAGCGCATGGAGATGGCCGAGGCATCGGAGCGCAAACGGCAGACCATTCTGCGCAATGAGATTGCCTGGATGCAGCGGGGAGCCAGGGCCCGTTCCACCAAGCAGAAGGCCCATATACAGCGGTATGAGGAGCTTCGGGACCAGAAGGGGCCGGAATATGACCGCAACGTGGAGCTGGAATCCATAGCCAGCCGGTTAGGCAGGACCACGGTGGAGGTGAAGGATCTGTGCAAGGCTTACGGGGACAAGGTGCTGATGAAGGATTTCACCTACATTTTCCTGAAAAATGACCGTGTGGGTATCATCGGCCCCAACGGAAGCGGAAAGTCCACCCTGATGAAGATGCTGGCAGGCTGGGTGGAACCGGATTCCGGCACCATCCAGATAGGACAGACCGTGAAGATGGGGTATTTTTCCCAGGAAAATGAGGCCATGGATGAAAGCCTTAAGGTTATCGACTATATTAAAAATGTGGCTGAGTACGTAAAGACAAAGGACGGCAGTATCAGCGCCAGCCAGATGTTAGAGCGGTTTTTATTCCCCTCCGGTATGCAGTATACCTCCATAGGCCGCTTATCAGGCGGGGAGAGGCGGAGGCTTTACCTGCTGCGTATCCTTATGGAGGCGCCCAATGTGATACTGTTGGACGAGCCCACCAATGACCTGGATATCCAGACACTGACCATATTGGAGGACTATCTGGATACATTTCCGGGCATAGTTATAGCCGTATCCCATGACCGGTATTTCCTGGACCGCGTTGTGAACCGAATCTTTGCCTTTGAGGGACAGGGAAAGGTGACCCAGTATGAGGGCGGATTTACGGATTATCAGATTGCCTGGTCCGCCAGACATCCCCAGGAGACAGGGGAGCAGAAGGGCGTAAGAGCCGGAGACAGTGATGAAAACGGGTCCGGCCTCCCCATAAACCGGAATAACTGGAAACAGGCCGCAGGCGGCGAAAAGAAGCGCAAGCTTTCCTTTAAGGAACAGCGGGAATGGGAAACCATTGAGGCGGATATCGCGGCTCTGGAACAGTCCATCGGAGATTTGGAGCAGGAGATTGGAAAATCCGCCACCAACTATACCAGGCTCAATGAGCTGATGGAGGAAAAGTCCGCCAGGGAAGCACAGCTGGAGGAGAAGATGGAGCGCTGGATGTATCTTAACGAGCTGGTGGAGCAGATAGAGGCGCAGAAATAACAGCAGGCACAGTATGGGAGCTGGTTATCAGACGGGTTGTATTTTTCTGATAACCAGTTCTTTTTGTGCATAAAAAGATGACGATTTCTGCCAGGGAGTGTTGATTTATTGACAAAATATCGAATTAACTATATACTTTTCTTATCGTGCTTATGACAGTTTCAAATAGAAAATCCACTTAAAAACAGTTGTTGATAATTCAGAAACAGTGGTCTTGGGAAAGGCGGTAACAGCTATGATGAAGGGATTCCGGATAGACAGGAATGATGGAAGGATATATGCGATGGGAGTGACTGCTGTCTCCGGAGGGGTGCATTTTTCTTTCCCCTCTAAGGGAGAGACCTGCGCCGTTATTTTATATAGGAAAGGGGCCAAAAGCCCCAAGGGTAGAATCGAATTTCCGGTAAATGCCAGAACAGGGGATGTGTGGGGCATGACTGTGCTGGGAGACTTTTCCGGCCTGGAGTACGTGTACGAGGTAGACGGACAGCAGATGCCGGACCCTTACGGGAGGAAGTTTACTGGCATGGAGCGCTGGGGAAGCCTGGCGCGCCGGGACAAGCCGGTCCGCACGCCGGTGGATACAGAAGGGGGCGCGTACGACTGGGAGGATGATATCCTACCCTGCATCCCTTATGACCAGTGTGTGATTTACCATATTCATACCAGGGGATTTACCAAACATGCCTCCTCCGGCCTGGAAGGAGACAGCAGGGGAACCTTTAAGGGCGTGGCGGAGAAGATACCCTATCTCAAAGACCTGGGGATCACCACTGTGGAGATGATGCCCCCGGTGGAGTTTGAGGAGTTAATCATACCGGAGCGTGTGGACGGAAGTCCTTTTGCAGCTGAAGAACCGGACGGAAAGCTGAATTACTGGGGATATACCAGAGGGTATTATTTTGCGCCTAAGTGTGCCTACAGCAGCGGACCTGTGAGGGAGCCTGAACGAGAGTTTAAGGATATGGTGAAGGCCCTCCACAGGGCAGGACTGGAACTGGTTCTGGAATTATTCTTTGACGGAAAGGAAGCGCCCTCCTATGTGCTGGATGTGGTCCGCTTCTGGGCTCAGGAATACCACGTGGACGGCGTCCGGCTGGTGGGCTATGCGCCTGTGAAGCTTTTGGGCGAGGATCCGTACCTCAGCAGGCTGAAGCTGTTGGCGCCCGGGTGGGACGGTGTGGAGCCGGGGCAGGAAAAACATCTGGCTGAATATAATGACGGGTTCATGATGGATATGCGAAGCTTTCTGAAGGGGGATGAGGACCAGCTTAACCGTCTGGTATACCACATCCGTCATAATCCCGGCCAGGTGGGCGTTGTCAACTACATGGCTAATACCAATGGCTTTACCCTGATGGACATGGTGTCCTATGACACAAAGCACAATGAGGCCAACGGGGAGGAGAACCGGGACGGAACAGACTACAACCAGTCCTGGAACTGCGGAGTGGAAGGCCCCAGCAGAAAGAAACGGATCATGCAGATGCGCAGGAAACAGATACGCAATGCCCTGCTCATGCTGTTTTTAAGCCAGGGAACTCCTTTGCTTATGATGGGGGACGAATTTGGCCGGACCAAGAAGGGAAACAACAACTCCTACTGCCAGGACAATGATATATCATGGCTTAACTGGGGCCTGTTAAATTCCAACAGCAGCATCCATGAATTTGTAAAGCATGTAATTCAATTCAGAAAGGAGCACTCCGTGTTCCATATGGAGAAGGAGCCGGCCCTGATGGATTACCGTTCCGTGGGGCTGCCGGACGTGTCCTACCACGGCCTTAAGACCTGGTGTCCCATGTTTGACCGTTTCCTCCGCCAGCTGGGTATATTTTACTGCGGAAAATACGGTAAAAAGCCGGACGGAAGGGAGGACGACTACTTCTACGTTGCGTTTAACATGCACTGGGAACCACATGAGTTTGCCCTTCCCAACCTGCCGAAGGATTATAAGTGGCATACGGCCTTTAATACGGACGAGGACCAGGTGAACGGCATGTATCCCGGGGGCAGTGAACCGGTTCTGGAGAACCAGAAGTCCATAATGATTATGGCAAGGACCATCGTGGTTCTCATGGGAAAGGAGGTTCCCGCGCAGAAGAAAGCCTCCAGGGGAAAGGCGGCGGGAAAAGGCGAAAGAAAGGAAGAGGAAGCAGATGATACTGTCAGAGGAAATGATACGGTATATAGAGAACCACAGGCAGGAGGCTTACAGCCTTCTTCTGGAGCTGGCCAGGATACCGGCGCCCTCCAACCATGAAGAGAGGCGGGCTGAATTCTGTCTGAACTGGCTTAAGTCCCAGGGCGCCAGGGGCGTATATATTGACCAGGCCCTTAATGTGGTGTATCCGGCGGATGTAAGCCAGGACAGGCCGTTGGATGTGTTCATGGCCCATATGGATGTGGTGTTTTCCGATGAGACAGAACTTCCCTTAAGGGTAGAGGACGGACGCATCTATTGTCCCGGCGTGGGAGACGACACGGCATGTCTGGTATGTCTTCTGCTGGCAGGGAAATATATAGCCCGGCATGTGGATTCTCCCAGTTGGAGGGAAATCCGGGGGGAGGATGCCCCCGGACTTCTGCTGGTGTGCAATGCAGGGGAAGAAGGTCTGGGAAACCTGAAGGGAGTGCGTAAGATCTGCGAGGACTACGGCGGCAGGATAAAGAGCTTTTGTACCTTTGACAGTTCTCTTTCCAGCATCGTGGACAGGGCGGTGGGTTCCAAGCGCTTCCGGGTAAAGGTCCGCACCCGGGGCGGTCATTCCTACAATGACTTTGGCAATGATAATGCCATAGCGGGACTGGCGTCCCTGGTGGGGAAGCTTTATAAAATCCAGGTGCCGGAGGGCGGAAAGACAACCTATAATGTAGGTATGATATCAGGAGGGACATCGGTTAATACCATTGCCCAGGAAGCCGAGATGCTGTACGAGTTCCGTTCCGACAAAAGGGAGAACCTGGAATATATGGAACGGCAGTTCATGGAGGTACTTGACCGTGCAAAGGCAGAGGGGATGGACGTGTCTTTCCAGGTTATAGGAGTCAGGCCCTGCGAAGGCCAGGTGGACCCGGCACAAAAACAGGCTCTGACAGACTGGGCCCACCGGGTGGTTGAAGAAATGACCGGACAGGCGCCCAAACACCATGCCGGCTCCACGGACTGCAATATCCCGCTGTCTTTGGGGATTCCAAGCGTGTGCGTGGGAAGCTTCCGCGGCGCAGGGGCCCATACCAGGGAGGAATATGTGGAGACAGATTCCCTGGAGGAAGGCTATAAGGTGGCATTCGGTATGATTTTCGGAAGAAGGGATTGATTTTAAGGACAGGCGGTAAAGCTTTCTCACCCCGGCTGTGTACGGCCGGTCATAATGATTCTTACTAATTCATAGATTTAGAGTGGGTACTCTTATGGAGTGCTCCCGGAAACAGCGTATGCATGCGCTTCCGGGAGCATTTTTATATCTGTTCACGCGGCGTCTGGCGGATACCGGGGAAGCAGACGCACATTAGCGCAGGCTCATAAGAACCATGAATTAGGTAAGAGGGGAGAGACAGATGGCAGATTGGTTTGAACAGCCGGAGGCAGAGGTGTTAGCCGGGCTGGACTCCGGAAGGCAGGGAATTGACAGCGGGCAGGCGGAGCAGCGTCTTAAGGAATATGGGGAAAATGTATTGGAGGAGGCAGGACGGCTCCAGTGGTGGCAGGTATTTCTTGCGCAGTTTAAGGACCTTTTGGTCATTATCCTGATCGGGGCGGCCGCAGTGTCCATGCTCACAGGGGATCCGGAGAGCGCCATGGTCATATTTGCGGTCCTGCTGCTAAATGCAGTGCTGGGAACGGTCCAGCACCAGAAGGCGGAAAAATCCCTGGACAGCTTAAAGCGGCTTTCCTCGCCTGAAGCCAGGGTCCTGCGGGACGGGCGCAGCATGACCATACCGTCCGCCCTGGTGGTACCGGGGGATATCCTGCTGCTGGAGACCGGCGATATGGTGGCCGCGGACGGACGGCTGCTGGAGGTGTACGGGCTGACCGTCAATGAGAGCTCCCTTACAGGGGAATCCCTGGGGGTGGAGAAACACACCGGGGCGGTGAAGGCGCGGGAGGGAACCGTGGCATTGGCCGACCGGACCAACATGGTATTTTCCGGTTCCCTGGTGACCTCAGGCCGTGCCGTGGCAGCGGTAACAGCCACGGGAATGAATACGGAAATCGGTAAGATAGCTGTGCTGATGAACGGAACCAAGGAACAAAAGACCCCGCTTCAGGTAAGCCTGGACCGGTTCTCCGGACATCTGGCCATTGCCATCATAGCCATCTGCGGCCTGGTGTTTTTGCTCAGCCTGTACCGCCGGGAACCGGTGCTGGATGCCCTGATGTTTGCCGTGGCCCTGGCAGTGGCAGCCATACCGGAGGCGCTCAGCTCCATCGTCACCATTGTCCAGGCCATGGGCACCCAGAAAATGGCAAGGGAACAGGCTATCATAAAAGATTTGAAGGCGGTGGAGAGCCTGGGATGCGTCTCTGTTATCTGTTCCGATAAGACGGGAACCCTGACACAGAACCGCATGGATGTGGAGCAGGTGTACGTCAACCACACGCAGCAGCAGCCGTCATGGCTGGAAAATGAAAAGAGAAGGAGCGATGTCAGGCTCCTGCTTATGGGGGCGGTTCTTAATAACAACGCCTCCGGCCAGGACGGGGACCCCATGGAGACAGCGCTGTTTAACATGGCAAGGGAGGCAGGGCTTATCCCGGAACAGGTTCGGCTCCAGAGTCCCAGAAAGGGGGAGATTCCCTTTGACTCCCGCCGCAAGCTTATGACTACCGTAAATGAGATAGAAGGACACGATATTGTCTTTGTCAAGGGAGCCGTGGATGTGCTGCTGAAAAAATGCACCCGCCTGGCCAATCCGGCCGCCGGCCAGGGGACAGGGTTAGCCGGCCAGAGGCCAGAGGCAGCCATACCCTGCCGTACCTTGTCGTCCTCGGACCGTCAGAGGATACTGGACCAGAACAGCCGCTGGTCTGCCAGGGGGCTCCGGGTCCTGGCTTTTGCATGCCGTCCTTTCAATGAGGAGGGAAAGGAGCACGGTAATTCCGGCTTAGCCGGGGCAAAAGCAGGGAACAGTCAGGAACGCTCATCCCTGTCAGGAAGGCTGGAGGATAATCTGGTGTTTCTGGGGCTCACTGCCATGATGGATCCGCCCAGGCCAGAATCGCGCCAGGCAGTGGCCAGCGCCAGGCAGGCAGGCATACGTCCTGTGATGATCACAGGGGACCATAAAGTGACCGCCATGTCCATAGCAGAGCGGCTCGGCATATTTACGCCGGGCAACATGGCGGTGACAGGGGCGGAGCTGGACCAGATGGAAGAGGAGGATTTGAACCGGAGTCTGGAACACATTTCAGTCTATGCCAGGGTATCGCCGGAGCACAAGATACGTATTGTCAAGGCATGGCAGAACCGGGGACACATTGTGGCAATGACCGGAGACGGTGTCAATGACGCCCCGGCCCTTAAGAAGGCCGATATCGGCGTGGCCATGGGAATCACGGGAACCGAGGTGTCCAAGGATGCGGCGTCCATGATATTGGCGGACGACAATTTTGCCACCATCATAAAGGCAGTATCCAACGGCAGGAATGTGTACAGAAATATAAAGAACTCCATCCAGTTCCTTTTGTCAGGCAACATGGCAGGCATTTTCTGCGTATTATACACATCCCTTCTGTCCCTGCCCCTGCCCTTTAAACCGGTGCATCTGCTGTTTATCAACCTTATAACGGATTCCCTGCCGGCCATTGCCATAGGGATGGAACCGCCGGAGGAAGGTCTGTTAAAGGAGCCTCCCAGAAATCCAAAGGAGGGCATCCTCACGGCGTCCTTTATACGGGATATCCTGGTCCAGGGAGCCCTGATTGCGGCAGCCACCATGTGGGCCTATACCACCGGACTTCATGAGGGCGGTGCGGGAAGGGCCTGTACCATGGCATTTTCCACCCTTACCCTGGCCCGGCTGTTCCACGGATTCAACTGCCGCAGCAGCCATTCCATCATACGTCTGGGGCTGGGAAGCAACCTGTACAGCGTTATGGCGTTCCAGTTGGGCGTGGTTCTTCTGGCAGCGGTGCTCTTTGTGCCGGGCCTTCAAATCATGTTTGCCGCAGCCGATTTAAGCCTGAGCCAGCTTACCACCCTGGCGGCGGCTGCTTTCCTGCCCACTCTGGCAATCCAGATACATAAGATACTCCGGGAGTCTATTTATTAGGCAGAAGGGCTCTGACAGGGGGAAGGGCGATTTCTGAAATAATGGCAAAATCGTAGAAAAATTCGGAAAAATGTGATAGAGTAAACATGAGATACACGTAATGGTATAAGCAGGAGGGCATTATGAGACTAGTTACATATGAAATCGAACACAAATCCGGACTTGGAGTCATCAGCAGGGACGGAAGCTGGGTCTATCCCCTTGCTTCCCTGGATATGGATTATAAGACCATGCAGGAGCTGATAGAGAACATCAGCGAGTCGGAGAAACAGCTGCTGGAGTATGTGTCCGGCCAGGACCCATATAAGGTCAGGGGGGCTGCCCCTATTGGGGAGGTAAGCCTTTTAGCCCCGATTCCCCACCCTCGGCAGGATGTTATCTGCCTGGGAATCAATTACATGGCTCACGCTGAGGAATCGGCCAGATTTAAGAAGGAAGCATTTGACGGGGAAAGGCCCCATGCCATCTATTTTTCCAAGCGGGTAAACCGTGCCACGGATCCCGGGGCAGGCATCCCAAGCCACAGGGATATTGTAACGGATTTGGATTACGAGGCAGAGCTGGCAGTCATCATCGGCCGCGAGGCATCCCATGTCAGGGAGGAAGATGTAAAGGACTATATATTCGGATATACTATCATCAATGACGTCAGCGCCAGGACCCTGCAGACACGGCATAAGCAGTGGTATTTTGGCAAGGGGCTGGACGGCTTTCTGCCCATGGGACCATGCATAGCCACTGTGGATGAATTGTCCTATCCGCCCAAAGTACAGGTACAGTCCAGGGTGAACGGCGAACTTCGCCAGGACAGTAATACGGAGCTGCTCATATTTGATATCAGTCACATTGTAAGCGAACTTTCCCAGGGCATGACCTTAAAGCCAGGAACCATTATTGCCACGGGAACCCCGGCAGGAGTGGGCATGGGCTTTGACCCGCCGAAATTCCTGGTTCCGGGAGATGTGGTGGAGTGTACCATAGAAGGGATAGGTACCATCGCAAACAAAGTGACAGACTGAAAGGAGACAGATGAAAATGGATTATTTACCTATGACAATACGCAGACAGAAGAACATTGCCCTGATTGCCCACGACCAGAAGAAACGGGAACTGATACAGTGGTGCGGGGAACATAAGGATATACTGTCCAGGCATTTCCTGTGCGGGACCGGCACAACGGCCCGTATGATTACGGATGCAACCAACCTGCCTGTAAAGGGGTATAACAGCGGCCCCTTGGGCGGCGACCAGCAGATTGGGGCCAAGATTGTGGAGGGAAAAATTGATTTTGTGATTTTCTTTTCCGATCCGCTGACAGCGCAGCCCCACGATCCGGATGTTAAGGCTTTGTTAAGGATTGCCCAGGTGTATGATATTCCCATTGCAAATAACAAGGCCAGTGCGGATTTCATGATTACTTCTCCCCTTATGGATGAAGAATACGAGCATGATGTGGTTAATTTCAGACAGAATATTGCTGACAGGGCAAATACCCTTTAGAAGTAGGATATACAGCAGGCATGCTGATATCAGACCGAAGAATGAATAAACTTACAAGGGGGCAATCATATGGAACAGAAATTATACGATTTGATGGACTGGGCAGGGATTGAAGAACTGGTGTATTCGGAAGCATCCAATCCCCATGCCATGCTGGGACCCCATCTGACAGAGGATGGACTTCTGATTCAGGCGCTGGTACCCACTGCGGCTGAAATCAGTGTGAAGATTTCCACCACCGGGAAGAAATATCCCATGGAGCTGGCGGACGAGGCTGGTTTTTTCGCGGCCCTGATACCACGCAAGAGCAAGACGCCCTATACCCTGGAGGTCACCTATGACAACGGGGTGACGGAGGAACTCTGTGATCCCTATTCATTTGCTCCCCAGTACCGGGAAGAAGACCTGAAGAAATTTGCAGCGGGCATCCACTATACAATTTATGAGAAAATGGGCGCCCATCCCATGACCATTGACGGGGTATCCGGCGTGTACTTTTCCGTGTGGGCGCCATGCGCCATGCGCGTCAGCGTGGTGGGGGATTTCAACCTTTGGGATGGAAGACGCCATCAGATGCGCCGCCTGGGCGAAGGGGACGGCAGCGTGTTCGAGCTGTTCATTCCCGGTCTGTATGAAGGTGAGATATATAAGTACGAGATAAAGACAAGGGCAGGGGAGCCTATGCTGAAGGCTGATCCCTATGCAAACTACGCAGAGCTGCGTCCCAACAATGCCTCTATTGTATGGGATATTGATAAATACAAATGGAACGACAAGTCATGGATGGATCAGAGGGCAAAGACCGATACAAAGGACAAGCCCATGAACATATATGAGGTCCATCTGGGCTCCTGGATCCGTAAGGAGACTGTCAGGGATGAGACAGGACAGGACCTGGCGGGTTCCGAATTTTATAATTACCGGGAGCTGGCTCCAAGGCTGGCGGAATACGTAAAGGATATGGGATACACCCATGTGGAGCTCATGCCTGTGATGGAGCATCCTCTGGATGAATCCTGGGGTTATCAGGTAACAGGGTATTATGCCCCGACCAGCCGTTACGGTGCTCCTGAGGATTTCATGTACTTTATGGACTATATGCACGGACAGGGAATCGGCGTCATACTTGACTGGGTGCCGGCCCATTTCCCAAGGGATGCCTATGGAATGGCTGTGTTTGACGGCACCTGCGTCTATGAACACATGGACCCCAGGAAGGGCTCCCATCCCCATTGGGGCACTCTGATATACAATTACGGCCGTCCCGGCGTAACCAATTTTCTGATTGCCAATGCGCTGTTCTGGGCGGACAAGTACCATGCGGACGGAATCAGGATGGATGCGGTAGCTTCCATGCTCTATCTGGACTATGGGAAGAATGACGGTGAATGGGTGCCTAATATATACGGAGGCAATGAGAATCTGGAGGCAATGGAGTTCCTGAAGCATCTGAATTCCGTATTCAAGGGCCGAAAGGACGGCACGGTCATCATCGCGGAGGAGTCCACTGCATGGCCAATGATTACAGGCGATCCGAAAGAGGGCGGCCTGGGATTTAACTATAAGTGGAACATGGGCTGGATGAATGATTTTACCAACTACATGCGGTGCGACCCTCTTTTCAGGAAAAACAATTATGGGGAGCTGACATTTTCCATGCTGTATGCCTACAGTGAGGATTTTGTGCTGGTATTCTCCCACGATGAGGTGGTTCACGGCAAGGGTTCCATGATTGGCAAGATGCCGGGTGAGACCCTGGAAAAGAAGGCCGAGAACCTGAGGGTTGCCTATGCCTTTATGATGGGGCATCCCGGCAAGAAGCTGCTGTTCATGGGCCAGGAATACGCCCAGACGGCTGAATGGAATGAGGGCGCGTCCCTGGAGTGGGGACTTTTGGAGTATCCTGTTCACAAGAACATGCAGGATTATGTGAAGGCGCTTAACAGGCTGTACCGTGAGCACCCGGCTCTGTATGAGATGGATTATGATCCCGATGGTTTTGAGTGGATTAACTGCAGTTACCAGAATGAGAGCATGATTATATTCCTGCGAAAGAGCAGGAAGAGTGAGGAAACCCTTCTCTTTATCTGCAATTTTGACAATATGGAGCATGAGAAATTCCGTGTGGGCGTGCCCTTCCACGGTAAGTATAAGGAGATATTCAACACTGATGCCAAAGACTTTGGCGGAGAAGGCCGGGTCAACGGGCGTGTCAAGACATCCCGGAAGCTGGAATGGGATGAAAAGGACGATTCCATTGAAGTCTATATACCGCCGATGAGCGTCAGCATCTACACATGCACGCAGGCGGAAGAATCCCAGAAGCCTGAGGCAAAGAAGCCTGGAGTTAAAAAGGCAGCAGATAAAAAGCCTGCGGCCAGAAAAGCGGCATCCGGAAAAACAGCGGCTAGTAAAACAGCGGTAAGCAAAACAGCGTCCCCAAAGAGGATAACTGCTGTGGCGCAGGAGACAGAAGGCGCTGCAGTTGCAAAGGATGTACAGAAGCCTATGGCTGCGTTCAAGGCAGGGCAGAAGCAGATAATCACAACCAAGGAAGAGCAGAAGCAGATAGGCACGTCCAGGGAAGAACAGAAGCAGATAGGCACGACCAAGGAAGAGAAGAAGCAGATAGGCACGACCAAGGAGGAGCAGAAGCAGATAGGCACTTCCAAGGAAGAACAGAAGCAGATAGGCACATCCAAAGAAGAGCAGAAGCAGATAGCGACGTCCAAGGAGGAGCAGAAACAGCTAGGCACTTCCAGGAAGAGGCAGGAGCAGATAGCGACGTCCAAGGAGGAGCAGAAACAGATAGGCACTTCCAGGAAGAGGCAGGAGCAGATAGCCACGTCCAAGGAGGAGCAGAAGCAGATAGGTACTTCCAGGAAGAAGCAGGAGCAGATAGCCACGTCCAAGGAAGAACAGAAACAGATCAGCACGTCCAAAAAGAGCCGGAAGCAGATCGGGACAGCTAAGAAGAACCAGAAGCAGATAACCGCTTCAAAAACCGAAGGCAGTGAAACAAAATAGGTGATTGGGAATAACTGGAGCGCAAGGCCGGGGGCTTTGCGCTCCCTGTTATTATATGGTATAATGGCGAAAGACACTGACCGGACCATGGGCATTCCAGGAGGGATGGCAGGGTGAAGGATGCTTGATACGGTTACGCAGAGCGCAAATTGGACAAACAGCCGGAAGAAAGCAGGTTTCAGACACATTCTGGTGCGATTGGGGTGGGGTATGTTTTCTTATATTAAAAATCAGTGGTTTTCAATCTCGTTGAAGAAAAAGCTGGGTGCATTTTCCGTGGTTGTCATTTTGGTAATGGGTCTGTCCATTGCCTTCAATATGCTGGTCATGAATTTTTCCCTGGAGAGTTTTAACGTGATACTCAATGACAATTCCCTCTGCTATGATGTGCAGGAGTCCATGGAGCAGGAAGCGGATGCCTTTGAACTCTATGTGAGGGAGCGGTCCTGGGAGAATGCAAAGCAATACAGGCTGGCCTGTTTTAAGACGGAGAGCAGTCTGGAGGCCCTGCCCTTTGACTATGATGTCATTGGGCCTGAGCGGTATGCCAGGACATGGAATATTAAGAATGGCTATGAAGGCTACCAGACTTTCCGGGACCAGGTCCTTCACATGGACCAGTCGGATGAAGGATTTGTGGAGCAATTGTACAGGGTATATGGAATGCAGGGTTATCTGCAGACTTACGCCAGAAGACTGATGCAGTCTACCCTGAAGGAGGGAAAGCGCAGCTACCAGGAAAAGGTTCCTCTCCTTTATGACCTACCCTACATGATTATGGCCTGTTCCGTCCTGATGATTATTACGGTTATCTGTCTGACCAAGCTTCTGTCCAATACCCTGATTGCCCCCATGGTAAAGCTGGCCCACAGCTCCAGGGAGATAGCGAGAAATGATTTCGGCGGTGAGGACCTGGTGGTGGAGAACCGGGATGAGATGGGAGAGCTGGTACAGGCATTTAATAAGATGAAGCATGCCACAGAGGGGTATATCAATACTTTGAAAGAGAAAAACGAGATGGCGGAGCGTCTTCATAAGGAGGAGGTGGAGCGCATCGAGATGGAGAAACGTCTGGACGCGGCCCGCCTGGAACTGCTTAAGAGCCAGATTAATCCCCATTTCCTGTTTAATACCCTGAATATGATATCCTGTATGGCTAAACTGGAGGAAGCCCAGACCACAGAGCGGATGATATCCAGCCTGGGAAATCTCTTCCGCTATAATCTTAAGACCTCGGAGCAGATTGTGCCCCTGGAGCGGGAGCTCAAGGTGGTGCAGGACTATATGTACATACAGCAGATGCGTTTTGGCAGCCGTATCAGCCATGACCTTAGGGTGGAGGTGGACGGCGGCGAGACCATGATACCGGCTTTTACCCTTCAGCCGCTGGTGGAAAATGCCATCATACACGGCATAGCCAGGAAGGAGGAGGGAGGGAGGATATTTTTAAGGATATGGAAGCGGAAGGACAAGATAGTCATTTCCCTGGCTGATACCGGTGTGGGGATGGAGGAAGAGGCGCTCAAAAGGCTTATGGATGCCCTTAAGGGACACCGGACAGCCAGGGTGGGAATTGGGCTGGGGAATATATATCAGAGGATTAAATCCATGTACGAGGATGGGGATTTGAGAATCTACAGCAAGGCAGGCAAGGGGACCGTGGTCCAGATTATCCTGCCTGCCGCCCGGGAAGAGGACTATCAGAAGATATAAGGGGGGAACGGATGTTGCGTTTACTGATTGCGGATGATGAGATGATTGAGAGGCAGGTCCTTTATAAGACGCTGCAGAAAAATCTGGGGGACAGGTGCCGGATTTTCCAGGCAGCCAACGGCAGGGAAGCCCTTAAGATCTATGAGGAAGAGAAGATACAGATTGCCATTCTGGACATCGAGATGCCGGGCATAAACGGCATAGAAGCTGCCCAGCAGATCCGACAGGCCGACAAGGACTGCTGCATCATATTCCTGACAGCCTTTGACGAGTTCTCCTATGCAAAAAAGGCCATCACGGTAAGGGCCCTGGATTACCTTCTGAAGCCTTACGACGAGGAGGAACTGATGTTAGTGGTGGAGGAAGCCATGCATATTGCGGGGGAACGCCGGCAGGATGAAGGGGATGGGGATGAAAATGAAAATGAAATTCCTGCGCCGCCAGACACAGAGGAGCCGGAGGACGGAGGACATGCCCGTCTGTCAAAGGTTACATCCTTAATCAGCCAGTACATACATGAGAATTATATGTTTGACATTTCCATGCAGGATGCCGCAAGGGCCATGAATTATTCAGAGGCCTATTTCTGCAAGCTGTTCAAGCAGTGTTTTGACCAGAATTTCACATCCTACCTGACACAGTACCGGATAAAGGAAGCCAAGAAGATGCTAAGCCAGCCAACGGTCAATGTGAAGGAGATTGGAAGGGCAGTGGGCTATGGGGATTCCAATTACTTTGCAAAGGTGTTCAAGCGCATAACGGGACAGAGCCCCACTGAGTACAGATTGTCTATTTTCCAGAAGGGATAAAGATTGTATAAAGACCATATATGTGATATTTGCATAAATGGATGGGAGAAACAAGTTAAAATCCTACTATGATTCACAAAAATTTACTATGTTCAGAAACGCAAAATACTCTTATAATAAAATCAGTGTTAAGAAAACATAAAAATATCATGTGAAAGCATGAAAAAAGTATTAAGAGGAGGACACGTTTCATGAAAAAAAGATGGATTAGTACCGCGTTGTGTGCAGCAATGGTAGCCGGCTCCCTGGCAGGCTGCGGCTTAAAGAGCCCTGATGCAACCACAGCGGCTCCCGCAGCAACTGAGGCACCTACAGAGGCCGCAAAGGCAGAGGGGGATGCTGCTGAGGAGTCAAAGACAGAAGCAGCTGATACCGAGGCAGCAGCTGATACCAGCGACATGCCTGAGGTCACTCTGGTTATGGCAGAGGTTAACCCGTTAGACACCATTGTGGGACAGACTGATACCAAATTTAAGGAGACTGTTGAGGAACTGTCCGGCGGCAAGATTAAGATTGACCTGCAGGCCAGCGGTGTACTTGGTTCAGAGAACGACGTTCTGGATACCATGCTTGGCGGCGGCGGCACCATTGATATTTCACGTATTTCCGCATTTGCCCTGACAAGCTACGGCGCTGAGAAGTCCGTGCTTCTGTCCATTCCTTATACATTTGCAAACCGTGACCACTTCTGGAAGTTTGCTGACAGCGAACTGGCTCCTGAATTCCTCATGGAACCTCATGACAACGGACTTGGTGTAAGAGGCCTGTACTACGGCGAGGAAGGCTTCCGTCACTTCTTCACAGTTAAGGAAGTTAAGGGCTTAGACGACTTAAAGGGCATGAAGCTGCGTGTGTCCAATGACCCGATTATGAATGGTATGGTGGAAGGCCTCGGCGCAAGCCCAACGGTTGTTTCCTTCAACGAACTGTACTCCGCACTTCAGACCGGTGTTGTGGACGGTGCTGAGCAGCCAATCGCAAACTACAAGTCCAACGCATTCCAGGAAGTTGCTCCAAACCTGATTCTGGACGGCCATACACTGGGCGCAATCCAGGTTATCATCACAGATGAGGCATGGGATAAGCTGACAGAAGAGCAGCAGAATATCCTGATGGAAGCCGGCAAGGTTGCATCCCAGTTCAACAGAACCATTTCTGAGGAAGCTGAGAACAAGGTGCTTGAGGAATTAAAGGCTGATGGCATTAACGTGGTTGAGGTTCCTGATATCAAGCCATGGCAGGATGCTTGTAAAGGCATCATCGAGTCTTCTACAAAGGACCAGGCTGAACTGTATCAGCAGATTCTTGACATGAACAAATAATAAACGGCAATCAGACAGGCACAGGGCAAATGAATAAACTCTGTGCCTGTAGTTTTTGAAAGGGGAATCAATATGCCTGCAATATTTCAAAAGATTGATAAAATCAGGCCTGCATATGATATGACATACAGGGTTGTACTGTTCCTTTGCAAGCTGCTTCTGGTAGTGGATATCCTTATCACCACCATGGCTGTGGCAGGAAGGTACATTTCGTTCATTCCCGATCCTGCGTGGAGTGAAGAGGTTGTTCTGACCTGCATGTCCTATATGGCAGTGCTTTCGGCAGCTCTTGCCATCAGAAGAGGCGCCCATATCCGCATGACCGCATTTGACCGGTATCTGCCCGCTAAGGTGGTAAAGAGCCTTGATATCATCGCTGACCTGGCAGTACTTGCGCTGGCGGTAATCATGATTACAGTGGGCTGGAAGTATGCAACAGGAATCGGCTCCAAAGGTACCTATGTGAGCATGCCCAAGGTTTCCAGGTTCTGGATGTATTTCCCGGTGCCTCTGGCCGGCGTGGCCATGCTGGTTTTTGAAGTAGAGGCCTTATACAATCATGTTAAGAGTTTCTTTGTAAAGGAGGGGATGGAGTAATGGATGCAAATAGCATGGCAATTCTGGTTTTGCTGGGCAGCTTCTTCCTGATGGTATTCTTACGGTTCCCCATCGCTTATGCGGTGGCGCTTTCATCTGTGTTCTGCCTTTTGTTCCAGGGACATAACCTGACTACCATCTGCCAGCAGATGGTAAAGGGAATCAGCTCCTTCAGCCTGATGGCAGTTCCCTTCTTTATCACCATGGGATGCCTGATGGGTTCCGGCGGTATTTCCGAAAAGCTGATTGCACTGGCCAATGCATGTGTGGGATGGATGCGGGGCGGCATGGCAATGGTTAATATTGTCGCTTCTTATTTCTTTGGCGGTATCTCAGGTTCTGCTTCTGCAGATACGGCTTCTCTTGGTTCCATCCTGATTCCCATGATGGTGGACCAGGGATACGATGACGATTTCTCAACAGCAGTAACCATCACTTCATCCTGTGAGGGACTGCTGGTGCCTCCCAGCCACAATATGGTTATCTATGCCACCACGGCAGGCGGTATCTCCGTGGGAAGCCTTTTCCTGGCAGGATATATACCGGGAGCACTGCTGGCCGTAACGCTGATGATAGGATCCTATATCATTTCCGTTAAGCGTAATTACCCTAAGGGCGAGAAGTTCAGCATCATCAACCTGATTAAGCAGCTGAGTGTTTCCTTCTGGGCTCTGGCAGCTGTGCTGATAGTTGTATTCGGCGTGGTGGGCGGTGTGTTTACGGCCACAGAGTCCGCAGCAGTTGCTGTTATCTACAGCCTGATTGTTAGCGTGTTTATCTACAGGGGACTGGACTGGAAGGGCGTATGGAGAGTCCTGGGAGACAGCGTGGACACCCTGTCCATTGTAATGATTCTCATTGCCACATCCAATATTTTCGGATTCTGCCTGACCCAGCTGCATGTGCCTATCCTGGCCGCCAGCGCAATCACCGGCATGACCAATAACCCCATTATTCTGGCCCTGCTGCTGAACCTGATTCTTCTGGTGCTCGGATGTATCATGGATATGGCGCCAATCATCCTGATTGCAACCCCTATCCTGCTGCCTATCGCCACATCCATTGGTCTGGACCCGATTCAGTTTGGTATCATGGTAGTGCTTAACTGTGGTATCGGACTTCTGACACCTCCTGTTGGCGCTGTTCTGTTCATTGGCTCTGCGGTTTCCAAGGTGCCCATGGAGCGGGTGGTTAAGGCTACGCTTCCATTCTATGTGTGTATGATTATCACACTGCTGCTGATTACCTTTATTCCGGCTGTCAGCATGTGGCTTCCATCTGTACTGGCCCACTAATAAATGAATACCGGAAAGCAGTTTATCATGTTATAATGAAAGTTCAGAGTGGCGGCCATGTCGCCACTCTGTTAAGATTCAGGACATCCGTACAAGGAGCATATGAATGAGATACAAATACACATACAGGACAACAGCGCGGGATTTATGGCAGCTTTCCATGTATTATATATACGGTTCGCTGGCAGGACTTTGTAATATCATATTTACAGTGGCGGCATTTGCCTTGGGCTTCTCCAGGTGGGACCAGGCCCAGGGGATCGTGAGGTGTCTCATTGTGCTGGGGTGCTGCCTTTTTACAGTAATCCAGCCGCTTATGATTTATGCCAAGGCAAAGAAGCAGGCGGCGGGGATTACCCAGGACACCCAGGTTTCTATTGACGACAACGGGCTTTACATCCGGGTGGGCGATGACACGTCGCAGCTGCCGTGGAAGTCGGTAAAAAGGATATCCAGGAAACCTGCCATGATTATTATATTCAGCGATACCACCCATGGATTTATATTTACAAACCGTGTGCTTGGAAATGAGAAAGAAGAATTTTACCGTTATGCCTCCTCTAAAGTGGAAGGCAGGAATGTGCATAATTAAAGGACAGGCCCTCCTTGACCGGGTCTGGTAACTGGGGTATGATATATGCGAAGGGAGGGACGGCTGCTTGAGAAAAAATGTGATTTACCTGATGGGCTGCGCCGCTGTAATGATTCTGGCCGCGTCCTGTGCAGGCAGAAGCAAGGACAGCACGGCGCAGAAGACAGTTCCGGAGTTCGTCCTGACATATGCTGAGAATCAGGCGGAGGATTATCCCACCACCCAGGGAGCTTATAAATTTGCAGAGCTGGTATATGAACAGACCGGGGGCAGGGTGGAGATACAGGTCAATGCGGGCGGTGTTCTCGGAGACGAGAAAACAGTGATTGAACAGCTTCAGTTTGGCGGGGTGGATTTTGCCAGGGTATCCCTGTCGCCCCTGGCTGAGTTTGTGCCCAAGCTGAATGTACTTCAGATGCCCTATCTGTATACTGGCCGGGAGCACATGTGGAAGGTGTTAGAGGGGCCCATTGGCACGGATTTCATGAATTCCTTCGGCGGTTCCAGCCTGGTGCCGCTGTCCTGGTATGATGCGGGCGCCCGTAATTTCTACAGTACGGCCGGGCCCATTGAGTCCCTGGACGACATGAAGGGGCTTAAAATCAGGGTCCAGGAATCTGAACTGATGATGGATACGATTCAGGCTCTGGGTGCCACGCCGGTACCCATGGCTTTTGGGGATGTATATTCAGGCCTGCAGACAGGGGAGATAGACGGGGCCGAGAACAACTGGCCTTCCTATGAGTCCACCAGGCATTATGAGGTGGCCAAATATTTCACCCTGGATGAACACACCAGGGTTCCGGAACTCCAGCTGGCAGCCCAGTCCACCTGGGATAAGCTGCCGGAGGAATACAGGAACATTATACGGGATTGTGCACAGAAATCGGCCCTGTATGAGCGTGAACTGTGGGATGAGCGTGAGAAGACCTCAGAGGACAGGGTCAGGAGAGCCGGATGCGTGGTGACGGAGCTGGATGCCAGGGAGAAAGAACGGTTCCAGGAAGCCGCGGCCCCTATGTACGAAAAATACTGTTCTGAATATGTGGATATTATTGACGATATCATGGACGCGGGAAGACAGTGACAGGCTTCAGATTGGACAGGATAGAAATAAATTAGAATATAGAGCAAAAAACAGACCATGGTCCGTGCAGTGGATCCATGGTCTTATTTTGATTGATTTTTTTACGGATAGACTCAGATAAGTGTCAGCCCAGGGGTACGATGGTGACATTATCCCCCGAACCGTTATCAGGAGACGGTGCCTGTGATGCCTGGGTAGGTGATGGTGCCTGCGGCGCCTGAGTGGGAGACGGTGCCTGTGACGACTGAGTAGGCGATGGCGTCTGGGGGTCGGCGGGAGAC
>PPYE01740258.1_pt1 | contig 22554 bp, 20 predicted proteins | sample 1559881 | NCBI WGS metagenome assembly PPYE01 (sample SAMN08240022, study PRJNA423297) | Human gut metagenome, whole genome shotgun sequencing project.
ACTGCGCTTCGACGCTGCAAACCCCACCGTCGCGGCATTCCGATCCCCCGCCGCCCTTGCGGCGGCCGATCGGGCCGCTAAGACCTTTATACTAAGAGCCGTCCCGCAAAAGCGGGACGGCTCTTTCTTTCCAAACTATTTTCTCTTTCCCGCTTGACATGTACTACATCAGTGTAGTATAAAGAAGATGTACTACATCGATGTAGTTTTTAGGAGGTGCCTGATATGGGTCAATTTCAAAGCTTGTCCGACTCTGAAATGGAGATCATGCGGGTGATCTGGGACGCCGGTGAACCCGTGACTGCCGCACAGCTGCTGGAGCTCTTCGCCCACAAGGGGTGGAAGATCCAGACGGTATCCACTTTTTTGAGCCGCCTGGTGGAAAAGGGCGTTTTGTCCGTGGAGCGCCGGGGCCGTTCCAACTTTTACACGCCCGCTGTCACGGAGCAAGGCTACCACAAGCTGGAGGCACGGCGCCTGGTGAACGAGCACTACCACGGGGACGTGCTGGACTTCCTGGCTGCCTTTTACGGCGGTGAACCTTTGAAAAAGGAGGAACTGGACTCCCTGCGCCGCTGGTTTGAACAGGAGGCGGAGCATGCTGACTGATGTTTTGACCGGTCTGGCCGTATCCGGCAGCGCCGCGGCGGCAGTATGCCTGCTGCTCCGCCGGGCTGCCCGGGGGCGGCTGAGCGCCCGGTGGGAATACCGGATGGCAAAGCTGAGTCTGGTGTTTGCCCTGGTGCCTTTGGGCAAGCTGGTCCGCTCCTTTGGCGCCGCGGGCACCGGTGCCGCCGCATCGGCGGCTCCCGCCCCTCACGGAGGCACTGCGGCCCTGCCCGCCGTTTTTGCTCCGGCGGATCTTACACCGGCCCCTGCGGGGACCCTCCTGCTGCCCCGGTGGCTGCTGCCGGAGGAGGCGGTGGAGCCCCAGGACCTCAAATGCCTGCTGCTCCACGAGCTCAACCATGTCCGCCGGCGGGATCTGTGGGTGCGTCTGTGCTCCGCCGCCGCGCTGATCGTTCACTGGTACAACCCATTGTTCCACATGCTGGACCGGACCGTCCGGGAGGTGGGGGAGGAGCGCTGCGACGAAGACGTGGCCCAGCTGCTCGACCGCCGGGAGCGGCTCCGGTACGGACAGATGTTACTGCAAATGGCCGCCGGGAACCCCGGACAAACGGGCCCCTGGGCCCTGTGTCTTTCTTCCCGGGAGGCCCTGGAAAGGAGGCTCAGCAAAATGCTGCACACAACGCCTATGAAAGGCCGCAAACGCCTGGCGGCCCTGCTGGCCGGCGCACTGGTACTGACCTGCGGTACAGCGGCGGCCCTCACCTGCAAACAGCCCCTCATTTCCGCCGCGCCGGAAGCGGACGCCGTCCAAACGCCCCCCGCATCACAGGCCGCTGTCCCCAAGGACACGGAAAAAACTGCTGCACCTGGGGAAGCGCTCACCGATGAAAGCCAAAAAGAGCCCGTTTCGGCGGAGTCTGCGTCCCGGCCGGAACCCCCATCGGAAACTGCTTTGACCGAAACTGAAGAGGTGATCCCGGCACAGCCGGAAACTTCCCCGCAGCCCGTTTCCCAATCCGCGCCGGAGCAGACGCCGGAGCTCTCCCAGGAGCTCCGCTCCATCATGGAGACGGCCATGGAGACGGCCCTCCGGGGAGACACCGACCTGATCGTCCGCCGGGGCGGCACGCTGCTGCCGGACGATGACCTGGGATCCTACTGCCAGATGGGCGACGTGTACTACAAGATGTATGTGGATAAAAACGGTTTCTACCAGAAAGAGTATTTTGTGGGAAACCAGGATGCTCTGCGTGAATCCAGGCAGCTCCTGCCGGACACCCTGGTGGACGGGGTATTTCCCACCAACAGCCTGGGAGAAACCTACGGGACGGACGTCCTCAGCGCCTATGTGGGATATGCGCCGGACCTGGTGGCCGCCAGGGGAACCAATGGGGAGCACGGCTATATCTGCCGCGCAGACGAGCAGTTCGTGCCCCACGACCTGCCTGCGGCGGAGTGCCCCCACGAATTCGCGATCCCTCTGTACGACAGCGAACACAACGTCATCGGGGAGTTCCACATGAGCTGCGGCGGTCACTTCTCCGGCGGGATGACCATTGAGGAGGCCAAGGAAGCCGTGGCCGCGGGCGAGGAGCTCACATGACGGCGGACATTCCGGGGGACGAGCCCCTCTTCCGCATCTGGGTGGACCGGCAGCGGCGGGTGGTGTCCTTCCACCCCCTGGAGGACTGCCCTCAGCTGGAATTCCGCAGCCAGGAGCTGTTTTTCCGCTGTGCCGACCAATATACCGCCCGCCAGTACCGCTGGCAATAAACAAAACAGGACGCCCCGCAGGGGGCGCCCTGTTTTTCACAGCCGGACCGTATGGATGCATGTATACCGGGGGCTGCCCGGCGGCGCGGGACGGGAGGCAAGCAGCTCGATCTTTCCCACCTCCCACGTGACGGGCGGCACCGTCACCGCCGCCGTATCCCGGGGCCGGTAGTGCCGGGCCAGGGTGATGTGGGGGACGAAGGGCTTCTTTTCCAGGGAAAAGCCGGCCGCCTCCAGGGCGCGGCGGGCGGAGGCGGCCAGGGCCTCCAGCGCCGGGCAGGGGGCGGTGCCCGCCCACCAGGTGTCGCCGAAGCGGCCCAGGCCCTCCGCCGTCAGGGAAAAGCGCCCGCTTCCCGCAAGGGTCTCCAGGGCCGAGCATGCCGCGTCCAGTCGTTCCGTCTCGCCCAGAAAGGCCAGCGTCAGGTGCAGATCGTCCGGGTGGGGGAACGTGCCCCGTCCCTGGCGCCGCAGGTCCCGCTGTGCCTGCTCCAGCACCTCCCGGCTCAGTCCCGCCGGCCGCACCGCCGCAAAAAGCCGCATGGTTTTTTCCTCCTTTGATGGGATTTTCATTGTATTTTATCCTACCACGGTGCTACAATAGTTGCAAATGTTTGAAAAGCGAGGCAAATTCCATGAGACTGCAAAGCGCCATTTTTGACATGGACGGCACGCTGCTGGACTCCATGTTCATCTGGGACGACCTGGGGCCGGGCATGCTCCGCGCCCAGGGCATCACGCCGGAGGAGGGCCTGACGGAGAAGCTGAAGGTGCTGACGCTGCGCCAGGGCGCCGCCTACTGCAAGGAGCGCTACGCCCTGCCCCAGAGCGTGGAGGAGATCGTCTCCCTCATCGAGGGGCGGGTGGAGAAATTCTACAAGGAGGAGGTCCAGGCCAAGCCCGGCGTAGAGAAGTTCCTCTCCCTTTTGAAGATGGAGGGCGTGTGGATGTACGTGGCCACCGCCACGGACCGCCATCTGGCCGAAGCGGCCCTGCGTCATGCCGGCATTGACGGCTACTTCCGGGGCATCCTCACCTGCCAGGAGGTAGGCCACGGCAAGGACAGCCCGGAGATCTACGAGCGGGCCATGACGCGCCTGAAGTCCAACAAGCGGGACACCGTGGTCTTTGAGGACGCCCTCCACGCCATTGAGACCGCCAAGGCAGCGGGCTTCCGGGTGTGCGCCGTGTACGACCCCTACGCCGAGGCCGAGCAGGACAAGATCCGCTCCTTAAGCGACTACTACATCCGCTCCTTTGAGGACATGTTCACCACCGACACCCTGGCATAAACATTTGACGGGCCCCGGCCCGTCAAAATTTTTTCTCCCGGACTGTAACGAACCGCCCCCGGGGCGGATATAAGAGGCGAAAGGAGGGGAGAGACATGGATACCGCGCCCGATCTGCACGAAGCCTATGCCCGGCACGCCCGGACCGTTTACCGCTTTCTCCTCTCCCAGTGCGGCGACGCCGACCTCGCCGAGGAGCTGACCCAGGAGACCTTTTACCGGGCCGTGCGCTCCATCGGCCGCTACAACGGAGCGTGCAAGCTCTCCGTGTGGCTGTGCCAGATCGCAAAGCACCTTTGGTACCAGCACCTGCGGCACCAAAAGCGGGAGAGCCCCTTGCCGGAGGACGGGGGAGAGGGCCTGGTTCCCCCGGCGCCCTCGGCGGAGACGGAGGTGCTGGCCCAGACAGGCCGGATGGAATTGCTGCGCCGGGTCCACGGACTGCCGGAGCCCTACCGGGAAGTGGTGTATCTGCGGGCCTTCGGAGGACTTTCCTTCCGGGAGATCGGCGACGTGCTGGACAAAACGGAGACCTGGGCCCGGGTGACCTTCTACCGGGGCAAGGAACGATTGAAAGAGGGAGGGGTGGACAATGAAAAATGATCTCAGCTGCGCCGTGGTGCGGGACCTGCTGCCCGCCTACGCCGAGGGCCTCACGGCCCCGGAGACCAGCGAGGCGGTGGAGCGGCATCTGGCCGCATGCCCGGCGTGCGCGGCGCATTTTGCCGCCATTTCCTCGCCGGAAACGGCGGAGCAGGCGGAAAACGACAAAGAGGTGGATTATCTCAAAGCCGTGCGCCGCCGGGGCCGCCGCCGTGTGGTGCTGGCAGTTGCCCTGACGGTGCTGGCGCTCATAGGTGTCCTGGCAGCCATGGTGTTTATCATTGGCTCCCCGGCAGACACTGAGACCATGGTACTGAACATCTGGACCTCTGATGAAGCATTGCAGGTGGAGGTTTCCTCCAGAGTCTCTGCCAATGCCTACTGGGGCTGGGAGACGGAAACAGCGGACGGCGTGGTGACCATCACCGCCCGGGAAGGGCTGGTGTCTGCTCTCCATCCCACTGCCGCTGCCAAGCTCAGCGTGCCCTTGGAGGGGATAGACGAGGTATACCTGTGCGGCCGACTCATCTGGCAGGAGGGAACCATCACTGCCGGAAAGGCTTTGGAGCGTTTTGAAATTCTGTACGAAGCCCAAACACCTTATGTGGGCAATCCCTCGGCTTTGAATCAGATTGCGCAGGCACTCTCCTTGAACAATCTGGGAAGCTATACTTTTTCCTCACAGACTTCGGCAGAACCCTATGGCTGGACCATTGTGTTTGACCGAGAAATCGAGGGGATGACGGATACCATGATGTCCTGTCTGGCTCCCCAGATGCTGGCGGTGGTGGGGAACCTTGGCACGGTTTCCTGGACCTATCCCGACGCCCAGGGAACGCCCCAGCTCCACACCCTCACCCTGGAAGAAATCAACGCCCGCCTAGAGGAACTGACAGATGCCTACAACGCCGACAACGACACTGACTGGCCTGCTCTGCGCAGCGTCAAGGATTACGCCCAGTCTCCCGTCACACTCCAGCGGCTGGACGCCATCTGCTGGCAGATGTACGCAGACGCCACACGGCCCGGATCATCCGCCGCGGCCAACTGATAGTTTCCATGGCAAGCCCATGAAAAACCGCCCCCGGACTTTCGTCCGGGGGCGCTTCCTTATCCCTTGGTAAAGAACCGGTAGGAGATGGTCTGATGGTATTCCTGCCCCGCCCGCAGAATGGGAGAGGCGAAATTCTCATGATGCACCGCATCGGGGAAGAACTGGGGCTCCAGGCACACGGCGTGGCGCTGGCCGTAGACCGCGCCGCCCTTGCCGGGCCGCTCCGTCAAAAATCCGGCGGAATACACCTGCATGCCCGGCAGCGTGGTGGAGAGGGCCATGCCGATGCCCGTACGGGGGCACCACAGCTCCGCCGCCTCTCCGCCGCCGGTGAGCACCACGTTATGGTCAAAGCCCCGGGTGGCGGCAAAGAAGGGATCATCCGCCGTCTCGCCCACCCAGGCGCCGTGGCGCAGGTCCAGGGGCGTACCCTCCACCGGGGCGATGACGCCGGTGGGCACGTTGTCGCTTCCGGCAGGGGTATAGGCGTCCGCCCGGACGGTGAGCCGATGGTCGTCCACCCGTCCGGCGTCGTGGCCCGCCAGGTTGAAATAGGCGTGGTTGGTGAGGTTCACCACCGTGTCATGGTCGCTGCGGGCGGAAAAGTCCACCGTCAGCACACCGCCGAAGAGGGTATAGGTGACCTCCGCGTGGACGTTGCCGGGGTAGCCCTCCTCCCCATCGGGGGAGTCCAGGGTGAACACGGCGCGGTTTCCCTCAATGGTGTCCGTCCACCACTTTTTGTGGAAGCCCACAAGGCCCCCGTGGAGCTGATTTTTGCCCTCGTTTGCGGTGAGGGGATAGGTATGGCCGTCGATGGAAAACTCCGCGCCGCCGATGCGGTTGGCGCACCGGCCGATGGTGCCGCCCAGGCAGGCGTCCTGCCGGGCGTACTCATCCGCCGTGTCATAGCCCAGGCACACGTCCACGATTTTCCCGTCCCGGTCGGGGACGCGGATGGAGCGGATGGCTGCGCCGTAGGGCAGCAGCTCCACGGACATGGTCCCGTCGGTGAGCGTCACCAGCGAGATGGGGCGGCCCTCCAGGGTGCCGAAAGGCGTTCTCTCCGCCATGGCTCAGCCCTCGTAGCCGCCCGGGTGGCTGGAGTGCCAGGCCCAGGCGTCGGCAATGATCTCCTCCAGGCCCCGCTGGGGCTTCCAGCCCAGCACCTCGGCGGCCTTTTTGTTGGAGGCGATCAGCACAGAAGGATCGCCGGCGCGGCGGGGCTCCACCTTGGCGGGGATCTCCTTACCGGTGATGCGCCGGGCGGTGTCGATGATCTCCTTGACGGAGTAGCCGTCGCCGCTGCCCAGGTTGAAAATGCCGCTCTCGCCGGTCTTTTCCAGGTGCTCCAGGGCCAGCAGATGGGCCTCCGCCAGGTCGCGGACGTGGATGTAATCCCGGATGCAGGTGCCGTCGGCGGTGGGATAGTCGTCGCCGAAGATGCCGATGTGGCTGCGCTGGCCCAGGGCCGTCTTCATGACCAGGGGGATGAGGTGGCTCTCCGGGCTGTGGTCCTCGCCGATGCCCACATCCTGGTTGGAGCCGGCGGCGTTGAAGTAGCGCAGGGCCACATAGTGGATGCCGTAGGCCTTGTCGCACCACTTGAGCATGCCCTCGATGGCAAGCTTGGTGGCGCCGTAGGGGTTGGTGGGCTCGGTGCGGTCCGTCTCCTCGATGGGCTGCTTCTCCGGCTCGCCGTAGGTGGCGGCGGTGGAGGAGAAGACGATCTTGTTGACGCCGTGGTTCTTCATGGCCGTCAGCATGGACTGGGAGCCGGCCACGTTGTTTCCGTAGTACTTGAGAGGATCGGTGACACTCTCGCCCACCAGGGAGTAGGCGGCGAAGTTGATGACGCCGTCGATCTGGTTTTCACCGAACACGGTATCCAGGAAGGCGCCGTCTCTCAGGTCGCCCACGTAGAACTTCTTGGCGCCCTTGACTGCCTGCCAGTGGCCGGTGCGCAGGTTGTCCGCCACGATCACATCGAAGCCCCGCTCCACCAGCAGTGCCACCATGTGGCTGCCGATATAGCCGGCACCGCCGGCAACAAGAATGGTTTTCATATGCGTATCCTCCTTATGTTCTCCGCCGCCCGCAGGCGGTCTTGTTTATTCTCACCGGACGCTTTCCACAAACCGCCGGAAGGCCAAGCGTCCCTCAGGGGTGCACTTGTAGACGCCCGCGTCCTCCAGCACCCGGGCGAACACACGGCCCACCTCGTCGCGCAGGATCTCGTCCACGTTCTCCGCCGTGAAGGTGTACTTCTTTTGCAGCTCCTCCGCCCAGTCGGCGTGCTTGGCGATGGTCTCGTCGGAGCGCAGGTCGCCGCCCTCCACCAGCACCTTGGCAAGCTCGTGCAGCTCGCCCTTGAGCCGGGCAGGCAGCACCGCAAGGCCCATGACCTCGATGAGGCCGATGTTCTCCTTTTTGATGTGGTGCAGCTCCGGGTGGGGATGATAGACGCCTAAGGGGAACTCCTCGGTGGTGATGTTGTTGCGCAGCACCAGGTCCAGCTCGTACTTGCCGCCGCGCTTGCGGGCGATGGGGGTGATGGTGTTGTGGGGCTCGCCGTCCGTCTCGGCAAAGATGAAGGCGTCCGGGTCGGAGTAGCCCCGCCAGGCGGCAAGGATCTTCTCCGCCAGGTCCACCAGCCGCCCGTCGTCGGCGCTGCGCAGCCGCAGCACGGACATGGGCCAGCGGACGATGCCCGCCTCCACGCCGGAAAAGCCGGGGAAGGTCACGCTCTCCTCCACCTCTGCCCGCTCCATGGCGAAGGTGTAGCGGCCGCCCTGGAAGTGGTCGTGGCTGAGAATGGAGCCGCCCACGATGGGCAGGTCCGCGTTGGAGCCCACGAAGTAGTGGGGGAACTGGATGACGAAGTCCAGGAGCTTGCGGAACGCGGAGCGGTCGATCTTCATGGGCACGTGCTCACCGTTGAAGACGATGCAGTGCTCGTTATAGTAGACATAGGGGCTGTACTGGAAGAACCAGTCACGGCCGTCGATGGTGATGGGGATGATGCGGTGGTTCTGCCGGGCAGGATGGTTCATGCGGCCGGCGTAGCCCTCGTTCTCCCGGCACAGCTGGCACTTGGGATAGCCGCTCTGGGGCGCGGACTTGGCGGCGGCGATGGCGCGGGGGTCCTTCTCCGGCTTGGAGAGGTTGATGGTGATGTCCAGATCGCCGTAGGGCGTGGACGTGACCCACTTCACATCCCGGGCCACCCGGTAGGTGCGGATGTAGTCCGTGTCCCGGCTGAAGCGGTAGTACCAGTCCGTGGCCGCCTCGGGAGAGACGGACAGCTTTTCCCGGAACGCGGCGATGACCGCGGAGGGCCGGGGGGTGAGCCGGCCCATGAGCTCCGTGTCAAAAAGATCCCGGGCAGTGACGTTGTCCTCCACGATGCCCGCTGAGACGGCGTAGTCCAAAAGCTCTTTTAAGATCTCCTCCAGAGGCCGCTCGGGCACGGTCTCGGGTTCTTCCCAGCTATCCAAATGCAGCGCGTCCAGGATGCGGTTGGAGGCCCAGGTGCGGTCGCTTTCTTCGATGAGCCCGCGGCTTTCGGCATAGCCGAGCAGCTGGGCAATGGCAGTATCGATCATATCCGTTTCCTCCTTACGCAAGGCGCGCGCCGCCCTCGGGACGGATGGTCACCACATGGCACTTGCCCGCGCCCAGCACGGCCTCGGTCTCTTTTTTGAACATGTCCAGCAGGTCCAGGGGCACGAACGCCTGGGCCGTGCCGCCGAAACCGCCGCCGTGGACCCGGACGGCCCCCCGGCCGCCAAGCAAAGACTCTGCCAGAGCGATGGTGAGCATCAGCTCCTGCTTCTGGGTCTGGCCCGTGGGCACCACGTTTTGCAGGTACATGGCAGAGGAGGCGCCGGAGGCGCGCACCAGGGCGAGGAAGCCCGCAAAGTCCCCCTTCTGCAGGGCCTGGGCCTGGGCCGCCGCCCGGTCATTTTCCGCGTAGACATGGAACGCCCGCAGGGCCGCGCGGTCTCCGGCGGCAGCGCGGACCTGGCTCAGATGGGAGAGGAACTCCTCCCGGGGCACCTGGCGCAGATAGTCCTTGCCGAACTGGGCGCACACGGCCTTGAGCTCGCCGGTGATGGCGGCGTACTCGTCGGTCAGGTCCGCGTGGTCGGCGCCGGAGTCCAGGATGCAAAGCGCGTAGCCGTCCTTGTGCAGGTCCAGGTCCATGCGCTCCACCACCGGATGGTCCGTGTCGGCAAAGTCGATGGCCACCACGCCGCCCACGGAGGAGGCGGTCTGGTCCATGAGGCCGCAGGGCTTGCCGAAGAACACGTTCTCGGCATACTGGCCGATCTGGGCGATCTCCACGGCGGAGCACTTGCCGCCCCAGAACAATTCGTTGAGAATGGTGCCGATGAGCACCTCAAAGGCGGCGGAGGAGGAAAGACCGCTGCCGCCGGGCACATTGGAGACCATGTAGGCATCCAGGCCCGCATTCTGCAGAGGGCAGCCCAGGGCGCTCATGCGGGCGGCCACGCCCCGGATGAGCGCTGCGGAGGTGCCCGCCTCCTCGGCGTGGGGATTAAGGTCGCTCAGATCCACCACCATCAGGGGATACCCCTGGGACTGGACCCGGATCATGCCGCTCTGGTTGGGGGCCACGGCCGCCAGGATGTCCAGATCCACAGCAGCGGCCAGCACCCGGCCGTGCTGGTGGTCGGTATGGTTGCCGCCCAGCTCCGTGCGGCCCGGCGCGCTGAACAGCGCCTCCGGCTCTCCCTCAAAGGTCTTGGCAAATCCGGCCGCCACCTCGCAGCAGCGGGCGCGGGCCTCGGCGGCCCCCTCCGCGCCGTAGAGTCGTTCCAGTCTGGCGGCAAATGCCGCTCCTTCCATGCACAGCTTTCTGTCTTCCACAGGCAGTCCCTCCTCGTTTTGATACTTCTATCATACCGGCCGCCGGCGGCGCTTTCCATGTGCCAGCGTCGCCGGTTCCATGGATTTTTGTTGCATAACCGATTACGCGGGAGTATGCTGTAAGAAGAACGACCCGCAGGGGAGGGGATGACCATGTCCCAGGATTTCAAGCACTCCTTCAAAGCCAGCCAGCGGCCGGCCCTTTCTTTGACCGTCTATAATGCAGGATTTCAAAAATGCCCGCCGGGCTACGGGTGGGGCCCCGGCGTCCGGGACCACTATCTGCTTCACTACATCGTCTCCGGCCGCGGCACCTACGAGTCCGACGGCAGGACTTTTGTCCTCGGCCCGGGCGACGCCTTCCTGGCCCGGCCGGACACGCCCATCTACTACCGCGCCGACCGCGCGGACCCCTGGGAATACTACTGGGTGGGCTTTGCCGGTCCCAGCGCCGCGCTGCTGCTGGCCCAGACGCCCTTTTCCCCCGGCCGTCCCGTTTTGCATATGGCCGCCGGGGATCGGCTGCGCCGGGCCCTGCTGGATATCTACAAGGCCCGCGGGGCGGACTATCCCAGTGCCGTGCGCATGGCAGGGTATCTCCAGGCGGCCCTGGGCCTTTTGATGGACGCCGCCCCGGCTCGGGGCATGGACGCCCTTGAAGACTACGCCCGCCGGGGTGCCTCGTTCATCCAGCAAAACTACTCCCGGGATATTTCCGTGGAGACCGTGGCGTCCCACGTGGGCGTGAGCCGCAGCTACCTCCACCGGGCGTTCCGGGCCGCCTTTGGCTGCGCGCCCGGGGCATACCTGACAGACTACCGCCTGGACCGGGCCTCTCAGCTGCTGCGCCACAGTACCCTCAGCGTGGGCGCCGTGGCCGCCTCCGTGGGGTTTTCCGATCCCTTTTACTTCTCCCGCCTGTTCCGCCGCCGTATGGGGCTGAGTCCCTCCGACTACCGGCTGAGCGGGCCATAATGCACAATCCGCCGCTTCTTTTCCCCGGAAAATCCGCCGCGGCATCCCTTGCAGGGCTGTTCAGAGCATGCTAAAATAAAGTGATTTTGTGTGTTTTAAAGGAGAATTGCCTTGTGATCGGTCTTTTGCTGCTCAACCAGATCGCCCAGCTGTTTATTTGCATTTTCCTGGGATGGCTGTCGGTAAAGTGCCGCCTGCTGCGGTCGGAGGACAGCCGGGTCCTGTCTATGGTCACCCTGTATCTGGTGACCCCGTGCCTCATCGTGGGCGCCTTCCAGATCGAGTGCACGCCGGACATGCTCCGGGGCCTGGGGCTTTCCCTGGGGGCAGCGGTGCTCATCCACGTGCTGCTGTTCGTGCTGACCTATGTCTGCCGCCGACCCCTGCACCTCAACGCAGTAGAGCAGGCCTCCGTCATCTACTCCAATGCCGGCAACCTCATCATCCCCATCGTCACCGCCATCCTGGGCAAGGAGTGGGTCATCTTCACCAGCATGTTCATCATCGTCCAGCTGCCCCTTTTGTGGAGCCACTGCCGCTTCCTCCTCAGCGGGGAGGGGGGCTTCTCCTTAAAAAAGGTGCTGGGCAACGTGAACATCCTCTCCATTCTGGTGGGTGCGGCCCTGTTTTTCCTGGGCATCCCCCTGCCGGGTGTGGTCACCGGCGCCATGGACTCCATGTCCGGCATGATCGGCCCGCTGAGCATGATCGTGGCGGGTATGCTCATGGGCGACATCGACTTGAAGCATATTTTCACCCTGCCCAGCATCTGGAAGGTGGCCGCCCTGCGGCTGGTGGTATTCCCCCTGGCGGTGCTGGTGCTGCTCAAGTACAGCGGCCTTGCCGCCCTGGCCCCCAACGGAGAGACCATTCTGCTGGTGAGCTTCCTGGCCTCCGCCACGCCCGCCGCCTCCGCCGTCACCCAGATGTCCCAGGTATACGGGCCGGACGGCACCTATGCCGGCGCCATCAATGTCTCCACCACACTTTTATGCATCATCACCATGCCTCTGCTCATTACCCTCTATCAGCTGTGACCCTCCTCGAAAGGACACAGCTCATGAAGTACAAAAAGAGCGCCCGGCTTTTGTCGGGCGCTCTTTTTCTCTTTCCGGTCACGGCTGGGTGCGCTCCGGCTCTTCCAGGGCATCCGCGGCGGTGACGGCGGTGTAGGAAAGCCACACATACTTTCCGTCCTGCAGCTCCGCCGCGTCAGACGCGCTCTGTCCGGAGGCCAGGGCGCAGCTGAGAGCCACGATGCTCTCCGCCTGCCCCAGGGCGTCGTTGCGGACGGTGCCCCGGAGCGTACCTGCCCGCAGGGCCTCCAGCGCCGGAGCCGTGGCGTCCACTCCCACGATAAAGGGCATCTCCTCCGCGGAAAGCCCTGCCTCCAGGCAGGCGTCGATGGCGCCCAGGGCCATGTCGTCGTTGTTGGCAAACACCACCTCAATGGGCTCCTCCACGGTCTGAAGCCACTGGCGCATCCGCTCGGCTGCCTGGCTGCGCTGCCAGTTGGCCGCGGCGCTTTCCAGCTTTTCCACCTGAATGCCGCCGGTGACCAGCGTCTGGACGCTGTGCTCCGTGCGCAGCAGAGCGTCCTGGTGGCCCGGCTCTCCCTCCAGCATCACATACTGCACGACGCCGTCGCCGCTGCGGTCCAGCGAAGCCCGGTCCGCCCGCCAGGCATCCACCACCAGCATGCCCTGGAGCCTCCCTGCCTCCGCTCCCGGAGAGCCCACATAGTAGGCGCCCTCCCAGCGCAGCAGGTCCTCCTCCACCGGCTCGCGGTTGAAAAAGATCACCGGCACATCCGCCGCGCGGGCCTTGTCCACAATGACGGCGGCCGCCGTCCGGTCCACGATGTTCACGCAGATCACATCGCAGCCCAGATCCAAAAACCGGTCCACCTGCTCGTTCTGCATGCTCTGGCTGCTGCGGCCGTCCGCCACCGACAGGTTGATCTTCACGCCCAGATGCTGCTCCTGCTCCTGGAACAGCTGCTCCAAGTGCTGGGTGATGGTGGAGATGAACGTGTCCGTCTGGTCATACACCGCCACGCCCACCCGCACGGTGGGGGTAGCCGCCGCCCGGCCGCAGCCGGGCAGAAGGGCCAGCAGCGCCGCCAGCAGCGCCGCGGCCAGGCATTGCATCCGCTTCATGTGGCACACCTCCTTCACCGGGTCACCGGGAACAGCAGCTTCTGGTTGGCCGGGTCGTACATGTTCTCTTTCCGGACGATGGAAAACTCCATGGGCTCCACCGCCGTCCGGGGCACCTTGCGGGACGCCTCCACCGCCGCCTCCACCGCCAGATAGCCGGCGGCAAATTCATTCTGGGCGGCAATGGCGGTGATCCAGCCCTGCTCCAAGGCATAGGCGATGGTGTTGGTGGCGCCCACGCCGTACAAAAGGGGCGGCTGCGTCAGCTGCTCCACGGCAGCCGCCGCCTGCTCCAGCGTACCGGCATCAAAGGCCAGCAGCAGCGCCGGCTGCTCCCGTTCCACGGCGGCCGCCAGCACCTCGCCCAGGTCCTCATCCGGTCCGACGGCGCAGGTGCGTACCACCCGGTCCGCCTGCTCCAGCTCCCGGGCAGCGGCCTCCAGCCGCGCATCCACGCCGTTCTGCCCGCCCGCGCGGTCGATGAGCAGCACCGTTTCGGCGGCAGCGGCGCCGTTGAGGGCCGCCTGGCCCAGGGCCCGGCCCACGGCGGCGTTGTCCATGCCCACAAAGGCGCAGGCGCCCCAGTCGGTCATATCCGTCTCCATGGTCACCACCGGCACCTGTGTGCTCAGATCCTTCACCACGTCTCCCAGCGCGTCCGTGTCCGCCGGCACCAGCACCACGGCCCCGGCGCCGCCGGCCACCTCCCGCTGCAGAAGGTCCGCCTGATCCCGGGCGCTGCCGGCAGTCTCCGGCGTTAGGATCCGCAGCTCGGCCCCCAGATCCGCCGCCGCCTGCTCCATGCCCTGCCGGGCGGTGGACCACAGGGCCGTGTCCGTCTGGCGCAGCACCACGGATACCTCCACCAGCTCCGTGCCCTTGCGGCTTTGCTCCGGCTCCATGGCCAGCAGCAAAAACAGCACGCACAGTCCCAGCAGCGGCACCACCAGCTGCAGCATGACCTTGCGCTTCACTGCCTCTCCTCCTTCCGATAGCGGCGCGCCGCCTCCTCGTCCAGAGCGGGCAGGCGGATGCGCACGGTGGTGCCGTCATCCGGCTCGCTGAGGATGGTGAGCCCGTAGGGCTCGCCGAAGGTCAGACGCAGCCGCTGATGCACATTGCGAAACCCGATGCCCGAACCCTTGGCGCCTGGGTTGGGCCCGCCGCCCTCCAGCAGACGGCGCACCACTTCCTCCGGCATACCGGGGCCGTTGTCCGTCACTTCGATGCACACATCCCCTCCGTCCCGGAAGGCCCGGACGGCGATCTCTCCGTCCCCGTCGGCGTAGGCCATGCCGTGGTAGATGGCGTTTTCCAGCACCGGCTGGACGATGAGCTTGATGGTATAGAGGGATTCCACCCCGTCCTCGGCGGTGACGGCGGCGCTGAACTTGTTCTTGTAGCGCATTTTCTGGATGGTGAGATAATGCCGGGCATGCTCCAGCTCGTCGGCGATGGGGATGACGTTGCTGCCCCGGCTGAGGGAAATGCGGAAAAAGCGGGCCAGGGAGGTGAGCATGACCACCGCGTCCTGGGTGCGGCCGTTCTCCGTCATCCACACCACGCTGTCCAGGGTGTTGTAGAGGAAGTGGGGATTGATCTGCGCCTGGAGCACGTCCAGCTCGCTGCGCCGCTTTTGCTCCTCCTGCTGGATGATGTCCTCCATCAGGTGGTCCATGGTGGAGACCATGGAGCGGATGGAGTGGCTCAGATGCTCCACCTCCGTGGGCCCGCCCACATCGAAGTCCACGTCCGAGCGCCGGGCCTCCAGATCCTTCACCGCCCGGTCCAGCTTTTTCACCGGGGCCGTGATCCACTCGGAGAGCCGCAGGTTCACGAACACCAGCAGGAAAATGGAAAACAGCACCACGAACAGGAAAAACAGCACCAGCTGGCTGTAGTTGGTCCAAAGGCTCTCCCGAGGCACCACGGCCACCAGCTTCCAGCCCGTGTAGCCCACGGTCTTCACCGTCACCTGCCGGCTCTGGCCCTGGAACTGCTCTTGGTGGCTGCCGTCGGTATAGCCGGCGGCGGTCAGGTTGTTCTCCTGCTGGAGCCCGGCGTAGATGAGCTGCTGGCGGGGGTGGTAGATGATCTCGCCGCTGTCGTCGATGAGGTAGAGGTAGCCCCCGTCATCCAGCTCCACGTCCTTGCAGATCTGCTCGATGCCGTCAAAGCTCATGTCCAGCAGCAGCACGCCGCCTTCGATGGCCCCGCCGCGGGACAACTCCACATACCGGCTCAGGGACACCACCCACCGGTACCGCTCGTCCACGTCCGACCAGAGGTTCTGCACATGGGGCGTGGAAAAATGCAGGTTCTCGATCTTGTCCATGGCCCGGACGAACCAGTCCTCCCGCTGGGGGGAGACGCTGTTTTTCAGCGTGCGCAGAGGCGTGGCGGAGAGCAGCTCCCCCTTCTCGGAGAACACGGCCATGGAGACGATGGAGTCCCGGTTGCTGCCGTAGAGCAGCTCCAGGGCCGGCGTCAGGCTGCCCTCATCCAGATCGATGTTCTTGATGACGTTATAGTAGGCGGTATCGGAAATGCGCATCATGCCCCTGAGGTACGCGTCCAGATTCCAGTTCACCTGGGACAAAAGCCGCTGGCTGTTTTCCGCCTGCTGGGCGTTGGTGGTGTAGGAAAAGCGCAAAAACAGCGTCAGTCCCATGAACACCATGCCCACCACAGCCACGGCGGTAAAGGACAGCGACAGGATCATCTGGATGCTGCTGCGGCGGTACAATCCCTGCCACCGGCTGCGCACAGCCTCCCTTACGCGGCCCATGTCACCGCCTCCTTTTCCACAAAGATTCACGCTCCGCCTTCCCCGGCGCGGTATTTGGTGGGCGTGACGCCGAAGTGGCGCTTAAAGACATAGCTGAAATAGTTGGGGTCGTCATAGCCGCAGCGGCGGGCGATGAGGTACGTCTTTTCCTCCGTGTCCCGCAGGGCCCGCTTGGCCGCCTCCATGCGCACCACCGTCAAATAGGCGATGAAGCTCATGCCCACCTCCCGCTTGAAGAGGGTGGAGAAGTAGGCTGCGGACAGGTGCAGGTGCTGGCAAAGCCGCTCCACGGAAAGGTCGCTCTCACCGTAGTGGGCGTCGATATAGGCCCGGGCCCGCTCCACCATCTGTCCGGCGGTGTCCGTCCGCTGGCGGCGGATAAGGGCCTGGATCTTCAAACACCGGTCCAGGCACCACCGGCCCATCTGCTCGGGAGTGGTGAAGTCGGCGGCCTGCACGGCGCCGGTAAAGCCCGTGCCGAACACGGTCTCCACCTCCAGCCCGGCGCCCCGGGTCAGCCGCAGCAGGCACATCAAAAGCTCCAAAAAGAACAGCTGGCACTGGGACATGGCCAGGCCCGAGGCCCGCACCCGCTCCGTCAGGTATTCCACCTGGGCGCGGATCTCCTCCTCGCCGCCCAGCTTCACCGCAGAGCTGAGGGCTTCCTCATCGCTTTCCATAAACTCCAGGCGGCGGCTGGCATCCGGCTCCAGGTCCCCGATGTAGATGGCACGGCCCCGGCCCACCAGGCCCCGGTACTCCAGAGCGCTGCGGGCACCGGCCGCGGACTGGGACAGCTCCTCCGGCGCAGCCACAGGAGCGCCCACGCCAACGGTCAGCCGCCGGCCCAGATAGCTCTCCGACAGGGCGCACACCCGGTTCACTGCGTCCAGCAGGGCATAGATGTCCCGCCGGGCGTCCATGGCCGCCAGCAGCGCCACGGAGTCGTTATACAAAAACGTCTGAAAGCGGCCGCCCTCCAGGGACAGGTTCTCCTCAAACAGCTGCTGGACCGACATGGTCACCAGCTCTCCCTGGGGCCCGGCGCTGTCGATATGCACGATGGCCGCGGCGAATGCGCCGCCGCTCAGGTCCACGTCATAGCGCTCCGCCAGCTCCACCATCCGCTCCCGGCTGATGCGGCCGTCCAGCAGGCGGGTGAAAAACAGCCCCCGCAGCACCGGCAGGCTCTCCTCATACCGGCGCCGCAGCTGTTCGGCGTTGCGCCGCTCCGCCCGCTCCGCGTCCAGCTGGGCATGCAGCTTTTCCAGCACGCCCGCCAGCTCTGCAGCGTTGATGGGCTTCAAAATATACTCCGACACGTTCATCTGGATGGCCTGCTTGGCGTACTCAAAGTCGTCAAAGCCGGAAAACACCACAAATTTGGACGCAGGCAGCCGCACCGTCAGGATGCTGCAAAGCTCCAGCCCGTCCATAAAGGGCATTTTGATATCCGTGAGCACCACGTCGGGCTTGAGGGACTCAGCCAGCTCCAGGGCATCCCGGCCGTTTTCCGCCTGGCCCACCAGGGTAAAGCCCAGGCCCGCCCAGTCCATTTTCTGGCTGATGCCCACCCGGATGTCCTCCTCGTCGTCCACCAGCAGCACCCGGTATAATTCCATGCCGTTCACTTCCTTTCCCGCAGTATAACACAGCTTTTCCCGCTATGGAATCCAAAAAAGGGCGCGCACACGGGTGCGCGCCCTTGCCTGGACGGGAAAACTTACTTCTTGACCAGATACTTGCGCATATCCAGGGCGCAGGCAAAGAGGATGATGCCGCCCTTGATGATGTAGAAGTAGTCCTGGTTGATGCCGATCATGTTCAGACCCACGAAGATGAGGCGCAGCATCAAAACGCCGATGACCACGCCGCGGATCTTACCAATGCCGCCCACGAAGGAGACGCCGCCGATGACGCAGGCCGCGATGGCGTCGGACTCGTAGTTCAGGCCGGTGTTGGCGGTGTTGGAGGCCACGCGGGCACCCTCGATGAAGCCGGTGACGGCGTACATGGCGCCGGCCAGGGCAAAGACCATGATGTTGGTGGCGAACACGTTGACGCCGGAGACGCGGGCAGCCTCTTCATTGGCGCCCAGGGCGAACATGTTCTTGCCGAAGGTGGTCTTGTTCCAGATGAACCACATGACGGCGGTCAGCAGCAGGGAGATCCACACATAGTTGGGGATGGGGGTGCCGCCGATCTTCAGCACGGAACCGGTGATGAAGTTGGAGTAGGACTTGTCCAGACCGGAGATGGCCATGCCGTTGTTGTTGCCGGCGTTGACATAGCGCAGCAGCAGCGTGTAGATGATCAGCTGGCTGGCCAGGGTGACGATGAAGGGATGCAGCTTGAACTTGGCCACGAAGAAGCCGTTGAACGCACCGATGGCTCCGCCGATGAGCATGGCCAGCAGCAGCACCAGGATGACGGGCGGCGGGGTCAGGTCCACCCACATCTTGCTGGCCGCGTCCACGGCCTGCAGCAAAGAGGCGGAGATACAGGCGGTCAGGCCCACGATACGGCCGGCGCTCAGGTCGGTACCGGTCAGCACGATGCAGCCGCCCACGCCCAGAGCCACGGGCAGATACGCGCAGGTCTGGGAGAGGATGTTGATGATGGATGCGGGCTTGCGGAAGTTGGGATTGACGATGGCGATGTACACCACGGCCAGGGCCATGATGATGATCAGGGCGTTATTGAGGATCATGTCCCCCACGCGCCGGGCGGTCAGGGGCTGCTTGGCCGCGGCCTTGGCGCCCTTTTCCTGCGTTTTGGATTCATTACTCATAGGTGTTTTCCCCCTCTATTACACATATTTAGCGGCCAGGGTCAGGATCTCTTCCTGGCTGGTGTTCTTGGCATCCACCTCGCCGGCCAGGATGCCGCCGGACATGACCAGAATACGGTCGCACACGCCCAGCAGCTCCGGCATTTCGGACGAGACCATGATGACGCCCTTGCCCTCCTTGGCAAGGTCGATGATGAGCTGGTAGATCTCATACTTGGCGCCCACGTCGATGCCGCGGGTGGGCTCGTCCAGCAGCAGCACCTCCGGCTTGGTCAAAAGCCAGCGGCCGATGATGACCTTCTGCTGGTTGCCGCCGGAGAGGGAGCGGATCTGGGTCTTCTGGCTGGGCGTCTTGATGCGCATGGCCTGGATGGCCCAGTCGGTGTCCTCCCGCATCTTCTTGTCGGAAAGGCAGATGCCGCCGATCAGGTAGCTTTTGAGGTTGGAGATGACCGTGTTGTCCAGAATGTCCCGGATGCCGAAGATGCCGGTGGCACGGCGCTCCTCCGTCAAGAGGGCGAAGCCGTTTTTGATGGACTCACGGGGGTTGCGGTTCTTGATCTCCTTGCCGTGGAGGCGAATGGTGCCGCTGCCCTTGGTCATGGAGCCGAACAGGTTCTCCAGCACCTCCGTGCGGCCGGAGCCGTCCAAGCCGGCGATGCCCAGGATCTCACCCTTGCGCAGCTGGAAGCTGGCCTCCTTGAGGCGGGTGTACTTGCCGGAGAGGTTCTCCACTTCCAAAATGGCCTCGCCGGGGACGTTGTCCTTGGGGGGGAAGCGGTTGGTCAGCTCGCGGCCCACCATCAGCCGGATGATCTCGTTCATGGTCAGCTCGCTGGCGGGGCGGGTGGCCACCCACTGGCCGTCGCGCATGATGGTGACGTCGTCGCTGATGCGGAGGATCTCCTCCATCTTGTGGGATATGTAGATGATGCCGCAGCCCTTGTCGCGCAGCATGTTGATGATGCGGAACAGGTGCTCCACCTCGGTCTCCGTCAGGGAGGAGGTGGGCTCGTCAAAGACGATGACCTTGGCGTTGTAGCTGACGGCCTTGGCGATCTCCACCATCTGCCGCTGAGAAACGGGCAGGGTGGACATGATGGCCTTGGGGTCCACGTGGACCTCCAGCTGGTCGAAGATCTCCTTGGTGCGCTTGCGCATGGTGCTCTCGCTGACCATGATGCCGCCCACCTTGGGGTACCGGCCCAGCCACAGGTTATCGGTGACGGTGCGGGTCAGTGCCTGGTTAAGCTCCTGATGCACCATGGCCACGCCGTTTTCCATGGCCTCCTTGGAGCTTTTGAAGTTGACCTCCCGGCCATCCAGGGTAATGGTGCCGCTGTCCTTGGAATAAATGCCGAACAGGCATTTCATCAGCGTGGATTTGCCAGCGCCGTTTTCTCCCATCAGCGCGTGGACAGTGCCGGGGCGGACGGTCAGTGACACGCCGTCCAGGGCCTTGACGCCGGGGAATTCCTTGGTGATCCCCCGCATTTCAAGCAATGCCGGCTGATCCATAGTTTTCTCCTCCTTTTGCCTTTGTTTCGATCCGGGGCTCCTGCCTCAGCCTTGCCCGGCGGGCACGGCTCAGGCAGAAGCTCCCATGGAAGGGAGCGGGGCTGTCGCGCTCGACAGCCCCGCTCGTCTGTTGCTCAGCGTTGGGGCGACCCTTCGGGTCAGCCGGTGACCTTGGCGTAAGGCACACGGATCTTGGCCACGCCCTCGTCCACGTTGTAGCTATCGGTATTGGCCATCAGCTCAGCGGCGGAGTTCACGTTCTCCACCAGAGTCATGATGGTGGAAGCCATGCCGGCGGCGTCCTGCTTGACGGTACCGGTCATCTGGCCGTTCTCGATCTTCTGGACAGCGGAGTCCATGGCGTCGACGCCGTAGACGGGGATGGTCTTGGAGCCTTCCTCACCGGTGTTGTAGCCGGCAGCCTGCAGAGCAGCGATGGCGCCCTCGGCCATGCCGTCGTTGTTGGCGATGACCAGCTCGATCATGTTGCTGTTGGCCTCAGAGTAGGAAGCCAGGATGGTGGTCATGTAGTCGGTAGCGGCCTGAGCAGACCAAGCGCCGGTGGTATCCACCAGGTACTTGGAGGTGTTGGCGCTGTCATAGAAAGCCAGCTCGGGCTTGCCAGCCTCGGTCAGCTTGGCGTTGGCGTCCTCCACGGAGAACTGGGTGCGGTACTCAGCCTCGGCGTTGCCCTCCTGGCCCTTGAACAGAACGTAGGAGATGGTGCCGTCGCCGTTGAGATCCACGGTGTCATAGTTCTCCAGCAGGTAGTCGCCGATCATCTCGCCCTGCATGTGGCCGGCCTCGGCAGCGTCGGTGCCGACGAAGGCGCACTGCTCATAGCTGTTGACCACGTCGTCAGAGACCTCGCGGTTGAAGAAGATGATGGGGATACCGGCGTTCTTGGCGGCGTCGCAGGCCTGCTGGGCAGCGTCGGGAGAAGAGGTCTCCACGATGTTGACGATCAGGAGGTTGGCGCCGTTGGTGATGGCGGTGTTGATCTGGTCCAGCTGCTGGGCCTGGTTGTTCTGGCCGTCGAAGTTGTTGAAGGTGATGCCGGCCTCGGTCAGCTTGGCATCCATCTCGTTGCGGACGGTGGTGATGTACGCATCGGCGAAGTTGTAGTAGAACACGCCGACGTTGAGCTCACTGGTAGCAGCGGGGGTCTCCTCGCCGCCCTCGGCGGGGGTCTCTTCCTTGCTGCCGCAGCCGGACAGCAGACCCAGCACCATAATGGCGGAAAGGGCAAGTGCAAAAAGCTTCTTCATTCTGGTTCCTCCTATAAATTTTGAATTCCGACGGCCGAAAAGGGCCGCCCATTCGGAGATGACCACATTATAGCGTCGCGCCATGGAAAAAACGATAGAAAATTCTTTGAAGTTCTAGGAAAAAACTTCGCTTGACCGGGAAAAAGTGAAGAGAATTTTCACGAATCCGGTCGAATGGAGGACAGATCTGTTCTATCGTGTCCGGCCTGGGGAGATTCTCCCGAAAAAAAAGCCCCCGCCAAACGGCGGGGGCAGGGGGGAGGCACTTACTCCTCCACGTCCTTGAGCCGATCCAGATAGGGGCTGGTGACGCAGCTCATCTCCGGTGCGGCGTTCTTGAATTTTTCCACGCTGGCGGCGCTCTCCTTCACGGGGGTGATGGTGCCGGCGCCGGCCACGCAGCCGCCGGGGCAGGCCATGCCCTCCAGCAGGTAGCCGTCCCGCTTGCCGGCCTTGGCCATCATGAGCATCTTGCGGCACTCACGCAGGCCGTCGCCGTACTCGATCTTGACCTCCCGGTCGGGATCGATGTGGCTGATGGCATCCACCACGGCGGCGGCCACACCGCCGCCCACGGCGAAGCCCCGGCCCATGCCGGTTCCCTCGTCCATGTTGTCGTCGGGGCCGGGCTCGATGGCGGCAAAGTCGATGTCCTTGGCATCGAACATGCCCTGGAGCTCCTCAAAGGTCAGCACGAAGTCCACGTCGGAGCGGACGGACTTGCGGTTGGCCTCCAGCTTCTTGGCGGCGCAGGGCCCGATGAAGCAGATGCGGGCATTGGGGTGGTCCTTTTTCACCATGCGGGCGGTGATGACCATGGGGGTCAGGGCCATGGAGATATAGTCCTTGAACTGGGGGAAGAGCTTCTTGG
>PPYE01662229.1_pt1 | contig 22534 bp, 21 predicted proteins | sample 1559881 | NCBI WGS metagenome assembly PPYE01 (sample SAMN08240022, study PRJNA423297) | Human gut metagenome, whole genome shotgun sequencing project.
CTCCTCGCCCATTGTGCGGCAGGAGACCCCCGCCGAGCCCGACGAGGACCCGCCCGCCGCCGGCCCCCAGATGCCGGTCATGCCCAGTTTCGGGGATGATGAGGAGTATGACGAGCCGGAAGAGGAGCCGGAGGAACCGGAAACTCCCGAACCGGAGGCGGACAAACCCGTGCCCCAGCCCGGTGTGACCCGGGAAAAGGCGGTGCGCGCCCTGCGCGCCCTGCGCCGCCGCACCAAAAAAGAGTAAGGCCTCGCGCCGTTTCCGAAAAGAAGACCTGAGAAGAAAGAGAAAGCCAGCGCCCCGCGGTGATGCCGCGGGGCGCTGGCGCATAGATTGGGTTATTCGGCGGATTCGGCGGTGGCGGGCTCCGGCCCGGGATAGGTGGTGATGGTCACCTTGTTGACGATGATCTCTCCGTCCGGGCGGAAGGTATCGGTGCCGTCCTCGTTCACCACGGTGGGGCAGCTGGCCATGATGTCCACCACATCCATCCCCATATACACCTGTCCGAAGACCGTGTCGGTGTTGTCCAGGTAGGGCAGGCCGCCGCCGTCGGCGTAGGCGGCGATCTGGCTCTCGGTGTAGCCGTTGGCGGCCAGCTCTTCCTGCATGGATTTGTCCACACTGTCCGGCAGGGCCGTCACGAAATAAAACTGGCTGGTGCCGCCCTGGACATCTCCGCCGGAGGCAAAGGCCGCGCACAAAGCGCCGGTGTAATGGCGCAGGTCGGCGCTGGCTTCCAGGGGATAGGGGTTGTTGCTCCAGATGGTGGACCCGCCGGTGCCGGTGCCGGTGGCATCGCCCCCCTGCACCGCAAAACCGTATTCGCAGCGCCAGATGGCCGTGCCGTCATAGTAGCCGGTGCGGGCCAGCCCCACAAAATTTTCCACCGCCATGGGGGCGGCGTCGGGGTACAGCACCGCCCGCACTTCACCCAGGCTGGTGTCGAAAATGGCGATCAGGTCCCCGTCCGACGGGGCGGTGAACTGGCGCTCGCCGCTTTCCACCACCGGGCGGTCGGGCCGGGGATGCCCGTCCTCCGCAGAGGAACAGGCGGTCAGACAAAGGGCCAGCAGCGCCGCAAAACACGCCGCTGCGCGCAGTTTTTTCGTTTTGGGCATAAGCAGCCTCCTTCAGGGGAATGATCTTGGCGCATGATGAATTCAGTATACCACAATTTCCTCGCAAAGCATAGCTTGACGCGGAACAAAAAAACAAGTACACTATAAGCGTACAAGGAAACCAACAGGGCCCTGCGGCCCGATGTTTTTTAGGAGAAACGAACTATGGCTGACGAACTGAACCCCGAAATGCTGGAAGAGGCTTCCCCCGACCTGCTGACGCTGGAGGATGAGGACGGCAAGGAGTGCACCTTTGAAGTCATCGACGTGACCGAGATCGACGGGACCCGCTATATGGCGGTGGTTCCCTATCAGGAAGACCCCGAATCCCTGGAAGAGGATGCCGAACTGATCCTCATGCGCATCGGCACCGACGAGGACGGGGAATATATGGACATCGTGGACGATGATGAGGAGCTCATCCGCGTCGGCAAGGTGTTCGAGGAACGCCTGAAGGCGATGTTTGACATCGACGATTCCGAACTGGAAAACTGAACCCAAAAAACACCCTGCGCGGTTCGATTTGTTGCGGCTTTATATGATCCTACTAATCAAATCTAGGGAGCCCGGAAAAGTCCTCTGCAGGATCGCAGACCTCCCGCCCCGCTTCGGCGGCCAGCGGAAGAAGGGAGCGTGAACGCAGCGGCAGGGCACCCACCTGCTCATAACAGTAGGTTTTGATTGGTCGCAGACGGCTGTGCGGGGTATATCAGGCAATTCATCGCCGGGCGGGTCCGCCGCCCGGCGTTTTTTGGAATAAAAAAGTGTGTGAAAGGGGAGTGTTTGGCTTGGCCGGTCGTGTTGCGGCAGGGGACAAGCTGCCTTTCTTTTTGTATGATACGCCCTACAGCGCCCAGAACCGTTTCCGGGACCTGCTGGCCCAGAGCGCACCGCTGGTCATGGTGTTCATGAACAACTTCGGCCATCCGGTCACCCGCACTTTTGCGGAACGCTACGCATCCACCTTCGACGGTCTGCGCAGCGGCGGGTTTGCCATGGTGGTGCGCTCCCGTGCGGACAAACTTTCCCACAGCATCGGGCCGGATACCCTGCCTTTCCCCCTCCTGTGCGACGCGGACGGGGTGCTGTATGACCTGCTGGACATTCCCCAGCGCAGCGGTACCCTGACCGCCTACAGCCTGGAAGCCTGGAAGATCCTGCGGGAAGCCAAGCGCAACGGCTACAAGCCGCCCAAGAACAATGTGCTGGACATGCCCCTGACCCTGATCCTGGACGTGGACGGCACCGTGCTGTTCGCCCACTACGGTTCCAGCCTCACCGACCTGCCCGAGGACTGCGACGCCATCCAGGCCCTGCTGGAAGAGCTGGAACTGGTGCCCGGAGACGATGAGGAACCCGACGAGGACGTGCCCATCTACACCCCGGCGGACGAATCCCCCCGGATCCCGGGGCTTACCGACGCTGACAACACCGAAGATTTCGACCGTACCGGCGTGCTGCGCCTGTTTGAGGATGCCTACACCGACGAGGACCAGTGACCCCCAAAAGCGATTTATCAAAAACCGTTCCCGCCCACCCGGCGGGGACGGCTTTTTTGTTGTCCGCCTTGCCGTTTGACACCAAACGGTTTATAATAAAGACTGAATTTTTGTAATTATAAGATCGGGGGACGTATCTATGTCTGCTTTTATCCCGTTGTCTGTACCGAATTTCGGCGAAAAGGAGGCCGCCCGGGCGGCCGAAGCCATCACCTCCGGCTGGGTGTCCACCAGCGGCGCCCGGGTGGGTGAATTTGAGCAGGCCCTGGCCGACTATGTGGGCATGCCCCGGGCCGTAGCCTCCAACGCCGGGTCCTCGGCGCTGCATCTGGCCGCCATGGCCTGCGGCATCCGGCCCGGGCAGGAGGTCATCGTACCCACCCTGACCTTCATTGCCGCCGTCAGCCCCCTGACCCGCTATGTGGGGGCGGAACCGGTTTTCATCGGCTGCGACGATTCCTGGTGCATCGACCCCGACGCTGTGGAGGACTTCTGCGCCAACCACTGCACCCTGAAGGAAGACGGCCTGTACAACAACAAGACCGGCGCCAAAGTGGCCGCCCTGGAAGTGGTGCATGTCTTCGGCAACATGGCTGATATGCCCCGCCTGCTGGACATTGCCAGAAAGTACCGCCTGACCCTTATTGAGGACGCCACCGAGGCCCTGGGCACCAAGTACGTTTCCGGCCCGTTGTCCGGCAAGTTTGCCGGCACCATGGGCGACGTGGGCTGCTACAGCTTCAACGGCAACAAGATCATCACCACCGGTGCCGGCGGCATGCTGGTGTCCAACCATCCCGACTGGGCGGAGCACGCCAAGCACCTGTCCACCCAGGCCAAGAGCGACATGCTCCAGTTCTTCCACGACGAGGTGGGCTACAACTACCGTATGACCAACGTCCAGGCCTGCCTGGGTCTGGCCCAGCTGGAACGTCTGGAGGACTTCATCGCCACCAAGATCGCCCGCTACAACCAGTACAAGGACGCCCTGGACGGCTACCACGGCCTGCGCATCCTGCCCTTCAAGACCGAGGCCGAAGGGGTGCGCGCCAACCACTGGTTCTACAGCCTGTATCTGGGTGAGACCTCCCTGGACCGGGATACGGTCATTGCCACCTTGCAGGACCAGGGCATCCAGACCCGCCCGGTGTGGGCCCTCATCCACGAGCAGGCGGACTACCCCCGCAACGAGGCCTACCATCTGGAAAAGGCCCAGGACCTGCGGGCGCACATCGTCAACCTGCCCTGCTCCACCAACCTGAGCGAAGCCGACTGCGCCCGCGTCATCGACGCGGTGAAGGCGCTGGTCTGAAACTGACTGCATAAAAGGGGAGAACCGCCTTGCTCAAAATCGAAGAACTCTTCGTGGACCGCCACGCCACCGTGCTGGAAACCATGAAAAAGCTGGACGAGACCGGCCAGCGCATCCTGTTCATCGCACCGGACGGGGTGCTGCAGGCCGTGGTCACCGACGGCGACATCCGCAAGTTCCTGCTCCGGGGCGGCACTCTGGCCGAACCCGTGGAACAGGCGGCCAACTTTTCGCCCAAAAGCCTGCCCGTGTCCGAGCGGGGCCGCGCCCGGGAAGAACTGCAGAAATACGGCATCGACGCCCTGCCCATCCTGAACAAGAAAGGGGTCATCACCGACATCGTCTTTGCGGGCGGTGTGGATGTGGACAACCGCAAGAAGGTGGACATCCCGGTGGTCATGATGGCCGGCGGGCTGGGCACCCGGCTCTACCCTTATACCAAGATCTTGCCCAAACCCCTGATCCCGGTGGGGGAACAGCCCATTGCGGAGATGATCATCGACCGCTTCCGGGAATTCGGCTGCCACCGGTTCAAGATGGTGGTCAACTATAAAAAGAACATGATCAAGTCCTATTTCGGGGAAGTGGAGAAGGACTACGACCTGGAATTCGTGGACGAAGAACAGTTCATGGGCACCGGCGGCGGGCTCTGCCTGCTCAAGGGCAAGGTGGATTCCCCCTTCTTCTTCACCAACTGCGATACCCTGCTGGACCTGGATTTCGGGGACCTGTACGCCAAGCACAAGGAGCGGGGCAACCTGGTCACCATGGTCTGCGCCCTCAAGCACTACACCGTGCCTTATGGCGTGGTGGAACTGGGGGAGGACGGCGGCATTGCCGCCATGCGGGAAAAACCGGAACTGAACTTCCTGACCAACACCGGCGTGTATGTGGTGGAACCCCGGGTGGTGGAGGAGATGAAGGAAGGGGAGAACATCGGTTTCCCCGATGTCATCGAACGCTACCGCGCCGCCGGGGAGAAGGTGGGCGTCTACCCCATCAACGAGAGCGCCTGGATGGACATGGGCCAGATGGAAGAGCTGGAAAAGATGCGCCGCAAACTGGAAACACAACGCTGAAAGGAAACGATTATGCCTGTTACGATCATTGCCGAAGCCGGTGTCAACCACAACGGTGACCTGGAAATGGCCAAAAAGATGGCCCTGGTGGCCAAGGAATGCGGCGCCGATATCGTCAAATACCAGACTGCCGTGCCTGAGCTGGTGGTGAGCAAGTTCGCCGAGAAGGCCGAATACCAGAAGCAGACCACCGATGCCGCCGAAAGCCAGCTGGAGATGATCCGCAAGCTGCACTTCTCCTTTGAGGGCCACAAGGAGCTGAAGGAATACTGCGATTCCATCGGCATCCAGTACCTGTCCGCCCCCTTCGATATCCCCAGCGTGCGGTTCCTGGGCACCCTGGGCCTGCCGCTGATCAAGATTCCTTCGGGGGAGATCACCAACCTGCCCTACCTGGAAGAGGTGGCCAAGCTGAACACCCCGGTGCTGCTGTCCACCGGCATGAGCACCCTGGGGGAGATCACCGACGCCCTGGGCATCCTGGACGACAACGGCTGCCCGGAGGCCACCATCCTGCACTGCAACACCCAGTATCCCACCCCCTATGAGGACGCCAACCTCACCGCCATGATCGAGCTGTTCGAGCAGTTCGGCCTGCCGGTGGGCCTGTCCGACCACACCCCGGGGTGGGAATGCGACGTGGCCGCCACCGTGCTGGGCGCCCAGGTCATTGAAAAGCATTTCACCCTGGACAAGACCCTCCCCGGCCCCGACCAGAAAGCCAGCCTGGACCCCACCGAGTTCAAGGCCATGGTGGACGCGGTGCGCCATGTGGAAGCCGCACTGGGCGACGGCCACAAGCACCTGACCGCCAGCGAGGCCCCCAACAAGGCGGTGGCCCGCAAGAGCATCGTGGCCGGCTGCCCCATCAAGGCGGGGGAGACCTTCACCGCCGACAACCTGACCACCAAACGTCCCGGGGACGGCATCAGCCCCATGCGCTGGTACGAGGTGCTGGGCCAGACCGCCAAGCGGGACTTTGCGGAGGATGAAAAGATTGAACTGTGACACTGTGGCCCTCCTCACCTCCACCCGGGCGGACTACGGCCTTTTGCGCCCGGTGGCCCGCAAACTGGCCGCCGCGGGGCGGCTGCAGCTGGTGGTGACCGGGGCCCATCTGTGTGAGCGGCTGGGCAACACGGTCACGGAAGTGGAAGCCGACGCCCCGGCGGTGGAAATCGCCGCCCGACTGCCCATTTTCCGGGAAAAGGACCCGGACGAGCCGGTGGGACGCACCATCGCCCGTACAATTGAAGTCTTTGACGACTATTTTGCCGCCCACCGCCCCGGCTGTGTGCTGGTGCTGGGGGACCGGTTTGAAATTTTTGCCGCCGCCACCGCCGCCGCGGCCCGCCATATTCCCATCGCCCACATTTCCGGCTGCGTGGGGGGCCTGGGGGATGAAAACATCCGCGCCGTGCCCAAAATGAGCCGGGAAGAATTGTGCCAATCCACCGGCTTTGACCTGATGCAGCCCTTTGCCCTGGTCACCTTCCACCCCGAGACCGCCGCCGGTGCCCCGGACCCCGCCATCCAGGCGGAGGCCCTGTGTGAGGCCATGGAGGCGGTGGAGGGGGTGTTCTGGCTCATCACCGGCTCCAACGCTGACGCCGGAGGCGCCGTCTGCACCGCCCGGATGCAGCGCTTTGCCGCCGACCACCCCGACCGGGCGGGCTTCATCAACAGCCTGGGCCTGCGCCGGTATCTCTCGGCCATGCAGTACGCCGCCCTGGTGGCGGGGAACTCCTCCTCCGGCGTGGTGGAGACCCCCAGCTTCGGGGTGCCGGCGGTGAACATCGGCAGCCGTCAGGCCGGACGCATCCTCTGCCAGAATGTCATCAGCTGCGGCGGGGAGCGCACCCAGATCGAGGACGCCCTGCGCACAGCCCTGACCCCGGCCTTCCGGGTGGTGGCGGCGGGGGCCGTCAGCCCTTATCACGGGGGCGACACCAGCGGCAAGATCGTGAAAGTGCTGGAACATTTCGACTTCACCAGACCCAAAACATTCTACGACGGCCCGGTGCCGCCGTTTGACCCGCAGGCGGAACCCCGCCTGTAACATCGGGAGGTATTGGTATGAAACTTCTCATCGTCGGCCTGGGCAGCATGGGCAAACGCCGCGCCCGCCTGACCCGGGGCCTGCTGGGGGCGGAAAACGTCCGCATCTGCGGCGTGGACAGCGCCGAAGCCCGCCGCACCGAGGCCCTGTCCCTGGAGCTGTGTCAGGCAGCCTACCCCTCCATCGGGGAGGCCGTGGCAGCCGAACACCCGGACGCCGCCCTGGTCTGCACCTCGCCTTTGAGCCATGCGGCCATCATTTCGGAGCTGCTGGACGCGGGCCTGCCGGTGTTCACCGAGCTGAACCTGGTGGACGACGGCTACACCGAGAACCTGGCCAAGGCCAGGGAAAAGGGTGTGCCCCTCTTCCTCTCTTCCACCATGCTCTACCGCAAGGAGACCCAGTACATCAAACGCCGTGTGGCTGAATTCGGCCGCCCGGTGCATTACATTTACCATATCGGCCAGTACCTGCCCGACTGGCATCCCTGGGAGAACTACAAGAACTTCTTTGTGGGCAACGCCCGGACCGGCGGCGTGCGGGAGATCTTCGGCATCGACCTGCCCTGGCTGCTGGATGCCTTCGGGGATGTGGAACACATGACCGTCCAGACCGACACCATCAGCGACCTGGGCCTGCCCTATCCCGACTGCGCCACCCTGCTGCTGCGCCACAAAGGCGGGGTACAAGGGGTGCTGGCGGCGGACGTGGTCAGCCCCAAGGCGGTGCGCAGCTTTGAATGCTTCGGCGACGGGCTGCACCTCTTCTGGGAGGGCAACCCCAAGGCCCTGTATGAGTTCAGGGACGGGGACAAGCAGCCGGTGGACACCTACGGCAGCTTTGAGCACGACAGCCGGTACAGCGACAACATTGTGGAGAACGCCTACGTGGACGAGCTGGCCAACTTCTTCGCCGTGCTGAAAGGGGAGGAAGAACCCCGCTGGACCTTTGAGAAAGACCGGGCAGCCATCCGGCTGATGGACGCCGTGGCCCAGGCCTGAATACGGCACTGCCCCCACAAGAAAGGGCTCTGTTATGATGCTGTTCAATCTGATGGAAATCTTTGTCCCTGCCATGTTTGTGCTGGTGGTGGGATTGATGGTGGTCATGGTGATCCGCAACGTGGCCGAATGGTCCCGCAACAACGCTTCTCCCCGGCTGAGCAGCCCCGCCACCGTGGTGGCCAAACGGCAGCACCATTACAGCTACAACAACGGCGGAGGCGGCACCACCTACTACGCCACCTTTGAATTTGAGAGCGGCGACCGTCTGGAACTGCGCCTGCCCGACCGGGAGGCCGGCCTGCTGGCCGAAGGGGACCGGGGGATGCTCCACTTCCAGGGCACCCGCTTCCTGGGCTTTGACCGCCAGTGAGCGCCCCATTACATCTGACAAAGGAGTGAGGAACATGGGCACTGTCACCGCCCTGTTCATCGGCCTGGGGTCCATCGGGACCCGCCATCTGAAAAACCTGCATGCCATCTGCGAAAAGCAGGGCCTGACCCTGTGCGCCCACGCCCTGCGCAGCGACCTGAACCGTCCCCTGCGTCCCGGCGTGGCGGAGCTGCTGGCGGCCCAGTTCACCACCCTGGAGGACCAAGCCGCCCTGCCCCGGTATGACATGGCTTTCATCACCAACCCCACCAGCCTGCACGCCGCCGCCCTGGAACTGGTCCGCGGGCGGGCGGGGGCTTTGTTCATTGAAAAGCCCATCTTCTCCGCCGAGGAGACCGGCCGGACTCTTTCCGACCTGCTCCCGGCGGGGCAGAAAGCCTATGTGGCCGCCCCCATGCGGTGGTGCGGGGCCATGCTGGCGCTGAAAAAGCACCTGCCCGAGCTGCATCCCTACTGCGCCCGGGTGATCTGCTCCTCCTACCTGCCCGACTGGCGCCCCGGGGTGGATTACCGCACCGTGTACAGCGCCCACAAGGCCATGGGGGGCGGGGTGACCATCGACCTCATCCACGAATGGGACTACCTGGTGGAGCTCTTCGGCAAACCGGAGGCGCTTTACAACCTGCGGGGCCAGTACTCGGAGCTGGAGATCGACTCCGACGATGTATCGCTGTATATCGCCCGATATCCCCACCTGCTGGCGGAGGTGCATCTGGACTACTTCGGCCGGGGCTACCGCCGCAGCATCGAGCTCTTCTGCCCCACCGGGTCCGCCGTGGCGGATTTCGGCGCCGGCACCCTGACTTTGCCCGACGGCACCGTGGAGGACTGCCGGGAGGATGTGAATGAACGGTATATCCGGGAGATGGAATACTTCCTGCACTACGCGATGGAAGGGGAGGGCGACAGCCTGAACACCCCCGCCACCGCCCTGGATGTGCTCAAACTGACTTTGGGGGAACTGTAATATGGAACGTCTGCTCATTACCGTCTGCGGCCGCGCCGGCAGCAAAGGCTTCAAGAACAAAAACCTGAAAACCTTCTGCGGCCATCCGCTGGTGTATTATTCCCTGAGTGCCGCGGAACTCTTTGCCAAAAACCATCCCGAACTGCACATCGACTTCGCCCTGAACACCGACAGCCCCGAGCTGGCGGAGCTGGTGAAGGCCCGGTACCCGGAAGTGGTCTTTCTGCCCCGGGGCGAGGAGCTGGGCGGGGACAAGGTGCCCAAGATGGCCGTCTACCAGGACAGCCTGCGCCGCATGGAAGAGAAGACCGGCGCTAATTATGACTACCTCATGGACCTGGACATCACCAGCCCCCTGCGCACCGCCGCCGACATCGAGAACGCCTTTGCCAAAAAGCAAAGCCGCCCCGACCTGGACCTGGTGTTCAGCGTCTGCGAAGCACGGCGCAATCCCTGGTTCAACATGGTCAAGACGGTGGGCGACCATGTGGAGCAGGTGAACAAGAGCGAATTCACCGGCCGCCAGCAGGCCCCGGAAGTCTTTGATGTGAACGCCTCCATCTATGTGTTCAAGCGGGACTTTCTGGCTAGCAACACCGACGGCATGCTCTGGCGGGGCAAGATCGGGGTCAGCGTGATGATGGACACCGGCATCATCGACATCGACTCCGAACACGACTACCGCCTGATGGAGGCCATCGCCGCCCATCTGTACGAGAACTATCCCGACTTCGACGCCGTGCGCCGCAACATCCGCGGCTGAGGGCGTCCTGGCTGCAAAGGAGACTCCATGGAAACGAATATCCGCCGCCGCCAGCGTCAGAACGTGGGGGCAGCCTTCGGGCTGTCCCTCTTGCTGGTGCTGGGGGCGTATTTCCTGCTGGGCTTTGCGCCTTTCGGGGATGACACCATCCTCACCGGCGACCTCAACGGCCTGTATGTGAACTACATCACCGATATGTGGCGCCGTGTGCGCGAAGGTGGCTTCTTTTACAGCTTCGCCAAGCTGTGCGGGGGCAGCACCCTGGGGCTGTTCGCCTACTACATGAGCAGCCCCTTCAATCTGGCCTATCTCCTCTTCCCCGTGCGGGCCATCCCCTATGTGGCCCAGGCCGTCTTTGCGGTGCGGGTGGCCTGCACCGGCGCGGCCTGCTGCTTCTTTCTGCAGCGGCACTACAAAAGCGCTTCCCGCCTGCTGCCGGTGCTCAGCCTGGGGTACAGCCTGTGCGCCTTCTGCGTGGTGTACAACCAGAACATCATCTGGATGGACGTGGTCCTGCTGGCACCGCTGGTGCTGTGGGCGGTGGACGAACTGGTGGACAAGGCCCGCCACTGGCCTCTGACCTTTCTGGTGCTGGCCTGCGTGCTGCTCAACTTTTACACCGCCTGGGAAGTGTGCCTGTTCACCCTGCCCTACTTTGCCTACCGCTGGTGGGGCACCGACCACCCCTCCGCTTCTCTGCCCCGGCGGGTGGGGCTCTTTGCCGCCTCCGGTGCTTTGGGGGCGGGCCTTGGTCTGGTATTGCTGCTGCCCGCCCTGCTGGAAGTGGAGCAGAGCAAGGGCGGCCTGTTTGAGATGGAATTCTCCCTCAAACCCAACTTCCCCCTGTGGCAGCTGCCCTACCGGCTCTTCTTCGGGGATTTCTTCTGGGATGATGTCACCGGCACCCTGCCCAATATCTATTGCGGCGTCTTCTGCGTGGTGCTGGTGGTCCTCTTCTTTGCGGGAAAAAGCGCTTTGCAGCAGAAGCTGGCCGCCGGGGCGGTGCTTGCCGTCATGGCCCTCAGCTTCTGGCTCTACGGCATCGACCTGATCTGGCACGGCTTCAAGCAGCCAGTGTGGTTCCCCTGCCGGTACAGCTTCCTGGTCAGCCTGTTCCTGGTGCTGCTGGCCGCCAAAGCCCTGCTGGAAGAGGCGCCCCGCCCCAGAGCCCTGGTGCTGGCCGGGGTGCTGGGGGCTCTCTGGTGTGTGGGCTACTACTTTGTTTCCGGGGAGACCTTCTCGGTGTTCAAGGTGGCGGCCACGGTGCTGGTCTTTGCCGCCACCCTGGCCTGTGCGGTCTGGCTCCACTCTTCCCGCCGCATGCTGGCCCTGGCCGGGGCGGTGGGATTCGGGGTGGTGGCCGCGGGGGATATGGGCGCCAACACGGTGCTGGCCCTGCGCAAGTTTGAAAGCTACACCGTCAGCGGATTTGAGGAATTCTACGACCAGAACACCGCCGCCGTGAACGCCATCCGTGCCCTGGACGGCGGGTATTACCGCATCGAGAAAAACTTCATGCGCACCCTCAACGACCCCATGCTGCTGGGGTACTGGGGCATCAGCCACTATTCCTCCACCAAGGCCAGCTCGGCCAAGGAACTGCTGGAAGCCCTGGGCTACATCAACTACTCCACCTACGGATGGGGTTCCACCGGGGTGGCGGACAGCCTGCTGGGCATCCGCTACCTGTACAGCGACGGCTCCCGCCTGGTACCCGGCCAGTATGAGGACCTGGACACCGGCACCGAACTTTCCGTGTGGGAAAACCCCTGCGCCTTGCCCCTGGCCTATGTAGGCTCCTCCGACGCTTTGAACGTGTCCATTGCAGACAGCGAAAATACGTTTGAACTGCAGAATGCCATGCTCACCGCCCTGGTCCCCGGCACCCCGGACGCCCTGCTGCCCGCGGACCTCAGCTTTGAGCAGCCGGAACAGGGCATCCTGCTCACCTTCACCGCCCCCTGCGACGGCCCCTGTTATCTGGCCATCCCCACCCTTACCGACATGACCCCGGCGGACGTGGCGGTGAACGGCACCCTGCTGGGCGAGTACTTCAACGGGGATTCCCTGGGCGGGGTGTTCCCTCTGGGCACCTTCCAGAAGGGAGAGACGGTGGAGCTGCGCCTGGGCTTTGCGGACAGCGAGGAAGCCCGGGCCGCCATCCAGGTGTACAGCCTGGATGAGAGTGTGCTGGCGGCTGCCTCCGCCACTTTGCAGGCCACCGAACCGGAAAAAATGACCATCCGGGAGGGCGGTCACATCGACCTCGTCGCCACCGGCACCGCCGACGCCGACCTTTTGGTTCTGCCCTTTGCCTGGGAGGATTCCGCCCACTGGAAGCTCACCGTCAACGGGGAAAGCGCCCAGACCCAGTGTGTCTTCGGCGGCTTCATCGGGGTGCGGCTGCATGAGGGCGAAAACCATGTGGAGCTGCACTACGCCCATCCCGGCGCGGCGGCAGGGTTGGCGGGCACCGTGGTCTGTGCGGGCATCGCCGCGCTCTGGTTTGCCCGGGAAAAACGCCGCAAGGCGAAAGGAGAGAACCCATGACCGATCGTGCCATTGAGATGGTGGTGGAAGCGGGCAAAGCCATGCTGGAAAACGGGGGCGAGGTCTTCCGCGCCCAGGACACCATGGAGATCATGGCCCGCAGCCTGGGCATCCGGGAATTCCGGGTGTATGTGCTCACCAACGGCATCTTTGCTTCGGCGGAAGGGGAGGACAGTCCCATCAGCGCCGTGCGCCACGTGCCCCGGGTGAGCATTCATCTGGGCCGGGTGGAGGCGGTGAACGCCATTTCCCGGGAACTGGTCGAAGGCAAGCTGGACCTGGACAGCGCCGAAAAAGCCCTGCAGGACGCCTGTGCCATTCCGGCCTACGGGTTCCGGGTGTCGCTGCTGGCGGGCGCGGTGGGCAGCGGCTGTTTTGCCTTTCTGTTCGGCGGCGCCGGACCGGAGATCGTCACCGCCTTCTGCGCCGGCATTGTGGAGATGCTCATCATGCAGCTTTTCCACAAAGGCGGGGTGAGCAAGGTCTTTACTGATATCGCCGCGGCCGCCGCCTGCACCGCCCTGGCCCTGGCCATGCGGATGGTGTGGGGGGCCGGGTACAATCCCAGCGGCGCCATCATTGGCGCCCTGATGGTGCTCACCCCCGGCGTGGCCCTGACCATGGGCATCCGGGACATCATCAATGCCGACTACCTGTCCGGCACCATCCGCCTGTTCGACGCCCTGCTCTGCGCCGGGTGTCTGGCCTGCGGCGTGGCCCTGACTTATATGGTGGCCGTCAGTCTGTGGAGGATCCCCCTGTGATGAACCTGCAATTTTTCGGCAGCTGTGTGCTGCAGTTCTGCGTTGCCATGGTGGCAACGGTCTGTTTCAGTCTGGCGTTCCAGGTGCCCCGCCGCCACTTCCTGGCCTGCGGCACCGCAGGGGCGGTGGGCTGGGTGGTGTACATCATCTGCACCGCCGCCGGCCTTTCCATGCCCGCCGCCACCCTGGTGGCCACCTTCCCCCTGGCGGGCATCTCCCGCTTTTTTGCCATCACCCACCGGGCGCCCGTCACCCTGTTCCTGCTGTGCGCCATCTTCCCCCTGGTGCCCGGGGCCGGTATCTACTACACGGCTTATTATCTGCTCAACAATGAACAGGTGCTCTTTGCCAGCAAGGGTGTGGAGACGCTGAAGACCGCCGTGGCCCTGGCCATGGGCATCGCCATCGTCTGCAGTATCCCTCTGCCCCGCAAACTGTCCCGCCATCAGTATCGCGGTCCCAAAATGAACTGAAAAACAGCGGTGTGCCCAGGCACACCGCTGTTCTGTTTCCCGTTTTCGGTCCTTACCGTCCGGCACTGCCCAAAATCCGCCCCAGGTCCGCCAGGATGTCGTGGGGCAGCATGGTCATCTGGCTGGTGCGGGCGGCGCAGGCATCCGCCGCCGCTCCGTGCAGCCACACCGCACAGTACGCTGCCTCAAAGGCGGGCAGTCCCTGGGCCAGCAGGGCCGCCAGCATCCCGGCCAGCACATCCCCGCTGCCGCCCCGGGCCAGACCCGGGTTGCCGGTGGTGTTGCGCACCAGCCGCCCGTCCGGGGCGGCCACCAGGGTACCGGTGCCCTTCAGCACCGCCACACACTGGAACCGTCTGGCGCAGCGCTGCACCGCCCCGGGCCGGTCCGCCTGCACCGCCTCCACCGTGGTGCCCAGCAGGCGGGCCATCTCTCCCAGGTGGGGGGTCAGCACCGTGTCCCGGGGCAGGAACGGGGTGGTGCCCAGGTCCCCGGCGGCGATGGCGTTCAGGGCGTCGGCGTCCAGCACCGCTCCGCGCCAGGGCGCGCCGATGCCGCACAAAGCGTTCAGCACCCGGCCGGCGCTCTCCCCCAGCCCGGGGCCGGCCAGCAGAACGGCGGAAGTCCCGCTGAACCGCTGGCGCACCGCCGCTGCATCCGCCGCCAGCACCCCGCCGTCGCCGTCGGTGCGGCAGGGCAGGGCACAGCATTCGGGGGTGCGGGTCAGCACCAGCTGGATCACCGGCTCCACGCTGGCCAGATACACCAGTCCGGCGCCGGTGCGCAGGGCGCTCTCACAGCACAGGGCCGCCGCACCCCGGTAGGCCATACTGCCCGCCACCGCCGTCACCCGGCCGTAACTGCCCTTGTTGGTGTCTGCCTCCCGGCGGGGCAGGCAGGCCAGGACCTCCTCCCGGCTGATCTCGTGCATACAAAAGCCCCCTTTATGGCACGCGGGAACGTGCCGTTTTTCCCATTATACCCCCAAAAAACCGAAAGGAGCAAGACAATGGTACCTGAACTGGAACGTTTGATCCAAAAAAGCAGCCGCCTGGTGTTTTTCGGCGGCGCCGGTGTTTCCACCGAGAGCGGCATCCCGGATTTCCGCAGCGTGGACGGTCTGTACCACCAGACCTTCCGCTATCCGCCGGAGACCATGCTTTCCCACACCTTCTTTGTGCAGCACACCGCCGAATTCTTTGACTTCTACCGCAAAAAGCTCATCGTTCACGGGGCCAAGCCCAACGCCGCCCATCTGCGGCTGGCGGCCCTGGAAAAGGAGGGCAAATGCAAGGCGGTGGTCACCCAGAACATCGACGGCCTGCACCAGGCCGCGGGCAGCAGGACGGTGTATGAGCTCCACGGCTCCACCCTGCGCAACTTCTGTACCCGGTGCGGCAAATTCTACGGGGTGGACTTCATCGAGGAAGCAGCCGGCCACGGGGACGGCGTGCCCCATTGCACCGAGTGCGGCGGCCTGGTCAAGCCGGATGTGGTGCTGTATGAGGAAGGCCTGGACGAAGCCACGGTGGAAGGGGCCATCAAGTCCATCCGTCAGGCGGACCTGCTCATCGTGGGCGGCACCAGTCTGGCGGTGTACCCGGCGGCGGGTCTGCTGCGGTATTTCCGGGGCGATGAGCTGGTGGTCATCAACAAGCAGCCCACCCCGGCGGACGAGTCCGCCAGCCTGGTGCTGCACCTGCCCATCGGGCAGGCACTGGGCCCGGATGCTGTAAAACCGGAGAATCCCGAAACCCCGTGATTTGCACAAAGAAACGCGAAAAACTTGGGCAATGTGCGGATTTTTTTGGCGTTTTTTTACAAAAAGACTCTTGGCTTTTTTGTCTGGTTCTGTTATGATAGAAATATAGTCTGCATGAACTATCGGAAAGCAGACATGTGGAACAGCAGGGGGGCTGGAAGGTATGGCAAGTGCGTTGACAGACTTTGTGAAAAAGCGGGAATTTCTGGTTTGCATGGACTCAGACGGCTGCGTGATGGACACTGTGCGCATCAAGCACTGCACCGTCTTCTGCCCGGAGCTGATCCGTGTGTTTTCGCTGGATGAATATGCCGATATGATCACCTCCGCCTGGAAGGAGATCAACATCACCGGCATCACCCGGGGCATCCCCCGGTTTGAGAGCGTGGTGCAGATCTTTGACCGGCTGAAGAACCGCGGGGTGGAAGTGCCCGGGTCGGAGGATATCGCCGCCTGGGTGCGCACCGCTTCGGAGCTGAGCACCGCCAGCCTGCAGCAGGAGATGCTGCGCACCGGCAGTCTGGCACTGCGCAAGCTGCAGGAGTGGAACAACGCCTGCAACCGCCGCATCCAGGCCCTGGAACCCACCTTTGAGCCTTTCCCCGGGGTGGAGGCCAGCCTGCGCCAGCTGCACGCCGTGGCTGACGTGGCGGTGGTGTCGGCGGCCAATGAGTCCGCCATTGAGAGCGAGTGGACCCGGTACGGTCTTTCCCGCCACGCGGACGTGATCTTCGGCCAGGAGGTGGGCAGCAAAGCCAACTCCATCGCCGTCATGCTGGCCTGCGGGTATGAGAGCCGCAAGGTCATGATGGTGGGCGACGCCATGGGGGACGCCCAGGCCGCCGCCGCCAACGGGGTGGCCTTTGTGCCCATCCTGCCCGGTAAGGAGGCCGAAAGCTGGCGCCGCCTGCAGGAGGAGGCCCTGCCCAAACTGCTCCACGGCACCTTCAATCCCACCTACCAGAACGAATTGCTGGCGGCGCTGCGCAGTGCTCTGCACGGCTGATGACCCCGGCTTTGCGCAAGGCCCCCGCCCGGGGCCTTGCGTTTTTTTATGGGGTTTTCCGGGATTTTCAGATACAATTCGGGTACAATCGCTCCATATGATAAAGGATAAGGGGGCCTGTGTGGATGAATCGGATCCTGATTGTGGAAGATGAACAGACCATTTCCCGGCTGATCGAAGTCAGCCTGACCCGGGCCGGGTATGCATGTACCGTGGCCAACGACGGGGTGAAGGCCGCCGACCTGATCCAGGACAACGACTTTGATCTGGCGCTGCTGGACATTATGCTGCCTGGACTGGACGGCTACGACCTGCTGGAATACCTGCGGCCCATGGGCACGCCGGTGATCTTTATCACCGCCAAATCCAGCGTGAAGGACCGGGTCAGGGGGCTGAGCCTGGGAGCGGACGACTACCTGGTCAAACCCTTCGAGGTGGAGGAACTCATCGCCCGGGTGGAGGCGGTCCTGCGCCGCACCGGCCGGGGCGGGCAGACCCTGACCGCCTTTGATGTGACCCTGGATCTGACCGAGCGCCGGGTGATGCGCGGCGGTGAGCCGGTGGACCTGACGCCCCGGGAATTCGCTTTGCTGGAACAGCTCATGCGCAACCGGGGGGCGGCGCTCTACCGGGACGTGCTGTATGAGCGGGTGTGGGGCGGCGAGATGGCCGATACCCGCACCCTGGACCTGCACATCCAGCGGCTGCGCAAAAAACTGGACTGGCACGACAAGATCGAGACGGTCTATCGTGTGGGATACCGGCTGAAAAAAGAGTGAGGTGCATCCCCGGGACGCACCGGAAGGGAACCGCCTATGCGATTTTCGGAAAAACTGGTCTGCACCATCCTGCTGGTGGTGGTGACCTTTTTCGCCCTGGGGGGCAGCGCCCTTCTGTACGGCGATTTCCAGGACCGCCTTTCCTCGCTGGCGGACCAGGAGCAGAACCGCCACGATATGCTCTGCTATACCCTGGAAAATGAGATCCTCTCCCTGCACCGTCAGGGGGAGGCCGTGACCGAATCCGGCCTGGGCAGCTTCTGCGCCGACCTGCTGGAACCGGCGGAAGGGGGCACGGCCCAGCTGGCCGCCCTCTACCACACCGACAGGCAGATGGGGCAGGGGGCGGTGTATTCCTGTCTGCCCGCGGTCTGGGGCGCCAGTATGCTTCCCGGCAGCGGCCAGCAGGCCATCCTGCGCAGCGGCGATTCCCTGTGGCGGGTCTACTGCACCGACCTGCTGGACGGGTGGACCCTCTACTCCGCCTATGATCTGTCGGAGGCCTTTGCCGCCCGGTCCCGCAGCCTGCAGCGGTTCCTGCTGCTGGAGGCTGCGGTGGTCATCGGGGCAGCGGCAGCGGCCGCCATCTTCAGCCGCAAACTCATCCGGCCCCTGGCCCTGCTCAACCAGGCCAGCCGGCGCATCGCGGCGGGGGACTATGCCCTGCGCACCAACGTGCGCACCGACGACGAGATCGGCCAGCTCAGCGAAAGCTTTGACAGTATGGCCGCCGCCGTGCAGGACAAGGTGGCAGCGCTGGAACTTTCGGTGCAGCAGCGGGAGGACTTCATGGGGGCGTTCACCCATGAACTCAAGACCCCCATGACCGGCATTTTGGGCTATGCGAACCTGTTGCGCAGCATGCAGCCAGACCCGGCGGAACAGCGGGAGGCGGCGGGAGCCATCTACCATGAGGCCCACCGCCTGGAAAGCCTCAGCGGCAAACTGCTGCAGCTGCTTCACCTGGACGAGGAGGAGCTGGCCCTGGGGCCGGTGGCCCTGGACCGGGCGGTGACCATGGCGGTCAAGGCCGCCCGCCCCGCCCTGGAACAGAACGGCCATGCCCGGGTGGAGACCCTGTCCACCGGACTCTGGGTGCAGGGAGATACCGACCTGCTCTGTGACCTGGTCCTCAACCTCATCACCAACGCGGCCAAGGCCGGACCGGGGGGGACCATCACCGTTTCCGCCGAACAGGCGGGCCGGACGGTGCTGCTCCGGGTGCGGGACCAGGGCTGCGGCATTCCCGCCGACCAGCTGGCCCGGGTCACCGAGCCTTTTTACATGGTGGACAAGTCCCGCGCCCGCAAGCAGGGCGGCAGCGGGCTGGGGCTGGCGCTGTGCAGCCGAATCGCCCAGGCCCACGGGGGGACCCTGACCATTGACAGTGCCCCCGGCAAGGGGACGGCAGTCACCGTCACCCTGCAGGCAGTATCAAAACCGGAAGAAGGGGGTGCCTCATGAAGCGGAACCGGAAGCGGGGCTGGATGCTGGCTTTGTGCGCCGCCGCCATCGTGCCCCTGGCAGCCATCCCCCTGGGATGGTTTGCCCTGACCGACGCGGCCATGGTGGGCCAGACCCACACCCAACAGACCCCCTACACCTCCCTGGTGCCCACCGGGGACGACTACTATCTGCTGCGCCAGCTGAACACCCGGGTGGAGCTGGCCTGGCGGAACTACAACGGCCAGATGTATTCCACCGAAGACGGGATAGAAGGGATGTATTTTTCCGGCGCCACCTACTCCGGCGGCATGACCTACGCCGATGCGGATATGCAGCAGTACCGGGATGAGGTTCTCCAGACCCTGGTGGATGGAGGCGTGCTGCCCCAGGCCTGGTGGGACCAGGTCAAGGAAGAGATCGACTACTGGGCGGCTCCTACCTATTACAGCACCGATTCCCTGGGCTTTCTGCGGCTGAAAACCTATGTGGGGGAAAATTCCCAGACCTGCCTGCTGAACATGGAGGTGGACAGCCGCACCGGCAAGGTGGTGGCGCTGTGGATCAGTGCCCTGCAGAGGCATGAGATCGACCCCGCCGTTGCCCTGCCCGCCTGGGTGGAACTGAACGAGCTGGACGGGCTGGGGGACTGGACCGTGCCGACGGGCACCGACTATGAACAAAGCGGCCTGTACAGCGAGAACGGACAGGCCCTGATGACCTGCGCCACCGGGGAGGATACTTTCAGCAGCAGCGGCGAGTCCCGGCAGTTTCTCAGCCTGCAGCTGGGACCTTACACAAAGGAGGTGAGCGGATGAAACACCTGCTGATCCTCGGGCCGGCGCTGCTGCTGGTCTTTCTTACCGCCTGCGGGAGCGCGCCGTCGGACACCGCCACCACCGAGACCGCTGCCACCGCCGAAACCGCCGCCACCTGGACGGTGGGGAAGATGGAGCCGCTGTACAGAGCCAACAGCCAGGGCTATTACCGGACAACCTACCGGGAGCGGGAGGGCGGTAACACGGTATATGCTTACGACCTGATCACCAGGGTATCCTTTGATACCCTGGAAGAGGAAGTCCTCTGCCATCTGCCGGGGTGTGAGCACGACACCCCGGATTGTGTGTCCTACATCAACATCCAGACCTCCGATGTCATCCTGGCCCAGGAGGACGGGTCGGTGCTGGTTTACCACGCCGCTTTCTCCGACCAAAGCGGGCAGAACATGCTGGAAAGCTACCAGGAAATTCTCAACGATCCCGCCCGACTGGAGGAAGCATATCCCGGAGAGGCGGGGAAAGCCTATGTGCAGGACTGCATCGACATGCTGCAGCAGCCCAGCTATGTGGACCGCATCAGCGCCGACGGCCTGACCCGGGAGAGGCTGGTCACCCTGCCGGAAGGGGTGAACCCCGGGCTGGTCTGCCGGGACGAAAACGCCCTGTACGGGATCGTGAAAGAGGGCGTCTTTGAAGCGGCCACCAACATCTACGGGGTGCGCATCGGTCTGGACGGGCAGGTGGATACCTTTTCCATCCCCGACCCGGACTACACCACCCTGCTGGGCGGCTGGAACGGACAGCTGGTGCTCTGCCATACCCGCAGCCCGGTGGACATGAACACCATGTACCTGTACGGCAACTACGACGGCTATTATGCCCTGATAGCGCAGGATACCCATGACTGCTGGCTGTATGACCCCGCCACCGGAACGGTGGACAAGATCCGCCTGCCCGACCAGAATGTGGAGCTGTGGCAGGTGGTGGGGGATCAGCTGCTGTACAACCGCAAGGAGGCGGGCCGGTACACCCTGTGCGCCTACGACCTGATGACGGGGGAAGCCCGTGCCCTGTGCGAGGAAAGCAACATGGGGACGGACGCCTCACCGGTGCAGAATCTGGGCGGGATGCCTCATTTTGTGGTCAGCTATCTGAACGGAAGCATCACGACGGTGGAACTGTCCACCGGGTTGACCTGGTCCCAGGCCGAACTGGGGGAAATGGCCGAGGAGATCCCTGCCGGATTCTATGTGAACCGCCCCGTGTGCGAAACCGCCGACGGAAACCTGTTGCTGGAACTGTACAGCAACAGCTACCGGAACCCGATCTACCTTATGGTGCCCAGCCCCGTCACGCCGGAGGAGGACGCGGCGGATGTGTCCGCCTCCCTGCAGGCAATGCAGGACTACTTGCAGGTAACACAGGACTACGAGGAGGCCGCGGAGGAACCCTCGTCTTGACGGCGGCGCAAAATACATTTACGGCGGGTGCCGGCACCAGCCGGGACAGGAAAATTCAGCCGCCTGCCTATCCTGGCCCAGTTCGACTGCTGCCACACCCATCCCATGCTCACCCTGCCTCTGGGCTGTGAGATGGAGCTGGATGCGGGCGCCAAGACCCTGCGCCTGCTGGAATCCCCCGTCCGCTGAACCCTTTTCCCCAAAAATCTGCCGCCGGGGCCCGGGCCCCGGCGGTTTTTGCGTATAGAAAGGGAAAAAATCTCCAATGTTTTCCTTGTGTTCAAAATGACTTCACGGGCTGTTCATTTTTGAGGTCCATGCTATACCCATGGGCCGGAAGGCCCATTTCAAAAGAGAGGATTGTTTTTGTATGCAGGAGACCAAGAAACCCCGTGATCCCAAAAAATCTCTTGGGATCAGTTATCTGGTGATCTTCCTCATCGTGCTGCTGTTCAACACCCTGGTGTTCCCCATGATGCTGCGCGCCGGGGTCCAGCAGGTGGACTACGGCACCTTTTTGCAGATGCTGGAGGAGGACAAACTCAGCACCGTGCAGATCGACGATGAGAAGATCTATTTTATCGACAAGGAAAACAACAGTTACGAGACCAACGCCATTGCCCAGGACCTGAAACTGGTGGACCGGCTGGAGGATGCGGGCGTCAAGTTTGACAAGGTCATCAACGACCCCGGCCCGCTGGACACCATCCTGAATATCATCCTCATGTTCCTGCCCATGATCCTGCTGGTCACCTGGATCAGCTATATGATGCGCAAGCGGATGAACAACATGGGCGGCCCCAACGCCATGATGTTCGGTACCGGCAAATCCGGCGCCAAGCAGTATGTGGTGGAGGAAGGCACCGCCATCAAGTTTGCCGATGTGGCCGGCGAGGACGAAGCCAAGGAAAGCCTGCAGGAGATCGTGGATTTCCTGCACAACCCCCAGAAATACGAGACCATCGGCGCCAAGATGCCCAAGGGCGTGCTGCTGGTGGGCCCTCCGGGTACCGGCAAGACCCTGCTGGCCCGGGCTGTGGCCGGCGAGGCCGGCGTGCCCTTCTTCAGCATCGCGGGCAGTGAGTTCGTGGAGATGTTCGTGGGCATGGGCGCCTCCAAGGTGCGGGACCTGTTCAAGCAGGCCGGCGAAAAAGCGCCCTGTATCGTCTTTATTGATGAGATCGATACCATCGGCAAAAAGCGTGACGGCGCCTCCGGTCTGGGCGGCAACGATGAGCGGGAACAGACGCTGAACCAGCTGCTCACCGAGATGGACGGCTTCGACGCCACCAAGGGCGTCATCATCCTGGCCGCCACCAACC
>PPYE01433964.1_pt1 | contig 22528 bp, 19 predicted proteins | sample 1559881 | NCBI WGS metagenome assembly PPYE01 (sample SAMN08240022, study PRJNA423297) | Human gut metagenome, whole genome shotgun sequencing project.
GGGCCGCAGCCCCGGCCGGCGGCCGCCGCATCGGAACGGCGGGCCCTTTTCGTTTCCTTTTCGGGCACGAAAAGGAAAGCCCCCCGGCAAGCACCCGCTTGCCGAGCAGCACAAAGTATCCCAACGGCTGGCAGCCACCACCCAAAACCAAAAAATTCCCCGGGAAAAAACCTCCCGGGGAAGATAAAAACATTATACGGTTTTCCGTTTCCGGCTGCGGACCAGCCCAAAGACCAGCCCCGCCAGGGTGAGCAGGCTCACAACCTCCGCCGCCCGCCAGGACAAAGGCTCGGCAAAGCCCACGGTGAGGGTGCCGTCGTAGCCCGGTTCCAGCACCACGGCCACCTGGCCGGTCTCGCCCCTGGTCACCACGGCGGCGCCGCCGTCGTTGGCCAGCACCTGATACCCCGGATAGTACACCAGGGGCAGTTCCAGGTTCGCGTTCTGGTCGGCGCTCTCATTCACCAGGCGCAGGGTATAGCGCAGGCTGCCCGTTTCCAGCACCACACAGCTCAGATAGTCGCTGGGGGCCAGGTTGGGGTTTTCCGCCTGTTCCAGGGCAAACTCCGCCGGCAGATATTCCATGGCACTGCTGGTGGCGGTGTCCGAAAGGCCCTCGGTGGTGCCGTGACGGCTGCGTCCGAACTGGGCGTCGGTGTAGGGCAGCAGGTCCAGCCCCGCAAACACCACGCACAGAGCCACCAGCCCCGCGGCGCAGATCTGCCCGGCGCGGCTGCCGGCCAGGTTGCCCAGCAGCCAGACCAGAGCCCCGCCCGCGGCGGACAGGCCCAGCACCGCAAACACCAGAAACCGGAAGGGGAACTGGAAATTCAGAAACATCCGGCCGACGCTCTCGCCCATCCACCCGGCCAGGGTAGTCCAGCCGGTAAAGCCCACCAGCAGGGTGGCAAAGCCGCCCAGCAGCAGCCCCGCCTTGCCCGCCTGGCGGCCCCGGCCGGGCAGGTCGGATTTCCAGACCAGCACGGCCAGCAGACCCGCCGCGGCCAGCAGCAGCGGCGCCCCCAGATGGATATAGTCCACCTTGGTGTTCCAGGGCTGAAGCAGTCCGGCCAGGGAGATGGCGTAGCCCGCCGGGTCGATGGCGTTGGAATCCGCCCGGAAGCGGTAGTTGCCCCCCAGCTCCTGGAGCATGGGCACCACGAACCAGGCACACAGCCCCACCGTGAGCAGGGCCCCCTGTACCAGGGTGAGCAGACGCCGGGGCCGGAAGGCCCGCCTGGCACAGCACAGCACCGTGAACACCGCCATGATGGCGGCCAGCTCGGTGGTGATGGTGTGGGTGAGGATCACCCCGCTGAACCCGAAGGCCAGGGGCAGGAAGGCGCGGCGGCGCTGGGTTTCGGTGGCGTCGTCGGCGTACAGGGCCCAGAACCCGTAGAACAGCAGGGGCAGGAAGGTCTGGGCGCAGGTTTCGCCCAAAGCCGGGCGATAGTACATGTTGAACAGCCGGTAATAGGCGGTCATGTACAGGGCGGTGGCGGCCAGGGCCGCGGCCCGTCCCCTGAAGATGCGGGAAAAACTCCACCAGCTGATGGCGGCGGTGAGGATGTGTACCCCCACCAGCAGCAGGTTGTACGCCCTAAAGAGGGGCATGCCCGCCAGCACCAGCACCGCGGGGAAGTACAAAAGCAGATCCCCGTAAAACAGAGGGCTGGCGTAACCGTACCCGTTCAGGAAGTTGGGGTAGATGCGCACCGGGAACTGACCGTCGGCCAGACCTTCGGCCACGCCCGCCAGCCGGGACATATGAAAGCTCAGGTCAAAACCGTAGGAGACGGCGTCGTTGAGCACCGGCAGGCTGCAGGCCAGCACCAGGCCGGCCAGCACCGCCAGCACCACCCGGCTTTGGGGCCGTGGCAGCAATCCGGTGCCGGGCAGCAGGGCCAGCAGCAGCCAGTTGGCCAGCAGCAACACGGCCAGCCAGCCCAGGGCGCAGGTCACATCGTACCAGCCCTGGCGGTGGAGGGTGATGCTCTGCAGCGTCCAGTCGGCGTGATCCGCCCCGAAGACCAGCCGCACCCCGGCGTCGGCCTCCTCCAGCCAGACCACATGGGTGACGGTGCCCCCCGCCTTGTCGGTGGCGGGCAGCGCCGCGTTCATATCGATGATGTCCGCCGATTCCGGCAGCAGCTGCAGCTGGGCATCCTGCCCGGCCGTGTACGCCACCGTCACCAGATACCGTCCCGCCGGCAAGGCAAAGGCGTCGCTGACCAGCAGGGAAGGGGGCGGGGTTTCGTCCTCCGTCTCCTCCCCGGCGTCCGCATCCGCATCGTCCCTGTCCGGTTGGGCTTCTTCCGCCCCGTCGAACAGGGTGGTTTTGCGGGCGTCGGGGGTCACCGACCCGTCGGCGCCGGTTTCCAGAGTCAGGGTGTCGGCGTACTGGTTGGTCAGATCAGCGGGGGTAAAGCTGCGGTCGGCGGGGGTTCCCACACCCCGCAGCAGCACCAGCACCACCCACACCAGCTCCGCCAGCAAAAGCAGGGGCATCCACCGGGGCAGGGCCACCGGGCCTTTGGGGGTTTTCAATACAATCTGCATGATTCCGTGCCCTTCCTGTGCCTGCGGCAGGGATTACTCCTCGGTGTCGGGGGCGGCGGAATCGGCGGCTTCGTCGGCGCGCTCCTCCGCCTCAATGCGGGCCAGTTCCTCGGCGGAAGGTTCCCCTTCGCCCTCCTCGGTTTCCGGCTTCTGGGTCTCGGCGCCGTTGTCCCGCTCCACGCGGGCCACCATGGCCACCTTGTCTTCCTCGCCCAGGCGCATGACACGCACGCCGCTGCCGTAGCGGCTCTGGACGTTGATGTCGTCGGCGTGCATCCGGATGAGGATGCCGTTCTGGCTGATCAGGATCAGGTCGTCGGAATCGTCCACGATCTTGACGGCGGCAACCCCGCCCTTGGCATAGTTGCGGATGCCCAGACCGCCCCGCTTGGTGATGCGGTAGTCGTCCACACGGCTGCGGCGGCCCTTGCCGTCCTCGGTGACGGTGAGCAGGGTGGCGCCGGGACGGCAGACGCCCACGCCCACCACATAGTCGTCGTCACGCAGGCGGATGACCCGCACGCCGTGGCCGGTGCGGCCCATGCTGCGGGCGTCGGATTCGGTAAAGTGGATGGCGGCGCCGTTGTGGGTGGCCACGATGAGGTCATCGCTGCCGCCGGTGATGTGGCACCACACCAGGCTGTCGTCCTCGTTGAGGGCGATGGCATTCAGGCCCGCCTTGCGGATGTTGCGGAACTGGGAAAGCGGGGTGCGCTTGATCAGGCCCTGGCGGGTCACCATGGTGATATAGTTGTGCTCCTCGTCGATGTCGGCGGGCTGGCACATCATGATGGTGACCTTTTCGCCCTCCTGCAGTTGCAGCAGGTTGGCAATGTGGCTGCCCTTGGCGGTGCGGGCGCCTTCCGGCACCTGGTAGCCTTTCAGGCGGTAGACGCGGCCCCGGTCGGTCATGAACAGCATGTGGTCATGGGAGGAACCCACGAACAGCTCTTCGGTGAAGTCGTCGTCCTTCTGGTTCATGCCCTGCACACCGCGGCCGCCGCGGTTCTGGGCGGTGTAGGTGTCGGCGGCGGTGCGCTTGATGTACCCGGAATGGGTCAGGGTAAAGACGCACTGTTCTTTGGGGATCAGGTCTTCGATGTCCACCTCGCCGGAGACCGCCTCGATGGAGGTGCGGCGCTCGTCGCCGTACTTGTCGGCCAGGGCCTGCAGGTCGTTCTTGACGATGAGCATGGCGTGGTGTTCGTTGGCCAGAATGTCCTTGTAGTTTTCGATGGCGGTGCGCAGCTGGCCCAGTTCCTCATCGATCTTGAGGATTTCCAGACCGGCCAGACGGCCCAGCTGCAGCTTGACGATGGCGTCGGCCTGGGGATCGTCGAAGCCGAATTTTTCCATGATGGCGGCTTTGGCCTCGGCGAAGCCGCCCTTGCAGGCGCGGATGGTGGCGATGATCTCGTCCACGATGTCCACGGCCTTGCGCAGACCTTCCAGGATGTGTTCCCGGTCCTGGGCCTTCTTCAGCTCAAAGGCGGTGCGGCGGCGGATGACCTGACCCTGGAATTCCAGATAGCGCTGCATCATGGTTTTCAGGCTCATGATCTTGGGCACGCCGTCGTCCAGGGCCAGCATGATGACGCCCACGGTGTCCTGCAGCTGGGTGTAGCGATACAGCTGGTTCAGCACCACCTGGGGGTTGGCGTCCCGCTTGATCTCAATGACGATCTTCATGCCGGTGCGGCTGGAGCTCTCGTCGTTCAGGTCAGAGATACCCTCGATGCGCTTGTCCTTGACCAGGTCGGCGATGGACTCGATGAGGCGGGTCTTGTTGACCATGTAGGGAATCTCGGTGATGAGGATCTCAAACCGGCCGTTGGCCTTCTCCACGATCTCGGCGCGGCCCCGCAGGGTGATCTTGCCGCGCCCCGTGGCGTAGGCGGCCCGGATGCCCGAGCGGCCCATGATGATGCCGCCGGTGGGGAAGTCGGGGCCCTTGACGTGTTCCATCAGGCCGGGCAGGTCGATGTCGGGGTTGTCGATCATGGCGCACAGGCCGCCCACCACTTCCCGCAGGTTGTGGGGCGGAATGTTGGTGGCCATGCCCACGGCGATGCCCTGGCTGCCGTTCACCAGCAGGTTGGGGAAGCGGCTGGGCAGCACGTGGGGTTCTTTCTTGGTCTCGTCGAAGTTGGGGTCCCAGTCGATGGTGTCCTTCTCGATGTCGGTGAGCATCTCGCAGGCCATCTTGGACATGCGGGCTTCGGTGTAACGGTAGGCAGCCGGGGGGTCGCCGTCGATGGAACCGAAGTTGCCCTGGCCGTCCACCAGGGGATAGCGCAGGCTGAAGTCCTGGGCCAGACGGACCATGGCGTCGTAGACGCTGGCGTCACCGTGGGGATGGTAGGAGCCCAGCACGGCACCCACGGTGTCGGCGGATTTGCGGTAGGGGTGGGAGGGGTCGTTGCCCCGCTCGTGCATGGTATACAGAATACGGCGGTGAACCGGTTTCAGGCCGTCGCGCACATCGGGCAATGCACGGGAGACGATGACCGACATGGAATAATCCAGGAAGGCGCTCTCGATCTCTTCCTTCACATCGCGCACGATGACCTTGGTGCCGGAACCCGGCGTCATAATGACATTTTCTTCCATTGGTACTCACCTTTCTGGGAGGGAATCTGGATGGTTTGGCTCACGGGCCGATAGGCAAGCGGCTGCTTGCCGGTATGTGTTCCTTTTTGTCACCAAAAAGGAACCGAAAAAGTGCCACCGTTCCGATGCGGTGGACGCCGGCCGGGGCTGCGGCCCCGGACCCCGGGATGCGGCCACCTTACGAAAGGAAAGACCCAACGGCTAGCAGCCGTCCGCCGGAACCCGGCAACCGTTCAAACAGATTTACACATCCAGATTCGCATATTTCGCGTTCTTCTCGATGAACTGGCGGCGGGGTTCCACCTGTTCGCCCATCAGGATGCTGAAAGCCTCGTCGGCGCGCTCGGCGTCCTCGATGGTGATCTGGACAATGACCCGGTTGTCCGGGTTCATGGTGGTTTCCCACAGCTGTTCGGGGTTCATCTCGCCCAGACCTTTGTAGCGGTTGACCTTGGCGCCGGGCATTTCGGCGGAAAGCACCTTCATTTCGTCGTCGTTGTAGGCGTACTTGACGGTCTGGCCCTTCTGCAGCTTGTACAGGGGGGGCTGGGCCACGTAGACGTACCCGTGGTCGATAAGCGGGCGCATATACCGGAAGAAGAAGGTCAGCATCAGGGTGCAGATGTGGGAGCCGTCCACGTCGGCATCGGCCATGATGAAGATCTTGTGGTAGCGCACCTTGGAGATGTCGAACTCGTCCCCGATGCCGGTACCCAGGGCGGTGACCACCGGCATGAGCTTGTCGTTGCCGTAGATGCGGTCGGCCCGGGCCTTTTCCACGTTGAGCATCTTGCCCCACAGCGGCAGGATGGCCTGGATGTTGGAATCACGCCCCTGCTTGGCGGAGCCGCCTGCAGAGTCGCCCTCCACGATGAAGAGTTCGGTCTTGCTGGGGTCTTTTTCGTGGCAGTCGGCCAGCTTGCCGGGCATGCGGTTGGATTCCAGGGCGCTCTTGCGGCGCACCAGATCCCGGGCCTTCTGGGCGGCGGCGCGGGCGCGGGCTGCCTGGGTGGCCTTGTCCAGAATGGCCTTGGCCACGGCGGGGTTTTCCTCAAAATATTCACTCAGGGCCTTGTACACCACGCCGGAAACCAGCGTCTTGATGTAGGTGTTGCCCAGCTTGGCCTTGGTCTGGCCTTCGAACTGGGCTTCCTGCAGTTTCACGCTGATGACCGCGATGATGCCTTCGCGCACATCGGGGCCCTTGAGGTTTTCGTCCTTGTCCTTCAGGATGCCCTTGGCCCGGGCGTACTCGTTGAACACGCGGGTCAGGCTGAGCTTGAAGCCCTCCTCATGGGTGCCGCCTTCGGGGGTGTGGACGTTGTTGGCAAAGCTGAGCATCAGCTCGTTGAAGCTGTCGCAGTACTGCAGGGCCACCTCGGCCACGGCGCCGTCCGCCTCGCCCTTCATGTAGATGGGTTCGGGGTGCAAAGGCGTCAGGTCCCGGCGCTGCTGCAGGTAGGAAACAAAGCTGCGGATACCGCCCTCATAGCACATGGTTTCCCGCACGGGGGCGCCGTCGGTCTCGGACAGGCTTTCCTCCCGCTCGTCGGTGAGGGTGATGCGCACGCCCGCGTTGAGGAAGGCTTCCTCCCGCAGACGCTTGAGCAGAATGTCGTAATCGTAGACGGTGGTGTCGGTGAACATCACCGGGTCGGGCTTGAAGGTGACGGTGGTGCCGGTGGAGGCGGCGGGGCCAATCTTTTTCAGATCGCCGTCGGGCTTGCCCCGCTTGAAGCTCTGTTCGTACTCGGCGCCGTCCCGGCGCACCCGCACAACCAGCCATTCGGACAGAGCGTTGACCACCGAGGCGCCCACGCCGTGCAGACCGCCGGCCACCTTGTAGCCGGAATCCTCGCCGCCGAACTTGCCGCCGGCATGCAGCACGGTGTAGACAACGGTGACGGCGGGAATGCCCATCTTGGGCTGGATGTCCACAGGGATGCCGCGGCCGTTGTCCGACACTTCAATGACGTTGCCGGGCTTGATGGTCACCTCGATGTGGGTGCAGTACCCGGCCAGGGCTTCGTCGATGGAGTTGTCCACGATCTCGTATACCAGATGGTGCAGGCCGGACGGGCCGGTGGACCCGATATACATGCCCGGGCGTTTGCGCACCGCTTCCAGGCCTTCCAGAACCTGGATCTGGGCGCCGCCGTACTCGTGGTCGGTGGCGGTTTCCCGGTTGGTGCTCGTGATCTTTTCTTCTGCCATGCTGCTTTCCTTTCCTCTATTGGGTTGCGATGGGGAATCATGTGGCTGCCGTTCGCCTTGCGCCTCCCCTGTGTAAGGGGAGGTGCCGCGCAGCGGCGGTGGGGTTGTGGGCTTATCCGCATTGCCCGAAAACGGGCGACGGCGGGAACTTTCCAACCCCTCAGTCGCCTTCGGCGACAGCTCCCCTTACACAGGGGAGCCCTTTGGGGAGCCTGCCGTTCGCCTTGCGCCTCCCCTGTGCAAGGGGAGGTGCCGCGCAGCGGCGGTGGGGTTGTGGGCTTAGTCGCCTTCGGCGACAGCTCCCCTTACACAGGGGAGCCTTTCTCTGCTACACCTCCAGCCTCTCCGCCCGCCGTTTCAGCGCCGCCGTGGACAGCTGGGAAATATAAATCGTCTCGCCGGAAAAATCCGTCAGGATGAAACTTTTTGGCATGGCGCCGGAGATGTCCACCACCGCCCCTTCGTTCTGGGCACGGCGGAAAAACTCGTCGGTGAGTTTGGCTTTCTGTCCGGCGTCGGTGGAGGTTTCCAGGTCAAAAACCCCGATGATGTCCCGGGTGTTCACGATGAAATCCTGCCCTGCGTGCAGATACATGCCTATCCCTCCCGCACGCGGCCGCCCTCCACAAACACCAGCTTGCCGTTGGTGCGGGCGAAGGCCGCGGAATCACAGGTGGTCACAAAGGTCTGCTTGTCCTCGATGCGGGTGAGCAGGTAGGTCTGGCGGGCGTCGTCCAGCTCACTGAGCACATCGTCCAGCAGCATCACCGGATGTTCCCCCAGCACCTCCCCGGCCACGCTGGCTTCCGCCAGCTTCAGGGCAAGCACCGCGCTGCGCTGCTGTCCCTGGCTGCCGTAGATCTTGCCCGGCTGCCCGTCGATGAGGATTTCCAGGTCCTCCCGGTGGGGGCCGGTCAGGCAGAACCCCGCCCGCAGTTCCTGGGGTCGGACTTCCCGCAGCCGGGCGGCCAAGGCCTGGGGATTGCCCGGCTCACAGCAGGGCATGTACCGCACCCCCAACGCCTCCGCCCCGCTGGAAATATCCCGGTAGTTGGCTTCGGCCAGAGGTGCCAGTCTGTCCAGATACTGGGCCCGGCGCCCCATGACCTCGGCCCCGCATTGGGCCATGGCCTCGTTGTAGGTTTCCAGCAGCACATCCCCGCCGGGGGTGATGTCGTAGGCCTTGAGCAGGGCGTTTTTCTGGGCGGTCAGGCGGGCATACCGCCGCAAAGCCGCCAGATACCCGGGGAACAGCTGGCACAGCGCCGCGTCCAGAAAATGCCGCCGCCCCTCCGGCCCGGCCTTGACCAGGCTCAGATGGTTGGGGTCAAACACCACGGCGGTGAAGGTCCCCGCCACCGCGGAAGCCCGGCCCCGGTCCGCCCCGTTCAGGCGGGCACGGCGTCCCGGGCGTTCGCTCTGTTTGGAACCCACCGTCAGGCGCAGGGCCTGATCCCGGCCCCCGCCCTCGAAGTCCGCTTCGATGACCGCAAAACCCTGGTCGCGGCGGATGAGCTCGGCGTCCTTGGCGCCCCGGAAGCTCTTGGCCCCGGTGAGCAGCCAGATGCTCTCCAGCAGGTTGGTCTTGCCCTGGCCGTTGGCCCCGCACAACACGGTCAGCCGGGGAGCGGGGTTGAGCTCGGCGCTTTCCAGGTTGCGGAACTGCTCCACCTTCAGGTGGTCCAGACGCATCAGTTGCCCTCCGCGATCTTCACTTCGCGGCCGTCCAGCTCCACCACATCCCCGGCGCGGCATTTCTTGCCCCGCTGGGTGCAGACTTCGCCGTTCAGACGCACCGCGCCGCCCTGCACCAGCTCCTTGGCTTCGCCGCCGGTCTCACACAGGCCGGAAAACTTCAGCAGGGCGTCCAGTTTGATAAACTCGGTATTGATTCTGATGAGTTCCATACTCAACCTTCATTCTTGAACCGGACGGGCAGAACCAGATAGATGAAGTCCTTGCCCTCGGTGGGCAGCAGCTTCACCGGGCTCAGGGGTCCGTTGATTTCCATAAGCATCTTTTCGCACTTGGAGTTGCGCAAAGCGTCCAGCATATACCGGTTGTTGAAACCGATCTCCACTTCCTCGCCCTCCATGGAGACGGGCGGGAACTCGTCCACCACCTTTCCCAGGGTGGTCTGGCAGCGGACGGTGACCTTGTCCTTGCTGAAGGTGATGCGCAGGGGGTTCTTCAGCCGCTCGGTGATGATCAGGGAGGCGCGCTCGATGGTCTCGATGAAGGACTTGCAGTCCACCACCACCTTTGTGCGGGCACCCTGGGGGATGACGCTCTCGTAGTTCAGGAAGTCGCCCTCGATGAGCCGGCTCATGATGGTGTAGCCGTTGGTGGTGAACACCACATACCGGCGGTTGGCGTCGATCTTCACCGGGTCATCCGGTCCGCCCATGATCTTCAGCAGTTCCTGCAGGGTTTTGGCGGGGATGATGATGCGGATGTCACGGGTGCACTCCACATCCCGCTGCAGGATGGCCAGCCGGTAGCCGTCCAGGGCCACGATGGTCAGGCTGCCCGGCTCGATGACGAAGAGTTCGCCGGTGTGGGCGGGCTTTTTGTCGTCCTGGGCCACCGCATAAATGGTCTTTTCGATCATCTCCCGCATCATGGAGCAGGGAATGGTCATGGTGTTTTCGGCGGCGGTGTTGGGCAGGGAGGGATAATCGCTGGCGTTCATGGCCGGAATTTCAAATTCGGCCACGCCGCCCCGGATGGTGGTCATGCCCTCGTCGTCCAGCTCGATCATCACGTTTCCTGCGGGCATACGGCCCACCATGGAGCCCAGCAGCTTGGCGTCCAGCACGATTTCGCCGGGAACCAGGACGTTGCAGTCAATAGTGGTAGTGATTCCCATTTCCATATCGTACCCGGTCAGGGTCAGATGGAAACCTTCGGCCTTCAGGTAGATGCCTTCCAGCACCGGAATGGCGGAACGGTTGGTGATGGCGCGGGAGACGCCTTCGATGGCCGCGGCGAGCAGCGACTTTTCGCATTCGATCTTCAAGTATGGTCACCTCGTATTTTTGGGGATGGGGTTTTTGCGGGGGGTGTTTTCGGGCGGCAGGGCTTCGCCCTTTGCCTGAAACTTGTATTTTTGCTCTTGTTTGCTTTGCAGGGGTTTTGTGCGGGGAGAAAGTTCGGGGGAAATTCTGTTTCCCGGTGCGAAAACTACAAACTTTGAAAGTAGTAGTAGTAGGGGGCGTGGAAACGGTGGAAAACTTTGCGGCCCCGCATAACGGCGGGATTTTCGGGCGGTGAATTTTTCCGAAAACCTTGTGGAAGAAAAATTTGCCCTTGTGGACAACTCGGGTTTTTAACACGCAATGTGGAAAACGAATGTTAATTGTTGAAAAAACGGTGGAAAATGGGGAAAACTGCCGCCGGTTTTCAACAACGGTCCATGAAAACCCGGTTTTGGGCCCTGTCAGGTGCGAATATTCTTCATAATATCGTCAACTGTCTCTTTCAGATGGCGGTCTTTGGCGATGTTTTTCTCCATGGTGTTGATGGAGTAAACCACTGTGGAATGATCGCGCTGAAATTCCGAACCGATGGCCTCCATGCTCATGCCGGTGATCTCCCGGATGATGTACATGGTCATCTGCCTTGCGGCGCTGACGTTGGCGTTGCGCTTTTTGCCCCGGATGTCGGCGGGCATGACGTTGTAGGTGCGGGCCACCTCGTTGATGATCTTCTCGATGGTCACCGGGATGGGCTGCTGGTCGTTCAACGTATCCTTGATGGCAGTGGTGGTCACCCCGATGCAGGGAGCGATGCCCTCCAGCATATAGTAGGCGTTGAGCTTTTTCACCGCGCCTTCCAGCTGACGGATGTTCTGTTTCAGATGGTTGGCGATGTATTCGGCCACGTCGTCAGGCAGGTCCAGGTTGAGCAGTTCGGCCTTGCGCTTTACGATGGCCACACGGGTTTCAAAATCCGGGGGCTGGATGTCGGCGGTCAGGCCCCATTCAAACCGGGTGCGCAGACGCTCTTCCAGACTCTTGATCTCCTTGGCGGGGCGGTCGCAGGCCAGCACGATCTGCTTGCCGGCGTTGTGCAGGGTGTTGAAGGTGTGGAAAAATTCTTCCTGGGTGGCTTCCTTGCCGGCAATGAACTGGATATCGTCGATGAGCAGCACGTCCGCTTCCCGGTAGGTCTGGCGGAAAAGCTCGGTGGTGTTGTTGCGCACCGCGGTGATGATCTCGTTGGTGAACTTTTCACAGTCCACGTAGACGATGTTGAAATCCGGATGATTCTTTTTGATCTCGATCTGGATGGCGTTGAGCAGGTGGGTCTTGCCCAGACCGGAAGGACCGTAGATGAACAGCGGGTTGTACGCCCCGGAAGGATTGGCCGCCACCGCCTGGGCCGCCGCGAAGGCGAACTGGTTGGACGGACCGCGGATGAAGTTTTCGAAGGTGAAATCGTACCGCCCGGAAGGAAGGTTGTCCTCGGTGATATGTTCGGGGGCCTTTTCGCCCTCTTCCTGCTGCGACGGCGGAATGACCAGCTGCAGCTCGATGTCGAAACCCAGCACGGCTTTGAAGGCATCCTTGAGCAGCGCGGTATACCGGTCCGAAACGATCTTGCGGATGAAGTCGTTGCGCACCATGAGCGTCACGCAGTTGGAATTTTCAAAGCTGACCGGTTCCAGACCACTGATGTAGCATTGGTAGGTCGCGTCGGCGGTATGTTCGCGGCAGTAGGCTTTGGCCGCGTCCAGAACGTCGTTAAAAGAATCCATGTTTTTCCCCACTTCGTGTTCGGTCTTACGCCGGGGCCGGCCGGGCCGCCAAGGCGCAGAAATATACGGTATTATTATACCACAAATAAAAGGGCAATACAATTCGTATATCTGGTATATATAAATAAAGTAGACAACTATCTGTTGAAAACCCGGGCAGGGGACAGGTTTCCACAAATTCCGACAGAATTGTGGAAAGCCGGGGATGAGGAGAACGTTCTGGCTTCTTGGGGGACGGCAGGCAGCCGAAGAGTCCTTCCTTTTGTGACCAAAAGGAAGCGAAAAGTCCCACCGTTTCGACGCGGTGGACGCCGACCAGGGTTTTCAACCTGACTTACGGCAAAGTCCAAACTTTCCACATTTTCCGCCCATCTTGTGGAAAAAACCTCCCTTTTTCCATTCCGGCCGCAGCATGTGGGGGAACAGTATGGATGAGGGAAAGGAAATCCTTTGTATTTTGCGCCGGGCAAAGAACGGCAGAAGGGCAAAAAAGCCTGTGGTAATGGATTTTTTGCACAAAAAGGTATTGACAAGACGTGGTTTTATCCTTTATAATCAAAGTCTGCAAGGCTGCCCCCAGGAACCGGGCATTGCCGAAAGCGATTTTTATCACTAAGGATCAAGCCCGCCAGGGGAGAACCGCGTAAAGGAGGAAAAAAAGATGAAGCAGACTTTCCAGCCCAAAAAGCGTCAGCGCAGCCGCGTCCATGGCTTTTTGAAGCGTATGGCCAGCAAGAACGGCCGCAAGGTTCTGGCACGTCGCCGCGCCAAGGGCCGCAAGAGCCTGACCGTCTGAGTCAAGCCAACCCGATAACGAGCACAAAGGCCGCTGAGTATGATCAGTGGCCTTTTTTGCTAAACAACTGCCACCGAAAGAGGCCCAAAAGGATGAAATACCGCGTTCTGAACAAAAACCGGGAATTTACCCGTATCTACAGCCGGGGCAAAAGCTACGTGCACCCCCACATGGTGCTGTACGTGGCCAAAAACCGCCTGGGTGTGACCCGCATCGGCCTGACCGCCACCAAAAAGGTGGGCGGCGCCGTGCAGCGCAACCGGGCCCGCAGGGTCATGCGCGCCGCGCTGTGTGAACACCTCTCGCAAAATGTCGGCGGATATGATATAATTTTAGTGGCGCGCACCCGCACGCCCTACCTGAAAAGCACCCAGGTCAGCCGCACCCTGAGCCGTCTGATGCAGAAGGCCGGGCTGCCGGACAAAAATCCTGTTGCTTCGGCAACAGAAAAACCGGCCAAGCCCGCGGCCCCCGTGCCCAAAGAGGATGCCCAGGCATGATGGTGCGCGGGATGGTGGCGCTGATCCGGTTTTACCAAAGGCGCATCAGCCCCTACCTGGGCCACCATTGCCGGTTTGTGCCCACCTGCAGCGAATACGCCGTGCAGGCATTGCAGATACACGGTCCCCTCAAGGGATCTGTGCTGGCGGTGTGGCGGATTCTGCGCTGCAACCCTTTCGGCAAGTTCGGCTTTGACCCGGTGCCCCCCAAAGGCCGGTGGGTCAGTGAGGACCGGAAGCTGACCAGGAGTTGATGCTTTTTGGCAGGCGGCTTCTTGGCAAGCGGGTGCTTGCCGTTCCGTCCTTCCTTTTTGTCACCAAAAAGGAAGCGAAAAAGTGCCACCGTTCCGATGCGGTGGACGCCGGCCGGGGCTGCGGCCCCGGACCCCGGGATGCGGCCACCTTACGATCCCTTCAAAAATTGTGGAAAACCAGACCAAGTCTCCTTATGTCTTTGCCCCGCGCGGCAAAGACCTTCGAATATAAAATACTAATGTCCTGTGCGCGGACGGGGCGGAATGGAACGACTATGGGTTTTCTCGCATTCATCCTGGGGCCGGTGATGGCACTTGTCTATCAGCTGATCCCCAACTACGCCGTCACGATGATCGTTTTCACCGTGCTTGTCCGCCTGCTGCTGCTGCCTCTGGCCATCAAACAGCAGAAATCCACCGCCAAGATGTCGGTTTTCCAGCCGATGATCACCGAGATCCAGCAAAAGTATAAGAACAACCAGGAAAAACAGAACGAAGAGATGATGAAGCTCCAGCAGGAGTATGGGTACAATCCCATGTCCGGCTGCCTGCCCATGATCCTGAACCTGCTGGTTCTGTTCGGCGTTATCGAGGTTGTGTACCGCCCGGTGCAGTACATCCTGGGCATTCCCGCCGACGTGATCAACGCCGCCTGCCAGGAACTGGGCATCGCCACCAACAACGTCACCCTGATGCAGAGCAACCTCATCGCCCAGATCCAGTCCGGTGCTGCCTGCACCGCCCTGAGCGCTGATCAGTATGCCTCCATCCAGAACTTCAACACCAGCTTCCTGGGCTTCCAGATGACCGGCGCCGCCGGTTTTGCCTTCACCCCGCTGGCCATCTTCCCGGTGCTGGCGGCCGTGACCATGTTCATCTCCTACTTCATCAACCAGAAGCTCTCCGGCATGGACAGCCAGATGCAGGGCAGCATGAAGTTTATGATGCTGGCCATGAACCTGATGTTCGTGTGGTTCTGCTTCACCGCTCCCGTGGGCTTCTGCCTGTACTACACCGCATCCAACATCTGCCAGATCGGCCAGAGTTTCCTGACCTACCGCATTTACAGCCCCGAAAAGTTCAAGGCCCAGTACCAGGCCGAGCTGGCCGCCAAGAAGGCCGCCAAGAAAGCCACCCACACCGTGGTGGTGGAAGAGAAGGGCGAAAAGGTGGAAAAGAGCGTGAACCAGCGTGAGCTGGACAAGATCCGCCTGGCCCGCGCCCGGGAAATGGACGCCGCCAAGTACGCCGGTGAGCGCACCACCCCCCTGACCGAGGCCGAGCGCCTGGAAATGGAGATCGAGGGCAAAAAGAGCCGCCGCAGGAAGTGAGCGGCACAAGGTGAACAACAACCCTTTGTAAAGAAGGGAAGATAGGAGGAAGTCAACATGCGCGAAATTGAAATGAGCGCCAAGACCGTGGAGGAGGCCGTGGAGGCCGCCTGCCGGGAACTGGGCGTGGACCGCGACGACCTGGGCGTAAGCTACGAGGTACTGGAGTTCCCCACCCGCAAGCTGTTCAAGAGCATTCCGGCCAAGGTCCGTGTGACGGTGGAAGAGCCCGAAGCCGAGCCCGCTGCCCCGCAGCCGGCTGCCCCGGCCGAGCCGGCAACCGCACCGGAGGCCGTGGCGGAGCAGGAGCCCGAAGCCAAGGCGGAAGAGCCCGCCGCGGAGCAGGCCCCGGCCACCGAAGCCGCCGCCGAGGAATCCGCCGACGCCGGGGAAGTGCCCCTGGACATTGCCGCCGACCCCCAGCTGCAGGCCGCCGTGGATTACCTGACCCCCATCTTTGAACTGCTGGGCGCCAAGGACTTCACCTTCCGGGCGGTGAAACAGGGCGAAGCCACCATCCTGAAGGTGGACGGCGAGCACATGGGCGTGCTCATCGGCCGCCGGGGCGAGACCATGGAGAGCCTGTCCTACCTGGCCAGCCTGGTCATCAACCGGATGGACGGCCCCTACATCAAGCTGGGAATCGACGTGGGCGGCTACCGCGGCAAGCGGGAGGAAGACCTGCACGCCCTGGCCCGCCGCATTGCCGAGCGGGTGCAGCGCACCGGCTGCTGCTACGAGATGGAGCCCATGAATCCCTATGAGCGCCACATCATCCACACCGCCATCGCCGCCATCGAGGGCGTGCGCAGCGAGAGCAAGGGCGAAGGCAAGGACCGCCGCGTGGTGATCTACTCCACCGACCCCGACGCCAGCAACCTGCCCGACCGGGAGAGCATCGGCCGCCGCAGCCATGGTCCCCGCCGGGATGACCGCCGCGGACGCGGTCCCCGCCGTGACGGCCGGGGCGGCAACCGTGGCGGACGCGGTCCCCGCCGGGAGGGCGGCCGCGGCTACGGCAAGGGTCCCCGGAATTCCGGCGTGCCCGGCCGTGAGTTTGCTTCGGCTCCCCGTGACCCGGAAGCCAAGCCCCAGGCCCCGGCCCGCAGCACCCGCATCAACGACAGCGACGATTTTGAGATGTTCGGCAAGATCGAACTGTAAATCCTGAATCATGTATCACCCCTGTACCGGAAACGGTATGGGGGTGTTTTTTTGCTTTTTTCTTTGGGGCTGACGGTGGGGCAGGGGAGAGGCAACCCGGAAAGTTTTCCACAATTTTTGGGGTGTTTGTGGAATGTGGGAGGCTTGTTGGCAAACGGCTGCTTGCCGGTCGGTCCTTCCTTTTCGTGCACGAAAAGGAAAGAGTCTCCCGCAAGCACCCGCTTGCCGAGCAAGCAGCCGCCTGCCAACAAACCTCCAACTTTCCACAAAACCCAGCCCATTTGTGGAAAACAAACCCTCCCACAGCCGCCGCCATTGCCGCGGCGGCGTTTTTGTGATACCATAAACCAAAAAGGGGGAAGTATGTATGCAGCTGTCAACCACCGTCTGCGCCCTGGCCACACCGCCGGGGGAAGGCGGCATCGCGGTGGTCCGTGTGAGCGGGCCGGATGCCTACGCCATTGTGGAAAAGGTTTTTGTGCCCATCCACCAGAATAAGAAAGTGGCCGACGCCAAAGGCTACACCGCCCTGTTCGGCCACTTTGTGCTGCGGGGCCAGACCATGGACGAGACGGTGGCCCTGTTTTACCGGGCGCCCCACAGCTATACCGGGGAGGACGTCATCGAACTTTCGGTGCACGGCGGCACCGTCATGGCCGACAGTCTGCTGGAAGCCCTCTACCTGGCGGGAGCCGTGCCCGCCGCCCCCGGCGAGTTCACCCGCCGGGCCCTGGTCAACGGGCGCATCAGCCTGACCCAGGCGGAAGCGGTCATGGAGATCATCTCCGCCGGCGGCCGCCAGGGGGCCGCCCTGGCCAGTGCCGCCCTGGACGGCGCCCTGGCCAAAAAGATTGCGGGCATCCAGGCAACCCTGCAATCCCTCTACGCCCACCTGGCTGCCTGGATCGACTACCCCGAGGAGGACGTGCCCGAACTGCTGCCCGACGAGCTGACCATGACCCTGGAAGAAGCCAAGGGCGAGCTGGACAAGCTCATTGCCGGGTACGGCGCCGGGGCCATCCTGCGCCACGGGGTGGACTGCGTCCTCTGCGGACGGCCCAACGTGGGCAAGAGCACCCTGCTGAACCTGCTGGCCGGATTCGAGCGCGCCATCGTCACCCCGGTGGCCGGCACCACCCGGGACGTGGTGGAGCAGGCCGTCATGCTGGGGGATGTGCGCCTGAACCTCTTTGACACCGCCGGCGTGCGGGACGTGGGGGAGAAGGGGGACGCCATCGAGGCCGAGGGCATCCGCCGCAGCTGGAAGAAACTGGACGAGGCCGGGCTGGTGCTGGCGGTGTTTGACGCCGACGCGGGCCTGGGCCCCGATGACCTTTTGGTGGCGGAAAAGTGCCAGGGCCGCCCGGCCATCGCCATCCTGAACAAACAGGATCTGGTGGCCGACGACGACCGTCTGCACGCCATGGAAGAAACCCTGGCCCCCTGCTTCAAAAAGGTTCTGTGCCTGAGCGCCAAGGATTCCGCCAGCCTGCCCAAGCTGAGTGCGGCGGTGTCCGACCTGCTGGGCACCGGTCAGGTGGACACCGGGGCCGCGGCCCTGTGTTCCGCCCGGCAGCTGCGGGCGGCCACCGCCGCCCGGGACGCCCTGGCCCAGGCCATCCGCAGCCAGCAGGAGGAGGAGCTGGGCCCCGACGCCGCCGGCGTCTGCATGGCCGATGCCCTGGCCGCCCTGGCGGAGCTCACCGGCGAGGACGCCACCGAGGCCACCATCGACGAGGTGTTTTCCACCTTCTGTGTGGGCAAATAAAAGGGGAGTGGTGTGATGAAACGGGTGAATCTGTTCATGGGCGGCATCTTCACCGCCGTGGGAATTGTCTTCATCGCGGTGGGGCTGCTCACCGCCCTGCTGCTGCGGGTGCCGGTGCTGCTCTTCTTCACCCTCTTCGGTCTGCCCTTCCTGCTGCTGGGCATCGGCTTTCTGCGCCGGGACCACCGGGAACGCTACACCGAAACCTGGCTGCGGGAAAACGGCAGCCGGATCTATGCGGATTTTGTGGCGGTGCAGTTCAACACCTCGGTGCAGGTGAACGGCCGCTGCCCCCTGATCATCCAGTGCCAGGCGGTGAACCCCGCCGACGGCAAGGTATATCTCTTTGAAAGCAAAAACTTCTGGTTCGATCCCGAACCGTTTTTACAGGACCGTCCCAAGATTCCGGTGCTGGTGGACCGCAACGACTACCACCGGTATCTGGTACTGACCGACGGCATCCTGCCCGAACAGGGCTGAAAGGACGAAGCAAAAACAAACTATGGATAAACTGGGCAATTATGATGTAATCGTCATCGGCGCAGGGCACGCAGGCATCGAGGCCGCCCACGCGGCGGCGGTGCTGGGTGCGAAGACCGCGGTCTTTACCCTGACGCTGGACTTTATCGGCAACATGCCGTGCAACCCTTCCATCGGCGGCACCGCCAAGGGCCACCTGGTGCGGGAGATCGACGCCCTGGGCGGGCTGATGGGGGTGGCGGCGGACGCCACCTTTTTGCAGAGCCGGATGCTCAACCGGGGCAAGGGCCCCGCGGTGCACAGCCTGCGGGTGCAGACCGACCGCAAACGCTACCACATGTGGATGAAGCACGCCCTGGAGCTCACCCCCAACCTGGACATCCACCAGGGGGAGGTGGTGGCCCTGGACATCGAGGGCGGCCGGGTACGGGGTGTGATTACCAGCCTGGGCGGCTACTACGGTTGCCGGGCGGTGGTCATCGCCACCGGCACCACCCTGGGTGGCCGGATCTTTGTGGGTGAGGCCAGCTACGCCGGCGGCCCCGACGGCCAGCACGCCGCCACCGCCCTGACCCAGTGTCTGGTGGAAAACGGCTTCACCCTGCGCCGGTTCAAGACCGGCACCCCCGCCCGGGTGCACCGCCGCAGCATTGATTTCTCCAAGCTGGAACGCCAGCCCGGGGACCCGGACGAGAGTTTGCAGCCCTTCTCCTTTCTGACCCGCACCCCCATGCACAACAAGGTGGACTGCTACATCACCTACACCAACCCCCGCACCCACCAGGTGATTCTGGAAAACCTGCACCGCTCGCCGCTGTACGGCGGGATGATCCAGGGGGTGGGGCCCCGGTACTGCCCCTCCATCGAAGATAAGGTGGTGCGCTTCAAGGACAAGGAACGCCACCCCATCTTTGTGGAGCCCTGCGGCGAGGATACTGAGGAGATGTACCTGCAGGGGCTATCCTCCAGCCTGCCCGAAGTGGTGCAGAATGAAATGTACCGCACCATCTCAGGGTTTGAGCATCTGGAGATCATGCGCCCGGCCTACGCCATCGAGTACGACTGCGTGGACCCCACCACCCTCTATCCCACCCTGGAAAGCAAGGTGGTGGCCGGGGTGTACGGCGCCGGGCAGTTCAACGGCACTTCCGGCTACGAGGAAGCCGCCGCTCAAGGATTGCTGGCCGGGCTGAATGCCGCCCGGGCCGCCCTGGGCAAATCCGAGCTGGTGCTGGCCCGGCACACCTCCTACCTGGGCACGTTGGTGGACGACCTGGTGACCAAGGGGGTCATGGACCCCTACCGGATGATGACCAGCCGCAGCGAGTACCGGCTGAGCCTGCGCCAGGACAACGCCGACGAGCGGCTGACCCCCATCGGCCGGGAGTACGGCCTGGTGGACGACGCCCGGTGGGCGGTGTTCACTAAGGACCAGGCCATCAAGCAGGCGGAGATGCACCGTCTGGAAACCACCCGCATCCATCTGGCCGACCTGCGCAAAGCCGCCGAGGAAGCCGGCGTGGACATGAGCCGGATGGGGGAGACCGGGGGCACCGCGGCGGAACTGCTCCGCCGGCCCACCGTGACCTACGAGCTGATTGCCAGAGTCATCGGCCGGGGCCAGGACGTGACCCCCGCCATGGCCCTGCGGCTGGAAACCGAAATCCGCTACGCCGGGTACATCGCCCGGGAGCAGCGGGCCATCCGGGAGGTACAGCGCCACGAGAAGGTGCTGATCCCTGCCGGGTTTGTGTATGACGACATTCCCACCATGACCCTGGAAAGCCGGGAGAAGCTTTCCAAGATCCGCCCCCGCACCCTGGCCCAGGCCGGGCGCATTCCCGGGGTCAGCCCCAGCGACCTGGCCCAGCTGAGCCTGGCCGTGCTGCGCTATGAGAAAGAAAAGGAGCAACATCCATGATCGATACAACCCGTCTGGTGCAGAAATGTTCCATGTGGAACATTTCCCTCACCCCGGACCAGCTCACCGCCCTGGACAAGTACGCCGGACTGCTGGTGGAAACCAACAAGCATGTGAACCTCACCGCCATCACCAGCCCCGAGGGCATCGAGGACCGCCACTTTGTGGACAGCCTGCTGCTGGCCGCCCAGCCGGAGGTGGCGGGAAAAATGGTGGACGTGGGCACTGGCGCCGGGTTTCCGGGCATTGTGGCCAAGATCTACAAGCCCGACCTGGAGCTGACCCTGATGGAACCCACCGGCAAGCGGGTGGATTTTCTGCGCACCGTGTGCGGGGAACTGGGATTGTCCGGCGTGGAATTTGCCAAGGAGCGGGCGGAGGAAGCCGCCCGCAAGCGCTGGCGGGAAGCCTTTGACCTGGCCACCGCCCGGGCGGTGGCGGCCCTGCCGGTGCTGTGCGAATACTGCCTGCCCCTGGTGAAGGTGGGCGGGGTGTTCATTGCCATGAAGGGCCCCGACGCCGCCGCCGAGACCGACGCCGCCCGGAACGCCCTGCACAAGCTAGGGGGCAAACTGGAGGAGGTCCGGGCCTTCACCCTGCCGGACGGCAGCACCCGCAACCTGATCTTCATCAGAAAAATATCGCAGACTCCGACCGTTTACCCCAGAAACGGCGGAAAAATTGCGAAGAAACCGCTGTAAAAGCGCTGAAAACCGAAAATGCCGGCGAACGATTGTGCTGGCACCTCCCCGCGGCCCTGTGGTATGCTGAAATCGGCATACGAATCCACAGGGCCGTTTTTGTACGGCCATCCGATACAGAAAAGGGGACACCATGGCAAAATCAAAAGAGAAGAACCGGCAGAAGGCGGGCAAGGTGCTGATGATTCCGGTGGAGCAGATCGAGGCTTCGCCCTACCAGGCGCGCACCACCTTTGATGATACCGAGATCGCCGCCCTGGCGGTGAGCATTTTGCAGAACGGCCTGCTTCAGCCGGTGAGCGTGCGGCGGGCGGGGGTACATAAATACCAGCTGGTGGCGGGGGAGCGGCGGCTGCGGGCCTGTCGGCTGGCCAAGCTGGAAAAGGTCCCGGCCATCCTGGCGGACTACGACGACAGCGAGAGCGCCGCCCTGGGCCTTTTGGAAAATCTGCAGCGGGCCCAGCTGGACCCCTTCGACACCGCCCGGGGCATCCGGGAGGTCATCCGGCTGTGGGGCTGCACCCAGGCGGAGGCCGCCCGGCGTCTGGGGCTGAGCCAGTCGGCCCTGGCCAACAAGCTGCGGCTGCTCAGCCTGACGGCGGCCCAGCAGCAGCTGTGCACCGGGGGGCACCTCACCGAGCGCCATGCCCGGGCGGTGCTGCGCCTGCCCGAAGGCCGCCGCACCGCCGCCTTGGAAAAGATGGTCAAGGACAAGATGAGCGTGCGGGAGGCGGACAAGCTGGTGGATGCCATGCTGGCCGCTCCCAAGGCCGGGCCCAGCCCGTTGCGCCGCACCGTACCCATGGTGCGGGACGTGCGCCTGTTTGTGAACACCCTGCAGCACGCGGTGGACATGATGGCGGCCAAGGGCATCGCGGCCACCACCACCTGCGGCCAGAAGGACGGATGCCTGGAATACACCGTGCGCATTCCGGTGCACGGGGAAGCCGGGGCGGGGGAGGGCTTCGCGGTGGTGCCGGTGCCCATGCAGGGGGTGGACCCCTCGGGCACCGTGGCCCGTAACCCCCACCGGCTGACCCCCCTGCGGCACGCCGCGCCCATCGCCCCCGGAAACCCCGCCGCTGACGGGCTGGCCCTGGCAGCGGTGGAGGGGCTTTCCGACGGGGAAGAGGCTGTCCCGGAATCCCCGGTGGAAGCTGCGGATGCTGCCGTGGTTCAGGACACGGCAGGGGAGGGGAGCGCCCCGGCAGAGGCGGCTGCCCCGGAACCGGTGCCGGAAGAAGCCGCCCCGGAAGAGGCGGCGCAGGATATCCCCGAAACCGCTGCCTGTATCTCCTGATGTATGGTCCCCGAAAGGGGGCCTTTTTCTTTTTCACTTTTTATAAGTTTATAAGTGGCAATTTCTTGGCAGGCGGCTGCCGGCCATTGGCTCTTTCCTTTTCGTGCCCGAAAAGGAAACGAAAAGGGCCCGCCGTTCCGATGCGGCGGCCGCCGGCTGGGGCTGCGGCCC
>PPYE01643717.1_pt1 | contig 22524 bp, 25 predicted proteins | sample 1559881 | NCBI WGS metagenome assembly PPYE01 (sample SAMN08240022, study PRJNA423297) | Human gut metagenome, whole genome shotgun sequencing project.
ATCTTCATACGTACGATAATAATAAATTCCTTTATCTACATTACAACAAGAAGAATAAATAGTATATTCGTATTTTCCGTCACCAACATCACATAAACCTTTTTGTTGTTCTACTGAACCTAAGATATGGAAAAACTGGCTAATACTTTCTGATTCTGAATCTCCTGATAATGAGTTTAGTTTAGTAAATGTCGCTTTAACAAAACGAGAAACAGAAGATAAATCTCCAGGCAAACCTATTCCTCCCATCCCACGACTATAAGCGTTCAAACTAATTTGATCTGAAAAATTATTATTAGGTGTTTCACTCGACAATACACGATAATTGTTTAAATTAAATAATTGATAATCAAATGAAGGGTTATTTGTAAGGACTCCTACAGGATTATCATATATATGAAGCCCATCTTTCATACTTTCTATCACAATAGACTTTTCTTTATCAGCTAATAGCCAGTGTAAAGGAGATAGTGGAAGTTCTTCACTATAATTGATGTTTGCTAAATTGATATTCATTAATAAATCTTTAGCTTCATCTACTGTTGCACATTGTCCTAAAATCCAAGGAATAAATTCAAAAGGAGATACATTATCTTTTCCTTCTTGTATTTCTTTATAATCAGCATACCCAGAAAAATTTAATCCAGCCATACTCAAACCCTTTTCATTGGTACCATCATAATAAAGAGGATAGTCAATTATACCTGCGGCAATACCAATCATTGCATAATGCTTATCCAAATTATTTACCTTTCGAAAAACTAATTTATAATTTCTTGGAGTAACAGTGACTACTTCATTGTAAGATATTTCATAATCAAAATTCCTTCCAAAATAATGATCATTTGTAACATAAGTGATGGACGTACACATAAGTTATTCCCCCTAAATAATAGTTCATTTAACCCCATATTACTCCTAATAATTTCGTATATCAAAAGAAAAGCACATCGCATACAAAAAAACGTTTTCGTTTTTTATAAATTGACAATATTATGTACCCCATAGGACTCGAACCTACGACCGGACGGTTATGAGCCGTCTGCTCTAACCAACTGAGCTAAAGGTACAAGGAATTATTTGTGCAAACGCATACAAAGCGTTAGAATATAAACTAGGGATTCCTGAACTTCCCCACAGTCTCTTAAATTACTATCAATGATACTGTATCAGGAATCCCTATTTAGATAGTATTCGTATACTAGTTTTAGAGCAACTATTTAGCTTCAAAAATGAAAAGACTGACCGAGAAGCTAGTATCGGTCAGTCATTACGGTATATCGAGGTGCTACCTTCGATGCTATAAAACTATCATACACACTCCATCGGAGTCAATATTTTTTAATACTTAAATCCTTTAATATGGCTCGGGTCAATCTTCACGTCATTTGCTTTACCCATCTCCTGAATTTCTTTCAAGACGATTGGTGCGTCGTGATCGTTAAATCCTTCACCTTTGACGCGTACATCGTAAGTTCCGTAGCTATTAGCTTCTGCGTACGTTTGTCTATCCAACAATACATCTTTCAGGAAGTTGCGCATATGCCCTTCTATTTTTTTGCTTTGTTCATCATTAAGATTCCTAGCTTCAATTTTAATGATAGGTTTATCTCCATCAACAATCGCAATATTTTGCTGCATATAAGTTGGATAGTATGACTTTAGTTCTTGTTTCAAGCGATTTACTGCATTTTCATATTTCCATTTGCTGTCACAAGAAATAACTAGAGTATAAACTTTATTTGGTTGCAACACTCGTTTTACTTGATCGCGCAATAAAGTCCATGCATATCGTGTTTGAATGCGTTGCACCATTTTAACCGCTTGATCTTTCGACACGTTGTCAATCGCGATACCGTTTTTATTTCCAGTTGCAGTTGTTGTTGTCGCTGTATTCGACGATGTTGAGCTAGATGCTCCAGTTTTTAAACGGTACGCATAAAAATAAGGACATCCGGCCATCACCCATCGTTGATCGTGATTAGCAATGATCGTAGTCATTTTCCAACCAGTGCATTCAATCCAGTTTTGATTATCTAGTGCTACGCCTGTATGACCGCCTGCCCCTGCAGAGTAACCCTTTTTCCCCCAAATAATTACATCGCCGCGTTGCATTGGAAAGTCTGTATTTTCTGCGATCTTTTCATACCCTAGCTTTAAAAGATAGTCATGTAGTGTTTCAGTGCTAGGAATATATCCATAGTTAAAACCACCAGATTCGCGCAAAATACGATAAACAGAGCCTGAACAGTCGCATGTACCATCCGTATAGTAGCGAGAACCATACATGCTGTAGTAGCAATTATTTACAAATTTTTGAACGACGGCTAATCCTTTTTCGATATTAATAGCCATTATTTTTTCTCCTCTTTTTCTTCTTTAATGTTTTCGATTTCTTTTGGTTGAGGTTGCAACCCTACGTTTTTATCATTCGATTTTTCGTAAAGTTCCTTCGCTTTTTTCATGTCCATGTTACTCATTCCCTCCTAAATTCAATAATTTTGAAAACATTTGATGCAAGCCTGTAGAAGCTAAACCACTCACTGCGCCATAAACAATTGACTCCACGCCTATACCGTTCATAACACCGCCCAAAATCGCTCCTAACGCTGCTACAATCAAAGGGATATAAGCGTTCGCTACTTTATTAAATAGCGGCGTAACCTTGATTACATACCCAACTATTAAACAGGCAACTACAATAACTGGTACAAAATTTTCTGTAATAAATGATAAATCCATAACTATTTTTCCTCCTTTAGTTTATTCGGCAAATCCAACACTTTTTTATACAGTGTTTCTCCAGTTCCGTTACCGCCAAGTTCCCGATATCCACGCCACAAGTACTCTAAATTTTCTAGATCATCTATAGAAATCCAACCCTGCTCCAAAAATTCGGAGCATTGCTTATAAATTTTGTCATGCAGAATGGCTACATTCGCATATTCCAAACGTTTGAATCTATTTTCCGTTTGATCCTTATTTCCCTTGACCGCTTTATAAATATTGTGGAAAATCTTTAAGAATCCCCCTAATCCAATTGCCATCAAGAAACTGTTAATTTCCAGAAATTTTTCTAACACATGCTTTCCGCCTTCCTTTCAATAATTGAAAAAGCACACTCGAAAGTGTGCTTAACTAAAAGTTTCTCTTTTTAAGGCGCTAACATAATTGATCCACTAAATGCTAGATACTCATCTACTTCCAATGCAGAGATTGTCCTAAAATTACCGCCATTAGAAGAAATTAAAAATCTTTTTGTGTATGGAGCCTTATCAGATATCGCTAAAATATTCCCAGCATTGTTTAGAGGTACTTTTCCTCCTAAATCAGGGACAAATAAATCTGTTAATGCAGCTTGTGCCGTCTTCACTGTGACTGTTCCATTCACAATTAATATCGGTCCACGTCTCATGAATGATATTTGCCCACTCCGCATAAAAGCTGCTGAAAATACATTACTTGTAACAATTTCATTTTCACGGGCATTTAACACTTCTTTTACACGTAAAGGAGTCATTATTTTATCATTTGATTCCCCGTCAAGTGCTTCTTCTTTTGTAGCAATATTTTCTCCATGATAGGCCGCTATCATGTATTCAAAATGTTCATTAGCAGATAGCTCAATAGTGACATCAAGACACAGATAATCAATATTCACTGTTGAATAGTTTGGACTAATCGTGGGCTCACTGTTGCTTAAAACAGAGATTTTTCCGCCATTAATCAATTTCTTCCAGTTAGTATCGGTACTTTCTATAGTCTGACCAATTCTGGTAACTTCGTTTGCTGCGGTAGAATCACTAACCGTCCATGTTCCATTCCAATTACGATGAGTAAGTTTATTAATACCGCCACCAGAGCCATAACCGTAAACATTTGAAGTGAAATCAGTTATTAAACTTTCTAATACTTCTACTTTTTGAGAATCAGTAGTCGCTCCACGAATAGTAAAGAACTTCTCACCCAAAAGTGATTTAAAGAAACCAAGAATATCACAATCATATTTGAGTTGTTTCATATAATTAGCAGCGACATCTCTAGCAGAGTAAAGACTTCCGTCCAAAGAAGATAAGTTGTTCAATTGTTCTTCTGTCAATGGTGTCCAACTCACATTCGTTGGTGATAATAAAGTTGTGTAACCTACTGACGAAACCTTAACAAACTCACTTTTTGCATCCAGTCTAAAAGTTATTTCAGCTTTTTCTTTCCCAATTACTTGGTAGATCACGTTTGCGGAACTTTCTTCTTTATTGAAACTCTCTTCTTTTGTCCAGAAGTTCCCGTTCTCAAAATCCGTTAAGGCTTGATCAATTTTATTGCGTAAATCATTTATTTGAACCTCCAGTTCAGAGATTCTCCCTTGAGCTTCAGTGAAGTTACGATTCATTTCGTCAATAGCTTGATTTTGAAGTTCATTTAATTCAGCTACTAGTTTATTGTATTCAGTGATTATCGTTTCTGCTTCTGGGGCATCAATATCAGCATTACCATCTACATAGATTTCAAAACCTGCTGTACTGTCTCGTTTGCCATCTTTAACGATAGAAAAATACGCTTGTTCATACTTCCCGGCAACAGCAAAAGCCATGTTAGGAAAAGTATAATCAAACGTACCTTTTTTCAACCCTTCAGGTGTACTACTTATGTTATTTGAGTCAAAAACTTTAGTTTGCCTATTATATGTTGTTCCTTCAAAGGTTATATCATAACCAGTAAGGTCAGCGACTTCATCTCTCCTAGTCAAATTAACAGTGACAGTTTGTAAACGATCATCGCCAACGCGTCCATAAACAATTGCAGGCATGATTGGATCTTTAGACAGGTCAAGATTAAGTATTTTATTACTCATCAAAATCCCCCTTAGTCTTTAGGATGCGTTCGATCTTCGACAAACGCTCTTCTTGTTTTTCAATAATTTCAATTAATTGTTTATTCGTCATTGTGTTCAACATTATCTGCTTATTCATATCAAGCCTTAAATAATTGTCTTTCTCACTTTTAACGGCTAAAAATGGCGAAAATTGAGCAATTAACCCCAGTTCTCGCTTAGTGTTTGGCTGTCTATTTGGATCATCACTCTGGTAATTTTGTTTTCGATTAAACTCAACAAAATTTAGCTTTTTGGTTTCCGCAATTGCATCTATAGTCGACTGTTCAATATTTTCCTTAAGCCGGATATCCGAACTATTTAGAATAGAATATCCATGCATATCAATATTGGAGTGAAAATCAACTTTAGTATTTGGATTTATTCGCATACTTTGAGCTATAAAAGAATCGATTATTCTACGCCTGTTCACATCCAAGTCTGCATAAAGAGTCATCGGTTGGTAAATCCCTACAAGCCCTTGTTGTCCATCTATAACAACAGATGCCTCATGAGCAGAACCGTCCCAATGGCTTATCCATAACTCATGCCCTGGGTATGCAGAAATAGTAGCATTAATTTTCCCTGATTCATATTTAGTTCTATTAAACGATGCTGTAACATCACTATTACTCCCATAAAGCCTCAACCCGTTAACATCATATGAAGTGATTAGTTCATTATCAATATAGTTTTTTAAAGTTCCTGATCGTAATATTGTTTTCCATGTTCCCGATGTGGAGGTTATTTCTCCTCCATCGATAGTACTCCCTTTTATAGATACTCCGATAATATTTATCGCTTGCAATGTTCCCGTTGTAATAAGATCCGCCACAATTGCTCCGTTATTCGTCATAGCTAGTCCATACGTGCCATTATAACCCGTAGAACTAAAACCTAATCCCCCAGCATTCCAACGCCATATTTTCTTCGCAGTATTAATATCCATCGTGTCCATGATTAAGATTTCTTGTGGATCAGCTAAAGAAGGATATATCACAACATGACCTTTCCCAGGATTTTTGATAATATCCGATGCCTCTTGTTGAGCTTTTTCTAACCAATCAACTTTGTCATTTATTTTTTCTACATCCGGCTGAGCATCATTCAACACTTTAGAAAAATCAGTTCTAGCATCGCCTAACTCAACCGACTCATACTGATCGAGTGCAACGTTCCAGACTGTTTTAACAATTTGTGCCGACGTATTGATTTCTAATTCATTGAAAGCTACTGTTACCCAATCACAGAGATCAATCGTTTCGAGGTTTTTAAGTTGGACATCCATAACAGAACTAGCAAGATCAACGTAGCTCGCTTTGATAGAAACTTTTGGAATCCCAACATTATTATTCTTGATATACGCTTTGATCAGATTTCTTAAGGTGTCTACATCTTTTGGCTCTTTATCACTGAAATCAACCATTTGTATGCGTCTTTGCGTGTAGTTTTCCACGTATTCGCTATCTAAATAGGTTTCGGGTAACGTGATTATTTTCTCGTCATCACCATTACCGACTTTCGCCCACCCGTAAACAGAGGTGTAGGTATTCTCTATTGATTCTTCTTGAGTAATATCTGTTAGATTTTTCCCGTAGGCAATAATTACATTTTTTTCTATCCCTGCTTGAGCCATGAGTCTTACTTGATTATTGTTGAAAACATATTCCCCTCCAAAATTATCAAGTATCGATCCTCGAACCCCGCCTAAAACTTCTTGAGCATTCTTAAATTTAGATGGGTCCGAAAAATCAATAGATGCTTTAGTAGCTACGTCACTAAAGAAAGTAAAATCTCCTTTGGGCTCCATTTGACTTTTAAGTTGGTTTAATGCTGTTTGAGCAGGAATGTTCTCAGATAGCGGTCCAATTTTAACAATTGATCTTAAAAGCTGGTATCTAAAGTGTTCACAGTATACCGTCACTATTCCATTAATCGGTTTGGTAATTTCTGCAATCTCAAGTCGTTGACTTTGCGCTTGTATAGTCGGACCTACATCAGCAACTACCCACCTTCCGACCTTCAACTCTTTGAACAATGGTGCATTAACAGGATATTTGAAAGTCAGCTCATACATCCCGTTTTTTTCTCTGGTAACTAAAGGATTGATCGCATCACTTAACGGTCCGATACCTAACGAGGACCAATTATTATTTTTTTTATCGTGTAAAATAATTGTACTCATACGGCTAGGTTCCTCCATCTAGGCTTAATCTTGAACTGATTAATATTAGTAAACGAGATTTCATTTTTTCCTGGTTGCAAGATAATCGGATTGTAGCCATCAGTATTCAAGAAACAATACTTAGACACATTTACACCACCTGTCTTATACGCAATACCATTTTCGCAATCCATTGTAATAATGCCAGTGCCTGCTTCTTTTGCTATCCGAAACTGCTGTCCGTTGATATAGACGTTGCTATCAGCGGTAGCGGTGATTTTATTGAAAGATATGATAGGTAAACTCGTAAAAATTTCTGGATTTGTTATCGATTGACCGCTAAGAATCTCTCGTTCATCTTCCCCGTCTAGTCGGAAAACATACGGTTGACATTTGACTGTAAAATCAATATCTAACCAATCGCGCCTCAGATCCTTTCCTGACGTTCCGCTGTACCCAAGTGCTTTGTAAAAATATTCATTATACTCACTAAAGAGAAGCGGTTCATATTCACGTGATAAATAAAGCCACCCAGCTATATTTCTAAGCTGCGTGGCAATTGTTTTATCATTTTCTTTATATATTCTTACAGGAAAGTTTTTTTCTATATCCCTTAGCCTTCCCTTATCGTGAATTATGTCAGAACTTCGCCCGTCAACCTCTGTAAAATCTAATGAAGTCTGAGGTATTACAAAATCCATGTCATTTCTTATTCGCATAAGAAATTCATTAGATCGTCTTCCGCGAAATTGAAAATAGGGTAACTTTGTAAAATCTATTTTAATCGCCCCCTCAATTGTCTTTCTGTTAATCTGGCTAACCCTTCGGACGTGTCTTCAATTGATCGATCGTTAGATAAATCAGCGTGTTCAATATTAAAATTGAAGACCGGTGAGTAGGATTTTGATTCGTTAGAGTTATTGATGATTTGATTACCAACACTAGCCAAGCCCATTTTTCCAACTCCTAAAGCTATTTCTGGACTAATTCTTGATAAATTATATCCATCAAACCCCAAATCAAAATTCGTTGATAGACGATCGCCCATAGATGATATATTCTTTTGAACACTTCTGAAGCTAGCATTCAATCCTCTATTTAAACCATCCATAATTGACTGACCGGCTGGGATTAATAATTTTTTATCGTAGGAAATAGGACCCTTATTCGCTTCTATCCAATCCGCGATACCTCCAACAAAACTCTTTACGCTCTCGAAGCCTGCTTGAAGTCCATCTAAGAAACCGTTAATGATTGATATACCAGCATTCCATAAACTATCTGGAACGAATACGCCAATAATAGCTTCTAGTAAGTTCCATGCGGCATTTCGAACATCACCCTGTCTATTCCTGATATTGTCAGCGAAACCATTTATCAGGTTTATTGCAGCATCCATCAATCTTCCTTGCGCTTGAATAACACCTCTTACTATGGCGTCTACTAAATTCATTGCAGCATTCACTATGTCTGGAATCTTTCGAGCGATTCCTTCTAAAAACTTAACAATTAGATTTACTGCAGAATCAATAATTTTCCCAAGATTATTCGCAATGCTATTAACAAAATTAGCTATGAGATTTGCCGCTGAACTAACAATATCAGGCATTCTTGAAGCTAAGGCTTTGACAAAATTAACCATCAAATTTACAGCTACATTCACGATATCCCCCATTCGTGAAGCTATTGCTTTTGCAAAATTCACGACAACAGAAATTGCAGCATTTGTTAAATCTCCAATTTTAGAAGCAACACCTTGAAGCAAAGCAATAAGCAAGCTCATCCCAGCGACAATGATATCTGGTAATCTTTGCGTTAGCGCTTGTAACCATGTAACGATTAAATTTGCCCCATTAGCTATAAGAGTAGGTAATTGCTGAGTAATGCCTTGTAAAAGTGCATTAATTAGACTGATACCAGCTTCTATTATTTGTGGTAAAGCAGTGGTTAATCCGCTTATCCATGCAACGATGATTTTAGTAGATGATTCTATAATTGTTGGAATTAGTATTAACATTGATTGAGTAAAAGAATTGATCAATTGAACAGCTGCCAATGCAAGCATGGGTAGTCCCTGTGCAATCCCAAGAACAAAGCCTGCTATGACCTGAAGGCCGCCTGAAATAATTCCCGGCAAAGCTGCTGCAATAGCTCCTAATATCCCTTGTAACGCAGTTCCGAAAGAAGTTCCTAATTGCGGGCCATATGTAGCTATCCCTTCAGCTAGTTCCTGAATTGAACTAAAAATAGTATCCATTCCTTTGGAAATATCTCCGCCACCAATTACTTTGGCAAACAATTCGAATGCTTTAATTACTAAGCCTACCGGACCCAGCAACGCAAGAAAAACAGATTTAATAACCTTAAGTCCAATTCCAAAAATGTCAACAGAGCTTGATCCTGATTTAAAGTTTCCAATCAGTGTTTTTACGCCGTTTGCTAATTTTGTCATGCCATTCCAAATAGATTCTGGCAGCATCTCGCTAAATCGATCATGTAGTTCTGCGACGCTTACACTCCAATCATTAAATGCAATTGCTTTAAAGGCTTTTGCTAATAATTTGATTCCTTCGACAACATTTCTTAGACCATTCGCTAAACGTGTCATACCGTTCCATAATGATTCCGGAAATAGTTTTGTAAATTCGTTTTTTAAATTTGCTACACTAACGCTCCAGTCGGAAGTAAAAATAGCTTTAAATCCTTGCCATAGTAACTTTAATCCAGCTAATACTTTATCCATAGGAGCCATTAACGCAGATAGAGACTGGCCTATTTCGTTTACCTTATTCCTGAATCCTTCATTTGTTTTGTAGAAGTAAATAAAACCTGCAGTTAATGCCGCAATTCCTGATATCACTAGAGCGAATGGGTTAGCCATCATTGCAGCCTTCATCAAAGTAAATGCTGATTTAACACCTTTTATTGCATTGGAAACACTATTTAAAATTCCTATTGTTGCGTTAAATGCAAGAAAACCTGACGCTACAGAAACAATAATCCCACCAAGGATTTTAAAAGCAGTAGAATGCTCTTTCACAAAAGCAGTTCCTTTTTGAATCAACGGAATTATCTTATCCATCGACTTGACTATCGATGCACCGGCAGAGTTAATCCCACCTTTTAAACTATCTATGTGCTGAGCTATTGTTTTACCGCTTAGCTTTTGGACTAATTCGTCAAACTTAGTCAATATATTCGCCAAGTTTTTTGATACAGCATTTCTTAAATTTCCGAATGAGGTAGCTATTCCTAAACTATTCTCTTTCGCTAATTTCGCTAAATCACCAGTGCCAGTACCTAACTCAATTAGTTTATTTTGAAAGTCATCAAAGGTTACCGTGCCTTCTTTTAAAGCAGCATATAAGTCTCTCTGTGCTGATTTTCCTGTATACCCCATTGCTTCTGCAGTCTTTTGCAACGCAAGAGGCATTGTTTCTTGTAATGTTTTCCATGATTCTAAATCGACTGTTCCTGTTGAAAGCATTTGATTAAATTGTTGCATCCCTCGATTTGCATCATCTGTAGAAGCTCCAGAAGCAAGAAAGGCGTTATTCAGAGCTAAAACAGTATCCGTGGATTTATCAAGGTCGCCAGTAATAGCCGTCATTTGTTGTGTGTTAGCTACTACGTCATCTAACTTTGTTGGTAATCCATCAATCCCATCAGAAAGTTTCTTAATAGATTTATCTGAGTCCTCAGCGCTAAAACCGAGCGCCTTCATGACCTTAGGGAACTTCTGCATTGTGTCAAAGCGTGAAACTGCATCGCCAACTGAGTTTTTGAGCACATTAAAAGCCGCACTGGCAAGCTTTACAGCACCGACAGCAACGGCCATATCTCTAATGCTCTTATTGGCTTTTGTAGATTTCCCCTCTAATTGATCCAAGTTTTTATTCAATCCAGTTACATCTTTACCGTCTACATTGACAGATATTGATACCGTTCCATCACTCATCGTCATCCTCCTCCCTTAACATATTTGGAAGAGCGTACTTACGCTGTAATTCACGCATTCTCCGCTTTTCTTTTGCATCCATTCCTTTTTGAGGTTCCCAATTTCGAATCTGGATGATGCGTTGCATAATAGAATCGTCTGGTAAACTCTCAAGAAGTGCCTGGAACTCTTGCCAAGAAAGTTTTCCTTGCTCTGCGAATAGATTTATCCCTATTTGCCTGAACGACGCATAAATGTACTTCGCGTCATAAACGATATCTAAGCTCTTTTTAGTCGGCTTTGTTGGTAATTCGTTTCCAAGTTCATCAATTTCAGGTTGATTATTTCCTTCGAATAAAATGAACTTGGATCGAATTAACTCCCACATGTCCAATTTTTCGGATAAACTTAAATCCGTTTCTCCTACTAATAATTCAATAACCAAGTCAATCTTTTGCTTACTAAACAGCTCTTTGTCTGCTAGAACATCAAACACGTCTAGCACATTGTCAAAAGCTAAATCAATTGGATAGGTTTTTTCACAAAAAGAAAAAGAGGTAACAAGCGGATCATTTAACCGCATACTTGTCACCCCTTCTTAATAGCTTTTTTCTTCAAATATTCTTTTTGAACATTATTTGATTTGCTTTCTTGCTCTTGTTTGAACTCATCTATATTCTGTGCAATCCCGCTAGCTAAATCAAAGAATGCATTAATCCAAGCAATAAGATCCGGCACCTCTTTGTATAGCTTCGAAAATGCTCCGTCGCCAAGCATTACATCATAGCCTAATCCAAGCGCTTCTTTCTTCGATTCGATATCGTCATCATCTTTCAATTCATTTAGTTTCTTTTCGACTTCTGCATATTTAACCTTATATTCTTCAATATGCTCCGCAGAACAATCAAAAAAGAAATTTAATCCTGATAATGTGACAGGGAACCCTGTTCTTTCTACATTTATATTTAATGCTTTCATTCTCGTCCTCCTAAGCTGGTGTTGGAGTTATTTTCACAATGGCACTTTCTTTTCCATAGCCAATTTCATTTTTAGTTTGTGCCTTAAATTCATACTCCGATCCGTTTGTTAATCCACTAATATCACCCGTTTTGGTTGTAACTTCTTTTTCAGTGAATATAGCCGATCCAGTTCTATATAGAATCTTGTAGCCAGTAATATCCGATGCGCCGGACGGATCAGTAAGTTTATAGCTCACCTTTCCGTCACCGGCTGTTACTTCAATAGATGGGGCATCGGGCGCTATTTTTTTGGTGTTTTCTCTGGAATTCGATCAAAAGTAATTGTGCAGCTAAAATCTTCATATGCTGTTGCATCTCCAGCACCAGCGACAATATCAGTTAACGTTGCTCGCCCAACATAAGTATCTCCATTTGTCATTATGACTTTATGCCACACTTTTCGTCCTTCACCAATTTTGTATTTCTTTGACTCTACCAAGGCTTGTGCTGCATCCTCAGGATCGTAGGAACCTTCAGGACTATAAGCACCTGCGACCGCCGTTACCGTCGTTTCTGGCGTTCCATCGCCATCGTAAAACCCTGTATCGTCTGTTTGTTCATCGGTATCATCACCAATCGAACTAATATATTTTGCTAACCGTAACCATTCTTCACTTTCTGCTGTTGGCGCGGTTTCTTGACCTGGTGTGTATTCAGCTAAGTAATGTTCCCGTTTCGCATTCTTGTTACGAGCAAATAATTGTATATTCATTTTTAATAGCATTATTTTTCCCCCTTGAAGGTTGTTAGTTTTACTTGAAGATTTAACAAAAAAACGAACCAGCCTTGTTCATCAGCATCATTGATGAACGGCTTGCTCGATATTGTAAGATTATTGAATTCAAATGAATTATTTGAGCTAGTTATTTCTTCTAGTTGTTCTAAATAATCTGAGATCAACCACAATGCTTGCTCTATCTTGTCACCATCTTTTGACTTCATTGCGATTTCATAATTCAGTTGTTGGTCCTTGATACCATCATAAAACTCAGTTATTACTTGGCCGCCGGGTAACGGATAAATTACTAGGCTTTCATCAGCAGAAAGGTATCCTTTTCGGATTTTAAGAGGTAACCCATCAATTGAATTGATTGAATCTTTAATACGATCGATAAAATCCATTAGTTTATTCCCGCCCCTCTTAGAAAAGCACGTTTCCACGATTTACCATACAGTCTTTTAGCCTTTAAATCCCAACGTGGGCCAGTACCTGGTGTAGAGTAATTTTTTCCTCTCAGATAAAATTGACGCTTTGCGTACTTTGTTTCATATAGGATCGCGCTTCCGTCATTTTTTAGATGTGCGGTTGCTCGAAGGGTATTACTTTTTCTAGGTACAAACGGATTCATATCAGCCATTGCTTGATTTCCCAATGCATACCTTCCCCGTTTCATTGCTTCAGGACTTAATTTTGTCCGCACGCCTTTTATATTTACTTCTACACCCATTAGACCACCTCTAACTCATAGGAGTATAAATCGTCTGTATAAGCTTCAGTAAGTCGGTCAACCTTAGTCACCGTGTGTTCTATTCCATCATAGATAACTAATGATTGTGCTTTAAAATCGAGCATTGGATCGGTCAAACCAGCATAGCAAAAAATCACTGCATTATAGAGTAGTTGCTTGCCGTTCGTTGAAAACGTATATTGGCTTCCGCGATCGATGCGGCAAAAAGAAATGGTTTTTTCTTCACCGTACTCAGGCTTGTTCCAGTCACCTTCACCTAGATACTCTCGATAAATAAACGAATCAACCAAGAACTCTTTTGGTGGTTTCGGCATTAACATGAGTCAACACCTCGATATAGAAGCCCTGTACCTTCGAGATAGATATAAATGTCCTCGGCCACTAAAGATTTGCTCTCATTAGCTCCTGATGAGTTATATCGGCTTCCATTTGAAACACTGGTACGACCAGCAGAAAAAGTCTGTGGCGCTTTGTTTATGCTCTCATACGTATCAGCGCCTAGCTCTCCGAAATATTCTATTTGGCTGCTAAGAGCTAACTTGAATTGTTCAACACGAAAGGAAATTGGATCTTCATCGATTTTATGCAACTGATAAAAACGATTTGTGACATTGTCGATCACTGCGACGGCTTTTCGATAGAACTTTTCGAATGTTTCTTTATACTCATCCGATTTTCCAGTGATTTTTTTGAATTCTTCGAATGTAATATAGCTCATGACTTGCCTCCTTCCATAAAAGAAAGGCTAGCCAAAAGACTAGCCTCCACTCGGTTCAGTTATTGTAACTTCACATGTTGCAGTTTTTCCATTTATAGTCTTAGCAGTAACGGTAGCACCCCCTACAGCAATGGCGGTTACTTTTCCTTGTACTGGAGTGACAGTCGCAATAGCGGTATTGCTCGAACTATATTGGACTGACTTATCTGAAGCGTCACTAGGTACAACAGTCGCAGACAGCGTTTCGTTTGCCCCAACTTCAAGAGTCAACGTCTTTTTATTCAGTGTAACTCCTGATGGGGCTACGCTTTTGGGGAATATGAAATATAGATTGCTTTTTTAGCGTTATCGAATACAATAGCATCGTAGTAGTCTAATCCTTTAACAGTATCACGATAACCGTTTCTGTCTTGAGAAGCCGGAACTGTGTCAACCGTACCAAATTTCACGATTGGAGCGACCGCTTCTAATGGAGTAACAATAAAGTTGATCGTTTCTTCAATACTAATTCCTTTAATACGATCTTTCGATACTTTAAGGATTGGAACGCCACCATCAATTTGTGCAACTGTGCGGTTAATTCCGGCGATTTGCAATTGATTGGTTGTAAATGTTTTGCTTACGCCCTTAGCATTTTTCAAAAGTCGATAAGTTTTTGCTGATGCAAACATTACGTATCCACCTGGTACTTCATTATCTGTCATGTATTCTTCTGCTGCATCATACGCATCTAAAATATTGTCAGTAGTTAATGTTTCATTTACTTTGTTCCCAGCATTATCAAACATTACTTGGATAGCTACTTTATCACGGTGTGGCGTTGTAATTAAGCGTTTATGTTCAGTTACCACATTATTAATTGTCAATGCGGCGCTTTCTGATTGATCCAATTGGTCAACATCATAAGCCATCCAATCTTCGTGGGTTAGTTTGATCGTTTCTTTTTCGATTGAAATCGCATTTCGAGTATTGTCTTGGTTACGTTTGTATTGTGTTGCTTCCATAAATCCGGACATCTTATTGATACGAACTTCATTCACGCCCACAAAATCAGCTGCTGTAATGCTTTTTGCTCCCTGAGTCAATACATCCCAAACTTGAGAGTCCGCTCTAAATTCCTTGTCAATTGTTGCTAAATCTTTACTGTCTAATACTAATGCCATATTTTATTCACCTAATCTTTCTTGTATTTTTTGTACCATTGTTTTGCCATCACTCTGTCCGCCCGAAGGATTACCAGGGGTAACAATTTGTGGCTTGGGATCAGAGGCTGGATCACTGTTCTGAAATAAGAATGCTTTATTTTCCTGTAATCCTTTCAATTGCTCGTCAAAACCTTGTAACTTTCCGTCTACAACTTTGATTGTGTCTTTGTCTAGTTGACCTAGTACAATATCTTCATCGAGTGCGTGTGCTTCTTTGAGCGCTAATTTGATAGCAAAGTCCTTTTGTTGTTCCGACAATTGTTTTTCAGAATTAGTTTTGGCTTCGTCAAACTTGGTTTGCAAATCTGTCAATTGAGTTGATAAATCTTTATTCCCTTCTGCTGCCTTTTTAAGGTTATCCAACTCAGTTTGGTTTGAGTCTAGTTGTTCTTTAAATTGATCACGCTCTTGCTCTGCAGTAGCTAAGCTTTTATTCAATTCGTTCACTTTTTGACCATGTAAAGCCATAATCGATCCGATTTGTTCGTCTAATAAACCTAATTCTTTTAGTTGTTCTCTTTTCATTTCCTTCATCCTTTCGAGTTTTAACGTGGCAACGACCACGATGGAGTGAACAGTTTTACGCCATATTCAGGGCAAAATAAATAGCCTTAACGTCAGCTAACGAGATTTTGGATCGCTAACCAATCCGGCACTATCTACCTTCTCAGTATTTTGGCCCGTGTCCGGAGGTTCCTTCAGTTCGTCAATTAGATATTGCGATACTTTTCGTCAAGACCTCAGAAAACTCGACAAAGACATCTTCATTATTGCGGTTAGTGTTTTCCATAACACTTCATCCCCTTAAAAATCATCGTACCTAAAATCTTTTAGTAGCGTATTGATAGGCGTATAAACTTTCTCACGGGCATAATTGCGGCTTAAATACTCATTGGATTTAACAAGATCCCGCATAGCAGACTGAGCCGCTCTTACCTTCTGCCCCCACGCTTTAACGCTATCTGATTGACCAAGTGCTTCAGCAACTGCCTGATTCTTTTTCAATTTAACAATCTGGCGCTCTAATGCTCGTTGCCTTTTGATCAACTCGGCTACTTTAGCATTTTCTTTTTCGTCAAACTTAGGCTGATTATTTTCATTTACACCGGGAATATATGGGATATGCAGATGAGCACAATTGACCCCTCTATGACCACTAGCTGTGCCGTAGTCGGCTTTCCAGTATAGATCATAAATACTACGGTACTCGCTGTCAGACGGTACAGATTCACGAAGATCAACAACGTGACCTTGTATCAATGAACATGCTTGTCGAGCTCCCATGTGGCTCGTGACGATTACAGTGTGGACGCCATACTCTGCCATGCGATCCTTACGCAATTTGTCGTAAGTGTTATTTAGAGTAGATTTCAAAACAGTTCGAGCGTATCGCTCTAAACTCCACGTATAGCCGCCTTTATCGACGAATGTCGAGCGGATACCTTTTTGCGCCCATTCCCTAATAGTTTTTTCTAACGCTTCCTCAAACGTAAAAAGACCGCTGTTGAATGCAGCAGTCGTCTTGTTTATGATTTCGTTGAACATTTGAGTGGTCGCAGTGCCGTAACCAAAGTTGGTGGAAAGCAATGTTTGATTGACGTAATTGTTTAACTCGCTCCACACTTGATCGTGGTAAGCCTTCATTATGTTGTCGAGATCGTTCGGCAACGGTAGCGAATCATAAGGCATCTGCTTGTCAATGTCCCGAACGATTTTCTCGCCGGAGGATTCAAACATCCTCGTCACTTCTGACTCCGCGATACCGGTGATCTGAGAAATGACCTTGATCGCGTCCTTATTGAACAGGTGTAGCTCCTGCAGCTTTTCACGCTGCCAATCAAGAATGTTATCATGCCCTGTATTCAGACGCTTTGCAATCAGACGTATCAGTTCGCCTTCTAATGACTGATAGAGATGAGCCATGTTACTAGACCATAAATCTAGTTGATGCGGTGTGATCATGCTATCACTCCATTTCCTGCCTCAATCGATTCATTTTCTCTTGAATTTCAGCAGCGAGTTTCGTTCGGTATTTCCCTGGTTTGGTATTCTGCTGCTTGATTAAAAGAGAACGGATCTCTTTGTCAGAATAGAAAATAGTCGTCTTGCCCTGACATTTTTCACACTCAGCGAATTCATGAAAAACTCCATTGCCTACTTTCTCCGTTTTACGAACGAGCCGTGTTAATTGCCCACATTTCCCGCACTCAAATAATTGGTCTGACATTATTCATCATCTCCTAGTTGATTCCTTGCTGAGTTTTCTTCTTGAGTGGCATAATCCATTTCTAGATTTTCTGCTCTAATCTCATAAACAATCTTCATAGCTTCTTTTTCAGTCACGCCCGTTAGTTTCTGAATAGCAGAAAGTTTTGACGTTAGTCCCGCAGTAATCAGTTTCGAGTAGTAATCTGCTTTCTCATCTTGCGATTGGAAAACTCCATCATCAAAATCAATATTCACTCCAACATCAGTAGATTCATTGTACAGATGGTATGCTTTTGCCAATTCAAAGATAGTCGTGATTAACTCTTTTAGCGCTTCTTCTACGATTAACACGTTGTCTGATCTAGTCGAGAATGTTTCTGAGTTCTCGCTTATGATCTCTGTAGCTGTCTTTACAGATTGTCCATCAAAACTAAATGTTCCGCTAGAAAAGCCCGTCTGAAGCTCTATGATACGAAGAATGAAGTTAATACTATCAATGAACTCTTTTGATCGTAACGAAGGTGAAAACTCATCTATAAATGGCTCATCCGATTTTAACCGTTGAAATACTCCTGTTTTACTATCGAAACGCTTAACGGGATTTCCCTTTTCGTCATAGCGAACTTTGAAGAAATGATCTGATGCAAGAATTTTTCGTTTGGCCTCTTCAATTTCCCACATGAATTCATCGTATTTTTCATTGATATCTTTCAATTGACGCTTTGCGTTGTCAATAATGCCTAGACTTAACGGGCTGTTGAGATCAAGATTATTCTTTCCTGCCAATTTTATATAAACAAATAAAGGTCTGCTGAACCCCGGCATTGCTACCTCTTCCTGCAGGTCTTTATATTTGTCTAACGTTTTAAGTGATACCTTAACGCCTACCTGACTTTGTTCTTCTGATCGGTACAACTCATTACGAATGAAGTAAGTCCCGTTTTCCCATTCATGGAATTCTAGTAACGTGTAATAAATTGTTGTCTGACCTTCTGTTTGTTGGGTCACGGTCGCGATCGCCGCTTCTGAAATATCATTGGTATTCGACTGCAACGGATAGAATGTATCAGCGCGGCAATAAGATATTTTTATCTTACCGGTGTTCGTATCGACGTATGGACGTAAAGCCAAGCCGCCAATGGCATAGCCAGCTTCTAATTCTTCGCCGAAGTTCTTTCTAAACTTATTATCATTAAATACTTCTTGAAGGAACTTGTCTGCCTCCTCATTGTCGACACTAATATCACAGCCATCATTGAAGACTAACTTAGACAGTTTTCTTGAAACTACTTTAGATACATTTAGTGAGTGAAAAGGGCGCCTTGTCAGTAATCCTTCACTATTAAAGTATGAAACATCCGAATAGACATTTCTGTATATTTTCCGATTGTCCCTAATTCGTTCGAATTCTTTCGCATTAATAGAAATTTTCGGATGATCAGTAATATCATTCAACGTTTGTACGACTCCCACTTTTGCACCTCCAATTCTGAATAAAGTTTTTAATTTATCGAGCATTCCTCCACCTCCTAGACGAGATATGTTTTTGTGAAGTAATTTCCCGCATATCTCAACGTGTCGAGATAGTGATTATATTTATCAATAGGTATTCCGTTGTCTTTTCTCACGTACATGCCTATCTCCTTAATAGCATTATAAAAATCGTAGTCATTCTGTCCGGTATACAAAAATAGAACCTCTTTGGTTAAGAGATTCTGTACACGTTCGATTCCTACTTCGATTTTCATTCCATTGCTGCTGATCTTATCGCGGCTATTATTGTCTGCCGCATCGGTCATAACTCCCAACAGATGCAATTCTTCTCTTAAAGTCTTACAAGCTGGATCGACAAAGAAATAATTATAATGCGGATAGTTCCATTTTGAGTAACACCATTCCTTAAACAGCTTAATATCTTTTGCATAGGTACTCATGGCTTTCACAACACCTGTATCCGAACCACTGTGGTAATAATTTGCTAATTGATACAAATAATACTGCCCGTTATCAAACGTCACTAAACAGAATGTACAAGTAGTGGCATCCGATTGCCCACCATCAGCAACAAAGAAGGTCTCGATAGGTCTTCCTTTAATTGTGTTTATCATGTGCTTATCAGTATCAAACATCGAATAGATGACACCTTCCGGCATGACTCGCTCACCATTCCAGTCTCGCTTAAGTAAATAGTCTGACGTTTCACACTGTTGTTTCCACATCTTCAATCGTTCGCCTGTTAGGATTGGGTTATCAGTCGGACGCCAATGCCTAAAACGATAGGTATTTGTTTTCTCAAATTGATCCAGCAGTTCAAGGTTTGGATGATTTGGAGCCGGAGGGTTTTGTTCTCCTAGATGAAATCGCATCTTACTAGCTAAAGTCCGTCTGAACGATTCTGCAATAACCTCTTTATTTAACAAGTTGAACTCCAAAAAAGTCACTGTGCCGAAAGACATACCGGTGATACTACCAACGGCGTTTACCTTCCCTCCGCCTTTGTAATAAATTCGCTTTTCATTTCCTTTACCAAAATTCACCCAAAGGTGATCGCCGTTTTCGTTATGTCGAATTTCCGAATTATTTTTGAATATGTTCATCAGACCAAAGCCTTCTCCGTCAATAAACATTCGGTAAGCTTGTTCTTGGTTGTATGCCAATACTAGATGATCTCTATCTGGCGATTTTGCATAGATGCGAGCCATTTTAAATATATCGCTCATTGTTTTGCCTGATCGAATAGTACCTTCGTTTAATTCGAATTCAACACCATTGATGTCGGAACTTATATTTTCTACCTGCTTAGGGCTAAACTTTATCGGCATCTATATCACTCTCCACAACAGGCAGATTAACCAAAGCATCTAGGAGTTCGTTTTGTCGAGCGTCCTCTGACAATTTATTTGCTTTGTCTCGAAGAATGGCTGCCTCTGCTTGAGCTTTTTCAAGCTGTGCTTTTAACAACGGACTAGCATATTTCAAGAACAAATCAATTGCTTTTAATCTGTTTTCTAAATCCGGGGTATATTCGTATGTCATATCTTTAACGATTTTATTGCCCTCTAAGTGGTCTATTTGTTTGCTGCGGCTAATTATCGTTTTTCCGTCGTATATGTCCAAAAGACTATTCAATTGTTCTTGTACATCCGTATTTCGCTTTTCAATGACGGGAGCCACCTTGCTAGCGATATACTCCACGACCTTAACATTTCTTAACAGTCGACTTGCTGTTGCTTCGGCAGTTTTTTTGCTGTATCCAGCTTTGATGGCGGCTTGAGTTGCATTACCACCGTTGATAATATATTCATCTGCAAAAGCTTTTTGTTTTAGTGTTAAGTTTGCCACATCAACGCCACCACCTTGTATATTAGAGTTAGGGTTTTAACCTTCCGGTTTTGATTGGATAACCCTATGAACCATCGTTATTTTAATTTGGTAGCCGTTCCCCCCTTGGGTCATTGAACCCGCACTCGAGAGACTGGCTCCTCTCTCTGATAAGTGGATTGCGTATGAGTTAGATGTTGAAAGTCCTTACTTTACTCCGTATCTCGTACAAGGTAGTGACGCTTTTCAGTTGAGTGGATTTCAATCCAAAATTCTTTTTTTGAAAGGTCAGATATACATGTACTTTTTAGGCATTGATATCGGTAAACGCACTCACGTTGCTTCTATCATGAACGAGGAAGGAAAGGTATTACTAAAAGGTTTTTCATTTCCTAACACCACTGAAGGAGCAGAGTCATTAATTGAGCGAATGGTCGACTATTCCGGAGCACCCAGTGACTTTGTTATAGGGATGGAAGCCACGGGGCACTATTGGCTGTCCATCTTTTCATACCTTCACGAATCAGATTATTTGATTCACGTTGTGAATCCCCTTCAAACAGACGGATGGCGTAAAGGTACAGAAATACGGAAACGAAAAAACGATATTATTGATTCTGTTTTGATTGCTGACTTAATGCGCTATGGCTCATTTGTCGAAACGGTCTTATCCGATGAAAATGTTTTTTCTTTGAAACAACTTTCTCGTTACCGAACTTATTTAGTAGGTACAGCGAGCGACTTCAAAAGAAAAATTATAGCCGTATTGGATCAAGTCTTTCCAGAATACGCGACGATTTTTACCAAGCAGGGCGTTTTCGGAAAAGCTTCTAAAGAGTTATTGCTGGCGTTTAGTGCCCCGATCGACTTAGAAAACATTTCCTCAGAAACTTTGGCCCAATACTTAGCTGAGTTAAGCAGGAACCGAATCAAGGCAGAAAAAGCGGACCAATTGAAGCAAGCAGCTTCTAACTCCTTTGGAGTAAAATTTGCTCAAGAAGCGTTCACCTTCCAACTACGTTCAATGATTGAACAATTAAAATTCATTGAAAGCCAAATAAAGGAAACGGAAAGAGAAATCAAGCACATAATGGACACTTTAAATTCTGTTATTCTCACAATTCCTGGAATTGGTCCTATAAACGGTGCGACTATTCTTGGTGAGATCGGAGATATTCAAAAATTTTCTAACCCGAAAAAACTCGTTGCTTACGCTGGGATAGACGCTTCCGTGACACAATCAGGGCAATATGAGGCAACGCATAATGTTATGAGTAAACGAGGGTCTCCATATTTGCGAAAAGCCTTGTTTTCGGCGGCTTTAGTAGCTTCTCAATGTGATCCTGTTTTTAGTGCGTTTTACCAGAAAAAAGTTTCCGAAGGAAAACATCATCTAACTGCCTTAGGTGCGGTTTCTCGTAAGCTTTGTTACGTGATTCATGCTATTTTGACTAAAAACGAGCCTTATATAATTGTTTCTGATTAGCTATTGAACATTCAAAAAAACTAATGGTAAGAAGCTTATTTGTTGTACCCTTTTTTCGGAATTATCTGTTATAAAATATTTTTTGATTTGGCTAATTTTTACTTGACTCTATATAGTTAGTCTCTCT
>PPYE01433649.1_pt1 | contig 22489 bp, 20 predicted proteins | sample 1559881 | NCBI WGS metagenome assembly PPYE01 (sample SAMN08240022, study PRJNA423297) | Human gut metagenome, whole genome shotgun sequencing project.
CTTCAAAGAAATTAACTTGATTCTTTGTGATTATTTCGATATAATCTTTAGCTTCATGTTGTTCAATTTTCAAGGTCCTTAGCCGAACCTCGTTCGGCTTGCTGCCCCTCTCGGAACAGCTTATTTATTATATCATGCCGTTTTCAGTTTGTCAAGAGGTTTTTCAAATTTTTATTTTCAAAACCTTTTTGATTCACTCACCGAAGCTCTCAGGAGCTTGTCTCGGTGACAGCTCATTTATAATACCACGCCCTTCCCGTTTTGTCAACACCTTTTTTTGAAAAAAATAACATTTTTTCAAAATTCTTCTCTTTCCCCTTTTTTAAGACTTTTCTTCCTTCAGAGGCCCCTCTCCCTTTCCGAAAAATCTTCCTCTTTTCGCTCTTTACTTTTGCCAGCCTTTCTGTTATAATGTATAGGTCGCAAAGAGATACGCGCCCGTAGCTCAGTTGGATAGAGTGTCAGACTCCGACTCTGAAGGTCGTGCGTTCGAATCGCATCGGGCGTACCAAGCTGAGCCTGGACGCAATTCGCGTTCCGGGCTCAGTTTTTATTTTACCTTTTCACTCGCGTTTTCAGCGGGTATCTTTTTCATCAACACTTCCCATGCGTGGGGTGAGCAATTCGCTCATCCCACGCTTTTTTGTATTCGCTCCCTTCTCTCCCATCGTTTCATCTCTTTTCCTTTTTCCTCTTGAATCGTTCACAAAAAAGTTCTATACTAAAAAAGTAAATATTTTTCGTGTACAGAAAGGAGCGATGTTTATGCCAGGACCAGCAAGAGGCCCCGGAATGGGCAGAAGAGGCGGACCGGGAATGGGCGCCCTGTGCCTCCACCCCCTCCGCCGCGACGGTTTGGCAGCTTTTATCGGAGGCCCTATCCCCGCGGTGGGTGTCTTGGATGCATGACCATGCTGATGATTCCCGCCGTCCTGGTGGTGGCCATCCTGGTTCTCCTGCTCCTTTAATCCACCTTTAAAATCCAAGCTATATCTTACTGCGAAAGGAAGATCACCCGATGAAAATAACCAAACGCCTACTGCTCACCCTCTGCACCGGCGTCACTGCCTGTGCTGCACCGCCTGCCGGACCGGATGCCGGCTTCACACCCATCTCCCCGCAAAAAGCTAAGGAAATGATGGACGCCGGACAGGAGCTGCTGATTTTGGATGTTCGGGAGCAGGACGAGTACGACTCCGGCCACATCCCCGGAGCCAAGCTGCTGCCACTCTCCACCATCCGCCCCGCCAGCGCCGCACAGATCATCCCAAACAAGGACCAGGCTGTGCTGGTCTACTGCCACAGCGGAAGGCGCAGCCGCAAAGCCTGCCTCCTTCTGTCCAAGCTGGGATATACCCACATCTGCGATTTAGGCGGCATCCTGGACTGGCCCTACGAAAAAGAATAAAAAGCAGCACAAAAGCGCCGGCGGGATTTCCGCCGGCGCTTTTGCTATTCTATCATACAAAAAGGGAAAGTGGAAAGCTATTTTTCCTGCTCTGTCAGGGTCTCCAGTTCCTTTACCGCTCCTTCCTTGCCCACCTCCGGCTGATTCTTCCGCTTTTGGGTCAGCAGGAAGCCGGAACAAAGTGCAGTAAAGGGCGCAACCGCCACCAGGCCGATCGAGCCGACGATGGTGTGGACAATCTCCGCCGCCACATATTTATAGTTAATCATGTTGATCAGCGGGGTGCCCTGCGCCATGAAGACCATCAGCATCGCGATATAGCCGCCGGAATAGGCCAGCAGCAGGGTGGTGGTCATGGTGCCCATCGCCGCGCGGCCGACATTCATGCCGGAGCCGGTGGCTTCTTTCCAGCCAATATCCGGGCGCTTCTGCACAACCTCCGAAACTGCGGAGGTGATATCGACCGACAGGTCGATCAGCGCGCCGGAAGCGCCGATAAAGATGGACGCCATGAAGATGCGGGTCAGGTTCAGATCCTGATAGCCCGCGTACAGCAGGCTCTCCGAGGAGGACATGACCGCGCCGTGAATCTTAAACAGGTCGGTGAACAGCATGCCCAGCAGGCAGGTGACCAGGACACCCAAAAAGGTTCCGGACACCGCCGAAGCGCATCTGCGGTCAAAACCGTAAACCAGCGCAATGATCATCACGCTCAAAATCAGCGTGAAAGCGATGCCGATCCAGATCGGGTTGTAGCCCTTGAGGAAAAAGGGCACCAGCACTTTCCAGATCGTCAGGATTGTTAAGATAAAGCACAGCACCGCGCGCACGCCCGTCTTGCCGGCAAACATCACCAGGAAGATGACAAACAGCGCCAGCAGCACAATCTCCATCGGGATGCGGTCGTGGTCGATCATGGTGACCATGATGATTTGGCCGTCATCGTGGCTGACAACCACCTGTGCGCGGTCGCCTACGGCAAAGATCTTGTCCTGCTCCAGCGAGCCGTTGAGCATGTTGACGCCCTCGACAACCTCGCCCTCAAACTGCCCATTCAGAATGCGCAGGGTGCAGCTCTGCTCGCCGCTGCGCACAAGGCCGGTGTCGATGATCTTGCTCTCGTCGGTTTCCAGCACCTCGGCCACGCACTGCTCCGCCTCGCGGTAAATCTCCTGGTAGCCGGTCGGCAAAAAGAAGAGAATCACGATGAAGATCAGGCAGACCAGCACCGGCGCGTTATACTGTATTCTTTCTTTGGTCAAAAACTTTTTCATAACAATTCCTTTCACACCGCAAAAAAGCGGACGGCAAATCCATCCGCTTTCTGCGCTTTGGAAAACTCTTGGGAGTGAGAAGTGTAGCTTACTGAATGTCCATCAGGTCGGCCAGCTTGTGGTAGATGTCGGTGTTGTCATAGAAGCCGCCGAAGTTTTCCTGTCCAACGCCCTGAGCGAATACCGCTACCGGCAGGCCGGTGTGAGCATAGGAGCTGAAATCGATACCGGACTTGTTGTTGAGCAGGTGGGTGATGGTGACGCTCAGCGGCTCATAGGTGCCGTACAGAACGTACTCTTCCTGGTTGTTCTCGTCTGCTTTTTCGTCAGCCAGGGTCTTTGCATACGCATCTCTGAGCAGGCCGATTTCATACTCGGTCAGAACCAGCTTGTCGTCGGCGTCGCCGCTCATCTTCAGGCCGAACAGTTCCTCAACATCCTGCATCATGGTCTCGAATGGGGTCTGCTCCGCTTTGTATTTGGTGACATAGTCGCTGTCGAATTTCGCGTAGGAAATCTTCTGGTTGGAAAGGTTGGTCAGGTAGGTGTCGTAGTCGGTGCCAGCGTAGCCGATGGTCAGACCGCCGGTCTCGTGGTCGCCGGTTACCAGAATCAGGGTCTCATCCGGATGCTCGTTGGCAAAAGCGACTGCTTCGTCAACTGCGTCAGCCAGAGCGATGGTGTCGTTGATGGTGGAACCAGCATCGTTTGCATGGCAGGCCCAGTCGATCTTGCCGCCTTCAACCATCATGAAGAAGCCTTTGTCGTTGTCTTCCAGGACCTCGATGCCCTTGGAGACGTAGTCGGACAGCGCCCACTCGCCGTTTGCTCTGTCGTTTTCGTAGGACAGGGAGTCGCTGTCAGCCAGGGTCTCGCCGACGATGACAACCTTCTCGTCCTCAGCAGAAACCTTCTCAGCCTCTGCCTGGGTGGTAACAACCTTGTAGCCGGCATCTTCTGCCAGATCGTATACGCTTACCTGGTCGCCGTTCTCGCCTTCCGGATCCAGCAGAGCGCCGCCCGCGAAGTAGTCAAAGTCGGAAGCAACCATTTCCTGGCCGATCTCATAGTAGTTGTTGCGGCTTGCCTGGTGGCAGTAGAACGCAGCCGGAGTTGCATGGTTGAGGTTAACCGAGGTGATGACGCCGATGTCGTAGCCCTCATCTCTGAGCTGCTCGGCGATGGTCTCATACTTCACGGTCATGGTCTCGTCCATGTTGATGGTGCCGGAGTAGGTCTTGTGGCCGGTGGAGATGGAGGTTGCGGTGGAAGCGGAGTCCGGGCAGAACGAGGTGGAATCGTAGGTGACTGCGGAACCCGCTACCGGGAAGTTCATAAAGCTCAGCGGAACGTTTCCGTCGAGGATATCGTCGTTGTCGGTGTCAGCCACTGCACCCAGATAGTCGGACGCTGCCTGGAACTGCGGATAGCTCATACCGTCGCCGATGAACAGAAATACATATTTTGGTTTTTTGCCGTTGGTGGTGGCGCTGGCAGAAAAGTTGCCGTTGCTCTGCGCGGCGCTGGACATGGTTCTGTCCGGCGAAGCGGCATAAACACAGCTGAGCAGCATTGCGGACGCAAGGGCTGCAGCCAGTACCTTGGAAATTACCTTCTTTGCTTTCATGGATACACTCTCCTTCAGATTATCTGCATTGCTCGTGCATTTATATCTTACTAAATCCATGTAAAGTCTTCATCCTAAAGGAGGTTAAAGCATCGTTAAAAAAAAATTCTTGTGTTAGCCACAAGTTAAATGGTATACTTTACAGTGTGTTCACATTTTGCAATTCTCTTGTTTGTTGGAGGCAACCATGCGACAGACCTTTCCCTCTTTCTACCCCTTTTTTGCCTGCACCGCGTCCGCCTGTTCGGACAACTGCTGCATCGGCTGGGAGATCGACATCGATTCCCGTACCGCCGGGCGCTACCGCAGCCTTTCCCAAGGCGTCAGCCCTCTCGCCCGCCGCCTGCGGGAAGATATCTGCTGGGACTTTCCGCCCCACTTTCGTCTGACTGCCGGGGAGCGATGCCCCTTTTTAAACGAGCAGAACCTCTGCGACATCTACCTTCATCTGGGCGAGGATGCCCTGTGCGAAATCTGTGACCAGCACCCCCGCTTTCACGAGTGGTTTTGCGACTACAAGGAAAGCGGCCTCGGCCTTTGCTGCGAGGAGGCCGCCCGCCTGCTGCTCAGCGACCCCGAACCGCTCAGGCTGCAGACGGTCACCACCGATGAAAAGCCCGACCTCGACCTCTTTGACCCCGACCTGCTGCGGGAGCTGCTGCAGCTGCGCGGTCAGCTTTTCTCCCTGTTGCAGGACCGTTCCCTTTCCCTGTTCGAGCGGTTCACCCGGCTGTTGAGGCTGGGCAGTTTGGCGCAGTGGCAGCTCAACAACTCCGAGCTCCCGTTTTCCCTTGCCTCCGATTCCCCGCTTCCCTGTGCCGGCAATGCGGAACCAGACGCCCAGCCGCTGCGGGAGCTGCTGGGGTTCCTCGCCGGCCTTGAACCCATCGACCCGCAATGGCCCGCCTATCTGCAGGACCTCTCCCGGCGGCTGGAGGAGCTGCTGGCCCACCGGCAGGATTTTCTCTCCGCCTGCGCCTCTCGGCTGTACGTCTATGAAAAGCTCTGCGCCTACACCCTCTACCGCTACCTGCACAAGGCGGTGTGGAACGGCGATTTATTTTCCCGGGTCAAGTTTGCCATCTGCTTTGCGCTGCTTGCCCTGCTGCAGGATCTGGACACCTTCTCCCAAACGGGCGCCCTCCCGCTGCGCGACCAGATTCTGCACACCAAAGCCATCTCCAAGGAGCTGGATTATTCCGAAGAAAACCTCGACGCCTTCTGCGACGAGAGTTGGAAATCCCCCTCCCTCTCCTGCGAGGGATTCTGCTCAACGATTTCCCTGCTGCTCGGATAAGATTCTCCACCAAAAGAACAAGACCGGTCTGCCCACTCAACGCGGCAAACCGGTCTTTCTTTATCTGTTCTTTATTCCTCGGCCCAGCCCAAGCTGCGGCCGACCGCCTTGTGCCAGCCGTGCAGCAGCTTTTTGCGGCGCTCCTCCTCCATGCGGGAGGAGAAGGTCACGTCGCAGTTCCACAGGCTGCGGATCTCCTCGCGGTCCTTCCAGACGCCGACCGCCAGACCCGCCAGATAGGCCGCACCCAGCGCGGTGGTCTCCCGGATCATCGGGCGGCGGACCTCGCAGTCCAAAATGTCCGCCTGGAACTGCATCAAAAAGGCGTCCCGGCTTGCACCGCCGTCCACCTTCAGCTCGCTTATCCTGCGGCCGGTGTCCTGCTCCATCGCCCTGACCAGGTCGTAGCTCTGGTAGGCAATCGACTCCTGCGCCGCGCGGATGATGTGCTCCCGCTTGGTGCCGCGGGTGATGCCGATGATGCACCCCCGGGCGTACATGTCCCAGTGCGGGGCGCCAAGCCCTGTGAAGGCCGGCACCAGATACACCCCGCCGGTGCCCTCCACCTTCTGCGCATAGTACTCCGCGTCCTTGGACTCGGTGATGAAGCGCATCTCGTCCCGCAGCCACTGGATCACCGCTCCGCCCACAAAGACGCTGCCCTCCAGCGCGTACTGCACCTTGCCGTTTAGGCCGATGGCGATGGTGGTGAGCAGTCCGTTCTCGCTGACGCACGGCGTCTCGCCGGTGTTCATCAATAAAAAGCAGCCGGTGCCGTAGGTGTTTTTGGCCTGTCCCTTCTCAAAGCAGCACTGCCCGAACAGCGCCGCCTGCTGGTCGCCCGCGATGCCCGCGATGGGCACGCTCTCCCCCTGGATGGTGGTGTAGCCGTAGATGGCGCTGGAGTCCATCACCTGCGGCAGCATGCAGCGCGGGATGTCCAGCGCCTCCAGCAGCCTGTCGTCCCAGTCGAGGGTGTGGATGTTGTAGAGCATGGTGCGGGAGGCGTTGGTGTAGTCGGTGACGTGCGCCTTGCCGCCGGTCAGCTTCCAGATCAGCCAGCTGTCCACCGTCCCAAACAGGATTTCTCCCCGCCGGGCCCGCTCCCTTCCCTCCGGGATGTGGTCGAGAATCCAGGCAATCTTGGTCGCGGAAAAGTAGGCGTCCGGCACCAGGCCCGTGGCCTCGCGGATATATTCCCCCAGGCCCTTCTTTTTTAGCTCGTCCACCAGGTCCGCCGTCCGGCGGCACTGCCAGACAATCGCGTTGTAGACCGGGCGGCCGGTCTTTTTGTCCCAGAGGATGGTGGTCTCGCGCTGGTTGGTGATGCCGATGCCCTTGATGTCGCTGACCTCCACCCCGCTCTGGGTGATGACCTCCATCATCACCGCGTACTGGGAGGAGTAGATTTCCATCGGGTCGTGCTCCACCCAGCCCTCCCGGGGATAGTGCTGGGTGAATTCCTTCTGCGAGATGCCGATGATGTTCTGCTGCTGGTCAAATAAAATCGCCCGGGAGCTGGTCGTCCCCTGGTCAAGCGCAAGGATATAGCTTGCCATTCGGATTCCTCCTCATCAAATTTTTTGAAAGAAAAAAATATCCGGCCCTCCCGCAGCGCACGAAGCTACCCCGGGAAGGGCAAGATATTGTTAAGGGTTCCTTTAGAAATTCTTTTTTAAAATCAGACTGACCCACAGTCCGGTCAGGCCGTCCACCAGGATCACCGCGCCCAGGACGCGCACCGTCATCACCAACGCGCCGAAGGGATTGAGCACCAGCACAACGCCCAGCACCATGATGGCGATGGCCAAAACCAGCGCCGCCACCCAGCGCGGATATCCATAGCGGCGCAGCATCAGCGCCCGCTGCAGCTTGGAGATGCCCTCCACCAGCACCAGGATGCCGAAGATAATCGGCAAAATAGCAAAGATGCCGCCCGGATTCAGGAAGGAAAACAACCCGATGCCCACCAGCACGACGCCCAAAATCAACTCTCCGGCGAAAAAGGGGGAAATATCACGATTCTTAAAATAATCGACGATCCGCACGACGCCGTAGACCAGCGAGACGATGCCGATGCCGTAGGTGATGACATTGATCGCCTCCTGTGGAAAAACAAGCAGCAGCAATCCCGCCGCGATGCCGATGATCGCCGCCAAAAAATCGTTGAGTTCTATCTGAATGGTTTTCATTCCTGTCGCTCCCTTCCGCTGTTCCTGTCCGCTTTTATATTGCAAAGGAAAACGCCTGCGCGTTATCCAAAAGGTTGTCCAGCAGATTGTCCTCCTCTTTGGAAAAGCCCGCGTAGCTGGAAACCGGCGCGAACACCCCGCCGTGGGCCACCAGCAGCACGCTGCCCTCTTTGCCCTTTAAGGTGTCCAGAAAGCCATAGACCCGCCGGTAAAAATCCCGGATATTCTCTGCCTTCTGGTAGTGCAGGTCGGCGGTGTAGTCCCAAAAGGCGCGGGTATCAAACTGGTGCCAGGTCATCCCCTCAAACTCGCCCATGTCCCGCTCGATCAGCCGCTGCTCCAAAATAATGGGGATGTTTCTCCCCTCGCAGATCATCTCTGCGGTCTGCTGGGCGCGCTTGAGCGGCGAGCAGTAAACGCAGTCAAACGCCTCATCCTTTAACAGCTGCGCTGTCTTGCGGGCCTGCTCGATGCCGGTCTGGTCCAGCGGAATATCCGCCAGTCCCTGCTGCTTTCCCAACCGGTTCCACTCCGTCTGTCCGTGACGGACAAAGGTCACCTTCATGTTGCTCCTTCTTTCTGCTTTCCGGCTCCCTCCTCAGGCAGCGGAAGCTCCTCTTTATTTTTCCATGATGCGTGCGGCGGGAATCAAGCTCTGTTTCAGTACAAGCTATACCCGCCCCAGGTCTCCATCTCTCCCGGTGAATCGGGGCCAAAGGCCACGATTCGTGCGGCGGAAATCAAGCTTTATTTTAGCAAACAGCTAGACCCGCCCCTATTTTCTATCTATCCCGGTGAATCGGGGGCCTCGCCCCCGATTCGTGCGGCGGAAATCAAGCTCTGTTTCAGTACAAGCTGAAACAGCCGCCTACATACCAGACCCCCGTTTGGTGAACGGCTTATACGGCTTGTTGCCCGAGCCCCGGGTGTAGGACTTGCCGTACTCGCGGCGCGGTGCGCCTGCGCGCTCCCTGCCCCGGCGCTGAGAGCTTTCCCTCTCCTCAAATCCGCGCTGGTGCTGCTGGGACTGATACTGCACCCGTCCCGCCGGGCGGCCCTTTCTGGACGCGCTCTCCAAAATGCCCTCGTCCAGGTCGCCCAGCGTCTCCGGCGCGCCGGTCGAGGTCTTGACCGCGTTGCGCAGCATGCCGATCTCGCCGGGACGCAGCTCACGCCACTTGCCCGGGGCCAGCATCCCCAATTTCAGCGGGCCGATGGCGGTGCGTTTGAGCCTTGCAACCTCCAGCCCCACCGCCTCGCACATCTTTCTGACCTGGCGGTTTCTTCCTTCATAGATGACCATCTGCAGCACCACCCTGCCCGGCTCCTTCTCCAAAACGGTGACGTGGGCGGGGCTGGTCTTTTTGCCGTCGATCTCCACACCGGTGGAAAGCTGCACCACCTGCGCGTCGCTGATGTCCGGGCGGACGGTGACGCGGTAGGTTTTGGAGACGTGATGGCTGGGGTGCATGATGAGGTTGGCGAAATCGCCGTCGTTGGTGAACAGCAGCATGCCCTCGCTGTCCTTGTCCAGCCGGCCAATCGGGTAGACGCGCTCCGGCACATCCTCCACCAGCTCCGCCACACACTTTCTGCCCAGCTCGTCGCTCATGGTGGTCACATAGCCGCGCGGCTTGTGCAGCATGATGTAATATTTCTGATTGCTCTTCTGAAAGTAGACCCGTTCGCCGTCGATGGCGACGACGTCGCGGTTTGGATTGATCTTCTGTCCCAGCACCGCCGGGCGGCCGTTGACCTTAATCTTGCCCTGGGTGATCCACTCCTCGACCTTTCTGCGGGAAGCGATTCCCTGCTCGGAGAGCACCTTCTGTATTCTGATTCCGTTTTCCATTGAAAGCTCCTTTATCTCGATTCAACCATATTCCAATAAAACTTTATCCCTATTGTAAAGCAAAGGAGGCGACCTGTCAACTGGCGGGCTGAGCCCGCACCCAATTCAACGCGAGGGGCTGGCGCCCCTCTGCGCTCCCCATGCGAGGGGCGGGGCCCCTGCGGCCCCGGGGGCTTTTGCGGGGCTGGTAGCCCCTGCACCCACCTTTTTGGGCGCTCCGCCCCAAACCCCGGCCTACTTTCTCACGTAGAGAAAGTAGGCAAAGATACGCCAGGGACCTCCTGGTCCCTGGACCCCCGGCGAAGGCGGCGCGGGGGTGGCGATTAGGGGGAGTGGCAATCACAATTCGCTCACATCGTTATGATACATTCACTGCAACGAACGGTCAAACTCTCTCTCCCTCTCTATATTATTATATTATCTTTTTTATATAAAGAGAGTATCTTTCGTTACAGTATCCCAACAAATGGCTTACCTATGCGGTTTGTTGGTGATACTGGGGGTGATACCAGCCTGATACTCACCTGATACCAGCGGGCTTTTTTTGTAAACGAACAGATTCGTTCTTCTGAGGGAATCGCGAGCGGCCCGGGTATTGGGCGGTTGGTTACAGGGGGCAGTATCACTATTTGTAACGGATGTTGCTTTTGTTTTTTTACCCGCGGCTAACTGCTGCCATCATCGGGGAGAGCCGCTCTCTTGCAACCGGCCCACAATTGTGTTAAAATAAGGACAAGTTCATCCGCGCATCCTGTGCAGAACATCCATTTTCTTCCGTCTCTCTGCCGCTTTGTTGCGCACACCTTACAGGAAAACCATCATCTTTTTTTGGAAAGGAGAGGTGTTTGTTTGAAGATTCAGGAATCCGGTGAAAACTATCTGGAGACAATCCTCATGCTCGAACAGAAAAACGGCACGGTGCGCTCGATCGACATCGCCAACGAGCTGGAATTTTCCAAGCCCAGCGTCAGCCGCGCCATGAGCATCCTGCGCACCGCCGGCTACATCACCATGGATAAAAACAATCTGATCCTGTTGACCGAGGAGGGCCGCAGGCGGGCGGAGGCCATCTATGACCGGCACTGCACCCTCACCCGCTTTTTGGAGGCTCTGGGCGTCAGCGCCGAAAACGCCGCTGCCGACGCCTGCCGCATCGAGCACATCATCAGCGAGGAGACCTTCGACAGGATTAAGGATTTCCTCCACAACCAGCAATCCCAAAACAGCGAGGCGCAGCGATGAGCGCCCGCAGCACCCCTCAGGAGCGGCTCGAACAGATGGTGGAGCCGCTCTTATTTTGGTTTTCGCAGTCCCACCGCGACCTGCCCTGGCGGCGGGAGCCCTCCCCCTATCACGTCTGGATCTCGGAGGTGATGCTCCAGCAGACCCGCGTGGAGGCGGTCAGGCCCTACTACGAGCGGTTTTTGGCCGCGCTGCCCACCGTTCAGGCGCTGGCCGGCTGCCCTCAGGAGCAGCTGCTCAAGCTCTGGGAGGGGCTCGGCTATTACAGCCGGGCGCGCAACCTGCAAAGGGCCGCACAGGAGATTGTGCGCTCCTACAACGGCCAGCTGCCCGCCAGCTACGACCTGCTCAAAAAGCTGCCCGGCATCGGCGACTACACCGCCGGCGCCATCGCCTCCATCGCCTTCGACCTGCCGGTGCCTGCGGTGGACGGCAACGTCCTGCGGGTGCTGACCCGGGTGCTGGCCTGCCCCGACGACATCGCGCTGCCCGCCACCAAGGAGACCTTCCGCCAGCTCCTGCTTCCGGTCGAGCCCACCCCCGGCGCGGGCGCCTTTAACCAGGCGCTGATGGAGCTGGGGGCGGTGGTCTGCCTGCCCAACTCCCCGCCCCAGTGCCTTGTCTGCCCGCTGCAGGGGCTGTGTCTGGCCCACCAGCAGGGCCGCGAAACCGACTTTCCAGTCAAGTCCCCCAAGAAGGCCCGCCGCATCGAGCAGCGCACCCTGCTTCTGTTCAGCTGCACCTTCCCCGAGGGAAAACGCATCCTGCTGCACCGCCGCCCGGAGAAGGGCGTGCTGCGCGGCATGTGGGAATTTCCCGCCCTGGAGGGAAAGCTCTCCCAGGACGACGCCCTGCGCCAGGCGCTGCGGATGGTGGAGCCGTACGGCCTTTTCGTCCGCAAGATTACCCCGCTGCGGGACGCCAAACACATCTTCACCCACATCGAGTGGCAGATGTCCGCCTGGCTGCTTTCGGCAACGGCGGACAGCCTCCCCGAGACGCAGGCCGCCCTGCCAGAGGATTTTTCTCTGGTGCAGCGCCTTGCGGACATCACCCTGCCCTCCGCCTTCAAGGCCTACCGGACGGTGTTCGGGGAATAAAATATTGCAAAAAAAGGGACGCGATGCCAAGCTGCAAAGCGCCCCTCTCTTTTTATACATTGAGGATAATTTCCTGCGGATATTCCGCATCGATGAGCAGATAGTCGCAGCCGTACTTTCTGCACTGTTCGAGATTTTCCGCGTTTTCCTGCAGCATCTGCTGCTGCATTTGCTGCTGCATCTGCTGCTGCATTTGCTGCTGCTCGATGCCGTCGTCCAGCCGCTGCTCGATGTCGTCGGCGTGGGAGAGGATCTCCCCAAAGTGCTCCCGGATGTACCGCTCGCTCATCACCAGACAAAGGTAGCGGATTTCGGCAAGGTAGCTTTCCGAAAAGCTCTCCTTCCAGTCAAAGGGGATGTAGCACCCCTCGACGATCAGGTTCTGCCGGTTTTCGATGGCGGTCTTGACCATCTCCCGCACAATCGGCCAGAGGTAGTCGGTCAGCTCCCGGTCGTCCTCCGGGGTCAGCGCGGTCTGGCCGCTGCGAATCAGCCCCATCTTCAGATGGTCGATCGAGAGATAGGGGTAGCGATACCGTTCCAGCAGCCGCTGGGCCAGCAGCGTCTTGCCGGTGTGGGAACCTCCCGCAATCAAAATAACCATACCCTGCCTCCTATCGCTGTCTGGTCCGGCGCTCCAGCGCTAGCAGCTCTTGCTTCACATTAAGCCCCCCGGCATATCCGGTCAGCGAGCCGTTTGCGCCGATGACCCGGTGACAGGGCACGATGATGGCGATGGGGTTGCGGTTGTTGGCCATCCCCACCGCGCGGCCGGCTTTTGGATTGCCCACCTGCGCCGCAATCTGTCCGTAGCTTCTGGTCTCCCCGTAGGGGATTTCCCGCAGCGCCGCCCAGACCTTCTGCTGAAAGGGCGTGCCCTGCATCCGCAGCGGGAGGTCAAACGCCTGCCGCTGCCCCGCAAAGTATTCGGCAAGCTGCTGCTTTGCCTGTCCGAGCAGCGGCGTCTCCTCCTCGGTTTGTGAGGCCGCATCCGGCTGGAAGGATACCCGCACCAGCGCCCCGTCCTCCTCCTGCAGCCAGAGCTTGCCGATGGGGGAAGGGACGGAAAGGGTGTGCTTCATCTACACTTCCTCCTTTTTCTCCACAAGCGCCGGCTCCTCCTTTTTGCCGAAGGAAAATTCCGGCAGGATGATCGACGCCAGGATGATGACGCCGCCCACCACCATCTGTGCGCTCAGTGGGTCATAGCCCAGCAGCACCGAAAAGATGCTGCCGAACAGTGACTCGGTCGACAGGATGATCGCCGCCTTGGTGGAGTTGACATGCTTCTGGGCGGTCGTCTGCAAAAAGTAGCACAGGCAGGTGCTGAACACGCCCAGGTACACCACCGCGCTCATGCCGTCGGCGTTGAGGAAGGCGGAAAAGTCCCGGTCGGTCAGAAGGAACATCAAAAATCCCCAGGCCGCCGCCACCACAAACTGCAAAAAGACGATCACCTTGGCCTCCATCCGCACCGCCAAAATGCCGGTGGTGACAATCTGGCAGGCAAACAGCAGGGCGCAGCCGAGGGTCAGCAGGTCGCCGATCTGGAAGGAAATGCCGCTCGAGAGGTTCACCGACAAGATGCCGATGCCGATCAAGCACAAAAAGGAGGAGAGGATATACTTGGTCCCCGGCTTCTTCTTGCTGACCGCCCACCACAAAAACGGCACCATCACCACGTTTGCGGCGGTGATGAAGGCGTTGTTGGAGGGGGTGGTGTACTGCAGCGCCACCGTCTGCACATAAAAGGCGAAGAACAAAAAGGTCCCGATCAGAAATCCGCCCTTCCAGTGCTCCTTTTTGAGCTGCTGCTTTAAATCCCTGTGGAATACAAGCCCCACAATCAGCGCCGCGATGGCAAAGCGCACAAACATGATAAACGCCGAGCTCAAATTGGCATCCAGCGCCATCTGCGAGGCGATAAATCCCGTCCCCCAGATCACCGCTACCAGCAGCAGGGACAGGCTGCCCATCACTTCTACCCGTTTCTTTTCCATCTTCTCTCTCCTTCTTCTCTTTTCTTAAAGCTGGTCGTGCAGCTGCTGCCGCTCAAGCCAGTGCGATTTGTAATAGTAGATCAGCATCGTCAGACCGCTGCCAAACCAGGTCAGCGTGTACCCCAGATAGACCACCACAATGCTGTGGAAAACCGGCATCGCCAGCGTCAGCCAGATGATGCGCAGCACGCACATGTTGCCCACCAGCGCCAGCATCGGCACAATCGAGATGCCCGCTCCGCGCACCACGCCCGCATAGGTGTGCGCCACCGACAGGCAGACATAGCCCGGCACCAAAAAGTGCATCATGTTCACCGCGTAGGAAAGCACCTCCGGGTCGGAAGAAAAGACCCGCAGCAGATTGCCGCCAAAGGCATAGAGCAGCACCGAGAGGGTGACGGTGACCGCAAGGGAGAGCTTTAAGCAGGTGGAGGCGCCCTTCTTCACGCGCTCATAGTTGCGCGCGCCGACGTTCTGACCGGTGAAGGTGGTGACCGCCATCGAAAAGCTCATGACCGGCAGGACGGCAAAGCCGTCGATCTTGGTGTAGGCGCTGCAGCCCGCCACCGCCGCCGCGCCAAAGCTGTTGATGTTGTACTGCACAATCAGGTTGGAGAAGGAGACGACCGCGTTCTGGATGCCGCCCGGCAGGCCGATGCGGATGGTCTCCAAAAGCGCGTGCTTGTGGAAGCGGATGTCCCTGAGGATCAGGCGGTAGCACTCCTTGGTTGTGATCAGCCGGATCAGCACCAGGCCCGCGGAAATGACCTGCGCGATCAGTGTGGCCCAGGCCACGCCCGCCACGCCCATCTGGACGTTGATGACAAACACCAGGTCCAGCACGATGTTGACCACGCTGGACACCATCAGAAAGTAAAGCGGGGTGCGCGAGTCGCCGATGGCGCGCAGGATGCCCGAACCCATGTTGTAGATCATTAGCGCGATGACGCCCATGAAGTAGATCTGCAGATAGGTCACCGAGCCCTCCATGATCTCCGCCGGGGTGTCCAGCAGCCGCAGGATGGCCGGCGACAGCCCCACCCCGATAAAGCCCATCACCACGCCGGCCACCAGGCACAGCGCGATGGTGGTGTGCACGCCGTCGTGGACGCCCTTCTCGTCCTTGGCGCCAAAAAACTGCGCGATGACAACGCCCGCCCCGGTGCCAAGGCCGGTGAACAGCCCGACCATCAGGTTGACGATGGGGGTGCTGGCGCCCACCGCCGCCAGGGCGTTGGGGCCGATGTAGTTGCCCACCACGATCGAATCCACCGTGTTGTAAAATTGCTGGAACAGGTTGCCCAGCAGCAGCGGCAGCGCGAACAGCAGCAGCTGCTTCCAGATGACGCCCTCGGTCATCAGTCCCTTGTTTTGCTTCATCTCGATCCCTCTTTTTCTTCTAAAAGTCTCTCCCCTTGGGGCGGCTCTTTTTACCGCCCCGGCAAAGCTTCTTCCTGCAGCCGCTTAAAGTGCCACATCTGCGAAAAGTAGTCGCCGTTTTTCCACCGCAGCGGCAGTCCCAGGTTCATCAGCATCTCCCCGGTGTAGCAGCTGCCGTCCTCGTCCTGATAGCGGGCCGTCTGTTCCAGCCCCGTCAGGCGGACGTTGATGTAGGCCTCCTCCGGCTGACAAAAATCCTTGTAGTACCAGACCGCAAACTCCGACCCGTCCTGCGAGACGGTCATCCAGGCGGTCTGGTTGCCCGCAAAGGGGCTGAGCAGGCGGTAAAATTTCCCCTGCTGCACCAGCGGCCGGAGCTGTTTATAGAGCGCGGTCTGCTCCGCAATCTGCTGCAGCTCCCCGTCGCTCATCGCGCACAGGTTGAGCTCATACCCCAGATTAAACGGATAGGCCACCGCCGCGCGGAAATCAAGCGGCGTCTGCCGCAGCACCTGGTGGTTGGGGGAGGCGGAGATGTGGGCGGTCGTCATCACCGGCGGATAGCACAGCGATGTGCCGTACTGAATCCTGAGCCGGCAGACCGCGTCGCTGTTGTCGCTCACCCAGGTCTGCGGGAAGTAATACATCATCCCCGCGTCCATCCTTGCGCCGCCGGAGGCGCAGTTTTCAAACAGCACCTCGGGGAAGCGGCTGGTCAGCGTCTCCAGCACCCGGTACAGGCCCAGCACATAGCGGTGCAGCAGCTCGTCCTGGCGCTCCGGCGGCAGGCCATCCGAGCCCGGCTCGCTGATGCGGCGGTTGCAGTCCCACTTGACATAGGCGATGTTGGCGCCGGAAAGCACCCGGCTCAGGCTGTCGATCAGGTAATCCTGCACCTCGGTGCGGGACAGGTCCAGACAGAGCTGGTGCCGCCACTGGCTGCGCTTGCGCCCGTTGATGTGGATGCACCAGTCGGGGTGGCTGCGGTAGAGCTCGCTGTCCGGCGACACCATCTCCGGCTCCACCCACAGCCCAAACTGCAGCCCCAGGGCGTTGATCTCCCCGGCAAGCCCCTTCAGGCCGCGCGGCAGCTTTTCTTTATTTTCAAACCAGTCCCCCAGGGAGCTGGTGTCGTCGTTGCGGTGACCAAACCAGCCGTCGTCCAGCACCAGCATCTCGATGCCCGCCTTTGCCGCCCTGCCGGCCAGCTCCAGCACGCGCTGGTGGTCGAGCCCAAAATAGAAGGCCTCCCAGGTGTTGAGCACAATCGGACGCGGGCGGTCCTTCCATCTTCCCCGGTAGAGCTGGTTGCAAAACAGGTCGTGGAACTTTTCCGACATGCCGTTTAATCCCTTTGGCGAATAGCACAGCACGGCCTGCGGGGTGCAAAATTGCTCGCCCGCATCGAGCTGCCAGCCAAAATTGGTCGGGTGAATGCCAATCTGCACCCGGGCGCTGCGGTACATGTCGCAGGAAACGCCCGCCAGAAAGTTGCCGCTGTAGACTAAGCTCACCCCGTAAGCGTCCCCGCCCGTCTCGGTCGTCTGATGCTCCACCAGGGCAAAAAAGGGATTTTGCTGGTGGGAGGAAATGCCCCTGGTGCTCTCCAGGTACGTTTCCCCGATCCCCAGCTCCCGCTGTTCGATCCAGTGCTCCCGCAGGGCGGTCCCCGACAGCTGAATCATCTTCGCCGGCGCGTGTTTCATGTCCAGGCTCATCGAAAGGGCCTTTTTCAGCTTGAGTTTTCCACCGCCCTGATTCCGAAAGACGGTGTGGCGGGTGATGGCGCCGCTGTGCTCAAAGACGGTGTAGTACAGCTCCACCTGCAGCCCGAGCAGCTCGTCGCTCAAAATGAGCTTGAGCGTCTGCGCCTGGTCCTCCCTTGCCCACACCGACGGCAGGCCGGGCAGCGCGACCGAGCCGTCTATGATCTCATACCCCCGATAGCGCAGCTCGCAGGCACAGCACCCATCCTGGCCCACCACCTCAAAGGCGGCGGGGCGGTAGTCGGACAGGCCGTACCCCGGATATTCAAACGGCCAGTACTCGTGCAGGAACATCGGATCGTCCGGCTCGGTGCCCTCAAGCAGTTTTTTTCTGCGGTAAGGCGCTTCCAGATACCAGGATATGGCCGGGTCGGACAGCCGCTTTCCCCAATACAGGTGCATCGGGAAGGCATCCCGATAAATTTTCAGGATGTAGCTGACATCCCCGCCGCACAGATGAAAAAGATTCTCCTTCTCCAAAAAACAGACGCCCATCATTCACCCTCATTTCACTTTTTCCTTAAACTTTCCTTTCAAACGCACAAAAAAATGTCCGTCAAGTCAAAAGGCTTGACGGACATCTTTGGTCTGAGTGGCGGGACTTGAACCCACGGCCTCTACCACCCCAAGGTAGCACGCTACCAGCTGCGCCACACCCAGATGATAGAGAAAATTATACCACAGCCAAACACAAAAATCAAGAGCTAACCGGAAGGATTTCCGGCAAAGATTCTATTCTTTTGTGAAGTGGCTCTTGTCTACGCCGCACAGCGGGCAAACATAGTCGTCCGGTTCCTGGGTGAGGTCGCCCTCATATACATAACCACATACGTCGCATACCCAGCGCTCTGTCTCTGCCATATTTGTTTCCTCCTTATGAAAATGTGTTTTATCAACACCGCACAGCGGGCAGATGTAGTCGTCCGGCTCCTGTGTCAGGTCGCCCTCGTACACATAGCCGCACACGTCGCACACCCACCGCCCTGCGGATGCCTGCCTGTTTTCCTTCTCTTCCTTTTCCGGCGCGATGTAGGATGGGGCGTTCTTCGGCGCGCCGCCGCGGATGACCTCGTGGTAGTAGCGGTAGGTCATCGGGACGGTGGCTGCCAGCTCATACGCCTCCGCCACCGAGGCCAGCACCACCATGTGGGTCGGGGTCTCGGTGACAGAAACCACCTTGCAGATCAGCGCGCCGCAGCACTGCTCGTTTAATACCGGCAGGCCGTCGCGCATCGTGTAGTCGATGCCCTCATATTTGTCGTGGTCCCTGCCCGAGACAAAGCCCAGCTTCTGGATGACCTCCTTGCGGGTCTTTTCCGAGAGGATGGACACCGCAAAACGGCCCTCCCGCTCGAGCAGCTCCCAGGTGTAGTTGTTCTTGTTCATGCTGATGGCGACAATCGGGTTTTCGCTGGTCACCTGAAAGACGGTGTTGACGATGCAGCCGCAGGGGCGCTCGCCGTCCATCACGCCGATCAGGTACAGACCGTAAGAAAGGTTGCGCAGTACTTTTGCCTTGATGTCCATTTTCAATCTCCTTACTTTTATACTATAGATATCCGTCCAGGCCGCGCACCGAGACTTCCCCCGCGCGCACCTTGATTTCTTCTCCTTCTTCGCTTTGGCAGATCAGCTGCCCGTCCCGGTCCAGCCGGGCGGCAAAGGCGGTGTACTCGCCCGCCTCTGTCTTTATTTTGACGGTTCTGCCGAGGGTTATGCAGCGGGCCGAAACATCCTGCAGCAGCGCCTGCGGCTCTGCTACTGCCTGTGCGCATCTTTTTTGCAGGCTTTGGCCGATTGCCCGCAGCAGTTCTTCGCGCTTTAAGGGCGCTCCCAGCACGCCCAGCACCGAGCCGGCGTCCGGCAGGCCGCGCCCGTCAAACACCTCCTGCGGCTGCAGGAGATTGACCCCGATGCCGCAGACCGAAAAGCTCTGCTGCCCCGCCCGGTGCTCGCAGAGGATGCCCGCCAGCTTGCGGCAGCGGCCGTCCCGCTGCGCGACGATATCGTTGGGCCACTTGAGCGCTGCGCCCTGCGCCCCCAGGCTGTCCAGCGCGTCCAGCACCGCCATCCCCGCCGCCAGCGGCAGCAGCAAAAGCGCGTCCCCCTGCAGGCTTTTCAGCAGCCAGGAGGCCAGCAGGCTCTGTCCGGGGGCGTCCTGCCAGCTTCTGCCAAGGCGGCCCTTGCCCGCTGTCTGGTGGTCGGCCACCACCACCGTGCCGTCGGGCAGCAGCGCTCCCTGACGCTTGAGGTACTCGTTGGTGGAATCCACCGACTCCAGATGAATCACCTGCCCTGTGCTCATCGGGCAGTCTCCTCCAGCTTCAGGTGGGCGCAGACAAGGCTTTTGCCCTGTATATCGATCACCCCATAGGTCGGGTACAGCGGCCCGCGCGGGCTGCCGAGGCTGCCGGGATTGAGGAAATGAATCCCATCCCGATACTCATAAAAGGCCTCGTGGGTGTGGCCGAACAGCACCACCGACGCCCCCTTCTTTTTGGCTTCCAGGGCAAGCTCGTCCAGCCCGGCCTTGACGCCCCACTGGTGGCCGTGGGTGCAGAAAAACTTGACGTCCCGGACATAGGAAATCAGATTATATTCAACGTCGCTGACAAAATCGCAGTTGCCGCAGACGCACCATCCTTCCTTTGGCACGCCGCGCATCGCCTGGCGGAAGTCCCGCAGCCCATCGCCCAGGAAGATGAACAGTTCCGCCTGCGGCTGCTGCTCGATCACCTGTTTGACGCGGTCGGCTCTGCCATGGGAATCCGACATCACAACAATTCTCATAGGTTCCTCCTCTATTTTGGCTCACCCTTATTATCGTACAAATTCGCCTTTTTTGCAAGCACCTTTTTCGGTTTCTTCTTTTTAATCCCGCACCTGGGGAGATTTTGCGGGGGCGGGTGGCCCCTGCTCCTCCAATGCAGGCGCTCCGCCCTGCACCCGGGTGACTTTCGTTTCACGACGAAAGTCACCAAAGGCGTGCCAGAACCTACGGTTCTGGACTCCCTCAGTGCGAAGTCTCCGCCCTTTTTGCGCTCGCTTACGCATCGCGCCGGGCTGCTTTCTGCCACCGACACAGATGGAGTTGCCACTTTGAGGTGGTGCGGGCAATTGGCTACGCCGTCTCCCTTGGCTTTAACGAAGAGAAATATTCTGCTGTTAATCCGTGGCTCGGCAGGGGATTAGTTGCACGTTTGGATGCAACTTTGGGGCTAAATGGGGGTATAGGTGAAGGGGGTGTGGTGCAGAGCACGGGAGTTCTGTGCAGTTTGTGCAGGTTTTGTGCAGCTTCTGTGCAGCCAACAAACCGCATGATAACGCCATTTGTTGACCCATCTGCACAAAGTACACACTATTTATTATAAAAGAGATTTATATAATAGATATAGAGAGAGGGAGTTAGGAAATGAGTGTGCAGTTTGTGCTGTTTGTGCACCTACCCAGCAACTCCTATCTCTAATCGGCCCCCTGCTATGTGCGGCCAACACGAACCACCAGTTCGCCCTGCCGCGCCACGGTTTGAAAGCAGGAGGTGTGACCTCTGCCAGTCTTGGGGAGAAGATGAGCCCGATTCCCTCCGCTATCTCAAAGTGGCAAATCGGTCTGGGTCGGAGGTAGAAGGTAGCCCGGCGCGAGCCGAAGCGCAGCGCAGCGAGCGCGAAAAGGGCGGTAACCCCGCACCGGCAGGTCCAGGGGCGCAGCCCCTGGCGCGCCTTTGGGCGCAGCCCCCACTTGGGTGGAGTGCAGAGGAGGGCGTTGGCCTTCCTCGCATCGGTGGGTGCAGGGGTTATCAGCCCCGCAAAACCTCCCCGGGGACTTGCAAGAAACCGCCTCCTATGGTATCCTGATACAGATATATCAATCGGACAAAAGCACCAGGAACAGGAAAGGAAGAAACGGATGAAGATCATGGCAGTGGATTTCGGCGACGCCCGCACCGGGCTTGCCATCTGCGATAGAGGGGAGCTGCTGGCCAGCCCCGCCGGGGTGATTCAGGAGAAACACTTCCCCACCACCGTCCAGAAGGTGGCGCAGCAGGCCCAGGAGCTGGACGCCCAGCTGATTGTGGTGGGGCACCCGCTCAATATGGACGGCAGCTGCGGCGACCGGGCAAAGCTGTGCGAGGAGTTTGCGGACAAGCTCCGGGAGCTGGTCACGGTGCCGGTCGAGCTGTGGGACGAGCGGCAGACCACCGTCTCGGCCATCGGCTACCTCAACGAGACCAACACCCGCGGCAAAAAGCGCAAGCAGGTGATCGACGCGGTGGCGGCGACGATTATTCTGGAAAATTATCTGGCCTACCGCAAGAATCAGAGGGAGGAATAGGATGGCGTCGATGCAGAAACTGGCCGGCCTGATGCGGCGGGCCATCGAAAAATATGATATGATTCAGCCGGGGGACAGGATTGCCATCGGCATCAGCGGGGGAAAGGATTCGATGGCGCTGCTGATGGGTCTGCACCAGCTGCGCACCTATATCGGCATCCCCTATGAGATTGTGGGGCTGACGCTGGACCCGTGCTTTAGCGGGGTGCAGACCGACTACAGCCCGATTGCCGCCCTGTGCGGGCAGCTGGGGGTGGAGTACATCTGCAAGCGCACCGAGATCGGACAGATTGTCTTTGACCGGCGGGCGGAGTCCAACCCCTGCAGCCTGTGCGCGCGGATGCGGCGGGCCTGCCTGTGCGACGAGGCGCTGGCGGCGGGGTGCAACAAGATTGCGCTGGGTCACCACTTCGACGACGCCATCGAGACCTTCATCATGAACCTGTTCGAGGAGGGAAGGGTGGCGAGCTTTCAGCCGGTGACCTATCTGTCCCGCAAGCAGGTGACGATGATTCGCCCGATGGTGATGGCGGAGGAGAGCCTGATTTCGGCGGCGGTGCACCACGAGGGCCTGCCGGTGGTCAAGAGCCGCTGCCCGGTGGACGGCAGCACCAACCGCGAGCGCACCAAGGAGTGGATTCGCCAGATGGACAAGGAGCACCGCGGATTCAAAAAGCGCCTGTACGGCGCGATGGAAAGAGGACACGTTTCGGGATTTTAAAAAGGAGGGGACAGGTGGTCCCCTCCTTTTTGATCTGCCTCTTTTTATTTTCTCTACCGAGGGGTGGGTGGGGATACCCGGGCTTCTTTGCGAGGGGGTGCACCAGAGGTGCGGCCCCCTCTGCGCTCCCCGATATGCAGGCGCTCCGCGAGAGCATGGCTTTGCCATGCTCGGCGCCCCGGAAGTTTATGCGGGGCTGGCAGCCCCTGCGACCCCTGATGCAGGCGCTCCGCGAGAGCATGGCTTTGCCATGCTCGGCACCCGGGTGACTTTCCCGTCGCGGGGAAAGTCACCAAAG
>PPYE01106911.1_pt1 | contig 22484 bp, 16 predicted proteins | sample 1559881 | NCBI WGS metagenome assembly PPYE01 (sample SAMN08240022, study PRJNA423297) | Human gut metagenome, whole genome shotgun sequencing project.
CCTGTAAGTTCTTTGAGCATTTCATATGATATTCAGATTTTATAAAATTTATAAAAATGAAATCATATGAATCGATTTTGATCAATTCTGATCGTTCGTTATTTTATATAATCAGGTAATCCAATTTTGGTATTTATCAGCTTTCTCGTCACTGTTAAATTTACTTATCAATGAATGTTTCTTTACACATTTTCTGATCTTGAATTACTGTGGTATTTACTTCAATATGTCAACAAATGCTGAATCTTTTTATATCTTATAATCGCTTCCGGTTTATCTACTACTCCGACCTTTTTATCATTAACTTTTCTCTTACCGGATTATAATCTATGGTTAAGGCTCATCTCACAGGAATTTACATTTGCCATACCATTAACATATTGAGTTTTAGATGATGAAATATCCAACGGTCAAAGCCTCCTTCCTTTCGTTCTCGTTCCAAAATTTTATCCGGATATTTTTTTCTCTTATACTTTTTTCTGTTCAGAAGCCAGATATCAATTTTCTCTTATTATTATAAATTATCAATTTAAAAAATTGTTTTCTACACACTCCGCTTACAAAACGCTCATAACCAAAATGTATAGTTGCTTTTTAAAAACTTTCTAACCTTCAAATAACAATTATTCTTGTTACCCTTTTCTGATCTGATTCTTCATCTTATACTCTTGACGAGTATATATGAAACTATGTAACAGATTAAAAAATATCTTTTTGAAATTCCCTTTCTCGTCAGGAACTTCTTTTCTTTTGGATTGACTTAATAATAACACCCAAATACTTATTTGTCAATATAATTTTAAAATAATTTTTATAAAATTAGAAAGAATTGAAATTGTAATATATATATCAGAAAATTCAAACAATTATAAATACGATTAGAAATAGTTATAGCCATTTGCAATATATTCGGGGTTTTGCTATTGTTTCCGTCCATAAATGCATGATACACTAAAAAATAGATGAAAAATACAGGCTATGGCATTGGGATAAAGAAAGGAGACCTACAGATATGGGAGGATTTTTTGGCGTTGCATCAAAAGAAGCATGTAATCTGGATCTTTTTTATGGAACAGATTATCATTCGCATCTTGGAACCCGCCGTGGAGGTATGGCTACTTACGGAAGTGATGGTTGGAAGAGAGCGATTCATAATATTGAAAATTCGCCGTTCCGTACAAAATTTGAAAAAGATGTTGATACAATGAAGGGAAATATTGGAATTGGATGTATTTCAGATTATGATCCACAGCCAATTCTGATCCAGTCGCATCTGGGGTGCTTTGGAATTACGACAGTAGGTAAGATCAATAATGCGGATCAGCTGATTCGGAATCTTTATGAAAATGGACATACACATTTTCAGTCTATGACCAATGGACAGATCAATTCTACAGAGCTGGTTGCGGCATTGATCTGTAAAAAGGATTCGTTTGTTGAGGGAATCCGTTATGTGCAGTCAGTAGTTGAAGGCTCGATGACGCTTCTGCTTCTGACAGAGAATGGAATTTATGCAGCCAGAGACCTTCTCGGACGTACACCGGTTGTGATCGGAAAGAAAGAGAATGCATACTGCGTTTCCTTTGAAAGCTTTGCATATATCAACCTTGGATACACAGATTACAAAGAGCTGGGACCTGGGGAAATCGTCTACGTGACACCGGAATCAGTGGAGACTGTAAGTCCTGCATGTGAAAAGATGAGAATCTGTTCGTTCCTGTGGGTATACTATGGATATCCTACTTCTTCTTATGAAGGGGTTGGTGTAGAAGAAATGCGTTACAACTGTGGAAAGCTTTTAGCACAGAGAGATGACCATTCGATCGACGTGGATATTGTTGCAGGAGTTCCGGATTCGGGTATTGCTCATGCGATAGGTTATGCAAATGAATCAGGTATTCCGTATGCAAGACCATTTATCAAATATACTCCGACCTGGCCAAGATCCTTCATGCCGACAACACAGAGTCAGCGTAATCTGATCGCCAGAATGAAACTGATCCCGGTACATAGTCTGATCGAAGACAGGAGCCTGCTGCTGATCGATGATTCTATCGTGCGTGGCACACAGCTCCGTGAGACGACAGAGTTCCTGTATCAGAGTGGCGCAAAAGAAGTGCATGTCCGCCCGGCATGTCCACCGCTTTTGTACGGATGCAAATATTTGAACTTCTCCCGTTCCAAATCAGACCTGGATCTGATCACAAGAAGGATCATCCGTGAGTGGGAAGGCGACAATGATGTCAATGTACTGGGTGAATATGCGGATCCGAACAGTGACCGGTATGCAGCAATGCTGGAGGAAATCCGCAAGAGACAGAATTTCACTTCACTTCGTTATCACAGACTGGATGATCTGATCAAATCAATCGGGATTGATGCATGCCAGGTATGTACCTACTGCTTTAACGGTGTGGAATAACAGGTAAATGAAAATATAAAACAGGTGTCCACGTAAGTATATCTTAGTGATATATCTCCGTGGGCACCTGTTTTTGTATATACGATTTTGGTGTATACAATGATGTGGAATGGTGTACAAAGTATGCGGAGCGGCAGTTCCTTCTGCAAAGCTGCATTATAGCAGCAGATCATCTATCTTCACATAGTCTCCCATCCGGTATGCTTCAATTGCATTTCCATTGATCACATAGAACTTTTCATTTGCATACACACCGCGGGTTCCAAGATAAGAATTACCGTTGACTTCCTCCTGCATTTGTACCTGGAAGCCCTGATCTTTATCGTAAGAAAGGATCACATACTGGTTGGCAGATCCGGAAAGCGGAAAGCCGATCAGATTCTTTTCCGGATCAACCAGTGCTGCACGGTAGTCAGAAAAGACATCCGAGTAATAGTACTGATCCAGTGTGTACTTGCTGACTTCCTTCACATCCGAAGGATCACTGATATCAAACATAGAGACCTTTACCCCGTTTGTAATGCCATTTTCATCGGTATCCATACCGATTCCAAGAAGCAGGTTATCACTGTAAAAATGCAGGTATTCCGAAAAGCCGGGAATTTTCAGCTTGCCAAGGATCTTCGGATTCTCCGGATCGGAAAAGTCTACGGAGAATAAAGGATCTGTCTGTTCATAAGTTACAAAGTAACCGGTATCGCCCAAAAATCTTGCGGAATAGACCTGTTCATTTTTGGCAAGATCCTCGATCTTACCGATTGTTTTCAAATCTGCATCCAGCACATAGACTGAATTGGACTGTGAAGAGCTTCCGACATTATGCGTAACCGTTGTCACCAGCCGCAACGTATTGTCATACTCATCAATGCTGAAGGAATCGTTCAGATATCCTTTTACTTTGCCCTGGGCAGAGCCGGAAAGTTTTCCTTTATTGTAAGACAGCTTGCGGAGGATCGTCTGATTCTTTGCCGCAAGATTATCTGCGAGGATACTGCTGTTCGCATACTCGTAAATATAAATGTTGTTCTCACTCACATAGACTTCGCCATTCTCAGACATGACTGCTTTCTGGTCTGCTGCCTTATCCGGACTGGAAGCGGAAACGGAGCTGACAACAAGGTACTGGTCTGCTGCATGGTTCGTCGGGAGATAGATATCCGACTGCTTCAGAAGATTGTCACCAACAAGCGGAACATAGGAAGGATAATCTTTTTTGGTGATCGTATCGTAAATATAATAGTCGCTGAATACATACAGATATCCGTCTTTAAAACGTGAAGTGCGGTAGTAACCACTCTGATCCACGGTTCCGATGGATTTCGGATTGTTGATATCTGCCAGATCATAAGTCTGGATACGGGTACAGCTGCCGCGGTACAAGGTTTTACTGTCAGAATCAACCTGCGTGTTCTGCATGTTGCCAAGGACAAAAAGCTTCTGGTCACTCAGGTAAAATTCGGATGCCTGAAAATTCTCATTCAGCGAAATACCGGAAACAACCTTCATCTGATCAGACCGGATATCTACAATGGAAATTTCCTGTGAGTTTGCTTTCAGTGTATAAAGATAACTTCCATCCGTTTTTACAATGTCTGCTTCACCGACGCCCTCTGTGCGGACGTTGGTATCGGAAAATGAAGTATCCACAGCACGTGCAGAGGCTGTTGAAGAATCCGAAGAGGAGCTGGAACTATCGGTACGTGCACCACTGTCGGCTGTTTCAGTTGAATACATAACAATTCCGTTGTCGGTTGAACCGGTAACAGATGAAGAATCCAACTCATCCTGATAAGATTGCAGGTATGTGTAGACTTCATCATAATCGGTTGCCGTCTCTAAAGTATCGGAAGAGGCAAGCTTACCGGAGGATGTATCGATTGAAGAACTGCCTTTTGTGGAAGAAGTGGCTGAGTCTGAAGAAAGATTCTGCTGGCGGATGTGGGCGCCAATGCCGACAACCAGTACCAGTGCGGCAGCGATAAGTTCTCCGCGCATCCGGTAGCCGCGGGAAAATCCATGCTTTTTCGGGATATGTCCGGAAGCCTGAGTGCTGTTATGCTCTTTCAGCATTTTCATAATCTGATCCGGTGCAAGGCTTTCCGGAACAGGAGTTTTTTCCGTAGATTGTTTTATTTTATCCAGTATTTCTTTTTCGTGATCTGTCATATGAAACACCTCCTATTACTCTTTTATCCTACTCTTTCAGAAGCCAGCTCATCTTTTCGAGGGCACGCTTTCTGCGGGAGCGGACTGTATTCGGGTTCAGCCTTAGCATTTTTCCAATCTCTTTACTGTTGTAACCGCCATAGACGGATAAGCCGATGATCAGCTGATCGTCTTCATCGAGAATAAGAAAAGCACGTTCCACATCTGTGCGGAGTCCGTCACAGTATGTGGCAGAAGCATGATCTTCTTTCAGCTCGGTCTCGGTCCGTTCACGGCTCTTTAACTTCCGGCGGCACACATTTGCTAGAATCTGAAAGATCCAGGAACGGAATGCTTCTTCTTTGCGTAATTTATGTATGTTCTCATAGGCGGAAAGAACGGCTTCACTGACGGCGTCTTCTGCATCCTGCGGATGATGCATCATGCAGAGCGCAAAACGATACAGATCCTGATAAACCGTCTTATATAATTCTTTAAATGCAATTGCATCGATCATAAAGTCCCTCCTCTCATAACAGGTTCTTTGTATATAAGAGTATAAAAAAGTCGGAAGTGTTGCAAAAAGGGACAGAAAAATTTCCGTCCCTTTTAAATCATATCATTGTCTGAGAAAAATTAACCTCTGTAATAATTGATCAGACATCCTTTGAGGATGATCTCACGTTCTGCATCCGTCAGATCACCGAGCTTCAGATCGATCTCCTTCAGATCATCGCCTACGACATAAGCCTTGATCGTGGAAGCTTTATCTTCTACTGCTTTGCGGATATCCGGCACGAAGAGATAGTCACCGTTCTTGAAAGAAAGCTTTGTGTGTTCCTCTTCGGTAATAAACGGAAGCATGCCCCAGTTGATCAGGTTCGAGCGGTAACGTTTGGTTGCGTACTCATTCGCGATATTCGCCCAGCCGCCGAGAACCTTCTGGCAGGAAGCAGCCTGCTCACGGGCAGAACCATCACCAGGTTTGACCGCGAAAATAGTACTTCCGACACCGATATTTCCTTTGCCGACTTCCGGATAAGACTTCTGGATTGCTGCCATCACCGGTTTTAATTCATCCAGTACATCCAGTGGACAAGTACCTGCTTCAATCGCTTTCTGGGCTTTCTGGACCTCTTTCGCGCGTCCTACATAGGCAGGATCCTTTCTGGAAAGTGCAAATTCAGCAAGTCCAAGCGGGTTGGAACGATAAGAAGAAGTCTCGCCGGACGGGATCAGTTCGTCTGTTGTTGTAACCGGATCGTGGATCTCAGATACGACCTTCAGGATCAGATTCTCAGGAAGAGCGCTCATTGCCGGCCAGTCTTTGATGTTCGGTCCGAATTTGATCTCAACCGAAGGATCAGCAACGCCGTGGCTGTCAAATACACGGTTGGCGTAAATTCTGGAATCAAAGTGGTAGGTCGGGTTCTTGTATTCAATATCAAAATCTGTTGCCGGAGTAAGGAAACCTTTGTTCGCAGCAGTTGCGGCAATGGAACGTGCATCCATAAGGGCAACAGATGCGATCTGTCCACTCTGCAGCTTGCTTCCTTCACGGTTCGGGAAGTTACGGGTAGAGTGACGGATGGAAAATGCATTGTTTGCCGGAGTATCCCCAGCACCGAAGCACGGTCCGCAGAAGGCTGTCTTCACGATCGTACCGGCTTCCATCAGGTCAGCAACCGCACCATTTTTCACAAGCTCCATGTAGATCGGTGTACTTGCCGGGTAAACACTGAAGGTAAATTCATCTGATCCGATGTATTTGCCACGGATGATGTCTGCGGCAGCACAGATATTTTCAAAACCGCCGCCGGCACAGCCTGCGATGATACCCTGATCGACATAAAGTTTACCATTTACGATCTTGTCCTGAAGAGAGTAATCCACAGCACCATCCAGGCTTACCAGCGCGCGCTGCTCTACATCGTGGAGAACATCTGCAAGGTTGGCATTGACATCCTCGATGGTGTAGACATTGGACGGATGGAACGGCATGGCGATCATAGGCTTGATCTCACTCAAGTTCACGTATACAAGACCGTCATAGTAAGCGACTGCGCCAGGATTCAGTTCCCTGAAGTCATCACTTCTTCCGTGGATATCGTAGAACTCTTTGATCTTGTCATCGGTTCTCCAGATAGAAGAGAGGCAGGTTGTCTCTGTCGTCATAACATCGATTCCGATACGGAAGTCTGCACTTAATTTGCCAACGCCAGGTCCGACAAATTCCATGACCTTGTTATTGACATAGCCATTGCCGAAGGTTGCGCCGATGATCGCAAGGGCAACGTCCTGCGGTCCGACACCTTTCACCGGTTCGCCGTCCAGATAGATTCCGACAACGCCCGGCATCTTGATATCATAAGTCTTGTTCAGAAGCTGTTTTACAAGTTCCGGTCCGCCCTCTCCCATTGCCATGGTACCGAGTGCACCATAACGGGTGTGGCTGTCAGAACCAAGGATCATCTTGCCGCCGCCTGCGAGCATTTCACGGGCAAACTGGTGGATAACGGCCTGATGAGGCGGAACATAGACACCGCCGTACTTCTTCGCACAGGTCAGTCCAAACATGTGGTCATCTTCATTGATCGTACCGCCGACTGCACACAGAGAGTTATGGCAGTTGGTCAGAACATAAGGGATCGGGAATTTCTCCAGTCCGGATGCTCTTGCAGTCTGGATGATTCCGACAAAGGTAATGTCGTGAGAAGTCAGCTTGTCAAATTTGATCTGAAGCTGCTGCATATTACCGGAAGTATTATGCGCACTTAAGATCCCATAAGCCATTGTCTCTTTTGCAGCAGCTTCTTTTGTTGTCTCAATACCTGTCTTGCTTTTTACGGCAGCAAGTGCATCGGGTGCATCTGCAATTACCTCAGTACCGTGTAAAAGATAGGCACCGCCTTCGTATAATTTCACCATATCATGTCCTCCTATTTTCTGTTTTCTATAAATTTCATGTGGTCTGCGACCATCAAAGCAATCTTAAATGTCAGGGCGTCCTCAAAGACTCTGACATCCAGCCCGGTCTGCTTCTGGATCTTCTCCAGCCGGTAGACGAGCGTATTCCGGTGGACGAAAAGCTGTCTCGCTGTCTCCGAAATATTCAGGCTGTTTTCAAAAAATTTATCAACTGTGGATAAGGTTTCTTCGTCAAACTGATCAACGGTATTTCCGGCAAATACTTCTTCCAGGAACATCTCGCATAAGGAAACGGGAAGCTGGTGGATCAGCCGTCCGATACCGAGTTCGCGGTAGGATAAAATATTGCGTTCCGGATAGAAGATACGTCCCACATCTAGAGCCATGCCAGCTTCTTTGTAAGACTGTGAGACCTCTTTGAGTTCGGGAATGATGGTTCCGAAGGAAAGCCGGACATTGACCATAGCTTCGGTGTTGATCGCATTCACCAGCATATCGGCAGTCGAACGGATCGTATCATAATCATCCGTACTGTCAAGGGACTTGATCAGAATAATATGTCCCTCATCTACGGCAGTAACAAAATCACCGGTTCCCGAGGAATAAATCCCACGGATCATATCCAGGACGATCGTGTCATCCGGATTCTTCGGTTCGATCAGATAGACGACTCTGCGCTGCTCAACTGTAATACCAAGCTTTTTCGCCTGATTGTAGATATCTACGAGAAGCAGGTTATCCAGGAGCAGGTTCTGGATAAAACGGTTACGGTCAAGACGTTCGCTTCCGGATCTTAAAAGGCTCTCCAGCTGGCAGACACTTAAGCGTCCGCTGGTATGCACATCAATCTCATTATTGTGCTCGATCACGAAAATATAAGTCAGTTCATCATCATCATAAACCGGGAACAGACCATAGCATTCATCCAGGTGCTCCTCCGATACGCCGGTAACCTCCAGCTCTTTTAAAAATGAGCAGACAGCTTTTTTTACTGCAGGCTTCTCCTTACCTACAGCTGCAAGCATCACTCCGTCTGTGTTCCAGATGGAACAGTTACACTCGATGATATCCCCTATTTCATTGATTGTTCTCTGTAAAATCTGGTTGGATAACAATCCATTCACCTCTCCATTCTTTTCAATATATGACAAATGGGAGAATTGCGAAATTCCCCCATCTTCTTCTGACAATACAATCTGATATTATTTTAGCAAATGTTTCACACTTTAGCAAGCTAAAATGAAAAACGTTCTCTCTTATTCATCTTCGTCATCGCGTCTGTCAAGCATGGCAGCAACGATTTCAAGAATCACAGCAAGACCGATCATAGATGCAGCGGCAATCTTTCCGGCAGTGCCGGTTGCAGCCTGTGCGATACCGCCGACAACCGGAACAGAAAGCTTTACTTTTCCGATGTAGTTGTTGTAAGGGATCGGATTCATATCTTTTTCCTCATTGGCATCCCCTTTGGTGATAAACTGTCCCATCGCCGGGCTGTTGGATACTACGCGGTGGGTGATGATCGAGCCGTCTGCATTGTTGCTGTAAAAAGCAATGACATCATCTTTGACGATCGTGTCTGGTTCTTCATACCGGACATAGACCAGGCTTCCCGTCGGGATCGCCGGTTCCATGCTCCCACTGATCACGGTGTACATCTGAAAACCAAAAGCTTTCGGAAGCGTCAGCGGAATACAGGCAAGAATCAGTACTGTCAGTAAAACAGTGCCCAGTGCACTGCAAAATGCAGCCACCGGGCTTTTCTTTTTCTTCGTTCTCTTCAAAAAAGACTTCTCCTTTAGTGCCGCGCTTTTTTTATTTTGCACGTTTTTTCAAGAATACGATCAGTCCTGCGAGAGCTGCTACCGCAACAACGATAATGCCGATCCCTGCTGCGATCGGAGTCTTGCTCGTCTTGTCTTTCGCATCGATATTTCCTTTTGGAGTGTCTTCATCATCCAGATCTACCAGAGACTTTGGTGTCTGTTCATCCTCAGATGTTGCAGTATCTTTATCTTTAGCTGTCGTATCCTGAGAATCGTTATCTGTCGTTGTACCATCGGTTGTACCGGTTGTGGTTCCGTCTGTTGTGCCACCGGTAGTTCCGGTTGTAGTTCCACCGGTAGTTCCGGCAGTTCCACCGGTTGTGCCGCCTGTCGTGCCACCTGCTGTACCGACATTACCGGTACCTGTGCCAGGAGTTGCGGTTCCAGGAACTGTTGTTGTGACGGTAGTTGTTGTCTCAACGATACGGTCTGTAGCTCCCGGTGTGTAGGTAAACGTAAATACATTCTCAGATTCATTATCACTCAAAGTCTTCGTAAGTGCAAGAGCATCCGGAATATAATTTTCAACGTAACGGTAAGCAACGACCGGCTTGTCGCCGACGTTTCCGTAGAAGGTCTGGCTCTCTGCCAGTGATTTACCGGATGCATCCTGATAATTTACGGTATAGGCAACCATGTTGCCTTTGATTCCATAAGCGACTACATAGTCGGCATCACCTTTGACGATAAAGCCAGGAGCATCAAGTAGTTCTGAACTTGCGTTATCACGTCCGCTGAGACGGATTCCTTTGACATAATATTTGTCGTCTGTTACCTGGATGTCATTCAGATCGAAAGTAACGGTAGAACCGGAAGCAATGTCTGCCTGCTCGATCTTGTTCTGTCCGTTAATTGTTCCTTTGTTACCTGCGGATAATGTTACCTTGTAGGTATACGGTGTAGTATCATCTGCCATAACGCTCATTGTGGATGCACCGAGTGTCATGGATACAGTCAGAAGAGAAACCAGTAATCTTTTCCATTTTTTCATCTGCTTACTCTCCTTTCTGTCTGCGTCTTTTTGTGTTCTTATTGAGTGTGTAGATACCATATGCAAGAAGGATCAGTCCACTGATCAGTGCAAGTACACAGAAGAGAAGAACTCTTGCGGTATCACCGGTCTTAACGGTATTGGTTGTTTTTACAATCTTATTCTTGGTGATGGTTTTGCCGACTGAAACCTTTTCTACTGCAAAGTTCATGCGGAGCTTTGCGAGTGTGAGCTGATAACCGTTGCCCTGTGTCTCACCTTCAACACCGACGGTAAGGTGTACCGTTCCGGTATTATTGGAAGCAAGTCTTCCGAGGTAGAAATATTCTTGGGTTGAGTTATCAATCTGCTTCAGACCTTCTCCGGCTTTGGAAGAGCCTTCCCCTCCGACAGTTGAGCTGTCGTAGAGTACCTTTTCGGCATTGTCACTTCCAACATAGGTCAGCTTGTATTCATAAGCACCACCTTCTGCGGAAGACTGTGCATCCTCCAGTGTCTGGATCACTTCGTTGGTCATGTACCAGTCGGTATCCGTACTGTCGGAGTTCTTAAGCTGAACCTTGAGCTCGATGCTGTCGCCCGGCTGGATATTTGCCAGCTCGTCAGTCACATCGGAGCTTTTAAAATTACTTTCCATCTTGCCGCCGGTGAAATTAACCTGCCATCCGTCGGCTCCCTGATAATCCTTTGCAAATGCAGTTGTGTGTACCCCTGCTGCCATTATCACTGTCATGGCGAGGCACAAAATTTTCTTTTTCATACTCTGTACCTCCCTACTGTAAGCTCATTGTTGTTTCGTCGTCTGATACATTTACGTCCACGCCCCAGGCACTCTTGATCGCGTCCTTTGCGTTGTGTGTCTGAACTGCATCCACCTCTGCGTCAATGTGGAAGGTGTAGCCATTGTACTTGTAAGTATAAGTGATGGTTTTACCTTTTGGTACCTTTGTTACATCCGATGCAATCGAAGGATTGATTCGGAGGGTATCGGATAATGCCGGTGTCGGTTTACCCGCTTTGAGAGCTTTGGTATAATAAAGAACGGTACGCTCTCTCGTGGACTGTGCATCTGCAACTTGCCATCCGTTGTCTGTGAGGAAGTTCAGCTCGATCAGATCCGGTGAAAGGTTCGTGTTCTTATTGCCCTTTTCGTCCTGCCAGCTTTTTGTGATGATCACACGTACAAAGGTGTCGATCGTACCGCTGTTCTTGACGCTGATTGCTTCGTTATATTTCTTGCCGGGTGTAAATGTCTCATCCTTTCCAAGAAGGTTTGTGAGAAGTGTACCATCTGAGGTTCCCTTCCATTCATTGTTCGATACATAATCCCGGCTGCTGACTACTTTGTCATTTTCCAGAAGAGATACGCCGATACTCTGCATATTCATCTGTGCGGAATAATTCTCACTGTAGTAAGTGAGTGCTGCGCGTGTACTGCCGACAGTGCTTCCAACCAGCAGGAGTGCTGCGGCTGTCAGGACCAGGGCAGGTTTCTTTGGAAATGATTTCTTTTTCTTTTTCATTCTCATTACCTCCTACTCTGTCGTCTGTGTGCTGTCGTCTTTGATTACGTGATTCCAGTCGGCGTATGGATTGCCGTCCTCGTCGTAGAGAACCGGGGTGCATTCCTGGATGACTACGATGTTGAATTCTTCCGGTTTGTCATCGCCTGACGGGAACGAGTATTTGATGTTGAGTTCCTTTGTGGTTTTTGCTTTTGCCGGAAGTACTTCATTGTAATACCAGTAGCCGTCACTGCGGTCTGTCCATCCGCCGTCTGATGCGTTATAAGTAAGCTCTACCGGTGCGAATGCTGTGACTCTTACGAAACAGTCATAATTACCGGTATTTTCAATTGTAATGTGCTTTCCGTTTTCATCAACGTCTTCTTTCGGGACTGTCTCAGTAAATCCCATATTCATTTTCACACCGCCACCGGCTGTCGAATAGGTTGTAAAATACGCCATCGCGCTTCCAACTGCCAGGGTTCCGGTAAGAGCAAGTGTTGCTGCTGCCATGATAAGTGGTTTTTTATGTAACTTTCTCATTCCGATTCCCCCTTTCTAATTTGTGGCTGCCGGTTTGGTGTACTGATACTGGCCAGTTTCATCGAGTTTGAAATTATTTTTTACGCCGTATCCGCCATTGGTACGTCCATCGTGTTTGTTGATAAATGAAACCTCTGCCGGTCTGAATTCTACTTCGGTTTCTTTTTCAGGATTAGCAATGATGTCTGTTTTCTGACTTTTCGCAGAAGCGAGTTCATAGCTTGCACCGCTGTAAACCTCCGTTACCGTGACATGAGATCCAGCAGGAATTTTTTCAATCGTTACAGAATGGCTGCCTGCTGCATCGAAGGTAAGCTCTTCGATTCTGGTTTCTTTTTTATTATCCAGTGTTGTGATATCGATCTGGAATACGAACGTTGCATTGTTACCGAAGGTAGCATTGTGATCTACCAGTTCCTTGTTGATCACCAGATTACCGTATCTTACGTGCTGTTCCGGTTTCAGACCAACTGCACTGTTGTATTCTTTGGTCAAATCGTAGATCCAGTCATCACTTGCACCGTTACCACTGTAGTAATTATTGGTCGGAAGTGATACAAGGTAAGGAGTAAAAGTATAAGTGTAATTTGGTGTAATTACTTTTGGTGTATCTACAAGGTAAAGTCCTGTATCCAGTCCTGTTGCAGTACCTCTTCCCTGTGTCAGTGTGGTTGTAGTTGGCTCTGTGTCATCCTTCAGCAATTTCTTCGCTTCTGCTGCACGTTCTGCCCAGGTAGCAGCTGCCGCATCCAGGTTATCAGCACTTACGGATGAAAGATCCAGTTTTGAAAATGCACCGATTCCGGTATAGTTGCCGGATTCATCAACCGAAGCAACTTTATACAGGTTTACCGGAATGCTTGCACTTAGAAGTTCACTGCTGTTTCCACTAATGTCGAATTCGATAGAACACTTCTGTCCGGTATTGATCGCGCTTGCGGCTTTCGCACTCGGAAGAGTGAGCAGTGGAAATGTAAGAGCGACAGCTAAGAGAAAAGTACTTCCCTGTTTTAATCGTTTATTCATCATCGCCTCATGTCCTCCTTAAAAATCTTGGTTATTCTTTGTGAGCTTTTCTCTTGGAAAGGAATCGCAAGAGAATGATCACAAGAATCGTGATTGAAAGTCCTAAAATTAAATAGAGCATATAATAATTCTGAATGGCTTTTACCATAGAATCTGTAACTGATTCGGTAGCATCCTCTTCGCCGTTATATGGAACTCTGGTTCCTCTTACGAGAAGACGATGGGAGTTGACTCCGTATGGTGTACAGGTAAATAAAGTTACCTGATCTTTTCCTTCTTCAATCTGGAGTGCTTTCTCCAGAGTTTCATGATCGTCTTTGTCTACCATCGGAAGAATCTGATCTACCTTGTAGGCAAGGACTTCGTCCAGTACATGGATGTAAAATTTATCGCCAACTTTGAGCTGATCGATATCGGTAAAAAGCTTTGCGCTTGGAAGTCCACGGTGAGCTGCGAGAACAGAGTGGGTACTCTCCCCTCCGATTGGAAGCTTTGTGCCGTTCAGATGTCCGACACCGGTCTGCAGATCCTTGTCACCGGTACCATGGTAAATGGCAAGCTTGATGTTGATCTTCGGAATGGAAAGGTATCCCATTACTCCGTCATCTGCAACGTTCAGGATCTTCCAGTATTCGGTGTCTTTGATGTCATTTTCATCTTCACCAAATACATCTCCGTAGAGGTTGTTCTGTTGAATGGTATCATTGAAAGCTTTTGCCTTTTCCCACTCAGAGGTGAAGTCCTCCGGTTCCATGTCCTGTATTGTATTGTCATAGCTGCTGATCAGCTGATTCTGTCTGTAGGTGTTCCACTGGTTGGATACCGTCGGGTAGATCAGAATCCCAAATCCTATCAAGAATAACAGACCGAAAAGGAAGGTTGAGATTTTTCTTTTCATAGGCATATTCCCTTTCTCGTTCTTATTCTCTTTTTAAGAGGTCTCATTTTTTTTCTTTTGAAGCTTCTTCTCCTTTAAGTATAACATAAGGATGAAGATTGTGGTAATTACAAGACCAATAATTACCCATAAAAGATAATTTGTATGAAGACTGATTCCGCTGAGCGGTGTCTTCTCATCGGCAACTTCCTGTTCCACATAAGGTACTCTGTGACCACGGACCAAAAGCCGCTCGGTATTGACTCCGTATGGAGTACAGGTAAGAAGTGTTACAAGATCTTTTCCTTCTTCTACTGCAAGAGAGGAAGTTTCTTCCGGTTTTACTACGGAAATCTTGTCGACTTCATAACATAATGTTTCGTTTAATACATGGATCAGAAAATGATCGCCTTCTTCCAGCTGATCCAGATCGGTAAAAAGAGACGCACTCGGAAGTCCACGGTGTGCGGAGATAACGGCGTGTGTACTTTTACCGCCGATTGGAAGAGAGCTTCCTTCTAGATGTCCGGCTGCCTGTTTGAGAACATCTTCATCGGTAGTGTGGTAGATCGGAAGCTTGATGTCAATCTTCGGGATTTCCACGATTCCCATCATCTCGTCACCGGCAATATTCAGAGCATCCATGTAGGACTGGTCTTCTTTGTCACTGGCTGCGGCTACTGCAAATGAGTCAGGAAGGATACTTGGAAGTAATGCTTCGTTGTAAGCTTCTGCTTTCTGCAGTTCTGCGTCATAATCAATCTCATGTGCTGCATCCTTTTCGGATACAGTCTGTTCATAACTGCTGATCAATTGCTTCTGCCTGTAGTTATTCCACTGGTTTGCAACGAATGGATACAGCAGTAAGGACAACCCGGCTAAAAATATGATGCCAATAATAAGTTTGTTTGCTTTGCGTTTCATCCGAATTCTCCTTGCTGTTGTATTATTTTTTAGGAATCCGGGGCGACCTGCCCCGGATTCGATATCTGATTATAAATAATTATTGCAATTATTTGTTGTCTGATTTCTTGCGGCTTGCGAAGAACAGACCAGCTGCTGCGATCATGATAACGCATCCAGCGATTGTGAAGATTGTTGTACCGATACCACCGGTTTCTGGTAAAGCAGAAAGCTTGGTATCTGTCATAGAAGCTGTACCGGTACGATTAGAAGCTTCCTGATTGTTACCCCATGTTGCAGATGAATCAGTTGTGTTAACAGAATATCCTTCTGGAGCTTTGATTTCCTTAAAATTGTAAGCGTAGGAATCATCAAGACCTCTTACAACTGCTTCACCATTAGAATCTGTCATGATAAGATTGGTATCTGCTTTAGCATCATTCAGAGTTTCTGTCCAACCAGTTACTACATATTCATTGTTATTCTTTGAAGTATCTTTTGAAACAAGTGCATATAAAGGTTTATTTTCTTTTGTTGTTCTGTAGATAACAAATCCAGCATTTGCTAATTTAACAGGATTCTTCTCGGAATCATCAGTTTTAGTAATTGTAATTTTTCCAGTATAAAGTGTATTTGTAACAGGAGTAAAGTGATGAGTTCCGTCGTTAGGAACAACAGTATTGTTAACAATTTCAGAAGTAACAATAGCTTTGTAAGTAATAACTACTTCTGCATTTGCATTTGTTCTGTTAGCAGCAACGTTACTTAAGTCAATGACAATCTGTTTTTTTCCATCCTGAGTAGTTGATGGAGTAACTGTGGAAGTTGTAGGATTAGCAGCACCTATTTTTACACTTACTTCTACATTCCCAGCAGCGTTTGTTTTGTAATTTGCACCATCAATGGTATCTGTAATTGTATAAGTAACATCTGTAACATTGTCAGCAATGTAAGGAATGTTTGTTTTAACAGTGTATGTAACTTCTTTACCAATTTCTACTACACCATCATTTTCATTGCTATTTTTTTCAATTTTAATAGTTGTTTTCTTTGCATTTACTGTTGCAGGTGCTAAGGCTGTTGGAGCTGTTGTGTATGTTCCAAAAGAGATATATGCTGCCATTGGGCTATATGCGTAATTGGCTGTGTCTGTTGTTGTTGCTTTTACTGCATATACACCGGCATTATTCACGGTGATTTCTTTACCAGAAACACCAGTACTTGTATAAGAGTTAGCTAAATCTTTTTCTACATTTACCATTGCTGCCTGAAAATCAGCTGCATTTGCAGCTTCTGTTCCAGATGGAACAGTTGCATTAGCATCAGCGTATTTTATTAATTTCCAAATAATCTGCTGATCAGTTAAATTTGCAAAAGTGCCGACTTTTTTAAAAGAAGCAGCGGCATTATTTGCAAAAGCCCATCCGGTTTCAGTTGTTTGATCAGGTGCAATGATTTGTACAGAGGTTAACGTTGCCTTAGCATCTAAATTGTTAACTGTAATTGTTGTTGCATTAGCAGCAAATGATGTCATACTCATTCCGAGTACCATAGCCAGTGTTAATAACACTGCAAAGATTTTTCTCATCTTCTTCATATTTTGTCTCCTTTTCATTTAAGGGCTTTGCCCATTTTTTATTGTCCCCTCATATGGGATAATAACGTTTTTGTGTGGCAAGAAGCCACTGAAAAATTAATTCTTACAATTATTTTTCCAGCACCTCCTTGCATTTGTTTTTATATAAGATCCATACGGCTGCAAACATAAGTAAGATACCGCCAATCATATACAAGTAAATTCCGGTGCCTCCAGCTGATGGGAGGGAATAGAGAATTTCGTTTTTTACAGTTAAGGTATATTTTCCAGCTGTGTTCGAAAGTGTCCACATTGTAGGTTCACTTGAAAGTGCTTTTCCCCCCTTATCTGTTAAAGTAATCTTACCCTTTTCCTGTTTGAAATAAATCTTGTCTGCTAACAACATACAAGCTTCCGGTGCCTTTACTTCTTCCAGATAATACTGTCCAGACTGAAGATTTTTAAGTTCAGCTTTTGATCCTTCGGTATTTATTACCTGGATGGTTTCTCTTGTCTGATTTTTTCCAGACTCATCTGTATATTCAAATTTCTGAAGTTCATATGCTCCCTCATCATTCTTCTTATACAGCTTGAATTCTGCGCCATCAAATTTGGTTCCGGCTACTGAAGTCTTAATCAAATCTAAATCTGCAGTTTGCTCTGAATAAGTATTCGTGATCTGAATCTCAGCGTTCTGTGTTTCGGTAAATGTGTACGTTCCAGCTGCAAACATAGACCACTGTTTTGATGCATCAAACGTAAGTTTATCCTGCTCGTCATACTTGATCTCACCATTTCTGAATACCAACGTGTCTTTTATTCCATTTCCACTAAAGAAATAGCATTTTTTTAATTCTGCTTCTGGACTAAATCCGATTCCTTTGATTCCATCGATTTTAGCATTTATCAATTTCACTATCTCTTTACGTTCACTGATGCTTACCGGTGTGTTTGTCCACACGAAATATCCTTCGTTCGCAGTGAGCTTTGCAACAATTAAATTAACTTTGCCTATAGTAAACTCTTTTGGTGAACACGTAGTAGTCTTTCCAGATTGTTTATATTCGCTTATTGTTGCTTGCTTTGTATCTACTGAAAAATCAGTCCAATCTGTAACTCGTTGTCCATTGACAGTGACGGTTACATCGTATCCATCTTTACCGTAATTGCTTTCACTGACTTTGTATGTGCCATCCAAACAATCTTCCAGTTTCCAGGTATATGTCCATACTTTTTCGTTATCATTGCCCTGAAGTATATTGTTTAATTCACCTGCATTCATTGTAAGCGTTTTAGACGTATTTGTATCAGTATGAATCAATGTAATTGTATATGGATTCTCTGGATTAGCCAACTCTCGAATCTGTGTTTTTGTAAGCCCTTTAAATGTTTTTGTTACTTCAATAAACGGCTTATCTTCCTGATCTTTCTTCTTATTCAGAATCGTAGTGGTCTTTCCATCACTTGATTCAGTAACCTGACCGTAAAATGCCTTTGTTGCATCTGTCTGGACTTCTTCTACTGTGTAATGGATATCTGTTTCTTTGATACTACCATCCGCAGCTTCGTAGAAGTATTTAGTTGGAAGATTTTCCCACGTATGTGTCCAATTGTTTGTTTCTGACAAATTAACTTGTATGGACGTCGGAAGATTTTTTACATCTGCACTTGTAAGATACTTCGGATTACCAGCGTTTATTTTAGAATCCGCCGCTTCTGTTACATAGGCCTTCAACTCGACATCAACTGCTACTGTATCCGAGTCATTTTCCCATCGTTTAAGCACTGTATGAGAATCTGTACTGGCATTTACCTGTATAACGGGTTTCGCATAAGGTTTCTCATATGTTTTATTGTTGTACTTGTATTTTACATTTGCTGATACGTTTGAATAAAATCCTTTTTGTTCTGAAGATGTTCCATCATTTCTAGTATCTTTTCCAGGTTTTTTATCTGTGTCAAGATATTCGTCTGTATTTTTATCACCAGTGTCTGTATAACTTTCATTCTGATACTTCAGATAGGCTTTTGTAGTTGGCCGGATTTTCGCTGTTACATAATATGTGTAACCTGATTCCAGCTTATAGTCAGATTTAAATTGCATAATAATCTGAGTCTTGCCATCTGAGTCTTTCGCTGTACTGACAGTTATAATCTTTGATACGTCTACTGTACTTCCTGAAGCATCTTTCAGTTTTTTGATAACCTTTCCATCTTCATCTTTGACAACCACTTGTAATGTTTGATCAGCCAACTCAACTTCATCGGTTAACGTATCGGTTACAGTTACATCTGTACAAAGAAGTTCTGTTGCATCTCTGATGATTGAATCAAAAGCATTTTTCAAATTACTTGAATCTGTACCGTTGTAACTGCCAGTTACTGTTCCACTCGGAGCACTGCTGATCAGATTTGATAAATGATTGTAACTATCTTCAGGACCAACTCCGACTGTGTAGAAGTAGTTCATACTCATTTTGCTAAGTTGAGTTTGGGCATAAGTCATTGCGTCTTCATCATATCCTGATCCGCTACCATAAACCTTTTCTTGTCCATATTTATTTGTATAGTAGTACAAAGTCGGATCTCCATCTGATAGAAATACAACTATTTTTGTTGCATCGGTTCTTCCTTTTTTAAGTAATTCGTCCGCTTTTCTCAATCCAGCTTGATAATTTGTTCCACCTGCCTCCCAGTTATTACTCGTATAATTTCCAACACTGGTGGGATATGTAATCGAGTCCTTTGTCCAATTTGTTTTGATACCCGCTTGTGTATCAAACGCCACAACTGCAAATCGAGCATCTACATTTTTCCTGCTTTTCAATTTGGCAACCGCATCTTCTACAGCTTTTTGCTGATTATAGAAACGACTGTTCGGATTCGTTGTGTAATTTTTTTGATTCGTAGAATTATTCATTCCCCATTTCATACTGTTTGACGTATCCATCACGAACAGTACATCCAGCTTATTCGCGTAGGACTCGCTTCCAACTGCACCTGAAACATTTAATGTAAGATTGTATGTACCATCTTCATTCTTAGCAATGTACTTTTCATGAGACAGTTCTTTTTTTGTTTCAACAATGCCCGGTGTTGGAGGCTGTACTGGTGTGCTTGCTGAGTTGATAATCTGGTATTCACCACTGGTAAGCGTTCCAAGTTCTGTACCATCTGCCAGGTATATCCTTGCACTTAAATCACCACTACGATCAGCAGTTACTTTTACTTTCCATGGGGTTGTTGGTGTAACATAATCTTTTGGTGCCTGTGTTTCTGTTAATGTATAGGTTCCGGCTACAAGCTGCTGGAACTGAACTAATCCGTCACTTTCGGAAGCTGCAAGCATTGTAGCCTGTGTGGCGTCATTCGTTAAACTAAACTGTGCACCAGGAAGACCGTTTCCTTCTGCATCTGTTTTATAGAATGAAATGTTTGTCATCTTTGTCTTATCGACCTGCTGTATCTTCGCTGACGGAAGAGTAAACTTCATCTCACAATTAGATGCGCCTGCACCACGTTCCATATAAAGAATTGTCAATGTATGAGTCTGCTGTTTTTGTGCTTCTGTCAGATTTGCTGCCTGACCAATATAATTCCACAAATCAACGTTTCCTGTTGCTGCACTATGAATACCGCCAAGGTCAATGACTATTTTCTTACCATCGAGGACTACCCATAAATCATCGTCACCTGTGAATTTGTAATTAAGTGGTCCTACATAATCACCGATTTTGAATGTGACATCATATCGCATTCCGAAATAATTGTTACGACCTGCTTCACTCTCTTCATAAGAAGGTTTCACACTGTCTAACGGATAGAAATTGTTTCCTGCGCCTGTAACCCAACCGTTATCCTTATTTCTTACGCCATTAAGTGTATAAGTATCACCTTTTCGGGCAAATTCCAAAGTGTAATCTTTATACACTTTTCTCAGAGTTCTCGTTTCACCTCCGCCGAAGATACTTCCTCCGAATTGAACGCTATAATCGCTATCCACAAAAAATCCCGGTTCTGCGTAATTGAATATTACATTACCGTTATCATCAATTTCTTTTAGCAATCCTGGGATTGTACTATCTCCTCCAGTATAACAGTTTGCATCTTTTGTATTACCTTTACTATCTGGCAAACTAATCTTATACTTTTGATACTCCGGATAATTTTGATTAACGTTTGGATCATTCGAATTCGAGCCTGCAATAAGTTTTTGATTATTAACAATGTTTGGTGACTTATCATTTGTCAACTGATTAAATGAATAATAGGTAGTAGTGTTAAAGAAGTCATTTTTTGTTCCTGCTTTAACGGTATAGTCATAAAATTTAGTGCTTCCAGCAATCGTCTCATCTTTAGGAGTATAATAAACCTTAATTGTGCAATCACTTACGAATTTGATTTCATTAAGATCTGATATGCGTTCGAAGCTTCCATTTGCAGTACTCTTCTCTGCCCAATTGATAGTCCAGTTATCAGCTATGTCATAATTGCTTATGCTTTCCCCAGGTGATAATTCCTTTTTGCTTGCATATATCCTAGGCTTTGAACCCTGGCTATCATCATAGTATTCAATGGTAACGTTAACCTTTGGTTCACCTTTCTGAACAATAACGTATGTAGAAAAATGCGGAGCATCAAATACAACTTTTCCTTCACCATCAACAGCACCCTTCATGTCTTCCGCTACGTTGTTATCATCCACATGCAGTACTGCTGCATTCTCGCTGGATGTGATCTCCGGGGTGTCTACGCTGACCTGTACCGGAGTGGTTGGCTGTACTTCGGAACCGTTTACCAGGAATTTGATATCGTAGGAGGAGATATTCTTGATGGAAAACTGTTCTTCGATCGCTTTTTCTTCTACTGATTTTTCGATTTCCTTTACTTCGTCTTCTGAAGTGATCTCTGTTACGGAAAGCTGTGCGTCTGCAGGAAGAGCATCGGCTGATCCATTTACTTTAACAGTAGTATTTCCTACTTGTACTGACCATTCTTTTTTCGAAGGTATTTCGATGTCAGGTGTATCAGACACATCTTCGGTAATCGTATTTTCAGTAGACACATCTTCAGTAGTTGTATCTTCTGTAGCCTCATCTGCCGCCGGTTCTGTTACGACTTCGGCCTGGCTCTGGCTGTCTGTGTTCTGTGGCTCATCTGCCGCCGGTTCTGTTACGACTTCGGCCTGGCTCTGGCTGTCTGTGTTCTGTGGCTCATCAGCGAATGCTGATGTCGCACTGCTAAGCACAAGTACCATGCAAAGCATGAATGCTATTAAACGTTTCTTTGTATTACTTTTCATGGCGTCCTCCTTCTATTCCTCAATTCTGACTTCATAATTGTTATCAAGTGCTCCGTCTATCAGCTTCAATAATTCAAGGGCACTGCGGAAATGCTGCTCTCGCTGCTCTTCCACCCAAGTAACGCTGCCCTGCCAGGTACCGTTCTGCTGATCCATGATTTTTATTAAAAAAGTTCTTGTATTTTTTTGCTTTTTATTCATGTCAGTTTTCATCTGCCCTTCCTAATTATTTAGACTTTTTTATCTTATATAGGTATTGTATCTGACAAAGCATTACGTGAATCATTACCAATAACGGAAAATATTAACTTTTTTAAGTTATAACAAGAAATAGTAATGTTTTTGTAATAATATAATGATTTGATACCAGGGTCAAAAGGTCAGAAAGCCGATGCAAGCTTGCTTGCAAGAGGATTTTTGACCTCTTGACCCGCCAAAAA
>PPYE01320415.1_pt1 | contig 22473 bp, 20 predicted proteins | sample 1559881 | NCBI WGS metagenome assembly PPYE01 (sample SAMN08240022, study PRJNA423297) | Human gut metagenome, whole genome shotgun sequencing project.
GGGTGGAGGCGTGGGACCCCGTCCCGAAGGTGAGCCCCGGGTTCAGATAGAAGGGGACCCGTCCCTGGGGGACCGGCTCCTCCCGCTCCCACTGGGGGACCACATAGAGGCGTTCTCCGATGGACAGCGGTTTATAGTACTTCTGCCAGCTGTACGCCCAGTCGTTGTCCACCAGGGTTCGGGTGGTGTACTCACACTCCAGGCCCCGGGTGTACCGCTCCAGCTGGGTCCGGCCGTCCGCATCGTCGGTGACATAGAACTTCACCCGGGTGACCCCCCGCATCCGCTCCATCAGTTCCTGGTCCACATAGTCCCAGTATTGCCGGTTCTGCTCCAGAAACTGCTGGAACTCCGCCTCGTCCTCAATGACCAGCCCTGTCATCCCCGCCGCAGTCAGCTTGGCCGTGATCTCATCCAGCCGCTCCGGAGTGGTGTTGATGGCCACCTCCAGCCATTTGATCTCATCCATAGTATGATTCCTTCCCCATGTCATGATAATGTCAGCCGGAGCCCCTCAGCGCTCCGTCCCCAGATAGAACAGGGCCAGAGTCCCCGGCCCGGAGTGGGCCCCGATGACTGGCCCAATGTAGTTGATCCGAATATCCCGGGTCCCGAAGCGCTCCCGCACCATCTCCGCCACCTTGTCCGCGTCCCCGCGGCAGTCCCCGTGGCTGATGAACACAGTCTCCCGGCCCTCGTCCGTCACCGTTTTTTCCATCCGGTCCACCAGGGCCTTCAAGGCTGCGTGGCGGCCCCGTGCCTTCCCAACAGCGGTCAGTTTGCCCTCCTGGTCCACATGGAGCAGCGGCTTGATCTGGAGCATGGAGCCCAGCACAGCCGTGGTGGCCGTGATCCGCCCGCCCCGCTTTAAAAATTTCAGATCCTGTACAGTGAACTGGTGGCACACCGCCTGCTTGTGGGCCTCCGCCCAGTCCCGGACCTCCTCAATGGAGCGGCCCTTCTTCTGCTCCCGGGCGGCCAGCCAGACCAGCAGCCCCTGCCCCAGGGAGGCGCACAGGGTATCCACCACATAGAGCTTCCGCTGGGGATACTGCTCCCGCAGCTCTTCTGCGGCCACCTCGGCAGAATTACAGGTCGTGGACAGCCCAGAGGAGAACGCCAGGATGAGCACATCCTTCCCCGCCTGGAGCAGGGGCTCCACCGCCTCGGTATAGGCCGCCACATTGACGGCGGAGGTGGTGGCCAGTTCCCCCGCCCGGAGCATATCGCAAAACAGCGCCGGGTCCATCTCCCGGTTGTCCGGCGTGTTCTGATAGGTCCCCCCCTGGATGGTAAAACTCAGGGGCAGGACGGTCACACCGGCCTCCCGGACCATTTCCGCGCTCAGGTCAGCGGAGGAGTCGGTCAGGATCACATAATCAGGCATTGCACAACCTCCTTGATCGTATCGGTCATCTCACAGGACACACGCTCCGCCGGGGCGGGGCGCTTCCCATCACTTCTTTCCCTTGGTCCGGTGCTCCCCCTCCGGCGGCTGGAGGATGTCCAGCAGACGGGCGCAGGCCAGCTGCGCGGCATAGCTGCGCAGGGCCAGATCCAGGGCCATCCGGGCCAGGTCCTCCCGCTGTGCGGCGGGATCAATGCCGGCCGCGGTGTCTGTGAGCGCCCGGTCCAGGGCCGCGCAGAAGTACTGGTACAGCTCCTCCGGCGTCTTTCCCCGCTCCTCTCCCGCCGCGATGAGGATCCCTGTGTCCCGGACAGACAGCACCTTTTTCAGGGCGCACACCGCCGTCAGATAGCCCAAATGGATGGGACCGTACCGCTTCCCGGACGCCCGGGGCACCAGTCCCTCCTTAATATAGTTGTTCACCATGGCAGAGGTCAGGGCCTCGCTGTCATCAAAGTGGATCAGCTGGCGGGGCAGATAGGAGATGATCTGATCCATATACAGGGCGATGTCCGGCAGCTCCCGCCAATTGGCCGGACGCTCCCGCTCCAGACGTTGTTTCAGGTCCAGCAGCTCTTCCATACCCTTCTCCCCTTCTCGTTGGTCTCTCCCGTCTCTGTCCGGATGCTCCGGGGCGCAGGCGGGATGATCTGATCTCTATTATGCTATCACGCCATAATCAAAAACACAACTCTCAGTTTCCGCGGCGCTCCAGCCGGCGGCGCAGACGCTCCAGGGCGGGCTGATGGGCAGTTGACCGCATCCCCGGGAAGGCCCGCAGCAGACGTCTCTGACCGAAGATGCGGCTCTGTCTGACCTCATCCAGCCGGGCCCGCAGAGCACGCAGCTCACGTTCACGCTGCTCCAGCCACTCTGCCTGGTCCATCTGGAGCTGGAACCTGCGCTGGGCCAGGGAGTCCCGCACCTCCTCCAAGTCATCCTGGAGCTCCGCTCTGTGGGCAGCCAGCACCTCCCGTAGATCATCCAGTTCCTCCTGGAGGTCCGCCCGCAGACCGTCCCCGATCTCCACGGCGTCCAGCACCCGGTCAGCCAAGTTCTCCCCCAGCTCGTTGGACATCTCTTTGATGCCGGCAGCCAGCTCGTCCAGCTGACTCAGCTGGCGGTTTATCCGGGCAATGGTGCGCACCGTGGCGGCCAGATCCACCGCCATAGTCACAGAAAAGAGGATCAGCAGCCCCACTCCCACGGGGTGTGGGATCGTCCGGATACACCACAGTACAGAAGGATGCACCAGCTTGACCACAAACAGACAGGCCAGCCCCCATGCAATGGAAAAGCGCAGGCAGATGTAGCCGTTCAAATTAAAGGGCTCTTGTGAGTAGTCCCACCAGCGCTGGTGAAACAGCCGCTCCAGCACAAAGCCGGTCAACCACTCCAGCAGAGAGGTCAGAGCCACCGACCCCAGAAAGAGCAGCAGTAGATTCCCTCTCAGAGGCTCCAATACCCACAGCACGATGACCGCGCCGCAGCCGTAAACTGGACAAACCGGCCCGTTGAGGAACCCCCGGTTGACGAACCGCCCGGACTTGAGGGCGGCATAGCTCACCTCGGTGCACCAGCCCAGAAAGGCATAGATAAAAAAGAGCCAAAGCAACGGATACATAAGGGCCTCCCCGCCGCACCGGACGCATCCGGAGCCGTTCAATTCGTCATAGTATAACGCCAACCGGAAAAAAAGTCCAGTATTTTGTGACGAACGCCCGGAAGGAGCATGAAAAAAGACCGCTGTGGACACAGCAGTCTTTCTTCCCGCAAATCACTGGGCCTCAACCTGGCCGAAGGAACGGCCGTTGTAGGTCAGGCAATTTTTGCACATCCGGTGAGGCAGCCGATAGGCACCGCACTTGGGGCAGGTCACGATACCGGGAGTCTCCAGCTTCCAGTGGGAGCTGCGCCGCTTATCGCGCCGGGCCTTGGACACTTTTCTCTTAGGAACCGCCATTGGTGACACCTCCTTCGGTTAATGTGCTGTCATCAGCACGTTTGGACTACTCAGTTTCATCATCCAACAGCTGCGCAAGCGCCGCCAATCGTGGATCCACTTCAGGTCTGCACCCGCAGGGGCCGAGGTTCAAATCGGCACCGCACTTGGCGCACAGCCCTTTGCAGTCTTCTGAGCAAAGGTTCGTTGTATCCATTGCGAGGACGAAGGCCGTGGTGACCACCTCGTCCAGATCCAGCTCGTTTCCGTCCAACAGAAAAATCTCGTCCTCACTGTCCTCGTTCTCCAGCTCCTCAGCCAGCAGACTGTCCAGCGGGACGACCTTCTCCCAGGAAAATTCCTTCCCACAGCGGTCACAGACCAGATCCAACTCCGAGCGGGCCGTTCCGTTCAGCACCAAGGCGCCCGCGTGGTTAATCACGCTGCCCTCTGCCACAACAGGCCGGGTAATCGGCTTTCTCCCATAAAAGTCCAGCTTGGACAGGTCCAGCTGATACCGGAAGGGCTTCTCCGCGTCCGGCCTATGGATGACGTCTCGCAGATCCAGCCGCATCGGTTACCCTCCTCCGGGGATACAGACCCCTTACTCGCATAATGGTACGGAAGATATTATACTGATTCTTCACAGAAATGTCAAACCTTTTTTTATGGTTGACAAATATATTTTTTTATGCTGGAATTGCAGTAGAATGCTCAAATCAGACAAAGGATCGGTGCGCCATGAAAGAATTCACCATTGGAAAGAATGACGCCGGCCAGCGGCTGGACCGCTGGCTGGCCAAGACCCTCCCGCTGCTCCCCGCCCCTCTGGCCCAGAAGTACATCCGGCTCAAGCGGGTCAAGGTCAACGGAAAGGGGGCCAAGCGAGATGTGCGGCTGGCTGTGGGCGACCTCCTTCAATTATATATCAACGACGAGTTTTTTGAACGCCCCACACCAGAGAACGCCTTTCTCTCCCTCTATCAGCCCAAGCTGAATATTTTATATGAGGATGAGCACATCCTTCTGGTGGACAAGCGCCCCGGCCTGGTGGTCCATCCCGATGAGAACGAGCGGGTCAATACCCTCCTCACCCACATCCAGGCCTATCTCTATCAAAAAAAGGAGTGGTCCCCTTATTGGGAGAACTCCTTCGCCCCCGCCCTGTGCAACCGCATCGACCGGAACACCGGCGGGATCGTCATCGCCGCCAAAACCGCCGAGGGCCTGCGGGTCATGAACCAGAAGATCAAGGACCGGGAGTTGGAAAAGCGCTATCTCTGTGTGATCCACGGGACCATGCCCCAGCGGGAGGGAAAGCTGGAGGGCTATCTCTGGAAGGACGAGGTAAAAAAGCAGGTCTATGTCCGCTCCAAGCCCGTTCCAGGGGCCAAGACCGCCGTCACCCTCTACCGCACCCTGGCCGTCCGGAACAGCCTGTCCCTGGTGGAGTGCGAGCTGATCACCGGCCGCACCCATCAGATCCGCGCCCAGTTCTCCGCCGCCGGCCATCCCCTGCTGGGGGACGGCAAGTACGGCAGCGAGCGGGACAACCGGCGGTACGGCCGCCATGGGCAGGCTCTGTACTCCTACCGTCTCTCCTTCCACTTCACCACCGGCGCCGGCCCCCTGGAGCCACTCAACGGCCGCAGCTGGCAGGTGGAGGAGGTGGACTTTGTACAGGAGTATTTTCCCGGTTTCTCCCTGCCGCGGACAGAGGGATGACTCTTTGATGTTTTGTCCTGTCTCTCCATGAATTTTCTCCCGATTTTCCCCGTAAAATTTCCCCTATATTTTCGACAAAATCCATTGACATTTCTTAGGTAAACAGATATAGTTGATTGCGCTATCCGTGAATCCCCGCGCAGGCAGTCCTCTGTCCCTCCAGGGCGGACTCCGGCGGGAACTAAACCGAGGGAGCTGACATTTTTTATTGAACAGAAATGGGGGAGGATCTATGCCGAAAGAGCTGATCCGTCTGGCCAACTGCACCATGGCGTTTGACGGCGAGGTCGTGCTGGACAATATCAATCTATACATCAACGATCAGGAATTCCTCACACTGCTGGGTCCCAGTGGGTGCGGCAAAACCACCACACTTCGTATCATTGGCGGTTTTCAGACGCCCACACAGGGGGATGTTTTTTTTGACGGTGTGAGGATCAATGACGTTCCGCCCCATAAACGGGCCATCAACACGGTGTTCCAGCGGTACGCCCTCTTCCCCCATTTGAATGTGTTTGAAAACATCGCCTTCGGCCTGCGCATCCCAAAGACCGACCCGGAGAGCCGCCGGAAGGTCAAGCTTCCGGAGTCTGAGATCCAGGAGCGGGTGCTGGAGATGCTGCATGTGGTCAACCTGAAGGGCTTTGAGAAGCGGGCGGTCTCCTCTCTGTCCGGCGGCCAGCAGCAGCGCGTGGCCATCGCCCGGGCCCTGGTGAACCGGCCCAAGGTCCTTCTGCTGGACGAGCCTCTGGGCGCGCTGGACCTGCGCCTGCGCAAGGATATGCAGATCGAGCTCAAGCGCATCCAGCAGGCCATGGGCATCACCTTCATCTACGTCACCCACGACCAGGAGGAGGCTCTGGCCATGTCCGATACTGTCGTGGTCATGGACGAGGGAAAGATCCAGCAGATCGGCACCCCGGAGGACATCTATAATGAGCCAAAGAACGCCTTCGTGGCCGACTTCATCGGCGAGTCCAACATCATCGACGGCATTATGCGGGCGGACGGCGTGGTGGAGATCTTCAACCGCCGCTTCCAGTGTCTGGACAAGGGCTTTGCCAAGGACGAGCCGGTGGATGTGGTCATCCGCCCGGAGGATGTGGACATCGTCCCCGAGGGCCAGGGCCAGCTGAAGGGCACGGTCACCTCCGTCACTTTCAAGGGGATGCAGTACGACATTATCGTGGACTTCTATGGCTTCAAGTGGCTGATCCAAACCACCGACCTTTCCCCTGTTGGCTCCCGCATCGGGATCAAGATCGACCCCGACGGCATCCATGTCATGAAAAAGAGCCACTACTCTGGGATGTTTGGGGACTACTCCTCGTACAGTGAGGAGTATGAGGAGATCAGCGATGCCGACTTCGATCCCGAGGCGGAGGATCAGGAGGCGGAACATGAAGAAGAATAAGCTGGCCCTGTTCTCCGTGCCCTATGTGCTGTGGATGGCCGTCTTTGTGGTCATCCCCATTCTGATGATTGTTGTCTACGCCTTCTCCTCCGCGGAGGGCGGCTTTACTCTGGAGAATTTTGCCCGGATCGGCGACTATATGGTGGTGTTCACCCGCTCCTTTAAGCTGGCCTTCATCGCCACTGCCATCTGCCTGCTGCTGGGCTACCCCGTCTCCTGCTTTCTGGCCCGGGAGGGCCCCCGGTTCCAGCGCGTGGCCATGATGCTCATCATGCTGCCCATGTGGATGAACTTCCTGCTGCGGACCTATGCCTGGATGTCCCTTTTGGAGAATACAGGTCTGTTGAACCGTTTCTTCGAGGCCATTGGTCTGTTCAACCTGATCAACGGTATATTCGGCACAGAATTGGAATATTTTAAGATGATCAACACCCAAGGAGCTGTGGTGCTGGGCATGGTCTACAACTTCCTGCCCTTTATGATCCTGCCCATCTACTCGGTGATCGTCAAGCTGGACCACCGTCTCATCGAGGCCGCCCGGGATCTGGGCGCCGACTCGGCCACCGTGTTCCGGCGGGTCACCCTGCCCCTGTCTCTTCCCGGAGTGCTCTCCGGCATTACTATGGTATTTGTTCCCGCAGTCTCTACCTTTGCCATCTCCCAGCTGCTGGGAGGCGGCAAGCAGCTCCTGCTGGGCAACCTCATCGAGATGCAGTTCAAGGGCGCGGCCTATAACCCCCAGCTGGGCTCCGCCGTCGCTCTGGTGATGATGCTGGTGGTAGTGGTCTGTATGACTGTGATGAATCGCTTTGGTGAGGGCGAAGAACAGGCGGTGATGCTATGAATCGGAAACCATCTCTGTTCAGCCGCCTGATGACCGGACTGATCTTTCTCTTCCTTTATGCCCCCATCTTCGTTCTGATTGTCTTTTCCTTCAACGACTCCAAAAGCCGCTCCGTATGGGCCGGCTTCACCCTGGATTGGTATGACAAGCTGTTCCACGATCAAATGATCCTGGACGCCCTGTATACCACCCTGGCTGTCTCGGTCCTGGCATCCGTCATCGCCACCATCGCGGGCACCTTTGCCGCCATCGGCTTCTACAACATGAGAAAGCGCTGGCGCACTCCGCTGATGACGGTGAATAACATCCCCATGGTCAACGCGGAGATCGTCACCGGCGTCTCCCTCTGCCTGTTCTTTGTGGCCTTCTTCAATCTGTGGGGTGACTTCGCCCACTGGGCCAACGAAGCGTTCGGGCTCCAGCTGCCGGAGCAGCTGTACCTGGGCTTCGGCACCATGCTGATCGCCCACATCACCTTCAACATCCCTTATGTGATCCTGTCCATCATGCCGAAGCTGCGCCAGATGGACAAGAACCTGGTGGACGCAGCCCAGGACCTGGGCTGTACCTGGATGCAGGCCTTCTGGAAGGTCGTTGTCCCGGAGATCAAGCCGGGCATCATCAACGGCCTGCTCATCGCCTTCACCATGTCGGTGGATGACTTTGTCATCAGCTACTTCACCGCCGGCTCCAGCACCGCAAACCTGGCCATGCGCATCTACGCCATGACCAAGAAGCGCATCAGCCCGGAGGTCAACGCGGTATCCACTCTGTTGTTTATCACCGTTTTGATCCTTCTTGTCATCATCAACGTGCGGGAGGCCCGCCAGGAGCGTGCCGCCGCAAAACAGCGTCTCTCTTGATTTTTGCGGTGGGACCACCGTAAAAATAAAATTTTCAACACCATTGGAGGAATGATCAATTGAAAAAAGCACTTTCCCTGACTCTGGCTCTGACCCTCTCCGCCGGCCTGCTGGCCGGCTGCGGCAGCAACAGCGGCGACGGCTCCGGCAGCGGCAGCGACGAGAAGCGCGTTGTCAACGTGTGCAGCTGGGGCGAATATATCGATGAGAGCCTGATCGACGAATTCGAGCACGAGACCGGGATCGAAGTCAACTACCAGACTGTCCCCAGCAATGAAGAGCTTTATTCCATGCTCAAGACCGGCGGCGCCAACTATGACGTGGTGGTCCCCTCCGACTACATGATCTCCCAGCTGATCGAGGAGGGGATGCTGGCCGAGCTGAACTATGACAATATTCCCAACTTCTCTCTGATCGACGACCGCTTCAAAAACCTGTCCTACGATCCGGAGAACAAGTACACCGTCCCCTATGCCTGGGGCACCCTGGGCATCATCTACAACAGCGCCATGGTGGAAGAGCCCATCACCAGCTGGGACGCCATGTTCGATCCCAAGTACGCCGACCAGGTCCTGATGATCAACAACTCCCGGGACGCTCTGGGCATCGCCCTGATGGATCTGAACTACTCCGTGAACACCGACAGCGAGGAGGAGCTTCGGGCCGCCTATGACCTCCTAGCCCAGGCCAAGGAGGCCGGCGTCTACCAGGCCTTCGTCATGGATGAGGTGTTTGACAAGATGGAGACCGGCGAGGCCGCTATCTCCGCCTACTATGCCGGCGACTATCTCACGATGCTGGAAACCAACCCTGATCTGAAATATGTGGTTCCCGAGGAAGGCTCCAACTGGTTTGTGGACGCCATGTGCGTGCTGAAGGATGCGGAGAACAAGGATGAGGCCGAGGAGTGGATCAACTTCCTCTGCTCCACGGACGCTTCTCTGAAGAACATGGACTATATCTGGTACGCCTCCCCCAACAAGGAGGCCCTGGAACAGTACCCTGAGTACTATGAGGAGACCTATGGTGAGGAGCTGGACCCCGAGCTCTATGAGATCATGGCCGCCCCCCAGGAAGTCCTGAAGAACTGTGAAGCCTACCTGGTCCGCCCCGCGGCGACCCGCACCCTGTACAACGATCTGTGGACTGATCTCGGCATCCTGGCCTGATGGCCGTCTGACATAGTTCCAACAAAAATACAGATCAGCAGCCCCGGTTCCCTCTGGAGCCGGGGCTGCTTTTTCTCTGCCCCGCGGCTCAAGGATCCGGATTTACAAATTGTTCACGCTTTAGCCGAAATTTCGTGATAACTTTTCCACCTGATGTGGTATTCTATTCTTGGATCAAGGATCCAAAATGTTTTCCCCCCTTTTCTGGTTGGAGATCTCCTCTAGATCCCCCATCGGGTCCCCGGTCCCGCACGCCAGGGCCCGCAGGTTCCGGTCTCATACTGGGGCCGGTCCACCTGACATTTTGCGCTTTGCGCTTCACTGCCACCCGGCCCGGACATCGGTCTGCTCCGGGTGGCAGACCAAAATTTTTCCGGTCTGAGCTTTCAGGCCGGTTTTTTGATGCAGAAACCGGCGTTCGGAGAAGAAGATCTCCGAACGCCGGTCTGTCTCTCTGCCATATTTTCACCTGTTCAGCGAAATAAAACACCCTGCTCCTGTGTTCAGGAGCAGGGTGTCATGTCCAACAGACGGGAACCCTTACTTGGCAGCCTTAGCAGCCTTGATGGCCTCGATCAGCATGGGGGTGACCTTGAACAGGTCGCCGCAGATGCCGTAGTCGGCGATCTCGAAGATAGGAGCGGTCTCGCTCTTGTTCACCGCGATGATGCACTCGGAATCCTGCATACCGGCCTTGTGCTGGATGGCGCCGGAGATGCCCAGAGCAACATAGATCTTGGGGTGAACGGTCTTGCCGGTCTGACCGACCTGATGGTCGGCGGACAGCCAGCCAGAGTCGATGGTAGCACGGGAGCCGCCAACGACGCCGCCCAGCTCAGCAGCCAGCTCCTCAGCCAGCTTGATGCCACCCTGGACGTCCTTGGAGATACCACGGCCCACGGAGACGACCACGTCAGCGCCGATCAGATCGACCAGCTTCTTGGCAGCCTTGATGACCTCGACCACCTGGGTCTCCATGTCGTTCTCAGTCAGCGCGATGGTGGGCTTGATCAGCTCACAGGCGTCGGCCTTGGCCTGATCGAACTCAGCCTTCTTCATCACGCCGGGGCGCACAGTGGCCATGGCGGGACGGAAGCGGGGGCAGATGATGGTGGCCATCAGGTGGCCGCCGAAGGCGGGACGGGTCATCTTCAGGTTGCGGTCCTCCTCGGGGATCCCGTCGATCATCGCAGGGGCCAGAGTGGAGGAGTCACGCAGGAACTGCTTGTACTTGGGCACATCGATGTCCAGGTGAGTACAGTCGGCGCACAGACCGGTGTGCAGACGGGCGGCGCAGCGGGGGCCCAAATCGCGGCCGATGTTGGTGGCGCCGATCAGCATGACCTCGGGCTTGTACTCCATAATGGTGTCACAGATCACCTTGGTGTAGCCATCGGTGGTGTAGTTCTCCAGCAGGGGGTGGTCGCAGACGTACACGCCGTCAGCGCCGTAGCCGCCCAGCTCCTTGGCGATGCCCTCAATGTTGTGGCCCAGCAGAATACCATACAGCTTGGTCCCCAGCTCGTCGGCCAGCTTGCGGCCCTCGGAGATCAGCTCGAAGGAGGTAGGCATCATGGTGCCCTGACGCTGCTCGCAGAATACCCACACGCCGCCGTTGAAGGCAGCAATATCAGCACTGTTATAAGTAGACATATTCTTCCGTTCTCCCTTCTATCAGATCAAATGCTTGGCAGCCAGAATGCCGGCCAGCTTGTCGCAGGTGTCTTTGTCGGCGCCTTCCAGCATCATGCCGGCACCCTTCTGGGGAGGCGTGAAGGACTTAAAGATGTTGGTGGGGGAGCCCTTCAGACCGATGGTGGTGGGGTCGATCAGGGGATCGTCCTTCAGGGTGTTGTAGTCAAAGACCTCATAGGGCTTCTCATAGCACTCGAAGATGCCGCCCACGCTCATGTAACGGGGAGCGTTCAGCTCCTTGATGCAGGTGATCAGGCAGGGAGTGTTGACCTTGATGGTCATGTAGCCGTCCTCCAGCATACGCTTGATGGTGAGGGTGCGGCCCTCCTTGGTGATCTCAGCGGCATAGGAGACCTGGGGCAGGCCCAGCTTCTCAGCGATCTGAGGACCGACCTGAGCGGTGTCGCCGTCGATAGCCTGACGGCCGCACATCACGATGTCCTCCTCGCCCACGCCGATCTTGTTGATGGCGGCAGCCAGGATCTGAGAGGTGGCATAGGTGTCGGAGCCGCCGAACTCACGGGCGGAGACCAGAACGGCACGGTCAGCGCCGCGGGCGATGACCTCACGCAGCATACCCTCGGCAGGAGGGGGGCCCATGGAGACGACCACGACCTCGGCGCCGGTCTGCTCCTTCAGGGTCAGAGCGGCCTCGACGGCGTTCAGGTCGTCGGGGTTGGTAATGGTAGCCATGGAGGCGCGGTTCAGAGTACCATCGGGATTCACGGCCACCTTACCGGAGGTATCGGGGACCTGCTTGACACAAACAATGATTTTCATTTCCATCTGCCTCCTATCTTATTTCACACCCAGAGCACGGGAGATGACCATGCGCTGGACCTCGGAAGTACCCTCATAGATCTCGGTGATCTTGGCGTCACGCATCATGCGCTCCACGGGATACTCACGGGTGTAGCCGTAACCGCCAAACAGCTGAACGGCGCGGCGGGTCACGTCAGAGGCGGACTCAGCAGCGAACAGCTTCGCCATGGCGGCGTCCACGCTGTAAGGCTCGTGCTTCTCCTTCTTCATGGCAGCGGCATACACCAGGTACTGAGCGGCCTGCATCCGGGTGTGCATATCGGCCAGCTGGAACTGGGTGTTCTGGAACTGAGACAGACGCTTCTTGAACTGAACGCGCTCCTGGGTGTACTTGACGGCCTCGTCAATGGCGCCCTCGCCCAGGCCCAGAGCCTGCGCGGCAATGCCGATACGGCCGCCGTCCAGGGTCTGCATGGCGATCTTGAAGCCCTGGCCCTCCTTGCCCAGCAGGTTCTCCTTGGGCACGACACAGTCCTCGAAGATCAGGTCGCAGGTGGAGGAGCCACGGATACCCATCTTCTTCTCCTTCTTGCCCACGGAGAAGCCGGGGAAGGAGCTCTCCACGATGAAGGCGGAGATGCCGTGGTTGCCGGCCTTCTGGTCGGTCATGGCGAACACAACGATGGTGCTGGCCACGGTGCCGTTGGTGATGAAGCACTTGGAGCCGTTGAGCACATAGTCGCCGTTCTCGTTCTTCACGGCGGTGGTCTGCTGGCCGGAAGCGTCGGTACCGGCGTTGGGCTCAGTCAGGCCGAAGGCGCCGATCTTCTTGCCGGACAGCAGGTCAGGCAGGTACTTCATTTTCTGCTCCTCGGTGCCGTGCTCATAGATGGGGGCGCAGCACAGAGAGGTGTGAGCGGAGACGATGACGCCGGTGGTGCCGCACACCTTGGACAGCTCCTCAACGCACATGGCGTAGGACAGCACATCGCCGCCGGCTCCGCCGTACTTCTTGGGGAAGTAAATGCCCATCATGCCCAGCTTGCCCATCTTTTCGACGGTCTCCATGGGGAAGCGCTCTTCCTCATCGAGCTCCTCGGCCAGAGGCTTGACCTCATTTTCCGCAAACTCACGGTACATTTTGCGGACCATCTCTTGCTCTCTAGTCAGATGAAAATCCATTTTCCAGTCCTCCTAAAATTTTTACTTCTTGGAATAATCGTAAAACCCCTTGCCGGATTTGACGCCCAGCAGACCACCGCGGACCATCTTCTTCAGCAGCAGGGCAGGACGATACTTAGAGTCGCCTGTCTCATTGTACAGGGTGTTCATAATGGCCAGGCAGATGTCCAGGCCGATAAAGTCGCCCAGAGCCAGGGGGCCCATGGGATGGTTGGCGCCCAGGCGCATAGACTTGTCGATGTCCTCCACAGAGGCGGTGCCGGACTCCACCAGGCCGATGGCGTCGTTGATCATGGGGATCAGCAGCTTGTTGACCACAAAGCCGGGGGCCTCAGCCACCTCAACGGGATCCTTGCCAATATCCTGAGCCAGCTTGTACACGAAGTCAAAGGTCTCCTGAGGCGTGTTCACACCCCGGATGACCTCAATGAGCTTCATACTGGGCACGGGGTTGAAGAAGTGCATCCCGATGAGGGCGTGCTTCAGCCCATGGCCCATCTCCGTAATGGACAGGGAGGAAGTGTTGGAAGCAAAAACCGTCTCCGGCTTGCACAGCTCATCCAGCCGGCGGAACAACTCCTTCTTGGGACCCATCTCCTCCGCGATGCACTCGATCACCAGATCGGCGTCCGCAGCGGCGGATTCCTCTTCCACCAAAACATTGGCCATCAGGGCATCCTTGGTACCCTGGGACATCTTGCCCTTGGCTACCCGCTTCTGCAGAGATGCGTCCAGCTGCTCTTTATGCCGCTGGGCGGAGGCGATGCTGCTGGCGTACATCAGGGCAGTGTGGCCGTTGGCGGCGAAGACCTGAGCAATGCCGCGGCCCATAGTGCCGGCGCCGAAAATTGCAACCTTCATTGTGTTTCCTCCTAAAAAGACGATTTGGGAGCGCCAAATCTCTACGATTTGACGGAACATAGACGGTTTCGTTAGAAAATTAACAAATGATGACCAGAAAAATCGCAACATAGGGGACGCCCCCTCTTGTTGCGGCGTATATTTCCAAACGAACTGTTTATGTACTTATCAAATTATATCGTTTTTCATGGCGAGAAGCAAGGGGTTGAACACCAGCAAAATACACAGTTTTTACGGTCTTATTTTGTCTCCTTTAACAAAAGCATTGGAGAGCTCCGGCAGATGCAGAAACATTTTCCACAGCCGATGCATAAACAGAATCTTTTGCAGAAAGTCTTGGAATTTCAAGACTCAGCCAGGTGCCCTCCTGACCGTCTTCCTTTCATCGAACGCACGGCCCCCTCTCCAAGGCGTACTTCTGAAAAACAGGGAACCCAAACCAGTCTCAGCCGGTTCGGGCTCCCCGCTCACCCAAGTCCTGGTTCACTTCTTGGCAGCGAGATACTGGAACATGACGTAGCCTTCCTCATAGACTCCGCCGCCGGTGGCATACTTGATCTTGCACCAGCCGTTTCCAGCATCCTCCAAAACGGTGACCACGGCTCCATCAGCGGTGCTGGCCTTGGCCTCATAGCTGGTACCCGGGCCGGAGCGGATATTCAAGCCGCCGGAGGCTCCAGTGATCACCGCCTCCGTGTTGGGAGCCAGGGTCCCGGATGTACCGGCGCTCTGTCCACCCTGTCCGGAGCCCTCCTGTCCACTCCCGCTGGGGGCGATGTTGGCGCCGGAGCCGTCGCCAGTACACTGGACGGTACACTGGGCGATCTGCCCACCCGCAGTGGCGGTGATGGTGACGGAGACCGTGTCGCTCCCCCGGTACACGTTGGTCACGTTGCCGAACTGGTCCACAGTGGCCACATCCGCATCACTGCTGGTCCACTCCACTGTGACCTGAGCGTCTGCCGGATCGGTAGCCGCGATGAGCTGGTAGGGCTCCCCCGCCTGAAGGGCTACTTCCGTCCGGCTCAGGGTCAGACCGTTCAGGGTGACCTCCGCCCCCTGGACGCCCTGACTGGAGGAGGACTGTCCGGAGCCCGAGGCGTCTCCGGACGGAGTTTTATGGAAGATCATGGGGGCCAGACTGGTAAAGACGATGACCACCGCGGTGATGATCAGAGCCAGTGAGATCACCAGTCCGGCGATCTGCATGGGATTGGGCCTGCGGCTCCGGCCGCCGCCGGAAACCCGGCGCCCTCCCACCGGGGCGCGGCCCTGGCCGCCGGGACGTTCATCGCAGAATGGGCAGCGCTTATAGGTAGTGGAGTATTCCTCCCCACAGTTCTCACAGCGGATCACGTCGGTATTCCGACGGGGCGGTGCTTTCTTGGTCGCCATAATTTGGACTCCCTCCTAAAACAGGAAAATGGCCACAAAGCCGATGTAGTTTCAGCCTCCATTTTACAGGGAATCCCCCGCTCCGTCAACGGAAAAAGGCGAAATAACAGAAAGTTCACAAATTTCCCTCTTATTTCTCCCTTCCGTCCGCCGGCGCGCCGAAGTGGGCCCGCCGATGGGAATGCCGCCTTGACCGCAGCAGTAGTTTCTTTTATAATGGGAGCGTCTGAACCGGCCGCGCGTCCTGACATCCAATGGCCGGGGAAAGGGAGGACATACCTATGAGGGAGAGTGTGACCGCCGCTGAAGCCCACCGGCAGTATCAGGAGACCATAAGCGCCTTTCGCCGGTGGATCCCGGACCCCACCCTGCGCATGGCGTTCAGCCGGGAGGCGGACGGATATTTCCGCCGCTGTGCCCTGGGGGTCTGGCAGGCGGACAACGCCGTGGGGATCACCCCCCGGCATGTGGAATTTTACAACGCCATCTACTCCGGGACCGGCCCCGCCCCCTCCGCCCTGTACTGGGAGGTAGCCACCGGCGTGGCTGACTATGACCTGTTCCAGCCACCCGCCTTCTTTGCCGCCCTGCGGGACTACGACCGGCGGAAGGGGACCACACTGGCCCGGCGCTTCACCGACCAGCTGACCCTGCTCCTCCTGCTCTTCGCCGCGGTGGACGGAGTGGTCAGCGAGGCGGAGGCTGGCTTTGTCAACGCCTGCTCCGATACGCTGCTGGCCCTGTGCGAGCGGGACGGCCTCAGTGGAGACCGCCCAGCTCTGAAGGCTGACGAATTCGTGACCCATGTCCCCGCCCCCGCCCAGCCTCCTACGGAGGTGGTCCCGGCGGCGGAACAGGAGGAAACTCCTCTCCCCGAGTCAGAGCCCACTCTGGAGGAGCTGCTGGCCGAACTGGACGGGCTGTGCGGCCTGGAGCAGGTGAAGCAGGATGTGAAGAGCCTGATCAATCTGGTGAAGGTGCGCCGCCTCCGGGAGGAGGCGGGCCTGCCCGTCCCCCCCATGTCACTGCATCTGGTGTTTCTGGGCAACCCGGGGACAGGCAAGACTACGGTGGCCCGCCTTCTGGCCAAGCTGTATCACGCCATCGGCGTGCTGCCCAAGGGCCAGCTGGTGGAGGTGGACCGCTCCGGCCTGGTGGCCGGCTTTGTGGGGCAGACCGCCCTGAAGACCCAAGAGGTCATCCAGAAGGCCATCGGCGGCGTGCTGTTCATCGACGAGGCCTATGCCCTGGTGAATCAGGACAACGGGAACGACTTCGGCCGGGAGGCCGTCGAGGTCCTGCTGAAAAACATGGAGGACCACCGGAAGGACCTGGTGGTCATCGTGGCGGGCTACTCCCAGCTGATGGAGAAGTTCATCCACTCCAATCCAGGGCTGGAATCCCGCTTCAACAAATATTTCTATTTTGAGGACTATGATGGGGCGCAGCTGTTCACCATTCTCCAGTCCATGTGCGACAAAAACGGCTATGTCCTCACACCAGAGGGAGAGGCGCTGGCCCGGCGGGAGCTGATGGACCTCTATGAGGACCGGGATGAAAATTTCGGCAACGCCCGGGATGTGCGCAATTTGTTCGAGCAGGCCGTGGCCCGGCAATCCGACCGGGTAGCCCGGCTGGAGGCTCCCACCCGGGAGCAGCTGATGGAGCTGCGTCCGGAGGACCTGACGGAGCCGGGAGTTGCACCCTCCCCCAAGGACTGACGGAGGTTTGAGGTTAACTGTGTTATGAAGATCGCGTTTTATACATTGGGTTGTAAGGTAAATCAGTATGAGACCCAGGCCCTGGAGCAGCTGGCCGTCCAGCGGGGCCACACCCTGGTCCCCTTCGAGGGGGAGGCGGACGCCTATGTCATCAACACCTGCACCGTCACGGCGGTGAGCGATAAGAAGTCCCGTCAGGTCATCCGGCGGGCCCGCAAGACGGCTCCCGATGGGATCATCGCCGTGTGCGGCTGCTATCCCCAGACCCATCCGGAGGATGTGGGCCGGCTGGGGGTGGACCTGATTGCCGGGACCGGGGACCGGACCGGCTTTGTGGAGCTACTGGAGCGGACCTGGCAGGAGCGCCAGCCCATCACCGCCCTGGACAACGCATTCCACCGCCGGAGCTTTGAGCCGCTCCCCGCCGGCGGACTGGAGGGACGCACCCGGGCCATGCTGAAGATCGAGGACGGATGCGTCAACTTCTGCTCCTACTGCATCATCCCATACGCCCGGGGCCGGGTGCGCTCCCTGCCTCTGGAGCAGTGCGCCCACGAGGCCCAGGCCCTGGCGGAGGCCGGTTATCAGGAGATCGTCCTCACCGGGATTGAGATCTCCTCCTGGGGGCAGGACCTGGGGGACGGCCTGTCCCTCATCGACGCGGTGGAGGCCATCTGCCGGGCGCTCCCCGGCCATATCCGGGTGCGGCTGGGCAGCCTGGAGCCCCGGACTATCACCCCGGAGTTCTGCCGCCGGGCGGCCGCCCTGACCAACCTGTGTCCCCACTTCCACCTGTCTATGCAGTCGGGGTGTGACACAGTGCTGGCCCGGATGAACCGGAAATACAATTCCGCTCGGTATTATGAAAGTGTAAAATTACTAAACGAGGCGTACGAGACCCCCGGGATCACCACAGACCTGATCGTGGGCTTCCCCGGGGAGACCGAGGAGGAGTTCCAGCAAACCCTGGCGTTCATCCGCCGCTGCGCCTTCTCCGCCATGCACATCTTCCCCTATTCCAGGCGGCCGGGGACCCCGGCGGACGGGATGCCCGGTCAGATCCTCAACAGCGTCAAGGAGGAGCGGGCCCACAGGGCCCAGCAGGCCGCCCTGGAGATGGAGGCGGCCTATCTGGACCGCTGGGTGGGACGGACGGTCCCGGTGCTCTTTGAGGAGGAGCGGGACGGCCTGTGGCGGGGGCACACCACCCGGTACAGTGAGGTGGCGGCCCCCTCTGGTGAGAACCTGCACAACCAGCTCCGTCAGGTGTACATCACCGGACGGGCTGGGAATATCCTCCAAGGGGAGTTGTGTGAAGGACAGGAGAAGTGAGGACAAGCCCAGTGAAGGGAGGTGAGAAAACCTTGACCAAGCAGGAATTTGACGCATTATTTGAGCGGTGTAAGGCCCGCTGCCTGCCCTCCGATCAGAGGCAGATCCAGGAGAAGCTGGCCCGCTTCACCGATCAAAATGGGCAGGTATCGGCCCAGGCCCTGGCGGTGTTCACCTATGTGGAGACCATCCAGTACACCAACGATCTGCTTTACTCCGTGCTTTCGGAGGCTCTGGACATCCAGGAGTAAGCGCTCCCCGGCCTCGCCCCCGGCCCCATTCCGCCAGCCGGGGGCAGACCGGAGAACCGGGAGAAATTGCGGAAATGTCTTGACTTCTCCATCAAAATCCGCTAAAATAGCAGAGCATCCTTTATTGCAGAGATGCGCTGGTGTGGCTCAATGGCAGAGCACATCACTCGTAATGATGGGGTTGTGGGTTCGATTCCCACCACCAGCTCCAGCTCCCCGCAAGCGGCCGCTTGCGGGGAGCTTTTATTCTATCCAGCGCGTGCTTATTCTCGTCCTATTTCCAGAACTTGACCGCCCTTCCGCTTCGATTTTGCTTTGGGGCAAAATTGAAATCCGGAACAGCTGAGGGAGTTGATTCTTTTGTCTCTCGATCTGCAAACAGTTTTCCTCAACCTGCTTGAGTTGTTCCTCCTCATTGGGGCGGGCTATGGCGTGGTCCGGAGCGGAGCCCTGCCCGCCTCCGCTTCCAGCGCGTTCAGCGGACTGTTGATGAATGTCACCCTCCCAGCCACCATTCTCACCTCTCTGGTCCGCCCATACGACCCCGCCTTCATCCGGGACGGAGTGCTCACCGCTGTGCTGGGCGCGGTTCTGATTTTGGGCTACGGCCTGTTTTGTATCCCTGCTCTGTGCCTTTTTCGTGTCCCGGAGGAGCGCAGGGGCATCTGGATCCTCTGCTGCACCTTCTGCAACAACGGATTCATGGGCTTCCCCATTACTCTGGCGCTGTTCGGGGAGGAAGGGCTGGCCTTGGCGGTCTTTTTGGCGATCCCCTTCAATCTTCTGATCTACACCGCCGGCCCCTGGCTGGTCTGTCTGGACCGGCCCTCCTCCGGTGACGCCCAGCCCTCCTCCTGGCGCGCGATCCTGTTCACCGCCACCAACCTGGCCACCCTGCTGGGCATCCTGCTCTATGCGCTCCGGATCCCTCTGCCGGCGGTAATCGCCTCCCCCCTGGGCTATCTCTCGGACATCACCACCCCTTTGTCCATGGTGGTCATCGGTATGAATCTGGTGGGCCAGAGAGTATCCGCCATCCTCCGGGACCGGGACGTCCTCTCCGCCTCTCTCCTACGCCTCCTGGTCCTCCCTGTTTTGACTTGGGCCCTGCTGGAGCTTCTCCCCATCTCCAATCCCCTGGTGGTGGGGGTGATCGTCGTAATCATGGCCATGCCCTGCGCCGCTGTCACCTCGATCCTGGCGGAGAGCTACGGCGGCAACACGGAGTTCCCCTCCAAGAGCGTCTTTCTCTCCAGCCTGTTCTGCCTGGTGACCATCCCACTGATCTCTCTGCTGCTGTAAAACCGGGCCAGGGCAGCAAAAAAGCGGGCCGCCTGCCCGCCATACTGTCTTTTTGCAAAAAGAAATGACCCTTGACTGCCCGTTTTGTAATCCGTTGCAGTCAAGGGTCATTTCTGGTGCTCCTTGTTATCTAACATCATATGGTTACCTCTCTTTCTATTGAATCACCGCTCCCGCACGTTCCACTCACAAGAATCCGCTTCACTAAATCCAACGTTTTATGCGCCCTCTGGCTGCATCCCTCATACATGAGGTTCTGTTCTGTTGTGTGATCTCGCATCATTCCTGTGGTTTTCTGTGGTCTCGGTGTGCTCCAGCTTTCTTCCTCTCTGACCGGCATCTCGTTTGGAATAGGTTTTGCAGCGTTTTCTCAAGGTCTCTTTCAAGTGGAATCGCTCAGGTCTGCTTGGATCCATACGGTTCTTTTGCTTCCCCAGGGTTTCAAGTGATCCAGATTTTGAGTTCCTGCTTCCGTTTCCTTTTTTCTGACTTCTACGTTGGATGCGATCCTTTCTGATTTACTCTGCCAGTCTGAGGGTCCTCCGGAGATCCAGGTTGTTTACCACATCGGTATCACCCTTTCTGGCTATAATATAGCATCAGCCTCCGATTTTGTCAATAGTTTTTTGGAGAAAATTATAATTTCTTTTTATCTTTTCTGAAAACTCTTTGCAGAATGCACAGTTTCTTCCTGCCCTTTGACGTCAACGGGCCCGGCGCCGCCTTTCGGCGGCGCCGGGCCCGTTTCTATCAGAGCAGCTCAGCGGTTCTTAAAGGCGGTGACCTTCTCTTTGTTGACAAAGGCGGTCATGGCGTCCTTCTGGTCCTCGGTGGCGAAGCAGAGCCCAAAGGCCTCCGCCTCATAGGCCGCGCCGGTGTACATATCCGTCTGGAGTCCCCGGCGGATGGCGGCCTTGGACTGGCGGACGGCCACCTGAGCGTTGGCGGCGATGGCCTGGGCCAGCTCCATCGCCTTGTCCATCAGCTCCTCAGGGGGATAGACGTGGCTGACCAGCCCCAGCTCCTGGGCCTGGGCGGCGTTGATGGTCTTGGCGGTGAGGATCAGCTCCATGGCGTTGGAGACGCCCACGATGCGGGCCAGACGCTGAGTGCCGCCGAAGCCGGGGGTGATGCCCAGGCCCACCTCGGGCTGTCCGAACTTGGCCTTTTCACTGGCCAGGCGGATGTCACAGGCCATGGACAGCTCACAGCCGCCGCCCAGGGCAAAGCCGTTGACTGCGGCGATAACAGGCTTGGGGAAGTTCTCCAGCTTCAGGAAAACCTGGTTGCCATAGCTTCCGAATTTCTTGGCCTGAACAGGAGTGAGGTCCTTCATCTGGCCGATGTCGGCCCCGGCCACAAAGGAGCGGCCCGCGCCGGTGAGGATGACCACCAGCACCTCGTCGTTGGCCGCCACCGCGTCCAGGGCGGCGTCCAGATCCCGCAGGACCTGCTCATTCAGGGCGTTCAGGGCCTCCGGGCGGTTCATGGTCAGCACCCCGATGGGGCCGCGCTGTTCAAAGGCTACAAAAGACATAGTGAAAACTCCTCCTTGTATTTGATCCACGGCGGGGGCTGTCCGCCCCTTGCTGCCTCCATTATACAACAGAACCCCGGCGCGGGCAAGGAAAACACGTCCCGAAGTCATAGGCCGCCGCCCGGCAGAATAGGGTAAAGGGAGGGGGGATGGCTGTGGCACAAAACAGGGAGATGTCGGCGGTAGGGAGCGTCCTGTTTCTCACGGTGCTGGGGACCGTGTCCCAGGTGCTGGGCTTTGGGTACCGGGTGGCCCTGTCCCGCATGGTGGGCGCGGAGGTCATGGGGCTTTATCAGCTCCTGATGCCGGTGTACTCCGTGCTCCTGTCCCTGACGGCGGTGGGGCTGACCGCGGCGGCGTCCAACCTCACCTCCCAGCATCTGGCTCTGGGCAACGGACGGGGCGCGGCCCAGGTCCTGGGGACCTGTCTGCGGCTCCTGGCCCTGGTCCTTCTGCCGGTGGGCGGGGCGGCAGCGCTGGGCTCCGACGCCATCTCCATCTATCTGCTGGGAGACGCCCGGACACAGCTGGGGCTGGTACTGCTGGTCCCCTGCGCGGCCCTGACCGGGGTGGAAAATCTGCATAAGCACGTCTTCTACGGAGCCGGACTGGTGCGCCCCCCCGCCATGACCGAGCTGCTGGAGCAGGCGGTGCGGGCGGCGGCGGTGCTGGGCCTTCTGATCTGTTTTCTCCCCCAGTATCCGGAGCGGGCGGCGGGTCTGATCGTGGCGGGCATGGTGATCTGCGAGGTGTTCTCCGCCCTGACTCTGACCATCCTGTACCACAGCCGCCTGGGCGGTCTCCGAACACAGGGCCCGGGCGAGCCCGGGCGGATCCGCTGCCGGCGTATTTTGTCCATCGCCCTGCCGGTGGGCGCCAACGCCCTGCTGGGCAACCTGATGGGGGCGGTGAACGCCACCCTCATCCCCCGGAAGCTGGTGGAGGGCGGCATGGACCGGGGGGCCGCGGTGTCGGAGCTGGGGGTGGTGTGCGGCATGACCCTGCCCATGCTGTCCCTGCCCACGGTATTTTTGGGGGCCATGAGCCTGGTCCTGGTACCCCGGCTGGCC
>PPYE01585280.1_pt1 | contig 22470 bp, 20 predicted proteins | sample 1559881 | NCBI WGS metagenome assembly PPYE01 (sample SAMN08240022, study PRJNA423297) | Human gut metagenome, whole genome shotgun sequencing project.
TAAAGCACTATTTTGTTAGCTGAAATATTGAATTTTCAAGGTGCGAAGCCCTGTTTAGGTGTGGGAAGTTTTAGTAAATCATTAGTAGTAGAAATTCCCTTTTTACTACTAATTTTACTACTAACAGGTAGTAACAACGTGCTAAATTCTGCTCTGATTTGCCACAACCTGTAATTTCAGAGCGGATCACCATAATTCCAGAATCCCTCGCAAACAAGGGCATTTCAGGGCAAATCAAGGAGAAAAAACAATGATTCGAGTACTTTTCGTATGCCACGGCAATATACTGGCAACTCTCTAAAAAGTCTTGATTTATCGGGGAAAGGGAAGCTTCACAGTTCTGTTTTAGACCAGGTTTAGACCATTTGAAATGTGTAGAAAATAATGAAAAAACATGCAGATGGGGAGCCTTGTTGCAAATATACTCATATAGAAAATTACACAACGGAGATAATTTTTGAGAGGAAAAATCATCCGGTGATGTGTGGAAATGTATCCATACGTCACCGGATTTTTCGCGTTCTACGAGCGATGCCGGACGGAATCAATACAGCTGTTGGGAGCTTGCTCACATAAGGCTGTTATTGATGACTGGCTGATAGCGCGACAGCGCGTAATGAGCATGTAGCGCAGCGGAATGCGAATGCATCGCTTAGTTTATTTGATCGCGTTTCATGGCTTCATCGATTGCTCTATTGATAAAGGCAGTGGCACTTTCACCCATCTTTTCTGCGTGGTCTTTTATGATGGCACGCTTCTCTGGGGTGACACGAACCTTAATTTCAACGAAACGATCATTATATTTTTTGTTAGCTCTTCGACGAGCTTCGGTTAAGCCCCTATAGGAACCATTTTTCTCTTCACTCATGACAGCCTCCAGCATGTGTATTGGCAGATATGCCTGTAAAAAGTATAGCACAGATTGATACATAAGACTATGTAAGATTTTCAAAAAATGACATTTGATTGAAAAAGGAGACAAGCTTATGAAAAATCAGAAGATTAGAAGCATGAAGGTTCACGAACAGAGCGGATATAACTACAAGGCAACACCTACCATCATTCTCAAAGGTCAATGGCTCAAGGAAATGGGATTTGAGATTGGCGACTACATCACTGTCAGCTGTGAGGATGGAAAGCTGATTATCACTCCGGATGCAGAAAAGGCTGCAATGGCAAAGGAAGAAGCTGAATTTATGGATAAGGAAATGAAAAAGCTTCAGAAACGTTTTCAGGCGGAGAAGGAACAGCTCCATGCGCAGTTTGTGGCTGAGAGAAGCACTGAATATAACGGAAGAGAGGTGCAGTGATTATGGGAAAGATTATTGTCATCGGTTCACAAAAAGGTGGCGTGGGTAAAACCACGACCACACATAACCTGGCCTATTCTTTGAAGGAGTTGGGCAAGAAGGTATTGACGGTAGATTTTGATAGCCAGGCAAATCTGACTACCTGCTACGGAGTAGAAGATACTGGAGCACTGGAATATACGATTGGTCATCTGATGATGGATCAGATGGAAGAAGAGGTGCCAGAGAGCTTTGAGGATTATATCCAGAGTAGAGAGGGCGTAGACTATATTCCATCATCCATTTATCTGTCTGTGGTGGATGCAAAGCTTAGAACAGAAATGGGAGCAGAGAGGATGCTGGCAGAGGTCCTGGAACCGTTGAAGAGCAGATATGATTACATACTGATTGATACCTGCCCATCCTTGGGAATGCTTACCATCAATGCATTGGCTGCGGCAGATGAGGTGATTATTACGGTAAATCCTCAGCTTCTTGCGATGATGGGATTGGAGGATTTCCTAAGAACTGTGGCAAAGATTAAAAAGCGAATCAATCCGAAGTTGGAGATCGCAGGCATTCTCTTAACTATGTGTGAGAGCAGAACCACTCTTTGTAAGGTTCTGACAGAGGAAGTGACCGAAAACTTCCAAGGAAAAATCAAAGTATTTGATACAAGGATACCGGCAACAGTCAAGGTGGGAGAGAGCATTTACTACAATATGCCGATTGCTCAGTATAGCAAAAAGGCATCTGCAGGAATCGCATATAGAAAATTTGCAAAGGAGATAATCGCATATGAAGGCTAATTCAAAGAGAAAAGTATTTGGTGATGCAGTGGATCTGCTGATGGGAGATATGGAAGAAGTAACAATGCCAAGAGGTGTTCAGATGGTACCGGTGAAGAATATACAGGCGTTCCATGACCATCCATTTCATCTGTATGAGGGAGAACGCCTGGAAGATATGATTGCCAGTGTAAAGGAGCACGGAGTGCTCAATCCGGTTATTGTACAGAAGCTTGATACCGGTTATGAAATGCTTTCCGGGCATAATCGCTGGAATGCAGCTAAGCTGGCCGGAATTAAGGAAATACCAGCAATAGTGAAGACCGATTTATCTGAGGAAGAGGCCTATGTGTATGTAATTGAAACGAATTTGATGCAAAGGTCATTTTCTGATTTGGCAATATCAGAGAAGGCAGCAGTTCTAAAGGCAAGGTATGATAAAGGCTCTTGCCAGGGAAAGAGAAATGATATTTTAAATGAGATAGCAAGATTAGAGGGAAAGCAGGTTGCAGATGTAACTTGTGGTCACAGTGACCACAAGTTAAAGACCAGAGATTCTATTGGCAAAGAGTATGAATTGTCCGGTAGCTCTGTGGGGAGATTACTTAAGCTGAATGACCTGATAAAACCCTTCAAGGATATGGTGGATAGAGGTGCCCTCTATACGAAGGTGGCATTACAGTTGGCTTTCCTTCCGGAGAATGAGCAGACGATGGCCTATGAGATTATGAAGGAGAAGAAAACTAAAATCACTATTGAGATGGTTATGAAGCTTAGAAGTCATTCCGGGGCTTTGACAGAGGCGATGGTAAAACGATATTTAAGTACAGAGCCTATCAAAAAGAAATGCTATAAGGTTCCGGCAAGAATTGTGGAGAAATACTTTGAGGGAATGGATCCGAACCAGGTGGATGCAATAGTGGAACAGGCATTGGAGGCCTGGTTCAGTAAGGAGGCTGCGAATGTTCGAACAGAAGAGCCTTGATAAGATTGATGGAGATTATTTCAATATCATAATTGCTGATAGTCAGGATGTTACAATACAGAGCAGGAATACCGGGCATTACTGGTACCTGCATTGTGCCGGATATCCTACAGAGGAAGCTTTGGTCATATTCCATAAGCATCGTTTTAAGGACGGATATCATCAGCACGGGCACGCAAGGAATCTGAGACAGGCGATTAAGAGTATTGTGAGACACGATGATTATCAATTGAATGTAAGAAAATGCGTATAACCTAAAAGGCAGCGGTATCTTCAAAGTGAGGATACCGCTGCCTTTTAGGTTAAGCGAGAAGCTTATTCACCGAAGTAAAGCTTCTTTGCAAGTGCTTGAGCTGCTTTGATGTCAGCGTAGCCCTGTGATTTTCCAAGTCCTAATTCATCAAGAATCTGTCCTTTGGTGTAATCTTCGCAGATGAGGTTGAGAATACGACCATACTTTGGATTGATTTCGTGGATCTTTTTTAAGAGATCCTGAATAATCATACGGAGCATAACGGTTTCTTCCAGATTCTCCGATGATGCAGGTTCAAAGCCTTTGCTATCTTCTGATGTGGCTTGGTCCATAAACTGATTTAGGGAGAGAACATCATCTGACTTAAAAGATGCGAAGTGTTCTCTGACATCAGTATTGAACTGCTTAAGCGCAGCAGGCTTGTCCGCAATTTTTACAGGAGCAAATGCTACCAGTACCTTGTTAGGTCCGATATGCCAGGTCTCAAGGTTGTCCTGGCACATATTGAAGTGTTTCACCATTTCCCAGTCCACGCGGATTGGTACGAGGCATTCTCCCGGCTGAAGTGGGAGATTGTTGTAACTGCGACGGTTGTCGTAGTTGTGGTTGTCGTGTGTATTAGTGTTTTCTTTGTTCGCCATTGTGTTTCCTCCAATGATTGACGCGGAGGAAACCGCATGACGATATTCTGTTGTTCCTTATCAGATGGCCATTCATAGGGGTATCCTCCTATTTTGCAAATGGCCAGCTGCTCTACTTAAGGCTGGTTACTATAGGTTGCCTCACACAAAAGCTGGTAGAGCCTTCTCCTGCGCATGAGTTAGCATCTTTTATGTGAGGAGCGTCCGTTTATATACCACCTTCGCTCTTAGTGGTCGGATGTATTGTTGCATCCAATATTGTCATCTAATGACCTTTTGGAGCTGTGAGATGACTGCATTATTCAGTTGTTATCAACCATCCGTTCTCTTGACACGCATGGTATAATTAATTAGGAATAACTATGAACAAATTGAAATTACTAAGCGTTCAAAACGGTTTGTTCATTACTGTTCCTTACACTAATAATTATATTTCAGGCTGTTTTTTTTCTCACGGAATGTAACCAGGAGCATTTATAGAAGGTTATAGAAAGTTTGGGAAATATTATCGAAAGTCATATAAGGTTATACAAAAGGGGGAAAGCACGTGAAATTTGATGAGTTTTTCAGGGCTTTTCATATAGGCGAAAATGATAGCGCACTGATGTCTCACACGACTACATGGGCTATACCAAAGTTCTTTGCAGAGACGGTGTTAAAGACAAAAGAATACAGAGATAAATTACCATCGGATCACTTTAGTTATGACAAGTGGTATCAGGGCAATTCATCACCAAGAAATCATTGGTCTAATATGGCGATTGATTTTGAAGAGAGTACTCTTGTAGAGGCTTTGAAAGTAGAAATTGTAGATGCAAAGATTCCGGAACTGCTTGTGAATCTGAGAGTGGATAGTGCGGATGGAGAAATAAACAAGGAATTACTCTGCACAGCAGTTCAAGGCGATCATTGATGGAAAAGGAAAATCAGATGATATAGTGGCAGAAATCTATCTGTCTGGAAATATAAAGGCAGATTTTATGGATTATGTGCACAAGGCTTCACAGAGATATAATGTCATGAAGCTGATTGGCGGTGATGAGGTGCCGCTTGAAAAGTTCTTCGTATGTAACACGATTGGAGAAAAGGAGAGGGTGTTCGCAGACAAGAAAAAAATTAAATGCGAATATCTGGATGATCCAAGTCTTGCTTCAATCAGAAATATATACATGAAAAAAAGAGGTTACGATAACCTCAAGACAATTCTGATAGGAAGTGGTGGCTGCGGTAAGTCGCTGATGCTACAGTACCTATTCTTAAAGGCGGCAGCGGATTATTCTAAAACAGGAGTGCTGCCAATATTCCTGGAATTGAGATATTTTACACAGGGAGATGAGCTGATTCAGTTTATTGTTAACTCAGTTCATTCAAAGGATGAAAAGTTTACTGAGGATGCTACTAAGCAACTGCTCCGAAGTGGAAGATGCCAGTTGTTGCTGGATGGATTTGATGAAATAGATCCGTCAGATGTGGAGTCTTTCTTGCTTAAGTTGGAGAGTTTTTCAGACACATATGACAAAGTGCAGGTGGTTATCACATCCAGAGGAAATGAGTATCTGACCGGATTACACAATTACATAAAGCTTTATGTATGGCCATTTGACAATGATCAGTCCCTAAAGCTAATAGATATGATTCTTAAATATCAGGGACAAACAGATGAGAAGGAAACGGTCCTTGAATACATAAATAATGGATTCTTGAAGAAGGACGGAGTATTTGCATCACATCCACTGTTACTAACATATGTGACAATGAATTATCCGACATACAAAAGATTTCATTCGGATCATTTACTGTTTTATAAATCGACCTATGAAGCACTTTTGTCAGGTCACGATGATAACAAGAAACCTTATGATAGAGTATTCATGAGCGTTGATAATGCAGATCAGTTTTCAAAGGTGTTTAAAGAATTTTGCGGAATAACTTATAAGGACGGTGTTCTGCAATTAGATTCCCCATTATTTGAGGAATACTTTAACAAACTTAAATCTCACAAAGGTTTTGAGAATCCGCACAAGATGAATCTTACAAATTTCAAGCATGATGTTTGCTCTACAGCGTGCATGATGTATGAGAAGGAATATGACATCTTCTATATTGATCCAGGATTCCAGGAGTACTTATTTGCTGAATATTACAGAAGCGCAGAGATAGAGGATATTCAAGAGCTGACAGTGTCTCTTAAGAAAACACCTTATTCAAAGTTTCTCAGATTTGATGCATTGGATATGCTTAGTAAATCAGCAGAGCTTAAGTTTAAGACATATGTGCTGATGCCGTTCCTTGATGCAATCTGCAAGGGAAATGATGAGACAGGCTTCATTAACTTTATAAATACGTGCTTTAATGAAATCAATGTAGTAAACGTGGATGAAGTAGTAAAAGCAATGTATTTGTTATCATCCGGGGCAACAGAACTTCTATATCCACAGGTGGAGAACCATCCGAAAACAGTTCTTCTAAATTATGTTATGAAATGTATGGGAGTGGATCATGAATTTCCATATTGCCTTTATGCAAAGGATAATGTTCCAAAAGAGGGAAGCATAAAGAAGGTTAGTATTTCAGAAGATACCCAGATATCAGGAGTACTGATTGGTCGAGATGCAGAACTTGAGGGAGAAAAGCGGTTGCTGATTGATTGCAAGCCGGTTGAGGTTTATAGCTATTATAATTCAGAGCAAAGCAAAGGGAATTCCGTTGGATATTATGTGGGAACGGATAATCAGCTCATACAGTTTGGCTCAGAACTTACTATTGATACGTATTTCATTAGTACAGAGCCGGAAGAATATAAGGATCTGATGTTAAACGTCATTGATAATAGTAAGACTACGTATGACATGTTCAAAAGAGTAAAGCAGTTCTATAAACGACTGAAAATAGAGCTGCATAGAAATGGGCAAATGTAGGTATCCGGATTATTGTACTAGGAGGTTGTTATAATGGAAGAAGTTGAAAGATGGTATAGCCTTGAGGAGATTGCCAATCATCTTGGTGTAAGTAAAGACACTATTCGGTCATACATAAAAAAGGGTACTATTCCATTTTACAAAGTGGGTAGACAATATAAATTTAAGCTTTCAGAAGTGGATGTTTGGGTTGAAAGTGGCCAGAGTGCCGATGCAGATAAATAAGAAAATCAATGGAGGAAATCAAGATGGTTGATATAAAGAAAGAACAGGAAAGAGATGAGCTGCATCGTGCTATTTGGGCGATTGCAGATGAATTGCGTGGAGCTGTAGATGGTTGGGACTTCAAAAATTATGTACTAGGTACTATGTTTTATCGTTATATTTCTGAAAACTTGACAGCATATGTAAATCAGGGAGAAGAAGAAGCTGGAAATAAGGGTTTTGATTATGAAAAATTAAGTGATGTAGAGGCAGAAGAAGCAAGAGCTGGTTTGGTGGAGGAAAAAGGATTCTTCATTTTACCAAGTGAACTGTTTTGTAATTTAAGAGTGAGAGCGGCACAAGATGAAAATCTCAATGAAACTCTAGAGAGGATATTTAGAAATATAGAAGAATCTGCAAAAGGGAGTGCCTCTGAAGGTAGTTTTGAGGGATTGTTTGATGATTTTGATGTAAATAGTAATAAATTAGGAAGTACTGTTGCCAAAAGAAATGAACGCTTAGTGAAACTATTGGATGGAATCGCAACAATGAATCTTGGTTCAGTGAAGAATCATGACATTGATGCATTTGGAGACGCATATGAGTATCTGATGACTATGTATGCATCTAATGCTGGAAAGTCTGGTGGAGAATTCTTTACACCCGCGGATGTTTCCGAATTATTAACTAAATTAGGTACTGTTGGAAGGAAATCTGTAAATAAAGTATATGATCCGGCATGTGGTTCTGGCTCACTGTTGTTAAAAGCTGAAAAGGTTCTAGGAAAAGATGCTGTCAAAACAGGCTTTTTTGGTCAGGAAATTAATATTACAACATATAACCTTTGCCGAATAAATATGTTCTTGCACGATATAGGGTTTGATAAATTTGATATAGAATGTGAGGATACATTAACAAACCCACAGCATTGGGATGACGAGCCGTTTGAATTAATAGTTTCAAATCCGCCTTATTCAATCAAATGGGAAGGGGATGGTAATCCGTTATTAATTAATGATCCTAGATTCGCTCCGGCGGGAGTGCTTGCACCTAAAAGCAAGGCAGACATGGCATTTATTATGCATAGTCTTTCATGGCTTGCTTCAAATGGAACGGCTGCGATTGTTTGTTTCCCGGGAATTATGTATAGAAGCGGAGCAGAGCAGAAGATAAGGAAATATTTAATTGATAATAACTATGTTGATTGTATAATTCAGCTACCAACGAATCTTTTCTTTGGGACAAGCATTGCGACGTGCATCATGGTGATGAAGAAGAATAAGAAGGATAACAACACATTATTCATTGATGCAACAAATGAGTGTATAAAGGTTACCAACAATAATAGACTTACTCAGGACAATATAGAAAAAATAGTTACGGCGTATTCTTCAAGAGATGAAGTAAAACATTTTTCGTATCTTGCTTCCTATGATGAAATTATGTCTAACAAATACAATCTTTTTGTTCCTACGTATGTTGAAGGTGAGGATACAAAAGAGAAGATTGATATTGTTGAACTGTCGAAAAAACTTGAAGAAGTCGTAAAGGAAGAACAGGAATTAAGAGATAGAATATCCGAAATAATCAGAGAAATCGAGGTGAAATAATGAGTTTACTTGATGAACTGATAGAAAAAATGTGTCCGAAAGGTGTTGAATTCAAACGCTTTGATGAAGTCTGTACATTAAATGCACGTATAGGATGGCAACGCCTTACTAGAGCAGAATATCTTCAGCAGGGTGATTATATGCTTGTCACTGGTACAGATTTTACTGAGCGTAATAAAATTAATTACGAGACTTGTGTTTATGTGACAGAGGATAGGTATAATCAGGACAAAAAAATCCAATTATCTAATGGTGATGTTTTAATAACTAAAGACGGAACAATAGGAAAGGTAGCTCAAGTTATAGACTTGCCTATGCCTGCCACATTAAATGGTGGAGTGTTTGTGGTTAGGTGTAAAGATGGTTCGTTAGAGAATAGATTCATAATGCATTATTTGCTGTCAGGACACTTCCAAAAAGTTGTTAAACAACAGAAGACTGGCTCAACCATAAGTCACTTGACGCAGGAACTTTTTTCAAGAATTCGTATTCCGGTACCACCAAAGAAAATACAACAGCAAATCATCTGCATATTAGATGAGTTTAGTCAAACAACAACTAAGATTCAGGAGAAAATACAAGAAGAAATACAGCTGAGAAAGAGTCAATATAACTATTTTTTGAATGGATTCTTTGAAACTCAAACCGAAAATATAGTTCCGCTAAAATCATTAGGCACATTGACTAGAGGAAAACGATTTGTTCATGCTGATGCGACTGAAGATGGTGTGCCGTGTGTTCATTATGGAGAGCTATACACTTATTATGGAGTCCATGCTAGTCAAGTCAAATCACACATAAGAGAAGAACTGAGGTCAAAGATGAGATATGCTCAGACAGGCGATGTTATCATTGTTGGCGCAGGAGAAAATAATATCGATATAGGAATTGGAGTTGCATGGGAAGGTGATGAAGATGTTGCAGTACATGATGCTTGCTATACATTGAAGCACAAGCAAATTCCAAAATATATTTCATATTATCTTAGATCTGATATGTACCATTATCAAATAAAGAAGTACGTATCTGAAGGGAAGATATGCTCTATTTCTGCAGATGGAATTGGGAAAGCACTTATCCCTATCCCATCACATGAAGAACAATTGCGAATTGTTGGCATATTGGAAAAATATGATGAAGTTACGAAAAGGATATGTGAATCTTTACCTACAGAAATTGATATGAGAAAAAAAGAATTTGAATTTTATAGGGACAAGCTTTTGTTATTTAAAGAAAGAGAGGTGCAGTAATGGATTTGTATATTAAGAGTAAAAATAAAAATGTAGACGCACATGCAATTTATGATGCCAAAACTGGAAGTTTTGTTGTATGTAAGGGAAGCATTATTTCCGAAAGTATTTCCCAGGGATCATTTAGAAGCGCCAAGTCGGTCGAGAAGCAAAGAAATGCCGATGTTGTCAAAGGAAACAAACTGATTAAAGATGTAGAGTTTAAGAGTGCATCATCTGCAGCGAATTTTGTTAATGGAACAAGCACTAATGGAATGATAGCGTGGAAAGACGAGAATGGAGTTCCTTTCAAAGATTTGAAAGGATAAAGGGGGTGCTTTCATGCCTTATTTTAATATTGTAGCAGAAACGAATAAGAATACAGTGGTAACTCAATATGAGACTGACAAACATCGCTCTAATTTGTATCAAAGTGAAGCAGAACTGGAAAAGGAGTTTATTCATACACTCACTGAGCAGGGATACGAATATCTTCAAATACATAAAGAAAATGATTTGGTTACTAACTTACGCCAGAAACTTGAAGAACTAAATGATTACAAGTTTTCTGATGATGAATGGGATAGATTCTTTCATGAGATAATAGCGAATGGGAATGATGGAAGTGTAGAGAAGACCTTAAAAATGCAAGAAGATTACGTTCAAGTTTTAAAACGTGATGATTGCATGAGCAAAAATATTACTCTTATTGACCATAAAAACATACATAATAATAAATTGCAGGTTATTAATCAATATGTAGTTACAACTGATCAGGGAGCCCGCCATGACAATCGTTATGATGTAACTGTTTTGGTAAACGGATTCCCGATGGTACATATAGAGTTGAAACGTAGAGGCGTGGCTATTCGTGAAGCCTTTAACCAGATAAACAGATATGAGAGAGATTCTTTCAGTGCTGGTTATGGCTTGTTTGAGTATGTTCAGATTTATGTTATTTCTAATGGAACTAACACGAAGTATTACTCAAACAGTACCAGATATAATACAATTAAGGACGCTGAGGCTGCTAAGACAAAGAAAGGAAAGACAAGCAATAGCTTTGAGTTTACTTCATTCTGGGCTGATGCAAATAACAGAGTTATTCCGGATTTGATTGACTTTACAAAGACTTTCTTTGCGAAGAATACCCTCCTGAATATTTTGACAAAGTATTGCATTTTTACATCCGAGAATATGTTGATGGTTATGAGGCCATACCAGATTACTGCTACAGAGAGAATCCTTAACAGAATAGAGATTGCGCATAATTATCATAAGCAGGGAGATATTGCAGCTGGCGGTTATATTTGGCATACAACTGGTTCTGGGAAGACACTGACATCCTTTAAAACAGCAAGACTTGCATCAAGCCTGCCTTATATTGATAAGGTTTTATTTGTCGTAGATCGTAAAGATTTGGATTACCAGACCATGAAAGAATATGACAGATTTGAGAAAGGTGCTGCAAATAGTAACTCATCAACAGCTATTTTGGAAAGACAGCTTAGAGGAACAAAAGAGAAGATTATTATTACTACAATTCAGAAGCTTTCATCGTTTATTAAAAAGTTTAAGGAACATCCTGTATACAATAAGCAGGTTGTAATTATTTTTGATGAATGTCATCGTAGCCAATTTGGAGATATGCATGCAGCAATTGTAAGTAATTTTAAGAAGTATTATATGTTTGGATTTACCGGTACACCGATTTTCTCTGCTAATGCTGGTTCAGTAAGGAACCCAAAATTCTTTACTACAGAGCAGACTTTTGGAGATCAGCTTCATTCATATACGATTGTGGATGCTATTAATGATAAGAATGTATTACCGTTTAAAGTAGAATACCACAAAACAATGGAAATGGAACCTGATATTGATGATGAACAGGTTCGTGATATTGATAGGAAGAAGGCTTTTGAGGCTCCCGAAAGAATATCATTAATTGCAAAATATATACTGGAGCATTTTGACCAGAAGACATATCGTGGAGACAAGTCTTATGTGTATAATGCACTTACAAATATTTCTGAGGTTGCATCTGCGGATAGGGGCAAGGTAGAAGAGATTAAGAAAAAGCAGAGATTAAGTGGTTTCAATTCTATTTTTGCAGTATCATCTGTGGAAATGGCTAAGGCGTATTACGAGGAATTCCGTAAACAGATTAAAAATGATCCGACAAAGGATCTAAAGATTGCAGTTATTTATAGTTATGGTGCAAATGAAGAGGAACAAGATGGTATTTTGGATGAAGAAAATCCGGAAGATACTTCAGCTCTTGATCAGACAGCGAGGGATTTCTTAGATGGAGCCATAAATGATTATAATATGATGTTCCATACAAATTATGATACATCCAGTGACAAGTTCCAGAACTATTATAAGGATGTATCTCTTCGTATGAAGAATAAAGAGCTGGATATGCTCATTGTCGTAAATATGTTCCTGACAGGATTTGATGCGACTACTCTTAACACACTTTGGGTGGATAAAAATCTTAAAATGCATGGACTTATCCAGGCATTTTCACGTACAAATCGTATTTTGAACAGCATTAAGACATTCGGTAATGTTGTATGCTTTAGAAACTTGCAGAAGCGCGTAGATGCTGCTATATCATTATTCGGAGATAAAAATGCGGGTGGAATTGTATTGATGCAGAGTTTCAAGGATTACTACTATGGATATGAATCTGCGGATGGTAAGTCAATGCCTGGTTATATTGATATGATAGAGGATCTTAATAACAAGTTTCCTCTTTCAGAACCTCAGATTATCGGAGAGCAGAATCAGAGAGAGTTTATTGCTTTGTTTGGTGCAATCCTTCGTATGAGAAATCTGTTGGTTGCGTTTGATGAATTCAAAGAGAAAGAGCTTCTGACTGAAAGAGATTTTCAGGATTATCTTGGAAGATATCAGGATTTACGTGATGAATGGAAACGTAAGCGTGAGAATGGAGAAAGTACAGATATCATTGATGATATTGTATTTGAGGTTGAACTTATTAAGCAGGTAGAAATAAATATTGATTACATTCTGATGCTTGTTAAGAAATACCATGATTCTCATTGCGAAGATAAAGAAATACTAATTTCTATCCGCAAGGCTATTGATGCCAGCCCTGAGCTGAGAAGTAAAAAAGAGCTTATTGAGAACTTCATTAATGGTGTAAATGAAATAGATGATGTCATGATTGAATGGCAGGACTATGTAGTTGATATGCGTGAGAAGGAGCTAGTTATCATCATTGAACAGGAAAGACTCAAACCGATTGAAACAAGAATATTCATGGAGAATGCATTTCGGGAGGGTGAAGTTAAGACGGTAGGAACTGATATCGATAAGATATTGCCTCCTGTTAGCAGATTTGGCGGTGGTAACAGAGCTGCTAAAAAGAAGACTGTTATTGACAGATTGAAGGCTTATTTTGAGAAATACTACGGACTTGGTGCTGCTACCTTTGTGGCGAAGCGAGAGGAAGACAAAGTTATTACTTACGACTTTACTAACTCCAAGATATCTATGGTGGCAGAGGACACAAGAGAATATGGCAAAAAAGAAGATTAAGGGGTGAAGCTATAGAAAGTGCCAAAGATAGATGAAAGAATACGTGATATTGACAAGGCAATTTGCCAGAATATAGATTTGATAGATTTTGAGACAGTTTCAAGAGCTTTGGTATCGCAGAATCTTCTGAGCCAGTCGAGAAATCTTGTAGAGCATGTTGCTGTAAAGGCATATGCAGATGCAAAGGGTGAAGATTTAGAAGCAGACTGGGGAACTATTCCAGCTGCTATCGAATATATCAAGCACCATAATAAGTTTCAGTTCTTGCGAAAGTTTCATGTTTTTTTGCAGGAATCCAAGTCTCATTATACACCTGATGGAGAAGGGGCTGAGAGACTTGTATTGAAATATTATAAGTTTTACATGATATTGAGAAATTTTGTGAAGCAGGAATATCAGATGGATATCCTTCACAACCTTGAAAAATTTCCAATTAATACAGATCACGCAGTTCAGGATTATCATGATAAAATTGCAGAACGTTTGGAACTTAGGAGAGAAATTAGAGATTTTGCACATAATCCTAGAATGTATGTGCACAAAGTAGTACCGTTTGTGTCTGGAGAGGCTGTGTACTATGAGATAGTACTGACTCCAGCATATGATACGACAAGTAAGTTTGATAGATTTGTATGCTATTCAAAGATAATGATTCCATCACATTATTCAGCTAAGATGGATATTTATTACGAAACCATTGAAGTGAATGGAAAGAAAATGCCGGTAAATATTCTTACAGACTTTATGGTATCTATTAGACCGTGCGAACTGAATAACTTTGCAAAGGTTTTTGGGGATAATATCAAAATGTCACCCAGCCATTCTGAATATATTGGAATGATGCAGTATCTCTCTAATTCTGGTGCAAGCTTGTTGGATGTGGTGACTGCTCCAAGAGATATTTATACTCTGATAAAGCAGAAGATGTTTGGAAAGAGCCAGGTACATTATTTTGAATATGTTCTGGATAAATGCAGGAGATTAATCAGAACTAAGGGTGCAGGCTCTACGACAGTAAGATATCTACTTCATACTTTGAATAATAAAGTGATAAAGAATCAACTGGGTAGCGGTAGTTGTTGGAAGCTATCCGATTTGTATCTTGATTGGGGATGTATACCATTTGATCAGATGCCTTTTGCAACATCATTAAGACAACATAACCCAGAGAGTGCAGAGTTATTTGGCAGCTTGTCAGCAGATAACAGGAAGCATGAGTTTGTTGCCAGATACATTCTTTCCAATATGAGTACCAATGCTGTTTTATATACGCCTGTGAAAGAACTAGAAGAATATACAGATAATTTGGATGCTGAAATAACGACATTCAATAATCGTTTGTATTTCAAGCATACCAATAGACGGATTGAGAAGTTTGGCCAGAACTTATATATTCAGGGAGCATTTCAAAATACAAAGAAGATTATTGACAAGCTTAAGGAAATGTCAACAGAGGGCATTCCAGAATATCAGGAAGACGTGAGCTTCTGGTTGGATCTGATCGCTGATGTGGACAGTGAAGAGAAGAAAAATATATTACAGAATATGTTTGATAAGACCAAAGTGTCTTTAATTTACGGTGCAGCCGGTACCGGAAAAACATATTTGATTAACCACATTGCCAATTATATGAGGGAGAAATCCATTCTGTTTTTAGCTAATACAAATCCAGCGGTTGAAAATCTGAGACGTAAAGTTACCGCAATAGATCCACAGAAATGTGAATTTATGACGATTAAGAAATTCCTTATGTCGAGATATAATCGTACAGATTACGATATTCTTGTAATGGATGAGTGCAGTATGGTTAGTAATTCTGATATGGCAGATATCATTGATAAAATCTCTTGCGAGATCATGATACTGGTAGGCGATACATATCAGATTGAATCCATAACATTTGGTAACTGGTTTTCAATGGCAAAGTACTTTGTTCCGGCATACGCATGGAATGAATTAGAAAAGCCATATAGAACAAAGGATGAACATTTGCTGGAGTTCTGGAGAAAAGTAAGAAATCTGGATGATGATTTGACAGAATATATTGTTAATCATCGTTATTCTACCAGTTTGGATTCATCGGTGTTTGATAAGAAGTCAGCGGATGAGATTATTCTTTGTCTAAATTATGATGGTCTTTACGGCATTAATAATATCAATAGATTTTTACAAGAGAATAATAAATCGAAAGCATACCGCTGGGGGCTTTGGACATTTAAGGTTGGAGACCCTATTTTGTTCAATGAGTCGGAACGATTTATGCCAGTTCTTTACAATAATTTGAAAGGAAAAATTGTTGATATTTCATTGGATGAAGAAGAGGACTGCATATGGTTTTCTATCAAGGTCGAGAAGGAAATCTCAGAAGATGAGGTATGGCATACAGATTTGAAATTGTTGGAATCGGATGAAGAAGGTAAATCAATTGTGAAGTTTCGTGTTACAAGGAAGAAAGATTCTGATGATGACAAGGAATTTGCGGATGATACAGATATTCCGTTCCAAATAGCTTATGCTGTTTCTATTCATAAGGCGCAGGGTTTGGAATATGATTCGGTCAAAGTGATTATCACAGAAGAAGTGGATGAAATGATAACTCATAATATTTTCTATACTGCGATAACACGGTCCAAAAAGCATCTGAAAATCTATTGGAGTCCAGAGACTCAGGAGAAGGTTATCAGTGGATTCGAATTGGCTGATGCAAAAAGAGATGCATCAATTTTTAAAGCACAGACAGGAATGAAGATGTATAAGATAAAATAGAGCAAGGGAGGTAGCTGGATTGGAGCCGTTTATAATCATAATATGTGTTGTAGCTGCAGTTGTCGTAGGCATTTTTATCTTCATAAAAAACATGAATCCCCAAGATGATGTGTCCAATTCAAGTGGCAGTACAGAGCTGAGCATTAACAAAAGTAACTTTTTATTTAAACAGAGCTCTCATAAAATGACGGTAACATTTGATAGTCTGCCTGCATTAACGAAGACCGAGGAATCACGTTTGGTTGAAGTTAAAAATGAAAAAATCTTGGCAAGAATAGACAGTGCGGTTCCAGGAACTTTACAGGCTATAGCTAATACAGCAGCAGTAAAAGAATATTCCGAAGCGGCAAAAGCTGCAGGTCAGTTGTATCAAGCGATTATTCCTAAGGGAGCAGTCCTGGATAAATCCAGAGCAATGGAAGGTGCTTTCAGAGGTTCATATCGAGAGGTTGCAAATAGTATCAAAGGTCAGGCAAACTGGGTTGCGGTTGATAATGGAGTAGCCAACAAACTGGCGGCAATGAATGTTGCAAATGGGGCTATGGGAGCTGCAGCAATGGTTGTTGGGCAGTATTATATGACTCAGATAAATGATCAGTTGGAAGATATCAGCAGTGGAATCGAAAAAATAGCTGATTTTCAACAGAACGAATTTAAGAGCAAGGTATATGCTCTTGTAGCTGAGGTTCAGAAAAGCTCTACATTCCAGGTTGAGACAATAGAGAATAACGAGCTAAGAAACCGAGAATTGCAGCATCTTAAGACGTTGGAACACGAATGTGCTCAGTTGCTAGGACAGGTCAATTTATCGTTACAAGATATTGCCGGTAATAGCGGTGTTGATTACGATAAATATGAGAAGTTGATAGGTGAAGCGGAACTCTGGCTCCAGTACCAACAAATTCTTTTGGAAGTGATGTATAAAATATCAGATCTTACATATGTCCTTAACCTTGGAGCAATTTCAAGAGAGAACAGTTATGCACTGTATCTTCCATATGCTAAACAGTCAGAAGGAGCTTTGTTAAAGCTTGGAGATTGGCATAAAGAAAATGCAGAAAAACATCAAATTAGCCTTGATGATAGCAGAAGAAAGCGTCAGGGGATAGAAGGTTTCTTTATGGGAGCTTTAGGGGTGTTCAATGATGACTTGAATTATAAGAAGATGTCTGATAGGACAGTTTCGCTTATTACACATCAGGGAGAAGGAAAAATAATTGCAGCGCCGGCACAAGATGATTTATTCCAGGATGATGTGAGGCTAGTGGCAAAAGATGGTAAGCTGTATTATTTACCTTCTGAAACTAAAACTGAAAATGCATAATATATATGCGGTCTCCGGTACTAGCTCCGGAGACCGCTATCTTTAATCTTTTTTATAAAATTTGGTTTCATACCCATCGCCTCTAAGCAGGATATCTGGCATCCAGTCTGGGGATTTGCTCATGATACTGCAGATGGATTTGTAATCGACATCTTGGCTGCATTCGATGATAAGCTCATCATGGACATGACCGCAGATAAAGCAGTGGGAGAGGTTACGCATGGCAAAACAGAGAAGGTCCCTGGAGACTGCCTGCACGATGTTCTCAACGAATTTTGGGCCGTAGCTTTCGATACGTTCCCATTTCTTAGTGGGTCCGATACCTTCATAGGTTACGGATTCACCGCCGAATCGATTTTCTCCGATACGAGGTTTGACGTAGCTAAGAGTTCTACCGGAAGGAAGTTTGATGAAGAGCATTCCACTTCGACAGAGGAATTTGATTCCGTTTACCTCTGTAGGAACCTTTATTTTTATAGTAGTCTTTACGGCATGATCTACATTCCACCAGAAGGCAGTAATATTTGGATTGGAGGCACGCCAGGAATCCACAAGTGGCTGAAGTTCATCCTCTGTTAATCCCATATCCAAAGCTCCCATAGAAATAAGAGCACCGACGGAACCACCATATCCTAAAGCAAGCTCTGCGATTTTGCCCTTCTGTCTGAGGTACGAATTGATACCGTGCTTTTCGACCGGTACACCAAACATTTGACTGGCAGATGCACAGTAGATGTCCTTACCTTCAGCGAATACCTTGGAACGCCAGGTTTCACCTGCAAGGTATGCCAGGACTCTGGCTTCGATTGCAGAGTAGTCAGATACCACGAATTTGTATCCCGGTCTTGCAATAAAGGCGGTACGAATCAGCTGGCTTAAAGTATCTGGGATATTATCGTAAAGCAGTTCCAAAGTATCATAATCACCGGTACGGACAAGCTCACGAGCATCAGCAAGGTCATTCATATGATTTTGCGGTAGATTTTGTAACTGGATCAAGCGTCCGGCCCATCTTCCTGAACGGTTTGCACCGTAGAACTGAAACATACCGTGAGCTCTACCATCTTTACATACTGCATTTTGCATAGCCTGGTATTTCTTCACGGAGGATTTTGCAAGCTGGAGTCTGAGTTTCAATGCGGTAGCTACATCACCATCAGTATTTTTTATCATAGTAGCCACATCCTTCTTACCAAGGGATTCAGCTTCAATACCATTATCAGAGAGCCATTGTTTCATCTGAACTACGGAGTTTGGATTATCGAGGTTCGTGATATTCTGCATAGATATCATAAGCTCTGACTTGGACTTTTCATCGAATGTGATAGCATTTTTTACTATGTCCATATCCAGCATAATTCCGCGGTCATTGATTTCCTGGTCGAGATGATATTCATCCCAGACGAAGTCAGGAACCGGGAATTTTGATAATCTTTGTTTGATAGCCATTTCCACTTCTACATCACGTTTATTGTAGGCTTTGAAGTTTTCCCATTTATCGGGAGCATGTTCTGGGAGATTTCTGGTTCTGCCACTATTTATTTTTGTCGGTTTACAAGGGCAGCAGAAGTATTTGATGAGGTCTTTGCCTTCCTTCATTTTTTGATCCTGCAATTTAAGAACTGCACCGACTCCTTCAAGCGAGAGTGGTAAGCCCATATAGGCTGACCATATCATGGTACACTTCCATGAGGATGGATCCAGATATTTGGAAGCAGGATCTTCGGGAATACCGTAGCCTTTGAAATGCTCAGGGTGATGCCTTTTTAACCAATTGGATAAACAGATTCTTTCAAAATTGGCATTGAAAGCCCATTTTGTAACTGTATCATCAGATAAGGCTGCAAGGATATCATCAGGAATGGCATCCCCACAGGCAAGATCAAATACCTGTACTTCACCACCATCTATGGATACACCAAACAGTAGTATTTCAAAATTATCAGACTCAGCGTACTTGTAAGCTCCACATTTGGAAATATTGACATCGCTATAGGTCTCTAAATCAATTGACATTTCTTTTATCATAATCTCATTCCTTTACAAAAAGGGCAGCAGCACCGGGGAGTACTGCCGCCTTGATATTAGTTTCCTTTTGGGGTATGTTCTTTTGGCTGGAACCATTTTGCTTTTGGGAAAAGCCAGTGAAGGAAACGTTTTGCAACACCCAAGAACCACTTCCAGATTGTAGCAAGTCCCATTAACCAGAAACCGGCTAAGAAGCCTAAAAGGGATCCGCGGATAATAGCATCTAATATTTCATTAATAGAATCCATAGTCATAATATTTTACCTACTTTCTTTGATTGTCACAGGCGGCAGCATTACTACCGCCTGCTTGGTTGTCGTTGTTACATTGGATTTATTCAAGGAAATCGTCTTCTTCATCAGAAGCGAAATCATCCTCAGCTCTGGACTTGCCGCCAAGAGGTTCACCGTCTCGAAGCTTCTGGAGATTATTGAGACCGCAAGCAATTCCCTTGTTGCCGTTGCTGTTAAAAGCGTAGAGATTGATGGAAGCTCTGCCGTAGACACCGGAATATACTTCGGATCTCTCAAGGATAGGCTGACGGTCTGCATCGACGATACCAGGTGCGGAAGCACTATTGGCATTGATGAAATATGCATTTGCATATGCCGGATCGTCAGGTCTTTCTAAGTCACCATCACGAAGAGGTGTTTTAAGGATAGAGAGTGCAGGGACGGTTTTGCCATTTCCTTTAAGCTTGCTCTGACCTTCCTCATAAGCTGCTTCGATAGCTGCCTTAATCTTGTTAACAGTTACGGTGTCGGACTTGGGAATGATGAGGGAGACACTGTACTTTGGTGCGCCTCCGTTGATGCTCTTTGCATCCCATACATTCGCATAGCTCCAACGTGTATTAACTCCTGTGATTACCTTTGTAGGGCTCTGAATCTTTGCCATAATATTGGCCCTCCTTTTACTCATTAAAGTCATCTATTGCTGTATTCATTGCCGGTCTTTTATCAAATTCCGGTACCAATGTTGGTTTACCTGGTGGCTTATACACAAGCTCACTTAATAGCTCTTCGAATTTCTTCTTTCCGAGCATTGTGCTCATGGCAGTGATGCCAAGAAGCTTTTTCTCATACGGGTCGTAGCCCGCGTCTTTTACTTTGAATACCACAGCGGCTTCATCAGTAAATTTTCTATTGGATTTTCCTTCTACGATTTTCCAACCATCGAAGTGAACACCGGACTGGGCCTGCTGTAAGGCATATTCTTTGATGTCATTTCCCCAGGAAATCATTTCATCCACCTTTGCTAGGATAGAGGCGATTTCAATGTTATCCAGGGTGGCTGGCATTTCAAAGTCATATTTTGCAAGCTCTAGATTGTACTCTGCATGCTTTCGGCAGGTGGCTTTTACCTTACAGAACTGACAGTGGTCACCGGCTTTGAATTCGCCTTCGCCTACATATGCAAGCTGTGCGGTAGGTGCCAGAACTTCGTCAGCCCATTTCAGAAGCGCATCTTTGGAAATGGTGTAAGTACTGACGTTGTCACGTCTTGGCTGGAAGATGGTCATCTTAATCTGATTGATGTCATAGATATCATCGAAGGCTTCCAATGCACCTAAGGCGTAGCACATCATCTGACTGTTTCCACCGTGTTCCTCATCGCCGGCGCTTACCAGGACACCGAGACCATGCTTGTAATCGATGATCTGCAATACTTCATCTGCAACGATGACACAGTCAGCGGTTCCAAAGCCGTTTTCAACCCAGCGGGAGAAGTCCAGTCTCTGCTCAATCATGACCTGTGGGTCCTTACAGAATTCTTTGGCAGCTTCGATTTGTTCCAGTACATAATTCCTGTATTCCTCTGCGCAGTTTTGCATTTCGGCATCGAAGAAGGTCAGGTTTTCTGTTGGATCAGTGACAGCTCTGCCAAGAGCCTTTTCCACAAGGTAGGCGCACAGCTCATGACAATCGGTTCCCTGCTGTGCATATTCGGAGGTTTGATCCGCAATATTGGCACAGAGCTTTGCGCTTGGTGGACAGGCTAACCATCTGTGGCTGGCAGAAGCGGAAAGGTATGCATGTTTAGGCATTTCCAATCACCTCTGCTTCCTTAAGAATGGCTGCATAGTCATCAGGATTTACCTGCTTTAACTGCTGAGCGCCATATTTCTCAAGAAGCTCTTTGACTTCCTTCTTATATCCAGCGGCTGATTTGGAAGCGAGTACTGCACGAACATCTTCCTTGGTATAGGTAGGTTCCAGTGTTTCCTCTGCTTTAGCCGGTTCAGAAGCCTTTGTAGCTTTCTTGGTTGACTTGGGTTCTGTTTTTTCAGGTGCTTCTTCGGTAGAAGAGAAGATGTCTTTGATTGCGTTAGCAGCTTTGATCATTCCTTCGCCGCAGGAAATCATTTCATCAAGCACCTGAGATAATTCACTCATTTTGCTCATCTTGTTTTCCTCCGTTTTCTGTATTCTGTTGTCTTAGATTGGCTGCCAGTCGTTTGGCTACAACACTGATTGCGATGAGAGTATCAATAAGTTCTTCATCAATGGACGGTGTAGCTTGCTGGCTTTTATCAATCGTTTCTGTCTGCATCTGCAGCACCTCACTTTCCGAATGGCTTTCGTGCCTTTCTATCTTCCTAAGCGCATCTGGAAATTGTTTTTCCGGTCGAGAGCATAATTTCTTGAAAAAAGTTTTAAAAAGAGCCAGGGCATTTTTCGCTTATATAAGGAAGCGATGCTGCTCTGGCTCATTTTTTGCAAATTATTTTGTTTGATGACCGGAAAAGTGTAGGTCAAACGCGCTTAGGAAGTTAGGAGGATTTTGTTCCTCTCCATATAATCAAGTGTTTTTTTCAATAAATTCAATACTTTTTGATACCTGTCATTGAATAGAACTAAGGTTATG
>PPYE01106912.1_pt1 | contig 22467 bp, 10 predicted proteins | sample 1559881 | NCBI WGS metagenome assembly PPYE01 (sample SAMN08240022, study PRJNA423297) | Human gut metagenome, whole genome shotgun sequencing project.
GTTTCGCTCATTGTAGGGCGATTGGTTACGAAATTTGCTACTATCATACTTTATAATTTAAATTTTAATCTAAATCATCGATTGTTAATACTTTTTTAGCAGGAGCAGCTTTACCACCTGCTGGTTTCTTGACTACTGTCTTAGCTGCATTAGGGGCTTTACCACCCTTAGCATCTTCAAATCCCTTATTATAATTGTATTTGGATGCTTCTGTAATCTTCTGTTTGTAATAATCAGTAATTTGACTAAATGCCTCTTGTCCCTTCAGTGCATACCAAACCATTCCCACTAAGGTTTTAGGGTCATTCAACGCTTTAGCGATGTGTCTCACTCCTGTAACATCTGAATCTAAGATAAAGCTAGCAATTTCATTCATATCGTCCTCAGACAAGGTTAGTGAGGACTCACCCAAATCAATGGTATCATTCTCTTGAATTGCAGCTACAATAGTATCTTCGAACTCTTGAGCAGCTTTTTCAGCAGCTAATCTTTGTTCTTCTTCCTCTTGTTGAGCTAGCAACTCTTCTTTCTTCTTATATTCGTTGCGGATACCTTGAACCTTTTTCTGATATAGAGTCTCATTCTGCTTAGCCAATTCTAACTCAGCAGCAGCATCTTCATCAGTAAGTTCTGGGATTTTAGCTTCTAAATCTATAAGATACAGTTCATCATCTGGAATAGAATCAACCTCATACACAGGAGTGTCTTCTTGGTTATTAGCTAAGTAGTCTTGAATGGCTTGCTGAGCAATATATTTCTTATATTCCTCTACGTTTAGATTATTCTCTCTAAGCTCATTAATAAGAGAAATCTCATCCTCTCCTAACCCATAATCGTCGTTTGACTCATCATAGTTTAGGATTTGTAACTGTTCCTCTCTTGAAAGCTCATCAAAACTCTTTTCCTCAATCTCTCCTGCCTCGTTCTCAAACTTGATTGCTTTAGGATTGATTCCTTTATCTTTTAGTAGACTAGAGATGAGGTCATCATCCTCTGGCTCGTTTGAAGGTTCACCATTATCAGGCTCTGGGTCTTGAGGTACAGAACCATCAAGCCAGGGCTTTTCATAGGTCTCTTCATCGAACTCTTCTTGAGGGGTTACGTCTTCGTCTAATCCTACATCGTCAATGTCTAAATCCTCTAATTTCATACTCATATTATTCCCTTTTAAAGTTATTTGCAAAATTAAGGAATTTTTAGGGTGTCCCAAAATGAAAGATTGAAATTCCTTAATATTTAAGGACACCCTTAGTTATTATCCCTGTATTGCCTTGATGTAATCCAATATACCCTCTACGTGTAGGCGAGCTATAGTTGCTCTACCTTCATCTGATAGTAGATATTCTACGTCCTCTTTATTATCTTGAAACAGATTCTCAGTTAAAACTGCTGGGCACTTAGTCTCCCTGCATATAGCTAAATTCTGTTTCCAATATACTTGTGTTTGTGAATATTTCCTTAGTGCTAAACCCTCTTTACGTGCTGCTTCGAACAAGCACTCTGCCAGTTTCTTACTCTTACTTGAGCTATTGTTGGAGACAAATACACTCCAGCCTTTAGCATTCATCCAATCTGCCCCGCTACCAGCAGCATTACAGTGAATCGACACCAATACAGTATTAGCTTTTCCATGTTTATCACAGTATTGGTTTACTATTCGGCATCTCTGCATCAGTGGTACATCAGTATCATCTGTAACTACCAATTCTACATCGAAACCTTTATCCATTAATTGTTTCTTTACTTCGTTAGCAATCTCTCTACAGTATTTATACTCTCTAAGCCTTCCGTCTGGACTTCTTTTTCCAGGTGTAGACTCTCCATGACCTGCATCCAATAGAATTATCATAGTTCACTAAATTTTAGACAAGTGTTTAGTATTGATAGGTCTATCTTACCTTCATCATCCATCTTTTTAATAGATTCTTTTATTATTCTAAGTTGCTCAAAGTTGATTTCAAATTCTCTAGGAGTTTCCTTAGTTATATCCCAAAATATTCTGCCCTCTTTCTCTGTGTAGCCTATTTCAGTCTTCTCATCATCTGTTAATTTAATTAGTCTGATTAAATCTATCACTTCAACCAAGTCTGTCATTTTACCCTGCACTGGTAAAATAGAAACTAACACTAACCTATCCTTTACGTTTAATTCTACTGTCATATTACTCTTTATATACATTTACTATTAATCCATTAACTACTACAAATCTAACCTTATCTAAGTCTACGGCACCTCCGTTAAATGTTACACCTCCGTACACTCGACCTGCCACAGGATTTCTATCGTTTCCATAAACTTTCTCACCTTGATTGTTAGTATTATTATCACCCCACGTCATAACACCGCTTCCAGAATAGCTACTAGAACACGTAGTTGTAATACCAGTACCTACGTGGATATTACGAGTGCAGTAAACACCTCCGTCAAAGAATCCAGCTAGCATTAAGTCATCATTCGGTTTCCTAGTTGGAGGGTCTATCCCATCCGTAATAGCCGACCATAATGCAGCATTCATGTGTCCTGCTACCTTTACGCCATATCTATTATCTTCATAGCTAAAAGAGTTAGCATAGTTAAATACTTCAAAGAACGCAGCATTGGAGTCAAATAGGGGCTTTTTTCCAACACCTAATTTGAATCCCGACCTCTCGTAGGCTGAACCCCACATATAATTCTCAAGTTTTTGCCATAAAACGTGCTTGGCGTCACTATACAGGCTGCATGATACAGGTTTTATATATATTGAGCCTATTCTTCCTGAATCTGCCTCAACAGTACCCTGAACATAAGCATTCTGCATATAAGCATTATTTAAATATGCATTATTTAAATATGCATCCCATCCATAAATGTTACCATTAGAATCAATCTTGGCATTCATTTGGTGAGTACCTGGAATTATAACTCTATTTCCATTTTGCCATTCAGACCTTTCTCCCCATATCTCTAACTCATATACCTTAACCCATCCATTTACATCGAGATAGATATTATCAACCTTACCTGTCCCCTTGTCAAATAGTCCACTCAGTTTCATAGCTGGATTGCCTGCAATACTAAACACAAACTGGTCTGCATTCATATAGATTTCAGTCTTATTTCTATATGTAGGATTACCATTCTCATCTAGGATAGGTTCTCCCTCTAGATTTAGAGCTGGAACTTGGCCGATAGTTCCATCTGCGTTTACAACATCTCTAATCTCTAAACCAGCATTTCTAAACTTAAGTAACACACTCTCTTCTGAGAAATCAATAACTGAAGTACCATTATTAAGGTAGAACTCTCCAGTTAAGAATACATTCTCACCATACAGACCATATCCGTAAGGTTGCTTAGTTCCAAAGATTTCGTTACGTATTCCAGATAAGTTACCAAGTCTTACTCTAGTAATCTTAGTGTATGTACACTTATACTCTTTATCCCTAAGTACTATTGCAGAATCCATAGTAGGAACTTCAGTTAAGAAGTAGCCATATTCAGCTGGGTTATTAAGAATATCTTGTGTGATTTGGGTATTTTCTCCATCATTTATAAGAACTAAATTAGAGTCCTTAGTCTGTAAGAAGATTAATGGGTGTTTCTTATCAATAGTGCCTCCGAAATTATCGGGATTTACACTACCTGGATTCACTGTTTGATAATAGAAATCACTGGCACTTTCTCTAACATATATATCACCTTTCTTCTTAATATTGGCTTTCTTAGTAGCCCATGTAGGTGTAATGTATAATGCAGAATAGTCAGGTCTATTAAGTCCTGACAATACATCTATATAAGGACCACAATCATCAGTAGAGGTAATATAAACAACATTCTGCCTTTCAATATTATAGATATTACCCATCTGAACCATATCATCATCCTTAGTTATATCATCAAGTCTATCCTCTTTTGCAGTACCATTATCAGTTGTTCTTGCGGGTTCATACTCATTAGTATTCGAGTTGTACAATGTTTCAGTCTTATTATACTGAGTGTCATTGTAACTCTGCTCAAAGTCAGTAAGCTTACCTTCATCATCATAGTGATACTCTGTATAAACATCAAATACTGATAGAGCCTTCTGCATTATATAAGTATAAGAATCCACCTGAGAGGTAACTATAGCATCGTAGTATTTAATGTTTCCATTATTATACTTCTGACATCTAATTATATCTCCTGGTTTAAAATAAGGATAGTCTTCATTCTTACATTCTACTATCCATATATTAGATACTGAAGGTAACTTAGAACTTGACCCTTCAAGTCCAAAGTACTTATAATAGGGATAGACACAGTATAAATTAGAACCATCACTAGATGTCTTTCCATCCTTTTTATAGTTCACCTCTCTACTCTTAGGAACCATAAAAAACTTAGTTCTTTTATTAAAGGTGTCTATGTTTGCCCACTTTTTAGGAACTGTTCCTGCAAGAGGTCCTTCTCCCTCTGTATCCCATTCAGTTACTTCTCTTGACTTAGTAATAAATATTACTTTGATGTTGCCTTTATAAGTATTAAATTCCTTCTCAGTTATTCCAGAGCCTGGATTACTAGCACTGTATTCTTCCCATGACTTGTCTAAAACATTCAAATCATATAAGCTACTCGTGCCTTTAAATAGAGGACTATTTATTACTACAGTAATGTCTTTTATATAGATTATAAAGTTATAGTCCACGAAAGATTTAGCAGTATAACTACCACTAGCATTAGCTAATTCCGTAGTGAAGGTTTCAGTTACAGTATAATTACTCTTTAAATCGTTAAATAAGAAATAATTATTAGATGGCATTAATTTCTCAAGATTACTTTTGGCATCCTCAGTTCCCCATGTACCAATCCCAGATAAATCGTTCTGAGTTATAATTTTAGGCTGATATGCAGCTGTACACTTACTTGAGTTACTAACCCAAAGGCTACCATTGGTTGCACTAATCTTATTAATAACCATCTCATACACTCTCATAGCCTTACGAACTACAAGATAATCCACAGTTAATGTATTAGTATCAGCGTCCAATCCCCATCCATAACCACCAAACCCTGATGTAAATCCTGGAGAAGTAAGACTTCCGCTTGTTACTAAATCACCATACATACGAACATTCTGGTTAAATGTCCAGTTATTCTCTGATACACCTTTACCCTTAAATGTCCAATTACCTGTGATGTACTCATCTACTCTTTTCTTAGCCAAATCGTCAGCGGCATAGCCACCTATAAACTCAGCATTAAGATTGTTAACTAACTTAGAAGAAGCCACTATTAAAGGAGGTCCAACAGTATTGATTTCCAACTGACCTGTCATCGTGTCTCCCTTACGTCTTACATACCCATCACCAGCACCTTCTGCCGCCTCAATTAGGGCTATATATCTCTCATCATAAGAAATATATAGTGTAGTAGTAAGTGTATTGTAAACGAAGAATCCATCACCAGGATACTCCATTTGCTCCATCTCAAGTAAGCTCCCAACTATGATAGTTTGACTCTTAATTTCTGACTCAGTAACCTTATCAAGTAATGCTAACACATCACTAAGAACCCTTGAACTGTTACCAGTTTTGATATAAACCTTTCCAAGAGTTTCTAGTACTAAATCAGTGTACTTATTGCCAACTATTACTTTGTCACCTCCTAAGAATGACTCTGTTCTAATGTTGTCCATTGTTCGCTTTCAACGTTTTAAATATTCTCTCGAACTCATCAATGTCAGCCTCCCCAAACTTGATTGGTTTCCCAAATAGCTTAACGACATAACCATTTTTAGCACGAGTCTTCATAACGTCACGTAGCGCATTTCCAAATAAATCTATATTTAAATTACCACCCTTATCAAGGAATGGTTCCAAATACATTCCATACTTGTCCTCCATATTATTAACTACGTAAGTTATGAGAGCATCAGTACCTATTGTGTTTATACCAAATAAGTTACTTACCAAGTTTTTAGTGAATGTGTTTGCTGCTTGAAATATCAATTCTTTATCACTCATTATTTAGCTGTTTTATTCATCATGAGTTCATCAAATCTCTTTTTCATCTCTGGGTCACTCTCCATTAGTTCTAATAATGTATTGACCTTCTCTTCTTTAGCTTTTATCTGTGATTGTATATACTCTTTACTTTTTCTAATAGTAGCCAATAAATTCTCAGCAGCCATTGTTACCTGAAAAAGCTCCAAGTGCTGTTCCAATAATACCTAGAGTAAGAGCTGCATTGGTTTTACCTTTCTTACCAAATTTGTCCTCTGCCTCTTGCATTGTCAAAAATTCTGCCATAAATTTGTTGTGTTTGTGTGTGTTTTTAATCCCAATCTCTAAAGCGCGCTTTCTTAATTTTCATAGTGCAAAGTTAATGATTCTTAAGGGTCATACCAAAGAAATATTGTTAACTACAAAATAATTGTATTAAAATATTTAAAAATCATTCCTATGGTATGATTAGCCTATATAATCTGTTATAGCCATTCAGAAGGCACTAATCTAGACTCTAATTGGTCAGCGTTGGTAATGTTACTCTTCTTAACCCCAGTTAAGTAACCCGATACAACATTTAATATTGGGTATGTAGCAGCGTTAAATGTTGGAACTGCACCTTGTAGAGCAGTACAATAATAAAACATACTACTGATGTCATTAATATTGTAACAAGTCTTCAGTAAGTCCTCAGTTATCAAAAGTAGTCCATAACCACTATCATCATCACTACTAGAAGTTGTAACAGAGAACAATCCAGAAGCATTAACTATTCTGGTATTATTTTTAAATAGGCTAGTAAAATCAAATTGAGGATATATCTCTTGAGTTCCACTAGCGTTATACGCCCTTTTATCAAACTTGCAATTAGCCCAAACTTCAGAGATAATCTTTAAGTTAGGATTATTAGCAAACAGGTCACTATTTACATCCACACCAACTTCAAATACTGTTTGTGAGAACATTCCAGTAATGTCTTCCAGTTTTGCGTTATACTTAAATAGGTCAGGTGGATATTTAATACCTCTTGTAAACGTATCACCTTGTAGATTAACAAAAGCGCAGAACCTTGTAGTCCTAAATACTCCAAGCATTTTAGGAGTATCAACAAGTGATTCAAATAATTTACATGGTATTCTACCTATCATTCCATCCCACTTTCCAGTCCTTTCAATAGTCCAATCACCTGAATCAGGCATAAACACTCTGATTTGTTCTGGATAATTAAAGTCTACCATAGAATCTTCAAGGGTACAATCAGCATGACAGTATCTGAAATAGTCTGTTGGAATCATATAATTCTGATAGCCCACCTCAGCACGACCAGTTCCAGCTTGGCTAATAGCTGTTTTCTGCTGTGTGTCATACTTAAAGTACTTTTCAGTAAGTCTGGTTTTAACTTCTTCCAAGCCACTTTCTGTACTTGAAGCTCCTTCCCATCCATAACCATCAAGATACCAAACATCAAATGCCTGCTCTCCTGGATTATAGTCTTCACTACCAGAATCTTCATTTCTATCATAGTTATATGATTTCTTCATATTACTTACGTCTAATTTGTAAGTAACTCTGTTTCCAGCATTCTTAACAATATGGTCTTCCCATGTTGTCCATGTACTATTAAGAATTAACTCAGAGCCTATATCCATAGTTCTTGTTTCATCGTATCCAAGACACCAGCATCCCTTAAATACACCTTCCATATCAGTAATTGTACGGTTTATGGATTTAGTGCCATCCCCGTTGTCTTTACTCATAAAGAATAGACGATATGGAATATATCCAAATACTCCACTGTTCTCGAATGCAAATGAGACGTTCTGTAGCAGACAGTTCTTAAACCCTTCTCCTACTAGTTTAAGCTTAAGGTTATGACAACCACTAAACAAGCTCTTTATGCTAGTAAGACTTACACAATCATCAAACATTCCTGCTGGGGGGAATTGATATATTTTGCCATCATTATCTAAGTCAATTCCACTAAAGAATCCTTCGATACTATTCAATATTCTACAATTCCTAAATATATTGGAAGGGATACTTTGTGCTCCAGACTCCTCAGTACATTTCAATCCATTGAGGATACCAATAGCCTGCCTTAGTGTTCCACTGATTCCCTGGAACATATCTGTCATTTCTGACAGGTTTACAGTTGCCTCTCCTCCACTATATTGGAAAGGGTATTGTACAGAACTAAATGTTGGTATATACCAAGTAGTACTTCCATCATTAATAGTTTGACTTATTCCTCCAAACACATTAGGTCCAATTTTTCCTACTAACTTTATACCAGTATATAAAGAGTCAGTTAGTATTAAAGTCTGAGAAACCTTGTTAATAGAATGGAACAAATATGTGTTACCACTAGAATCAGTATCAATGGTCATTCTCACATTTTGACATCCTGTAAACACACCCTTTGGATATGTACTCGCTAAGTTTCGCAGATTAGTAAAGAATGTCTTAGAACTTAATAATCCATCAGATGGTACTGTTGCTCTTGTATTAGCACAACTCCTCAACTGTTGGCAATTTCTAAACATATAATCTACCTTTACTATAGGACTATATACTCCGTTAGCTGGGGCAAAAATGTTATTATCAATCCACTCTAAGCTAGTACTATCGAATGCAGCTTCTGCATCCGTAAGTTTGGGTAAGAAATCTAATATTCCCCAAGTAGAGTCCTTAGATGGACTATAATCAGAGGTTCTAGAGAAGAATGGACCAGTTAGGTTAGTTCCACTAAATGCCTCTTTAATACTATTAATATTAGTACATACTCTAAACATATCATACCATACATCTCCAGTAATGTTAGAACAATCCTTGAACATTCCTTCTATAGAGGTTATATTGTCGGTTAGTCTAACCATTAGGTACTTGAAGTCATTGTAAGACAATTTGACACAGTTTTCAAATAAGAAATAAGTGTCAGCTAACTTGCTTCCAAAGGAAACGTTAGTAGCTCCGTCCTCGTCCAAGAATACATCCGTCCCATACCTAGTATATATTTCATCAGTATTTAAGAAGAATGAACCGCAACCTCTAAATACTTCTGCACCCTCTATAGATATATGTCCCTTAACTCTTTGAAGAGAAACACAATCCCTGAATGCGGCTCTAGGAATTTCAATAGGATTATCCTTGTCGTTCTTACATCTTACTTCTACAAGCTGCTTGCAATTTGTTGCTGTAATATTTTCCAAGTCTGGGAAAGCTGTTAAGTCCAAATAATCGAATGTCTGGTCATTGAACTTAAGAGTAGTTAGAGTTGTATTAGATATATTTAAACTCTTTAAGCTGTAGAAGTTTGGTTGACCATTAACATATAGTGATGCTAATATTATATCCTCTGTCTTGGTATTACTTAGATTTAGAGACTCTAAATTCCAAGCACCTGTTAACTCAAGTTTTAGAGAAGGGTTATTCTGACCAGGAATACTAAATCCTTTCATACCTGGACAGTTATCTATTGTTACTTGAACTAATGGGCTAACAGAATTATTAACTGATGAGTAAGGAATCTGAATAGTTTCCATGCTTTCACAGTTTCTAATAATTACTGTTTTTACATTTGGTGGGATGTTCAAAGTCTTTAATGCGCCACAGTTATTTATTTCTATAGATGTTAACTTCAAACAGTCATCAATCAGCAATGATTCTAGGAATGATTGATTCTCTAGTTTAAGACTAGTAATATCAGTTCCAGACATGTTTAGAATCTTTAATACAGCTGATGTAGGGAATGTAATCTTAGTAATAGAAGAATAAGAAACATCCAACTCCTGAATCTTACGACAACCACTTAAGTCTAATGTATATGCAGAAGCAGTAGAACCAATTAGTTTAACCTTACTTAGATTTAACTTCTTTATATTCTTTAGACCAATATCATTAGCCTCATTATACACACCTCCTTGGAAGAAGTAAGCAGCATCCACATTAGTCAAACCACTTAAATCCAGCTCTTGTAACATAGGTAGGTTAATATTATCCAAACCTGTCCAAGGGTAGCTCTTGAATTTAGTAAAGTCCGTTATATACTTGTTAGCATACATATACACCACTGTTTCACCAGTAGGCATAGGTAAGATAACTGAAGTAGGAGTTTTACTAATCCAGAAAGCACCAGTAGTTTTATCATGTGAATAATGATATAATATCTGGCTACTTGCTGTAATATCTGTGCTGAACCTAACCTCAGTAGCTGAACCAGTAGCTTTATTAGAAGCCCACAGACCAGTGATAGGAGATTCAATAGTAGTTGGCAGCAAGTTAGTATTATCCTTATAACCATACACACCATCTAAGAACATTATTCTCTTTCTAAACCAATCCTTAACGTGTATTACACGATTACCATGTAAGAACTTTAATTGGCTAAAGTCAGTACTATCCTCATACTTACCTGTATTTGGGTCATATGTCTTAGATATAGCAAGATATTTAATCTTGTAATCATAATTAAACATAATAGAACCTGTTTTTTCAGTATATGACTGATAGTAGTCCTTGATGAACTTATCAGGGTCTGGGAATAGGTTAGTTCTTAGATTCACATATAATGATTCCAAGCTGGTTCTGTTCTCAGTACTACCACTATCTATACCAGCTAAGTTCTCTAATACTTCCCAAATTCTATTCCACCAAGACGCAAAGAATTGTTTATAACTATCAGTAGATACATAATTCTTCTCCTGTGTATATTGAGTAATACCAGTATCCTGTGAAGAGATATTATACCATCTATGTAGATGTGCCCAATATTCTACAATATCTTGTCCAGCATTGTTCAAACCAAATGCCGTATCCATATCATAGAAGCAACAATACCATACATCAGTACCCCAACTACGAATAGTTAAGTTCTTACACATAGAGTCCACACAACCAAATAGTAATGCAATCATAAAATAAGCACAAGCATTATCCCAGTTTAGATGCTGGTCACAAGCACTAAAGTTATAATAAGCATTCTTATCCAAATCATAGAACTCTCCAGGAATGGGTTTAGTTGGAGTTTGTCCAGCATCATCCATTGTATATTTCTGGATACGAGTAAGAGCCATATTAGCCATCTGAGTATAGAACTTCTGTACTTGATTATAACCAATTGATTCATCCCTAGATGTGTACATTACATCACCCATGAATTGTACAATCTTCATATCGTCTTGTTGGAATGCACCTTGTGCAGAAGAGTTCTGGTTAATTTCAACAGAATATACACCATTACTAACTCCAGTATTCCATCTGTCAATATTCTCTGTATAATCAGTTACCAATGTTGGTCCGTCTTGATTTATCTTAGTGTAGTCAGTAAGTAACTTCAATCCAAGATTAAAGAAGGCATACCTACCTAAGTTAAAGTTATAGATACCACAGAATTTAGGCTGCTTAATAGTTCCATCAGCATCAGGTGCATATCTAATAAACAGAAGAACTGGGAAACCTTCAGAGGTATGTTTAATTTTACCTCTAATTGAGTTAGCCTTATCAGCATCTCCTCCCCAAACATCATTACCTAATGACATAGGTGGTGTAGCTCCAAATGGGGTAATGGATTGTCCAGCAGAATTTGTAGCTCTACCATTAACAATCTGACCAATTATTACATTATTAACGTGAGCAGAGTCTACTACGTCAGCTTTTAATGTAAATTCGTTTTCAGGCAACCAATCATCAGTAGGTTGGAATAGCATCTTCTTACCTGTCTGGTCTACATCTCCCATGTAGATTTCAAAGTTCTTAGCATTATATGATAGAGAAGATGTACCTTGTAAACCGATAGTAACACCATTATTCTCAGATACACCACTAGGTGTACTAATAACCACTTTACCTTTACTATCTTGATAAGTAATCTTTACGGGGAACTTAGTACCCATTACTTCTACCTTATCGGATGCAGAGAATATAGCAGCTGAGTAAGGCTCAAACAATGTTGGGCTATTAGATGTTTCCTCTACTAATACAATAGGGTAGGGAGTGTTGATTTCCATCTGTTCAACTAGCTTAGCATATAGCAATTCACCAGTTAGGAAACTACCTTTACCGCCATCAAGAGTTTTATCCCAAATTAGACAGTTACCTGCACTATCAAATAGGTTCTTAGTTCTCAACTCAGCATCAAGAGAAGCATCAATTTGTCCTCTAACTAGTCTGGCTTGCTCTGTTGCAGATATGTAGTTTTGTATAATGGCATATTCACTTTGTGAAGATGTATATAGTTTAATATCATAGATACTGACATCAGAGAACCTACTTCTAACTCCATTGTCGTTTCTACATCCGAAATAGAAATCAGTACCAAACATCCAGTCAATGTCTGATTGAAGTACTCTACTTACAGCAGATAGTACACCATTTACATAGATTTTAAAGTACCAAGCATTTCCTGATAGTAGTGACACATCTAGGTCTACAGTTAATAACTCATTTTGAGGTAATTTAACCGTTAGTGTATCAGCAGAACCTATCTTACATACAGCTTTCTCTAATGAAATTTCATATCCAGTCTTTAGCTCTCCATCCTCATATTGACCAATACCACATACCACTTCCTCTGGATAGGAAGAAGCCTCTGCTTTATAAGTACAAGATATATGGAAACCTACAGGTTGGAAGAACGATACACCAGCACCAATATCAACAGCAGGGAACATTTGCTCTGCTACCTCTAAATAACCGTATGCTTCACCACTTAGCCTTGTTGCAGGTATTTGATTTACTCCATCGCTATCTTGCAAGAAACCACTAGTTTTACCATTTACACCCTTTAGAGTAAAGTTTACTCCATCTGGAAATTTAGATGCAAATGCACCTTCATACACAAACTCTCCACTATTCTTTATGGGATAATTCCAAGTACCTGTTGCAGTATTAGGGAATCCAGTAATTTTACTGAAGTATGCAAGTAGTGTATGCATATCATTATTAGCATACATCTCTGTACTAACACTTTCTACTATTCTACAAGTAACAGTCTTAGTATATTGTGCAGATGTATCACCAGGGTCATTAACTGCATATCCAAACAGTGTAATTCTTAGATATTCACCTGGATTATTAACAGATAGATTTACTGTACTGTATACGAATCTATTGGTTTCACTCTTGTTAATGTTCCTAATTGTACCAGTATCAAGTAATGACACTTCACCACTTTCATTCATTAAATGGATTTTATAATCCATATTGAATGTACTGTATTTACTAAGACCATAGCTAAAGTAGTAGCTAAATCCAAGTTGTGAACCTTGACCATATTGAGTCAAATCATCGATAGTCTCCCCAGGATTTGAGGATGGGGTAAACTCTGTAATATCCTCAGTTACAATAACTAGATTATTACTATCAGCCACAGTAACATCAAACTTAATTTGCTCAGATGATAAAACTTCTCCATTAAGGGTAGTACTAGCTTGAGCAATGAAATAGAATCTCTGTCCAGCTTTAGGATTAAAGTGTTCACTTTCAAATAGTAATTTACGAGCATCATAGCTTAATGCTCTAATAGCTGTAGTAATGTTACTTACTCTAGCTACTTCAATACCATTGATAGTCATCCAGAACTCTGCGGGACTTTGAAGAATGTTATTAGTTACAGTATAGTTAAGAGATACTTCTGCAACACCACCCATATACATAGTCTTAGGTGGAATGGATTGAATTTCTAGAGATATAGCTCCAGCTACAATCTTTACATATGTAGGAGTTGCATAAGTATTATCATTATCATAGGCAGATAATTCTACGTCAGTAGTTCCTGATAATCCAGTGATAGTAATATCAGTTCTAGCCATAGAATATTTCTTCCATGTTCCTAACGTCTTGTTGGTAGCTAAATCTTTAGCAATTACAGTAAATGACTTTTTAACACCACCACTCTTAATTAATATATTAAGTGTAACAGTATTAGTAGCAGTATAGACAGTAGTTCCTTCAGCCACATCAATAGTATATTCAGAACCATCACCACCTTCTCCACCACCGCCACCTCCACCTTTGGCACCATTAAGGTATATCCAGGCAAGGTTTTGCTCTAGCTTAGTCATTCTATTATCTAGCTTTGTAAAGCCATTGTCAATCGAAACTGAGTCCCCAGCTTCATTTAAGAAGCCAGGGTTAGTCAGTTCCAATTCTGAAGCATTAGAAGCACCGTCAATTACCCATTTTCCAGTGACTTCATCATAATGTTTTATTTTCATTGTAATGTCTTTTCAATTACTATATTGTTACTTGGATTAGTAGAACCATTTCCTCCAACCTTCTTCAAGTCCGTGTAAGCAATAGGAACATTATACTTATAAGCCCAAACCTTAGTATTGTCTTTTAGTTGTAGCTTATATGATTTACCTAATATCCTATCTCTTGCAGTAGTAGTCATTGAGGGATTCTCTACCTCATCACCATTTCCTATATTCCATATAATGTAATTAGGATATTGTTGAGCAGTATTAACTTTTACTGTGGCAGTATTAGTAGTGTTATTCTCAATCTGACTAGCTACTGGGTAGTATTCTAATAACCAAGGTATATTCTTTGCAGGTAACTCCTTGTTAGAAGTTAGCTTATATCCTGTAGCTTGACACATTACATATCTTACATAATTCTGACTTGCATCAGTAGAGATTTGAATACATTGTCTTTCTCTATCTGGTAAGGAAGTATACCATGTAGGAGTTGATGAAGGGTCGTAAACGATAGGTTCCATTGTCCTACTAGGATTTTCCCTAATATATCTAGAATTGGAGTAAGTATGCTTATGTCCGCATAGACATAGCTTAAATCCGTTATCTTGCATCCATTGACTGAACCAATAACTACCAACTGTGTTTAAGTGGCTACCACCTCTTTTAATGTCTAAGTTCTTATCATAAGCTCCACCTTCATTCTTCTTTAAGTAACTCATAATTAAGTCAGCGGTAATAATGGTAAATGGGGCTTCATGGCAGAAAGCAACCTTCCACTTAATTTTCTCATCAGCTGCGTGTTGTGCTAAATCAGCAGTTGCCCAATCTTTTAAGTCATTATATACGTTCACACCAGTTATATCTCCGAATACGTCTGTCCTCGCTAATTCAGTGATTTCAGAGTTCATAGACAAGAAATAGGTATTACCATATACAAAACTATAGCAGCAAGGTATGTACACTCCAGCAGACGAAATGGGTACTGTATAAGGGTGTTCAAATGTGAAGAAAAATTCCACATTTACAGGACTAGTTTTACTAATATCCTCACCATCACCTAGCGTATACACATCCACAGGTGTAAGGTCATTGTTTCCAACGGTATACATTTGCTCAGTGTCCTTATAGATTGCCTCTCCACCTTTGTAATAGTCAATCCATTCGTTGAATCTATTACCATTTTGAGTTTGGTCTCCAGTATTCATACAGAAGTGATATGGGTTCTCAGTTTTATCTGCATCAATATACTCAGCGCAGATTCTCCACATCTCATATTCCTCTGCATTAAATCCCTGTTGGTCACTTACTTGTAGGAAGTTAAATCCATCTTCAATACACTTGTCTCTGTTTCTAAGTGTAAATGACCTCTCTTCTGTCCAAGCCCCATCTCTACCTACTTTATAGAAGTATTTCTGAGTATCAGCAGGTTCTTCAAAGTCTTTAATGAACTTGTGAACTGTAAATGGAGTTCCATCTGTAGTTATACTTCTAATCCTATTGTAAATTTTATTAGTCCAATTTTTATGGTTGGCAGGTCTATTAGGATTTTGGCTAGTGCCTTCTGAATTGAAGTCTTCCTTCTTGAAAGATTCAAACTTATTATCCTCAGTATAGTCTTCCCCATCTTTTCTAATCCAGATATACTCGTTATAATATCCAACGGATACCCAGTTAAAGCATCTAGTTTTATGGGCATCATGTCCTAATGTACAAGTAACAATATTAGGAGCACCCTCAGTCAGTAGATGTTTATTAAAGAATATATTTTTATTTTGTGAAGAGTTCTTAGGAGTATACTCTTGAATATCAATAGCTGGATTAATATTATCCATATTGATATAAGTCCAATCCTTAACATTACTCCTAGCACTTAAAGCCTTAGTAGCCTGCTTAACTGGGTCCATGTTATAGTAACGCATTAGTAACACGTTACTTCCCTTAGTAGCTATAGGAGATGCTTCACATGGCATTGACTTATCGTTATAATTACCTATTCCGACTAAATCTACATACCATTTAATTACTCCATTAGTAGTCCACGGTGCTGTACTATTCATAACTGTACCTTCAAAATAGTCAGTAGTTTCTTCACTACTAATATAGAATGCGCAGTCATAGCTAAATTTAATACAGTTATCTTTACTAGACCAAATACTATGAGCTTGAACTCCAGCACCTTCATCTCCAGCAATCTCAAGTCTTGTATTATTAAGAGTTGCATCCTTAGTCCAATACATATCAGGTTCACCAACCTTAATTAGTGTAGTATTGATATTCTCTACGGAGCATTGAGCACCTTTAATCAAGAATGTTCCTTGAGATTTAAGAGTGCCAATTAGAGGTAATGTAACCCAATCTCCACTATTTCTTTCTGTATAATGTAAGTACAGTCCCTTTAAATTTAAGTCCTTCTTACCAAGATTACATAATTCTACGAAATTGTGAGACACTGGATTATAATCTTTATCTTCTGATGTTCCTCCACAGTATACCATATTAACATATATCTTTGGAGAATCTTTAGAACCAACTTCCTCTGGAATGATTGGGAAGTATGGAGTTGTATAATAAATTCCAGCACCTTGAGTCTGAGCATTACCAGCTAGAGTATTCTTATCTAATCTATAATCATGTATATCTAACTTACCATCCTTAACCTGAATAAGGAATGTATTCTCTTTATTTGTCATGTCAGCAAACTCAATACCAATAATCTTGGTTTTAGCAGAGCTTCCACTTCCAATGACTTCGGTTAATATTCCATCCATTGTTTCTGAGTCTGGTCCAGGTCCTGGGTCTTCTCCACCACCTGTGCTACCTATTTTAATTAGTTTGTAAGTCTTAGGGTCTTTAATCCATAATGTCCGAGTATCATAGCACCATAACAATTCTTTAGGAAGAAAGTCATTCTTATTGGCTTGCATTTCAGCATACGTACCACTTTTAATACATATATGCTTAGCATTAGGCAAATACTCTTCATACTCAGTTGGTTCAGGTGAATCAGCAAGAACTACATCCTTATTGGCTTCTTGGGTGGCATTGTCTTCCTCCTCTGAAGTACCATAATTAGGCTCTTCATTAGGCATCCCATCATAAGCATAGTACTGATTATTCGTAAAGTCTCCCGAATCTATCTGGCAGTTAAATGCAAACTCTAACTTCCTTACTTTGTCTTGTAGTACAGATATAACCTTCAATAGGTCTTGGATGACAGTACTACTTGTCATGTGCTCTTTATTCTCAGAAGTATCTATCCAAATACCTCCTTTATCTTCAGGTGGTGTATCCTGTATATAAATTTTAGAGAAGGATTCCCATACAAAGCCATTAAAATATCGTATCTCGTTAATCTCATCAACGAATACAATTTGTCCTTTGACTCTTAAATCATCACGGTCTAATAGTTCCTCTAAGGTTTCTACGACCACTATGGACATTCCTCCCCCACCACTTCCTCCACCTCCTTGCACTTTCCATACATTCCATACTCCACTATAGAATTGGTACATATGATTGTCATCGGGGGAGTCTTTAACGTAACACAGCATACCTTCTTTCAGTTTATTAGTACTAAGGAAGGCTTCCATATCACTTATATTGGTAACTTGGATGTAACCACCACGTAAGTCATTAACATCTGCTAATGCGAAGTTAGCATTGTTTTTGGGTTTGAGTTGACCAATTACCTCAATATATTCATTCATGCTGATAAAAATAAAGGGCTATGTTATTCACACAGCCCTCGTTTATTATATTACGCTACGAATAAGCTATAAAGTACTTCTAAGAAATCAGCTGCATTCAATTTAGTTCCATTAATTTCAACATCGTTGCCTGCATTTACCTCAATAATCTGAGCAAATTCATCTTCACTCAATGTGGTATCAATTTGTACTTCCTCTTTTCCTCTCTTATCAACGTAAGCATTATACTCCTCATTGATTTGCTTATTCCAAGCCTCAACTTGAGCTTTATCTTCTTCTGTCTTGTCTTCTTTCATTATCAGTTCTTGATAACCCTTTGGAGTTAGTTCCTTAACAGCTTCTTGTAAGTCCTCTTCAAGTTGCTTTCTTATTTTACCTAACTCAATTCTCATACCCATTAACTTTACCTTTAAGTCTTTGCTAAGTTCTTTGTCTCCGTCTCTAAGCAGTACTTTAGTGATAAAGTTGTGCTTAATCATCATTTCATTTAGTGTCATAAAATTAAACTGTTAATTGTTGTTTTAAAGCTTCTACTGTTGCATCTAATAGGTTCATGCCATTGTCTTCCAAATTTGCAGGATAGCTATTAACACTCTTGTTAATTAATCCCTCTCCCTCTTCAGAGTAACTAAATCCTCCAGTGAAAACATCCTCTAGTGTGAAGAATGACCCTGAGAAAGTAGTAATCATGTTATCTCCCATAATCTGTGCATCACCCTCAAGCTTCAGGTTAGCATCTTGATTCTTTACAGTGTACATTACTCTTTTGTTAAGTAACTCCATAATTAAAATTATTTAAAATTAGTTTTAGTCTAAAATCTCTTCTTAAGTTTTCGAGTGCTAAGTTAGTCATAATTTACTAATATTCAAAACAAATTGTCTTAAATATTTATAACTTACCATGATTTAGGCGCGTATATCATTTTAAACACGAATACCGTTTTAGGTCTCCAATCTTTAGATTGACCACTACCAGAGTAACCAGTTCTCCAGTTACCTCCTCGTCCAGCAGGAGTAGTACCGTTTGTAGAGTGGTTTTGACCTCCATCTGGTCCAAATACGTCACGGTCATTGGCATTATCTGACCTATAGCGTCCAAACCAGTGGGCGTGTGTAGGCATTTCAAGACCACTAATGGTTTTACTATTAGCACCAGCTGATTGACCTACTCTATTCGTCTCCAGTTCACCAGCACCAGCCATATATGCACCATTACTGTATCCACTCATGCTACTAGAGCACAATACGAAGTCGGATAGGTCTACTGTATACTGGTCACTATAAGTTGCATAATAGGTTACACTTGACTTGCCCCTACCACTCGAATCAAACAATTGATTCTTAAATGTAGTATAATCTGTATTAGTAGCATAGTAGCTTCCTACTCTATATACATAGAAGTCTATAACTTCTCCAGGTACTCTTGCTTTCTTTAATCGACTCAGTTGTGCATAATCCCCAGGGTTGAAATTCTTCGTATCCCACACTTTAACCCAGCCAAACCAATTATCTATAGTATCTCTTAATGCTCTATACCATAGTCCCATACCTGAAGTCCAACCTCCAGCAATTTCTACAGTACCAGCAGCACCTCTACCAAAACCTATAATAGACGTATATGTAGTAGGACCACCTGTGTTACCTGACACAGTGTTATAGGAATATACATTACCTAGATTTTGGGTTCTTCCAGTTTGAGCGTTGAGATTACCTTTAGAGTTAATAAAATCATGTGTATGTCCGTTTAGAGATACATTAGTTCCCTTCCATTGTAGAGTACCATTAGCTGAAGTTAATTTACCTATATCTCCATCACTACTATTAAAGAAGTTGATACCAGCCGTAGTACCAGAATTGGCTTTAATACACAAATAGTTAGTAATGTTATGGTCTCCTATATATACATCATCTCCAACCTTATTCCAGGTGTTGTTTGCAAAGTTAAGCGCACCTGTCATAGTACCTCCAGATTTAAGAAGAGCATCCCTTATATTACTATTTCCAGAATGCCACAACGTATACCAGCCAGTCTTACTCCCCGCACTCCATTTTCTAACCAATATATTGTGATTCTCGAATGCTATTTGCCATCCGTATACTCCACTAGTTCCATGTTTAGTGTTACATATGTTAAGAACACTGTTAGCATTGTCTCCACCACTAGGTTGATTTGAAGCAGAACCATTATATGAGTTCATACTAATACCATAACCATCTCCATTACTGTACCAATTTGGAGAGTCTAGGTTACTAATACCTGCTACATTAACGAGGTATTTAGCTGTAAGGTTATTTATATCTAGATTGGCTGTAGTATAAATAGTAGCCCAACCTGACCACGCTCCTGAATCATTATCTCTTTTGCTTCTAACATAATTGTTAGCGTGTGCTCCATCTGTTCCTGACCATCCGAGTAAAAGTTCAGCAGCACCTCTACCTCCATGTAGGTGAAGTACTGTACCATAAGTAGTAGGATATCCGTTATTATAAGCTGCATACAAACGTACTCCAGACTCACCTCTAGTATTTCCATTTGCTGTAGCAGTCCTTGACCCACTACTAGTAATATAATTATGTGTATGACCAGTCAGTGATACGGCTACACCATTTACTTGCGGGGTTTTGTACCAATTCATGCAGGTTGAGTTCCACTGACCTATAGCAGTATTGTTAGCATATATCTGAGCAACACCGTCAGAAATCCATTTAAAACCTGTATCTGAATCTCCAAGAGCTAGATGTATAGATGCTGTGTCAGAAATACCATTAGTACCCTTAATCATTAGGTTGTTCCTAAATATAGTGTGAGTATGGCTTCCACCTAAGCCTGACAATGTAGCATGACCTCCACCCCCTAACAGAACATAAGTATCGCTTGAACCATCCTTAGCATAGCCACCTGCTCTCCATATACCATTATCAGCGTTCCAATAAGTTTGCTTTGTAAAGGAATTAGTCCCAGCTGTTATTTGAGCAGTTGAAGCATATCCCAAGTATATGTTATTATTAGATGACGGATATACAGACATTGCAACTCGTCCTCCTTTTACTGGGGCACACCAAATACCTCCGTAGGTGCTACCCATGTTCACAGTAAGAGCTGCGTTAGTTACTGAATTAATCCATGCACCTGATGCATATGAGGTAATATATCTACCAGCTGTACTAAAGTTTCCAGCGGTAGCTGTACCAGGCATAGTAGTATTACCACTAGCATCAAGAAGGGTTAAGGTTCTAGATAATGTGGCAAACACACCTGAATATTGTCTAACATATATAGGCTCTGCTGCATCATCTCCTGTAGCTATTTCCAAGTAGCCTGCGTTTGAGGCAGTAGACCTACCATAGATTCTCCATCGGTCATTAGTACCCATAGTACCACCTATACCACCAGCATCATTTGAGAACGAAAGCCAGCTAGAGTTATTTCCAGCTGTTACACTACTGCCTTTTAGTAAATACCTTGCATCAAGTGTGGATGAATAGTTATTAGTATCAAGAACCTTGTATTTACCTTCATCCTGGTAAAATGTTCCATTGATAATAACGTTTAATTTACCTCCATTATTTCTAAACTGAATATCAGCACTACTAGGACCACCCCACCCAGTGACAAAGGTTCCGTCCTGATTACCCCAGGTTGCAGAAGATAGTTTACTAGTAAATCCAGTTGGGTAATCAGCGCGAGTAGCTGAGGCAACATTAGAGTCCAAAAAAGCAAACGTTTTCCAAGCATTATAGGTTGGTCCATTAGATATCCTTCTAGCTTTTATTGTATCTGTACCATAGCCATACGCTACTTGCCAGTTCCTAACGGCGGAATCACCTATACTAAATATAGCTGTGTTAGCCCACAGTTCGTTACTATCAGTAGGTTTAGGGTCTATCACCACAACAACCCCATTTCCAAAATATTGATTAACCGTAGTATAAGAACCTCTAGCCCACGACCTAAGTACTCCGTTATTACCTCCTTTTTGTATAAGTTGTACCCCATCTAGTAAGTCTGCATCAAGTCCACTACCAGAGCCATCATTATTAGCGTCCCATATTTTATAGTCCGTTCCGTTTTTTCTGTGATATATATCGGTAGCACCACTTCTGATGTAAGTAGTTCCAGCCTGCTGTCCTAAATATGTCCAATTAGTGCCAGAATACATTGTAAGACCATTACCCCCTGTAGTCTGAATTTCAGTTACTTTTAGAGTACCAGTCATTGTATCACCAGCTCTATTTACTGCATTAGCAAATGCTCTAATGTTATCCCCATTAAATACATATGCTTTAGAACTATCACTGTTCTTAGCACCCCATATATGAGTTGGAGTTACATTACCTGCCTCCCAATTCATAGTTAGACCAGATGCTATCGAATATCTTACATAATTAGTAAGAACATTAGGGTCATTACCTCTAATTACATAAGTAGCATCTAGATATGTACGGAAGTTAGCCTTATCAATTACTGGAGTCCAATCACTTACTACTCCAGCAACATTTCTTCTATGCCATAATCCAGCTGTACCTGTCATAGCTTGTGCTAGTTCAGTGTAATAACCAGATGAATTATTATGTAGTATTTTAATTCTATTAGAC
>PPYE01585281.1_pt1 | contig 22465 bp, 21 predicted proteins | sample 1559881 | NCBI WGS metagenome assembly PPYE01 (sample SAMN08240022, study PRJNA423297) | Human gut metagenome, whole genome shotgun sequencing project.
AATACGGAGCTGATGGCGCAGAAGCACAGGCTTCTGGCGCAGGCGGTCGGTGAGACGAAGGAGAAGCTGGAGGCTTTGAAGCTGGCGGGGCAGCAGGCCAATGACGCACTGGCGAGAGGGGAGATTTCCCAGAGCCAGTACGATGCCCTGCAGAGGGAGATTGTGGAGACGGAGAAGGCCCTGGAGGAACTGGAGACGCAGGCGGGCAAGTCGGCGGTGGCTTTACAGAAGATTGGGGAGACCGGGGAGAAGCTGAAAAGCGTGGGTTCTTCCATTGAAGGGGCAGGGAAGAAGCTGATGCCTGTGACGGCGGCAGTGGGCGGCCTTGGGGCGGCTGCCGTGAAGGTGGCGGCGGATTTTGATTCCGGCATGAGCAAGGTGGCGGCTGTGTCCGGCGCGGCGGGGGAGGATCTGGATAAGCTGCGGGAGAAGGCCCGTGAGATGGGGGCGAAGACGAAGTTCTCCGCTTCGGAGGCGGCTTCTGCCATGGAGTATATGGCCATGGCCGGGTGGAAGACCGGGGACATGCTGGACGGCATTGAGGGGATTATGAATCTTGCGGCTGCGTCCGGGGAGGATTTGGCGACTACGTCTGATATTGTGACGGACGCTTTGACGGCTATGGGGCTGTCGGCTTCGGATTCCGGGCATTTTGCGGACATCCTGGCGGCGGCTTCTTCCAATGCCAATACCAACGTGTCCATGATGGGGGAGACGTTCAAATACTGTGCGCCTGTTGCCGGGGCTTTGGGATTTTCGGCAGAGGATACGGCAGAAGCTATCGGTCTGATGGCAAACGCAGGTATCAAATCCTCACAGGCCGGTACTGCCATGCGTTCCATGATGACGAACCTTACGGGGGATGTGACGTTTGTGGGGGATGCGTTCGGGGAGCTGACGGTGCAGACCACCAACACGGACGGGAGCATGAGGAGCCTGGGGGATATCCTAAAGGACTGCCGGGGTGCGTTTTCCCAGATGTCGGAGTCGGAGCAGGCGGCCAATGCGGAGGCTCTGGTGGGGAAGAACGCCATGAGCGGGTTCCTGGCGGTGATGAACGCTGCGCCGGGGGGTATTGAGAAGCTGAACGGGGCTATCACGAACTGTGACGGGACGGCGGAGAAGATGGCGGCTACCATGAAGGATAACCTTGCCGGGCAGGTTACGATTTTGAAAAGCCAGCTGGAGGAGCTTGCCATTTCCATCGGGGAGATGCTGATGCCTTATATCCGGCAGATTGTGGGCTGGATTCAGGGGCTGGTGGACTGGCTGAACGGGCTGGATGAGGGGACGAAGAAGATGATTGTCACCATTGCCCTGGTTGCGGCGGCGGTGGCTCCGGTACTGATTGTGATTGGGAAAGTGGTTGGTGCTGTTGGGACTATCATGACGGTGGTCCCGCAGATTGCGGCAGCCATTTCCGGTGTGATTGCGTTTGTATCCGGGACGGTGATTCCGGCCATTGGGGCGGTGGTGGCTGCGGTTGGGTGGATTCCCATTGCCATTGCTGCGGTGATTGCCATTATCGTCCTGCTCTGGAATAAGTGTGACTGGTTCCGGGAGGCGGTCATTGCGGTGTGGGAGGCTGTTAAGTCGGCAACCATTGCGGCATGGAATGCGGTCGGGGAGTTTCTGACCAATTTATGGGGCAGTATTGTGGAGACGGGGAAGGCGGTCTGGGATGGGCTGGCTTCTTTTTTTACTGTCTGCTGGCAGGGAATCCAGAATATGTTCACAGCGGTGCTGACTGCCATTTCCACATTTTTTAGTAATATCTGGACGGGCATCCAGAACGTGGTGGTGACCATAGGGACGGCAATCCAGACGTTTCTGGTTACGGCGTGGGATGCCATAAAGCTGGTGCTTACAACGGTTCTGACTGCTATCCAGACGGTATTTACTACGGTGTGGGATGCCATTAAAAATGTGGTCACTACGGTTGTGGGAGCAATCCAGTCTTTTATCACGGCTGCATGGAATGGGATAAAGGCTGTTGTGACAACGGTGATGAACGCCATCCAGTCGGTGGTGTCCGGCGTATGGAACAGTGTGAAGTCGGTGACTTCCTCCGTGCTGAACGGGATAAAGTCTGCGGTCAGCAGTGTGTTTAACAGCGTGGTTTCGGGAATCCGGACGGCTATGGAGAATGTGTACCGTGCGGTGTCAGATGGGTTCAACCGGGCGGTGGGTTTTATCACAGGGCTTGCTTCCAGCGCCTTCCGGTGGGGTTCGGATTTGATAGGCGGGATTGTGGACGGCATCCGGAGCTGTATCGGAAATGTGGTCAATGCGGTGTCTGACGTGGCAAACGCCATCCGGTCTTATCTGCATTTTTCCGTACCGGATGTGGGGCCGCTGACGGATTATGAGGGCTGGATGCCGGATTTTATGGGCGGTCTGGCAAAGGGAATTGAGAAGAGTAAAGGGATGGTGCAGAAGGCCGTGGACGGGGTGGCTGCGGATATGGTCATCAGTCCGAAGGTTTCTGCCATGGAGACTTCGCGGATGCAGACGGCTTCGGTGGATTCCATCCGGCAGATGGTTTCGGGTATCCGGGAGATGTTTGCGGGGATGCAGGACAGGGACAGTATGGGAAATATCTGTATCCCGGTGTATGTGGGCGGCACGCTTCTGGATGAGGTGGTGGTGAATGCCCAGGCAAGGCAGAACCTGCGGTCAGGAGGGAGGTAGGCATGGCGTTTATCCAGTATCTGGTGTTTGACGGGACGGCGCTTCCCCTGCCGGATTCTTATGAGGTGGAGATGAAGGATGTGGAGGCGGATTCCGGCGGGGAGACGGAGGCCGGGACGGCACAAAGGGATGTGGTGCGGCTGGGGGTGGTGAGCATCCAGGTGGATTTTTCTGTGTCTCCGAAGTGGCTGAAAGTGCTGACGGGGTTTAAGCAGAAGGAGAAGATTGGCGTGGAGTATTTTGATACGGAGTCGTTGGAGATGAGGAAGACGGAGATGTATATGGAGGGGTATAAGGCGGGGCTGGTGAAGGATACGTCTTTTAAGGGATTGTGGAAGGTGTCGTTTACGCTGAAAGAATTTTAATAAAATTCTGAATTTGGCATATTCTATTGACAAAGGAAGAAAAATGTAATACGATTGTATTACAAAAAGGAGGTGGTGTTATGGCGAAAGAAGCAACTTTACAGGTCCGTATGGATGCGGATTTAAAAGAAAAGGCAGAAGCATTGTATCGGGATATGGGAACGTCTTTTGCAGAAGCAGTGCGGATATTCGCAAAGCAGAGTGTTCAGGAAAATGGGATGCCATTTGTCGTGACGGCAAACCGAAAAAATACCTATGGCCGTCTTTCCAAATATGCGGATACGAAACTGGCGGCAGAGGAGGATGGCGCATATGAAAGGGCGATGGTAGGAAAGCATGCGAAAACTGATTGATGCTAATGTTATCTTAAGATATCTATTAGGAGACCATCCGCAGATGTCGGAAGAGGCCAGACAAGTGATAGAGGATGGCGCTTTCACCCTGCCGGAGGTTATTGCGGAAGTCGTCTATGTGCTGAAAGGCGTATACAAAATAGAACGGGATGAGATTGGCAGAACCCTGATTGAGTTCCTGGAGGAAGTTGCAGTGGAGAATCAGGATGTCGTCTTTGAAGCATTATCCCTGTATTCAGAAACATCCCTTGATTTTGTGGACTGCATCCTGATTGCACGGCACAGAGTGCTGGGTGACGAGATTGTGAGCTTTGACAAAAAACTAAATAAGATGCTGTAACAGGTAAATGGGAAAGGCGCTTTGTATCGTATATGCAGGGCGCTTTTTTGATGTGGAAAAATAAGCTGGAAAGGGGTGTTTTCATGTATCCGGTGAGCGAGGCATTCCTGCAGGCGGTGCAGGAGAACACCAGGAGGTATTACTGGACCGGGAAGATTACCACGAAGGCCGGGGTGGAGTATTCTTTTGGGAATAAGGATATCGTCAAAGGCTCCGGGTATGTTTCCAGCCAGTGCTGCGGGAGTACGGAGCTGGAGCTTGGCACGGTGTATGCGGCGGAGATGGGGATTACCCTGTTTTCTGACATAGACCGCTATACGCTGGAGGATGCAAAGGTGGAGCTGTTTTACCACCTGCGGCTTGGAGACGGGAGTTATGAGGAAGTCCCCATGGGGATTTTTGAGGTGAGCGAGGCGAACCGGACGCTCCACTGTCTGGAACTGAAAGGGTATGATTATATGCTCCGGTTTGAGAAGAGTTTTAACGGGTTTGAGACGGTGGGGAATGCTTATGCGTTTCTGGCGCTCTGCTGTAAGGCCTGCGGGGTGGAGCTGGCCCATACCCAGGCGGAGATAGAGGCTATGCCAAACGGTTCGGAGATGCTGTCGGTGTATACGGAGAACGACATTGAAACGTACCGGGACGTGCTGTTTTATGTGGGGCAGGTATTGGGTGGTTTCTTTTGTATTAACCGGACGGGGAAGCTGGAGCTTCGGAAGTATGGGGACAAACCTGTGATGACGGTTTCGGACAGGCACAGGTTTTCCAGCAGCTTTTCGGATTTTATCACCCAGTACACGGCGGTGAGTTCTACGAACCTGCGGACACAGACGGCGGAGTATTATGCCCTGGAGCCGGATGACGGGCTGACCATGAATCTGGGGGTGAACCCGCTTCTGCAGTTCGGGCTGGAGGAGACGAGGAGGCAGCTTTGCGGGAACATCCTGGCGGATTTGTCCGTCATCCAGTATGTGCCGTTTGATTCGGACACCATTGGGAACCCGGCTTTGGACTTGGGGGATGTAGTGGTGTTTTCCGGGGGACATGCGGATGCTGCCCGGATGGCCTGTGTGACGGGATGCAGGGTGAAGATTAACGGGAAGCAGTCTTTGAAGTGTGTGGGGAAGAATCCCAGGCTGGCGCAGGCAAAGTCTAAGAGTGACAAGAATATTTCCGGGCTGCTGAACCAGATCGAGGCGGGGAAGATTGGGATACACACCTTTACCAATGCTTCGGCCTATACTGTGGGAAGTACGGATGTGAAGATCATCAGTATTGAGTTTGCGGCGGCGGAGGAGACCCATGTGCAGTTCTTTGGGCAGGTGGTGGTAAATGTTGCTGCGGAGCAGGTCAGTAAGGCGGGTACTGCCGCCGGGAGTGTTGTGGTTCCAGTTCCTTCTATTGGAGAAGATGGCATGGAATCCACAACGGATGTGACGGTGGAGGTGGAGCTTCCGGTCACTTTTTCCGGGGACGGGAAGGCGGCTGTTTATGTGACGTTTGAATTCAATGATGAGGTGATTCTGGTTCATCATCCGGAGGAGACCTGGGGGAACGGGGGGCATACCCTTTCCCTGTATTATCCCATTGAGAACCTGATTCCGAATTTCGCTAACACGTTCAATGTGTATCTGCGGATGGAAGGCGGGACCGGGGAGATTGAGACGGGAGGCTGTATTGCTTCCATCAGCGGTCAGGGAATGGCGGCGGCTCCGGCGTGGGACGGGAAGATTGAGCTGGAGGAGACGGTTTCCCGGTTTGGCATCCGCGGCGGCATGACGGTGAGGGATTACAGGGAAGTAGTGAAAACAGAGACTATGGAGTTGGTGCTGAGGAGTTACAGTGATACGGTGCGGGGCAGGACAAGGATTGGAGGTTTCTGCCATCCGGTGGAAATGGAATAGGAGGTTTGGGGATGAGGCTGAAAGGGACGATGGTTCTGGAACTTAAGGATACGGCCACCGGGGAGGTGGAGACCGTTTCGGAAGAAAATATGGTGACCAATGCGGTGAATAACATTCTGGGGCTGAACCCTATGGGGATTTTTTATACGGCGGAGAATCTGGCGGGAGGCACTCCGTGGAACGGGAACCTGCTTCCCATCTGCCCGAACATGATAGGAGGCATCCTGCTGTTTTCCAAGGTTTTAGAGGAGGACGTGGATAACCTGTATGTGAAGTCGGATAACCTTCCGGTGGCATATGCGTCCAACAACGTAAATTCCACGGCCAACACGGCAAGGGGGAGCCTGAACCAGACGGAGAGTAAGAAGCTGGATAACGGGTACAAGTTTGTGTGGGAGTTCACGCCGAGCCAGGGGAATGGGACCATTGCGGCGGTGGGACTCACCAGCGCACAGGGAGGGACAAACGGCTTCGGGAGCCTGGTGGGGGATGCCAGCACGTTTCTGCAGTTGAAGGACGTGGACATTGGGGATTTGGCGCAGGCAAAGCAGATGGTGCTGTTCGAGGCGGTGGAGGTGGATTTTGAGCATGACTTTCTGTATTCCATCACTTCTGCGGATACCAGTGTACGGATACGTAAGGTGCGCCTTCCAATTTTCAGCATCGGGCTGAATGAGAAGATGGATGATTCCACGTACACGGTGGCGGAGGACACCACCATTACCACGGAGACGTTCCGGTTTCTGGGGGATTACACGAAGTACGGGGAGTTTATGGACGGGCAGGACGGGTACTGGTACGGGTTTTCCAATGAGGGGAATTCTTCCGGCAGCGCCGTGATGGTGTGGGTGAAGATTAAGAAGGAGGATTATTCCTTTACGGAGGGGCAGTGGACGCTCTCCAATGCGAAGCTGATGGATGTGGGGAGCAGGGACGGGAGTTCTTCTTTCCCGGAGCGGGTGGTGAAGTGCTGTGTCCGGGGCGGGTATCTGTATGTCCCGGCGTATAACAAGAAGGGGATTTATAAGGTTAATGTGAGCAATCCGGCGGATGTGACGCTGATTGAGTTCGGGTTTACTTCCAAGTGGAAGCCGCTGTGTGAGGCGGGTTCCTGTGAGGTTTATATGACACTTGTCGGGGATTTGATTGTGGCGGGGGATTTCCAGATAACGGCGGCGGATGCCGTCATTCACACCCAGGGGAGCATGAGGCTGAATGATTCCGCAACGCCGCTGTTCCAGTATAAGCAGTTCCTGGTGAACTGGGGCGGCAGTTATGGGAGTGAGTACAGGACGATGTATCTGCTGACTCCGTATCTGGCAACGATTAACAATCTTTCTTCGGCGGTGGTGAAGACGGTGGATAAGACCATGAAGATCACGTACACGCTGACGGAGGAGACAACGGTATAAATGGATTTGGGGACAGGGCGGCGGCTTTTCGGAGCGGGCCGCTTTTTCCATAGAGAGGGAAACGGACAATGGGCGGAAGACATTCCGCTGGGAAAAGAAAGAGAGGGTTTTGGAATGAAGGAGTTTGTGAATGTGGTGCAGTGTGGATTTGCGGCTGTGGGCGGTTTCTTTGGATGGGTGATGGGAGGCCTGGACGGGTTTTTGTATGCGCTGGTGGTGTTTGTGGCGCTGGATTACCTGACGGGGCTGATGGCGGCTGCGGTGGAGAGGAAGCTGTCCAGCGAGGTGGGATTTAAGGGGATTTTTAAGAAGGTGGTCATCTTCTGCCTGGTGGCGGTGGGGCATATCATTGACAGTTCTGTGATTCAGAACGGGAGCGTGCTGCGGACGGCGGTGGTGTTTTTTTATCTGTCCAATGAGGGGATTTCCATTTTGGAGAATGCTTCCCGGATTGGGCTTCCGGTGCCGGAGAGATTGAAGGCGGTGCTGGAACAGCTGCGGGAGGAAAAGGAAGAGGAAGAGGAAGAGTAGGAAGATAGGAACAGGGTACGAAGGAGGAGCAGGGCGGGCAGGAAAGCCCGCTTGATAAGCGGAATGGGATTTGAAGGACAGGGCATCGGCAGGAAGGCTGATGTCTTTTTTTATGTTTAAAACCGGAAAGAGAGGGAATTTCATATGAAGCTGATCCAGAGTATTTTGACGAAGTCTGGCTGTTATCAGGCTGGGAGGACGATTGCGGTGAAGGGACTGATGATCCATTCGGTGGGATGTCCGCAGCCCAGGGCTTCTGCTTTCATCAGTAACTGGAACCGTGGGGATGCCAATGCCTGTGTCCATGCCATTGTGGAGCCGGGAGGGGATGTGTACCAGACGCTGCCGTGGAACCACAGGGGCTGGCACTGCGGCGGTGCGGGGAACAACACCCATATCGGGGTGGAGATGACGGAGCCTGCCAGTATCCGGTATACGGGCGGGGCAGACTGGACGGAGACCGGGGACGGGAGCGGGACAAGGAAGCATGTGCTTGCCACTTACAAATATGCGGTGAAGTTGTTTGCGTATCTGTGTAAGCAGTATAAGCTGAATCCTTTGGTGGATGGTGTGGTCATCAGCCACAGTGAGGGATGCAGGAGGGGGATTGCAAGCAACCATGGGGATGTGGAGCATATCTGGAAGCATTTTGGGCTGACCATGAAACAGTTCCGTCAGGATATCAGGGCAGAGATGGACGGCGGTGCGGGAAATGGAAGTGGCGGCGGCATTGCTGATACTTCTTCGTATACGAAGATTATGGGGAAGGCTGTTGCCACTGTGGAACAGATGAGGGCGTATATCCAGAAGAAGAATCCTTCCGTGGCATGGTCGGTGCTGGATATGATCCCGCTGTATGTTTCCGAAGGGGAGGCAGAGGGCGTGAGGGGCGATATCGCTTTTGCCCAGTCCTGTCTGGAGACGGGGAATTTTGGGTTCTCTGGTTCGGCGGTGAGGCTGGAGCAGAATAATTTTTGCGGGATGGGCGTGACGGAGAACGGGATGAAGGGGAATTCTTTTGATACGCCCCGGCTTGGCATCCGGGCGCAGGTGCAGCATCTGAAAGCCTATGGCAGTACGGAAGAGTTGAGGAATGGGAAGGTGGACCCAAGGTTTCAGTATGTGGCAAGAGGCTCTGCGTCTTTTGTGGAGTGGCTGGGGATTCCGGACAATCCGCAGGGGAAAGGGTGGGCTGCCGGAGCAGGGTATGGGGAGAAGATTCTTTCTATATTGAAGAGTATGATTGGGGAGGCTGGAAGCAGCGGAGAAAGTGACGGGAAGCCGGGTCAGCCGGTGAAGCCTTTGTCCGGGTATGTGAAGGTGTTCTATAAGGGCAGGGATGGAGTGAATGTGAGGAAAGCGCCCTGCATGGGGGATAACGTGGACCAGGTGGTGTTTGACGGGATTTATACGGTGACTGGCATCAGCGGGGACGGGCAGTGGTACAGGCTGAAAACCGGGCTTTATATCACCACGGGGAAAGAGTATGTGCAGTTCATGGAGAAGCTGTCCGGAGCGGATTCCTATATGGTGAAGGTGGAGATTCCGGATTTGAATATCAGGAAGGGACCGGGGACGGATTGTGAGAGGACCGGGAAGTTTACCGGGACAGGGGTGTTTACCATTGTGGAGGAAGCGGATGGTGAAGGGGCTTCTAAATGGGGGCTGTTGAAGGCGTATCAGAAGGAACGGAATGGGTGGATTGCGTTGGATTATGTGGTGAGGATTTAGAAGGCATCAAAAGATGATGATACGGAATCAATCCTATGAATATAAAGGAAGGGCATGTATTATGGATGCAGATATGACCATTTTTGCTGAACTGCTTGCAACTCTTATAACTAAATATTCCGATAAAATAGATTTGGAAAGCCTGCCTGACCCACCACCTCCAGACCAGAATCAAAATTAACAGATTAAATGGTCAATGTCATTAAGCCAAGCCTCCCCCACCGTTGGGGAAGATATATGCCATTTGGTTTATGAAGATAGTGTTGCACATGTTAGGGGATGATGAAATAGTAGATAAACTCTTTCTACTTGACAATCAACGATTGCGATACTATAATAAGTTAGGAACCTAAGTAAAGGAGGAGAATCATGATTTCTCTTAAACGAAGTGCTGCCAGGTATGTCAGCAAGCTTTCCAATAAGCTGCGCAGAAAATTAGATATGCTTTCTTCCAGAAAAGAGTTCAGCGGTTCTCAGGGACGAACCCTTCATTTTTTGCTGGCACAGACAGAAGATGTGTTTCAAAAGGACATTGAGGAGGAATACAGCATCCGTCCGTCTACGGCAACAGAACTGTTGAAGCAGATGGAGAAAAACGGGCTGATCATCCGTGAGCCAGTTCCTTATGACAATCGCCTGAAACGGATCGTTGTGACGGAAAAAGCATTGGTCTATCAAGAGCAGGTAGTCAATGACCTGACTGCGCTGGAAGAAACTTTGACAAGAGATATTCCCGAAAAAAAACTACAAATTTTCTTTGAGGTGATTGAGAAAATGATGGATAACCTGTCCGAATGAGAAGTAAGGATGGGTTGTCCCTTATTTCCACCCAAATACTTAGGAAACTAACATTTGAAGGCGAGGTACTATTTTATGAACGAAGCAAATAATTTTACAAAGGGCAACCTCTTTCCCATGATTTTAAAGTTCTCAATTCCAGCCGCCGTTTCCCTTTTGATTACAGCAATTTATAACATCGTTGACCGGATTTTCGTTGGGAACTTTAACGGAACCTCTGCATTGGCAGGACTATCCATCTGTTTCCCATTATCCTATATGATGATGGCTTTCGGGCTGACCTGCAGTGCTGGCGGTTCCTCATTGTTCAGCCTGTTTGCAGGAAAGAACGACCAGAAAAGTATGAATCGCTCCTTCGGAAATGCGTTGATACTGGTTGTTATTTCTGAGATTGCGCTGACTGCTGTTTTACTGCTATTTGCCGACCCGATTTTGCAACTGTTCGGAGTCACAGAAACAGCGTATCCATACGCCCTTACCTACTATAAAATCGTTTCTCTGGGATGCCTGTTCCAGGGACTGACGCAGGTTTTCTGTGATTTTGTTCGTGTATCCGGCAGACCGATTATGGGAATGTGTGTGACTGGCGTTGGTGCTGTGACAAATATTATTCTGGATGCAGTATTTGTAGCGGTTCTGGACTGGGGCGTTGCAGGAGCTGCATGGGCAACCGTCATTGGACAGATTCTTTCTGCTCTCTTTGGCATTTTCCTTGTGGTAAAGGGATTTACAAAGGTGGAACTGAAAAAAGAAACATTTTCTTTCGATTGGCTGCTTTCCCAAAAAATCATATCCTGCGGCTTTGCATTCTGGATTGCACAGATGGCAATGGGACTTATCAGCCTTGTGTATAACGGTCAGCTGGGAAAATACGGTGGTGATACTGCCATCAGCGTGTATGCTGTGGTGGCAAGCATCATGACCTTTGTCATTATGCCGGCCAGCGGCATTAGCCAGGGAATACAGCCCATTGTCGGCAACAACTTCGGTGCAGGGGAATATAAGCGGGTGATGGCAACGCTGTATCAGGCATCGGCGGTTTCTGTCGGTTTTACTTGTGTGATATGGCTGGTCGTAATGTTCTTTCCACAGGCAATCCTGCTTTCCTTTGGAGCAACGGAAGAAATGCTGGAAGTCGGTGTGGCAGGGCTTCGGGTGAATTTCTGTGTGACACCGATTTTGGGGTTTGTCATGCTCGTCACAACTTTTTTTCAGTCTATTGCAAAACCGGTTCCGTCAATCGTCATTACATTTTTACGGCAGATTTTGTTTCTGATACCCTTTATCTATGTTTTCCCTGTTTTTAGGGGGATCAATGGAATCTTTGGGGCACAGCCTGTCAGTGATGTGCTGGCATTAATTATGTCCGTAATCCTTGTAGTACGAGAAAAAAGGATTTTGTATAAAACATCCCCTGTCTAGTTACTATTGAATTTTGGGAGGCGGGGGAGACGCTTGTCTAAGAAAGGTTATCTACAGGGCTAAAGTTTTCTTGCTTTATCAGCACATTAACAAAAAAGTACCTATCTCATTAAACGGGATGGGTACTTTTTGGAATATGTCAAGAGGCTTGGTTTAATGACATTGATTAAATGGTTAGCTTTTTTATTAAATCAAAATCACGTTGAATATCTTTCTTACATTTGGTATAATTATCTGTAATGAAATAGACGTGTAACCTATGTCCAAACTTTTGCGGGGTGATTATATTGAAGAAAAAAACGAAAGTGTACACATATAAAAGGGTTTCCACTTCCATGCAGGTAGACGGATATTCTCTTGATGCCCAAGAGGAACGGATTACAAAATATGCTGAGGCCTTTGATTTTGAAATCGTTGGCAAATATGAGGACGCAGGTAAATCCGGAAAATCTATTGAAGGCCGTGCAGAGTTTAAGAAAATGCTTGAAGACATAGAATCCAATAAAGATGGTGTTTCTTATGTGCTTGTGTTTAAGCTTTCACGGTTTGGCCGGAATGCCGCTGATGTACTGAGTACACTTCAATTTATGCAGGATTATGGCGTGAACCTGATTTGTGTTGAAGATGGAATTGACAGTTCCAAGGATGCAGGTAAGCTTATGATATCTGTACTTTCGGCAGTAGCCGAGATTGAACGGGAAAATATTCTTGTGCAGACTATGGAGGGACGGAGGCAGAAAGCCAGAGAAGGAAAATGGAACGGTGGGTTTGCGCCTTATGGCTATACTCTGAATAATGGTAAATTGGAAATAGAGGAAAGCGAAGCCGAAGCTATCCGTTTGATTTTTGACAAATACGCTAATACGGATATGGGGGCTAATGGTATAGCAAAGTATTTGGGGCAGCAGGGGATAGTGAAAAAAGAAAGGCAGAACGGTAAAAGTCCGCTTTTTTCTTCAAGTTTAATTAGACAAATATTAGATAATCCCGTTTATAATGGAAAGATAGCTTATGGACGAAGACGAAACGAGAAGATATCTGGATCAAGACAGTATCATATCGTCAAGCAAGATGATTATATGGTTTTTGATGGAATCCATGAAGCAATCATTGATGATGATACATGGGAAAAAGTGCAGGAAAAACGGAAAATGCAGGCAAAGCGTTATGAACACGTTAATAAGGGAAGAGATGAAAAGATACATCTTCTGTCGGGCCTTCTGCGTTGTCCTATGTGTGGTGCGGGTATGTATGGTAATAAGTCAATTAAGAAGAAAAATGGAAAACATTATAAAGATTACTTTTATTATGGATGCAAACACCGGAATATGATGCAGGGGCATAGATGCACCTATAATAAGCAGTTGCAGGAGGAAAAGTTAGATAGTGCTGTAGCCGAAGTCATTAGTAAATTAGTTAGTAATCCAAAATTTGCGGATATGATGAAAAAGAAAATCAACATCAAAACAGATACTAGTGAAGTGGATAAAGAAATTGCCAATTATCAAAAGCAGTTAAGCCAATATATCGGTACGAAACGAAGTCTTGAAAATCAGATAGATTGCTTAAATTATGATGACAGGCATTATGAGAGAAAGTTATCTGACTTGCAGGATCGGCTGGATAAGATGTATGATAATATTGATGATGTTGAACATAGCTTAAAAGATTGCAAGGACAGGAAGCGGGCTATTGAAGCCGAGAAGCTGACAGGCGATAATATATATAAAACCCTCATTTATTTTGATAAGCTTTATGATGTGATGGAAGATGCTGATAAAAGGGCATTACTGACTGCATTGATAAAGGAAATACATGTGTATGAAGAGGAACAGGCTAATGGACAGTGGCTAAAGTCGATTATATTTAAACTTCCGATTATTGAAAATAATATGGAAATAAGTTTGGACAATGATACGCACGTTGAGACTATAGTGTTGATACAAAGAAAAACTATGTAGAAATCCTTAATTTTAGGCACTTTTTCAAGCATATGGTGTTTACTGGCGACGGTGAAAAATGCAGAAATAAAGTCATAAAAGATTACATCAATGTTTCTGTAGTGGTTGATATAGAGTGTGGGGATACAACAGAATAAGATTTACAAAGAGGGGTACTGGATAACAACAGTATCCCTTTCTTACGATTGGGCGTTCAGTAATGAGCGCCCTATTTGTTTTAGAAAAACTTTGTATAGATGGTCAATCCAAAAAGTAAGATAGAAATAATGTAAACAGGAACAAAAGCAAATAGTTGTTTTTCCTTTTCTTCATACGTGTTAGACAACGGAATAAGCTTATATATTTTTAAAACTGTATGCTGAATCCATAATAACTGAAACACAAACAAAACAGACCAACCAATTAGATTAATTGTATAAAGTGAGTTCTGTATATTAGTGTTTATTTTTTCCAAAAGAGAATAATCAACCAGTGCTAACCCAACAATAGCAAAAGTATCTACTACTATCTTCAAAGTAAAATATTTCATACTCATTAGGTTAGAAAATATAGATTGTTGTTTATTCCAACCACGTACAATAAAAATAATACACAGTAATACCAAAATGATAGATAACTGTATCATTGTGTTCCGCATAGGGATATAAAAAATGGCAGTAAAATCAGTAACAGAATGAATGGTATTTATTTTTATGTAGTTCACAAAATTAATTGCCATAGATAAATATATCAAAATTATGGCAAATTGAGTTATTCTTTTAGATTTCCAACGTGCATTTTTTATTGCAACATTATCTAATTTGTACATTGGAGTAGATGATACTTTTATATCGTATTTAGGATTGATTTGTTGAATTATATTATTCTGAATATATTGCTTTGTACTATTAGAAGACTTTTCCCAGAATAATTCGTAAATTGTTAAAACAATAGTAATTACATTTAAACATATTGAAATAATTTCCAGCATAAGTTTCCCTCCTAATACGACATTATATCACATTTTCCCTTAGATGTTCAGAAGTGAACATCTATTTTTTTACCAAAACGAAAGGAGCATTGATTGTATGAAAAAGATTATGAAACGCCTTTTGACTGGTGTGCTAAGTCTGGCTGCGGTATTCACAACCTTACCGGCTTCACAGGTACAGGCTGCGGAGAAGCAATACTGGACGGACGCACAGGAAAAGGCAGGCTATGTAGAAAAAGTCATGAATGACGGCAGTATCGGTTCTACATTCCATGAGGGCATTATGCAGGTGGAGGGCGAAACCGCCTACTGCATAGACATCAACACGGATTTTGAAGCGGGCTACAAGACACGCTCGGATGCAAGTTCCCGTATGAGTGCCGACCAGATCGCTGACATTGCACTCTCACTGGAATACGTCAAGCAATATGCAGCCAGCCACAAAGAGCTGAATTATAAGCAGGTCTATCTATTGGAGCAGTGCGTTGTCTGGCAGCGTTTGAGCGTACATTTAGGGTGGAACTGCGACAATGTACGAGCTGCCTATGACGAGGTATCCAAAGCGGTACAGGACGAGGTATACGCTGGTGCAAAAGGTTTTGTGAAAGCCAACAAGGGACGCTACGACTGCGGCGGCTATATCTATTCCGGCGACGGACAGGAATTAGGGCAGTTCTGGGCGAAGCTGGATGTAGGAAATGCGGCACTTCAAAAGGTGTCCTCCAATCCCACCATTACCAACGGAAACAACAGTTATTCCCTTGTTGGTGCGACGTATGGTGTTTTTGCTGATAAAGGCTGCAAGGAACAGCTTGCCACCCTTACGACAGATAACGACGGGAACACCGAAGCTATGGAGGTAAAGGCTGGTAAAGTCTATATCAAGGAGTTATCCGTTCCGGCGGCAGGTTTCCAGTTGGACAAGACGGTATATCCCTTGACCGTCAAAGCTGGTGAAACAGCTACCTTGAAAGTCAGCGATACATCCAAAGTCACAACTACACTGATTGAGCTTTTCAAGATAGATATGGAAACTTCAAAGTCTATCTCACAGGGGGCAGCTTCTTTGGAGGATGCAGAGTTCGTCTGGAATTATTATGACGGGTACTACAACAAAGACAACCTGCCAGCAAAACCGACCCGTACATGGACGACAAAGACCGTGGCTGAAAAAGGACGGAGCGACCCATTATTTCACAAAGCTGACAGATAGTTATAAGGTATCCGGCGACAGCTTCTATTTACAGGATGGCGTGCCATGCCTGCCGCTTGGAACACTGACCGTATCGGAAAGCAAGAGTCCGGCAGGTTACTTGTTGGAGGGTGCGTATATGCAGGCGAATGGCAGCGAGGAACAGATCAAAGGCACGTATCTGACACAGATTACTGAAGATGGGGAGCTGGCGGTGCTTACAGGCGGCAACCAGTATTCCGTGTCCGACAAGGTTATCCGTGGTGGCGTGAAAATCCAGAAACGTGACCTTGAAACAAAGGACACAAAGCCACAGGGCGGTGCGAGCTTGAAAGATACGGAGTTCACCATCACCAGCCTAAATGAGAACGCTGTGCTGGTGGATGGCAAGCCCTACAACAAAGGCGAGGTTGTGAAAACCATCCTTACAGGCATTGACGGTATCGCTTCTACGGCTGCGGACACGCTGCCTTACGGAACATACCGCATTGATGAAAGTAAAAGTCCAGCAGGATACTTGACGATAGGTGCGGTTTCCCGTGAATTTACCATCACGGAAAACGGAAAAATCGTGGACTTTACTGGTGCGGAACAATCCATCTACAACCAGATCAAGCGTGGCGACATTGAGGGTGTGAAAATCGGCGACGGTACACACAAGCGTCTTGCTGACGTTCCATTCCGTATTACCAGCAAGACCACAGGTGAAAGCCACGTTGTCGTGACTGATAAAAACGGGCAGTTCTCCACCGCTTCTGACTGGGTATCCCATAAACAGAATACTAACAGGGGCAAGACCAGCGAGGACGGTATCTGGTTTGGCACGTCTGAACCAGACGACTCCAAAAGTGCGCTGCTTTACGATACCTATGAGATTGAGGAATTGCGCTGTGACAGTAATAAGGGTTTTAAGCTCATTCCGGCATTTGATATTGTGGTATCCAGAGATAAGGTAGTCATTGACTTGGGAACGCTCACGGATGATTACGAGAAAAAAATCTCCATCCATACCACGGCTGCGGATAAAGCCACAGGGAAGAAAGTAATCGTTGCTGGTAAAGAGGTCACGATTGTGGATACGGTCACGCTGGACGGTTTGAAAAAAGGCACAAAGTACCAGCTTAAAGGCTGGCAGATGGTAAAGGATGAAAACACCGAGCTTCTTGTTGATGGTGAGCGTGTAGAAAGTGAATACACATTTACTGCCGACGGTGAGGAAATGAAAGTCAAAGTGGAATATACGTTCCATGCTTCTGCCCTTGGAGGTAAAGACTTGGTTACTTTTGAAGAACTGTACGACTTATCCGACAAGAACGAGCCTGTCAAAGTGGCTGAACACAAGGACATTGAGGACGACGGGCAGACAGTATCCATCAAAGAGCGTGTAATTAAAATCCATACCACTGCTGCGGACAAAGCCACGGGCGAGAAAGTAATCGTTGCTGGCAAAGAGGTCACAATCTTAGATACGGTCACGCTGGACGGTCTGGAAGTGGGTACAAAATACCAGCTCAAAGGATGGCAGATGGTAAAGGATGAAAATGTCGAGCTTCTCATTGACGGGAAACGTGTAGAGAATGACTACACATTCACCGCTGCTGACACCAAAATGGAGGTGGAAATTTCCTTTACGTTCGACGCTTCAAAGTTGGGCGGCAGGCAACTTGTGACCTTTGAGGAACTCTACGACATCACCAATCCCGACGAGCCTGTAAAAGTCACAGAACATAAGGACATCACAGACAAAGGGCAGACGGTCACAATCAAGGAAGTGCCGGAAACGCCTGAGCCCGAAGAACCAAAGAAACCGGAAACACCAGACACTCCGAGCCATAAGGTGACGGACTCACCCAAAACGGGTGACAACACCAATGTGGCTGCCTTTGCTGTCCTGCTTGGACTCTCTGCGGCTGGTCTTGCCTTTGCAGCCTATAAGAAACGCTGTTCCATAAAGCATGACGGTGATAAATAAAGTGTGAGGTGACTGCCTATGAAGCTGCATACACGCTCACCGCCTGCCGGGATGGTTCAAACTGCCGGATAAAACCTTTACACTGATTCTTTTCTGTCAATCGTCTTTTTGATTGATGGAAAAAAACAGTCCACTAGGGGGTATGGGGGATTGTAGCTCCCCCATGCTCTTCCCTTAAGCTACGCACATAGAAAGAAAAGAGGTAAACACATATGGAATTAAAACACGTAATCCCTAACATGGAAAAGACATTCGGAAACTTGGAATATGCCGGAGAGGGCAAGACCGAGCAGCGCCGGGTAAACGGGCGCATGACGGTCATTTCCCGAAGTTTCAATTTGTACTCTGACGTACAGAGAGCCGACGACATTATTGTTATCCTGCCTGCTTCTGCCGGAGAGAAAAATTTTGAGGTAGAGGAAAAGGTAAAACTTATCAACCCGAAAATCACGGCTGACGGTTACAAAATCGGCACCCGTGGATTTACCAACTATATCCTGTCCGCTGACGACATGGTGAAAGCATAAGGAGGTCATGAGATTATGAGATTAGCAAACGGAATTATCATTGACAAGGAAAAGACATTCGGGGTGTTGAAATTTTCAGCATTGCGCCGAGAGGTACACATCCAGAATGAAGATGGTACGGTATCCGAGGAAATCAAGGAGCGCACCTATGATTTGAAGTCCAGAGGACAGGGGCGCATGATACAGGTGAGTATCCCGGCTTCTGTGCCGTTGAAAGAATTTGACTACAATGCCGAGGTGGAGATCATCAACCCGGTGGCAGATACGGTGGCGACCGCCACATTTCAAGGGGCAGACGTGGACTGGTACATCAAAGCCGACGACATTGTGTTGAAGAATAAAGGCGGTCAGCCAGTAGCCAATCCACAGAACCATAACCAGCAACCACAGGGAAAGAAATAGGTGATTATAATTGATTGTAAATGATATTAAGTAGATGTATAATATTCTTGCAAAGGATAAATTGAAAGGGAGGAATTAGCTGTGAGGATAAATCATAATGACGCAATTAGTTTGGAACATATTGTTAGAGGTGTTTTTGTATGTGATCGTGCTGGAATGGGTGGATATATTGATGCTGACCATTTTGAATCAGCGCCATTTGATGCAGCACTGATTGCACTGGCTCCATTATGGCAAAAAGCAGATTTTCATGAAATAGAAGATTTTCTATTTAAGTGGGAACAAACACTGCGTAATACCGATAACATGAGCGTCGATATTCAGTCATATATTCAAGAATTGGATAGTCTTGTCACTCTCCTTATGCAACGATAGCTCCAGTTTATCTATAACTTCATAATTAATGCCATAAGCAGTTAGTCTTTATGATTAACTGCTTTTTTCATACCCAGAAAGGGGGATTTATGCGATTTTACAACCATTATAAAGGCAACCGTATCCGAGCCAGTGACAGGTCGCTGGTGGTGCGGTCAATGAGCGGTCAGCTGGCGTGCCTGTTCCTTTTGGTCGTGCTGCTTTTGAATATCAATACGCTGCTGCATACAGACTGGAACACGTTATCCCTATTTCAGAATGGCAGCATAAAGCTCACGGTCACACCCTACATGATAGTATCTCTCATAGTGGCGGTGCTGGTGTGCGGCTTGGCTGCGTTTCTGTATGCCCGTTACCAGCCGGACAGGATAAAGCAGCTCTGTCACCGCCAAAAGCTGTCACGGATGATACTGGAAAATGGCTGGTATGAGTCCGAGCAGTCACAGGATGGCGGCTTTTTCAAAGACCTGCCAGCCAGCAGGTCAAAGGAGAAGATTACCCACTTTCCCAAAGTGTACTACCGCTTAGACAACGGACTCATTCACATACTGGCAGAAATCACGTTGGGGAAGTATCAAGACCAGCTCTTACACTTGGAAAAGAAGCTGGAAACAGGCTTGTACTGTGAGCTGGTTTCCAAAGAACTGAAAGACAGTTTTGTAGAGTATGTGCTGCTCTATGACACCATAGCCAACCGTATCACCATAGACGAGGTACAGGCGTCAGGTGGCAGCCTGCGGCTCATGAAAAATGTGTATTGGGAGTATGACAAACTCCCCCATATGCTGATTGCTGGCGGTACAGGCGGCGGTAAGACCTACTTTATTCTTACCGTCATAGAAGCACTTCTGTGTACCAACGCTGAATTGTATGTGCTTGACCCAAAGAACGCCGACCTTGCCGACCTGTCCGCTGTCATGCCCGAAGTCTACTACCAAAAGGAGAAAATTACAGACTGTATCGACCGCTTTTATGACGGCATGATGGAACGAAGCGAAGCCATGAAGCTCATGGAGGGGTACAAGACAGGGGAAAACTATGCCTACTTAGGTCTGCCACCACACTTTCTGATATTTGACGAGTATGTGGCATTTATGGAAATGCTGACGACAAAGGAAAATGCTGCGGTCTTAAACAAGCTGAAACAGATTGTCATGCTTGGACGGCAGGCAGGCTATTTTCTCATTCTCGCCTGCCAACGACCAGACGCAAAATACCTTGGCGACGGCATCCGTGACCAGTTCAATTTCCGGGTGGCACTTGGCAGGATGTCAGAGCTTGGATATTCTATGATGTTCGGTGAGGTGGACAAAGACTTTTTCTTAAAACAGATCAAAGGGCGTGGCTATGTGGATACGGGTACAAGTGTCATATCAGAGTTTTACACTCCCCTTGTACCCAAAGGGCATGACTTCCTAAGAGAAATAGGACGGCTCATGCAAAACAGGCAGGACGGACAGGCGGCGTGCGAAGCGAAAGCCGCTGGTTCGGACTAGCCGTGTTGGGGCGGCGTGCCGCCACAACCATTCGCCCCCCGGTATCTAACAGGGGGGCACAAATACAATAGGAAACAGTCAAAGAAGTTGGGAAAATCCTTGTAAATGGAGGACTTTTTCTACTTTCAGAGGGTGGCAACTGGAACGCTTCTAGTTGACACTTTTTCAAGATTGGAGGGATTTTTACTGAATGATACAGACTGGAACACAGATTTAAAAGAAAAGCGGCTGTCATACGGCGTTTCACAAAACAAGCTGGCGGTAGCGGCTGGCATTACAAGGCAGTACCTTGTCAAGATAGAGTCCGGCAGTGCCGCTCCCAGCGAGGAAATCAAAGAAAACCTGCTGCAAGCTCTGGAACGGTACAACCCGGAAACGCCGCTTACCATGCTGTTTGACTATGTGCGGATACGGTTTCCTACCACAGACGTGCGGTTTGTGGTCGAAACCATTCTTAAATTGAAGCTGGACTTTATGATACATGAGGACTTCGGCTTCTACTCTTATCCAGAGCATTACTACATGGGGGATATATTCGTCTTGGTATCCCCCGAACAGGAAAAGGGGGTGCTGCTGGAACTGAAAGGAAAAGGCTGCCGCCAGTTTGAAAATTTCCTGCTGGCACAGCATAGGAGCTGGTACGACTTCTTCACGGACGCTCTCTGTGAGGGCGGCGTGTTCAAGCGGATAGACCTTGCCATCAACGACAGGGTGGGGATACTGGACATTCCAGAGCTGACCGCTAAATGCCGGAATGAGGAATGTATTTCCGTATTCCGAAGTTTCAAGTCCTACCGCTCCGGCGAGCTGGTGCAGAGTCATGAGGAAAATAAGTCCGGCATGGGGCATACGCTCTATATCGGTTCTCTGAAATCAGAAGTCTACTTCTGTGTGTACGAAAAAGATTTCGAGCAGTTCGTAAAATACGACATCCCCATTGAGGAAACACCCGTTAAGAACCGTTTTGAAATCCGTTTGAAGAACGAACGAGCCTACTATGCGGTGCGTGATCTGCTGACCTACTATGACGCTGAACGCACTGCTTTTTCCATCATCAACCACTATGTGCGGTTTGCAGATAAGGACGAAACAAAACGTCGGAGCGAATGGCAGACAAATCAGCGTTGGGCGTGGTTTCTCGGTGAGGGGCGTGGGCGGCTGAAACTGACGACCGAACCGGAACCGTATAATTTCCAACGCACCTTAAACTGGCTGGCAAGGCAGGTCGCCCCTACCTTACAGGTGGCGGAAAAGCTGGATCAGCAGAACAACACGACAATCATTAAGGACATGGTGAAACATGCGAAGCTCTCTGACCGATTAGAAAAGGTCTTGCGGCAGCTCTCCGTCACCGTGGAGGAAATGACCGTCAAAGACAAGGAGGAATAAGAAATGTGGCATATATTGTTTGACCTGCTGTTGGTATCGGCAGGCATGGGAACGGGTGTGGTGCTTATGTGTATCCTGCAAGCCGGCAAAGAAGCGGACACCTGCTTAGAAGAAATGGAAAGGAGCAATGAAAAATGAATTTTGGACAGAATCTATACAACTGGTTTTTGAGTAACGCACAGAGCCTTGTGCTTATGGCAATCGTGGTGATTGGCATTTACTTAGGTTTTAAGAGAGAATTTAGTAAGCTGATAGGCTTTCTGGTGATTGCCTTAATTGCTGTCGGTCTGGTATTTAACGCTGGCGGCGTGAAAGACGTGTTACTGAACTTATTTAACAAGATTATCGGAGCTTAAACTTATTGTTCCATCCCACATGAAATGGTATAATTTGCTATAAGTTACCGAATTATGGAGGGATGATTGTGAAGAATATTCTAGTTGGCAATGGTATCAATATTCAATATGACAATGAAAATTATACCTGTAAAAATATTGTATTAAGGGTTTTGACTGAGTTAGATGAGGAGGATTACCCTTGTGAGTATATAGTTGACAATCCTATGCTAATAAAGAGTTATATGGGTAAATTATTTTTAGCGGCAAGAGAAGCATTAGACGGAGGACTTGATAAA
>PPYE01030423.1_pt1 | contig 22462 bp, 27 predicted proteins | sample 1559881 | NCBI WGS metagenome assembly PPYE01 (sample SAMN08240022, study PRJNA423297) | Human gut metagenome, whole genome shotgun sequencing project.
TTGGAATACCATGCGTGAAATGTACGGGGAATTCATGAGCAAACACATGGACTTGCGATAATCAAGTAAACTGATAATTTGTGAACAAAGAAAGAGAGGATAAGAAATGGGATTAGTAGATGCATTTGCAAAAGAAGATAGAGTAGAGGTTACATTTTCTACCTTCTACGAAATGATGAAAGGTTGTGCAGAAAGAGAATTCCTTGCCAAAGGCATTAAATGCAATGTGCCTCACCGGTACATGCGGGAGATGGTCACTGGAAAATCAGAGGAGGAGAGCACAGATAATGAACCGGTAGAAGACTCCCATGGTGACGATAGGGGGCGAAGTATTGAGCCTTAAGGAAGAGATGGCAAAGCACCGGAAATACGAGGAGTTGCTGAAGGATCAGGCGCCTGAAAGAACGTGGTCTATGGACATGCCGGCCTACTGCTATACACCGGCGTGTCCGGATCCGGATCTGCGGGAGCCGATCTGGAGGAGGTACAGACGTCAACCGAGTATCAGGGCCGCGAAGGTGGAAAGGATCTGCCTGATCTGCCGGAAGCGATGGCCAGCGGAGTGCGGCCGAAAGAACTGTGACTGTGAGGGGCAGGGGCATTTGTATGCGATTGGAGGTTATAATCATCCGAGGATAGGAGGTGGAGCCGTTGGACAAGGAAATGACAGAGAACGATAAGAAAAAAGTATTTCTATGGTCATATCAGGACTCTAAATGTAAAATGATCCGAATGGACGAGCAGCTAAAAGAGTTGGAAGAAAATAAATTATCCATACGGGTAACTGGTGATGGAATGCCTCATGGAAATGGGAAATCTGATCTTTCCGGCTATGCAGCAAAACATGATGAAATTGAGCGAGACATTATAAGAGAGCGGTATCAGAGCGTGAAGCGGTTTGTCTCAGTGAGAAAAGCAATTGAAGAAATGGAGAATGAGAAGGAAAAGACTATATTGACTTATAGATACCTTCGAGATTATGACTGGGATGAGATTGCCCGTAAGACCGGTTACTGCATGCAATGGGTACATAAACTTCATGCTAGGGGTTTAGGACATTTTAAAATTCCAAAAGAGGCGATAGAAAGCGATACATGATCTGTGCTATACTGTAAAAAAGATATTAGGGCTTCCGGAGACGGGAGCCTTTTCTTATGCCAAAATAGAAAGGAAGTGAGCCTGAATGACTCAGAAACAGAAACGATTCATAGAAGAGTACCTGATCGATTTAAATGCCACCCAGGCCGCTATCCGAGCCGGGTACTCGCCTGATACGGCACAGCAAACTGGAAGTGAGAACCTGTCAAAACCTGTTATTCGTGCACAGATTGATCGCGCGATGGCCGAACGCTCCAAGCGGACCGGTGTCAATGCAGAGCGCGTGATCCAGGAGCTGGCGAAGATTGCCTTCGTGAACGCTGCAGAGGTGATCGACCCAAAGACCGCAACGGTTAAGGAGGACGCCCTTCCGGAGGATACGGCCGCGATCCAGTCAGTGAAGGTTAAGACCTTCGGCGAGGACGGCCTGGAGCGTGAGATCAAAATGGCGGATAAGATTAAAGCCTTGGAGCTCTTAGGGAAGCACCTGGGAATGTTCCAGAATAATGTAAACGTCACGCTCGGGTCTTCTGATAAGTTGGACGATATTATGAGCCAGATTGGCGGTGAAGGCCTTGAAGAGTAGCAGTTTCCCTTTATCGCAAAAATACCGGGATTTTATAAATACGGTTGATAACGTAGATGCAGACTTCCTTGAAGGGACCACAGCTTCCGGAAAAACAACGGTGGGCGCTGGGGTTAAATTCATGCGTATGGTGAGTCGGAGTCGTAAAAAGCTGCATATCATCGCTTCGAAGACGACCGGAACGGCAGAAAAGAATATCATACAGCAGGATAACGGGATTCTGGATATACACCCCAATGCCAGGTACTATGGAAACGGGGACAAGGACTACAAAATCCCGCATATTAAGTTTGAAGGCAAGATCATTTTTGTGCTGGGATATGATAACAGAGATAAATGGGAGCTGGTCCTCGGTTCTCAGTTCGGCTGTGTCTATATTGATGAGATCAACACGGCCAACATTGACTTTGTCCGGGAGATTTCAACCAGAAATGAATACCTTATGGCAACTCTTAATCCAGATGATCCCGGCCTGGACATATATAAAGAATTCATCAACCGGTCACGGCCATATAAGAAATATGCGGCTGATGTACCAGCGGAAATCATGGCAGAGTTGCAAGAGATGCCAGTACCTAAATGGAGGTACTGGTTTTTTACGTTTCGAGATAATCTTTCATTGACGGAAGAGGATATCGATAAGAAGATCAGATCAGCTCCACCAGGGACAAAGCTTTACAAAAATAAGATTCAGGGCCTGCGGGGCAGGGCAACCGGGCTGATCTTTCCGAACTTTGACCGGAAGAAGCATGTGGTCACGGCTGCCTGGGTGAAGGCACAGGTCGCAGCTGGTAAGATTAAATTTAAGAAGTTTTCGGCCGGCCTGGATACGTCCTACTCCAGCAAGTCACCTGATACGATTGCTATGATTTTCCAGGGGATTACCATGGACCGGCGCGTGATCGTGCTGGATGAGAAGGTCTACAGCAATGCAGACTTATCCCAGCCGCTGGCGCCATCGGACACGGTGGGTAAGTTCCTGGACTTTTTGGAGCACAACCGGAAGGAATGGGGACTTGCCAGAGACGTATTTATTGATTGCGCGGATCAGGCGACAATCATGGAGCTTAAGAAGTGGAAGCGCCTTCATGGCAGCATGTACACCTTTAACGACAGCTACAAAAAAGTAGAGATCCTGGACCGTATCAAGTTTATGCTGGGCTGGATCCAGCAGGGCTGTTATTTGGTTGTGGATACATGCAGGGAGCATCTGGGAGAACTGGATCGGTACAGCTGGCAGGAGGATAAAGATCTGCCGGAGGATCGTAACGACCATACGATTAATGCATCACAGTACGGCTGGATCCCGTACAGAGGGCTTATTGGATTTGAGGAGGCAGAGAAATGAGGTGGGTGCAGAAATTGAATGAGAATATTAAACGAGGAATCCGTAGCTGGCTTGATGTCCAGCCGGCTATGGGACAGAGCATACAGATTCAGGAGACCATGGACTTTGAACTTAATGCCATCCGAAACCGGATCTGGTACCGCGGGGACAGCAACGAACTGGAACAGATGTACCAGAGCGTCAATGAGTATGCAGATAAATATAAGTTCTGGGCCAGTAAATGTACACCAGGCATGGAGATGCGGAAGATTCATACGGGCCTCCCTGGTCTGATCGTGCGGATCCTCTCCGGGATCGTGCTGGCTGATATGAATGATTTCGAGTTTGAGAGTCCGGCGCAGGAGCAACTCTGGAAGGAGATCGAGAAGGAGAATAAATTCCGCAAGGCCCTGGAGCGGTCGGTTAAAGAGGTGTTATATATCGGTGACGGTGCGTACAAGGTGACAATCGCTACAAAACTAAGTCAGTATCCGATCCTGGAATGGTATCCGGGGGAACGGATCGAAATCGTACAGGAGCGTGGCCGGCTGAAAGAGGTCGTGTTTAAAACACCATATATGGACCATCGCCAGCAATATGTCCTCTACGAGCATTATGGGTTCGGATATATACGGAATGAGCTCTATAAGGGAGATCGAGAGGTTGACATGAAGACCATCGAAGCCACGCAGAATATATCCGACTGGAAATTTGATGAGACGGTGATCCTGGCAGTGCCGCTCAAGATCTACGAAAGTACAAAGTGGGAAGGCCGCGGCGGCTCCATTTTTGACGGTAAACTGGACAGCTTTGACGCATTTGATGAGGCATGGAGCCAGTGGATGGACGCACTCCGGGCAGGTAGGGCCAGAACTTACATACCAGAGTCTTATATTCCACGAAATCCGGAAACCGGGGAGCTGCTGAAGGCGAGTGCATTCGATAACCGGTTTATTGCAGGTGACGATAACATGGGTGAAGGTGGAAAGAACCAGATTCTAACGGAGCAGCCAGATATCCCGCATGAGAGTTATCTTGCCAGCTATGTGACGGCCTTAGATCTCTGCCTGCAAGGGATCATATCACCGTCAACACTGGGAATCGACGTCAAGAAGTTGGACAATGCCGAGGCGCAGCGCGAAAAGGAGAAGGCTACCCTCTACACTCGTAACGCCATCGTAGAGGCTTTGCAGGAGGAACTGCCGGAAGTAATATCTGCCTGCATCAATGCTTACCATGTTCTAATGGGGCAGCCAATCGAAGAGGTGAAGGTCGAGATCCCGTTCGGCGAGTACGCGAACCCGTCATTCGAAAGCCAGGTCGAGACGCTGGCTAAGGCCCGCCCTGGTGCCAGTATTATGAGCATCGAGGCACAGGTCGAGGAGATGTGGGGTGACAGCAAAGACGAGGCGTGGAAGGCTGACGAGGTGAAGCGCCTGAAGGCGGAGCAGGGGATCGCAGAAGTTGAGGAACCAGGCATGAATATGGCTGCCGGTGGCTTCATGGTCAACACGGAAGGAGGTAAGTCAGATGAAGGTCAAAGTAATGAATCACCTGTACCAGATGAACCAGAAGGAATACCAGGGCTTACTCCAGACGGCAAGTGAGCAGGTCCCTTTCGGAATCTACGCGATTGAGAAACAGGGATATGCGGAGTTGCGCTGCGATAAGTGTACGAGCGTTACCCAGCTTAAAAACCTAACGCGGCAGTTTAAGGCGCAGGGATTCAAAGTATATGCAAACGGGAGGTGATGCTGTTGGCGGATTATGATATCGGCGCCGCCTTCGAGGCGATCGAGGACGAACTGATTGCTTCCATGATCCGGAATATGGACCGTCATCGCGCTTGGGAAGATGACGAGGGAATCCAGTGGAGCATGTGGCAGGCAGAACAGTTAAAAACGCTGGAGAAGTATAAGAAAGCCAATCAGAAGCGCTACGGGAAGCAGTTTAAGGATATCAACGGTCAGATTGGAGAAATCCTTTACAAGGCAAGGCAGACTGGGAATATGCAGCAAGAGATCCAGATCCTGAACGCCATTAAGAATGGATTTACCGGCGCAAATAAAGTCTCCCAGGGTACCGCGGCAGAGTTCTTCCGTCTAAACAACCGGAAACTGGAAGCCCTGATCGAAGCCACCACGAACGATATGGAACGGGCAGAGACAGCAATCCTTAGGAAAGCTAATGATGAGTACCGGAAGGTAATATACAACGCTCAGGTCTATGCCAATACCGGCGCCGGAACTTACGAGAAGGCCGTGGACATGGCTACAAAGGATATGTTGTCCCGTGGTCTTACATGTGTAGAGTATGCAAACGGAGCCCGCCATACTCTGGCTGATTACGCTGACATGGCAATCAGGACGGCCAGCAAGCGGGCGTATTTGCAGGGAGAGGGAGAGAAGCGGCAGGAATGGGGAATTACCACTGTTATTATGGTAAAGCGTGGGAATCCTTGCCCGAAGTGTCTGCCGTTTGTTGGTAAAGTTCTGATTGATGATGTGTGGAGCGGCGGGAAGAAATCCGATGGGTCGTATCCGTTGATGAGCAAGGCCATAGCCGCTGGCTTATACCACCCACGATGTAAGGACAGCCATACAACCTATTTCCCAGGTATCTCCACGGCTGATGACTCATGGACAGAGAAGGAGTTGGAGGACATCGGCCAGGCCAATACGCAGGAGACCAAACAACAGTATGCGAAACGGCAGACCGAGAAGTTTGACAGGCTGTCTGACAACTCGTTGGATGATGAAAATCGGAAACAATATCAGCAGAAGGCGGAGGCGTGGAAAAAACAATGTCCGATATCAATCGGTGGAATTGATTGTGCCGTTACGAAAGAGGATTATGGTCTTCCAGATGGCTGTGGTGGTGTCAAGAGAACTGCAAAGGCTACAATATACGAGACTCCGGATGGAACAAAATTCGTTTTTCCAGAAAAAATGAATTCTGCAAAGCAAATGATGACTCCCGAAAAGGCAATTGAATTATGGCAAAATGTTCCGGAAACAATTCGACAACAGGGGCCAAAGACAATTGAATTTGTGGATTATTATAACCCGCAGGATAGTTATTGGAAGAAGAAGTACAAAAATTTCACACATTCCTATGCAACCGGGGGAGATAAAATTACATTTTATCGGCATGATTATCCCCACAATGATGACTACGTTGTAAGAACATATTGCCATGAGTCCGGCCATTATATAGATAGGCAGATAGCGTCGACTGAAAAACATTTTTCTTCAGAAGTTTTGTGGACAGAGTCTATGAAAAAAGATATAATAGAGTCAGGAAAGAAATCTCCGACACCGTATGGAGAAAATGCACCAGCGGAAGACTTTGCGGAAAGTATAGCAGAATATGTTGCAGATACAGAAGCATTTAAGAAGAGTTTTCCTAACAGAGCATCTCTTTTAAATTTAATTTTGGGAATATAGGAGGTGAACCATGAAATATCAGAAAATCGAAGAGAAAACACCAAGCGGGGGCGATTATTCAGAAATCTACTATTTCGATGATGACAATAATCCAATTGATAAAAAACAGGCGTCAAAATGCGTTATCAGAGAATGTAAAAAAGATGGGGAACTTGTCAATGAAACGTGGGGACGATGTAAATAATATTGCCAGTTTATGGGAAGAGGAGTGATATGGAAGATGGATGATTTTCGTTTGATTTATAAAATCCTTCGCATCCTGCAAAAATCAATGGACTGTGAGGAAATTGATGCTGACATTTTGTCTCCGGAAAGGCTTGAATTGTCGGTACCGAAATGGAGTCGTATAATGGCGATGTTGTTGAAAGAAGGATACATCACAGGGGGAGAGACATGGAATGCTATGGACTGCGGATACCCCAGAGTGTCATTAACAAGACCAGAGATTACTTTAAAAGGTCTTGAGTATCTGGAAGAAAATACCCTGATGAAGAAAGCGGCAAGCCTTGCAAAAGGAATAAAGGATACAATACCGGGTTTATAACCACCAGTCAGTAAATGGCCGGTGGTATTTTATTGCGATATCGCAATAGAATTGATTTAACACGCAGGATTACCCTGGGTGTTATTTTTATGCCCAAACACGAGCAAGGCTTAAAAATCTGCGTGGCCGGCGATACCGATGACAATGAACAGCAATAAGGGTGACACCCTCAAAATGGAAAGGAGTAATTGAAGCATGATGAAAAAGATGAATTTACAATTTTTTGCAGAGCCGGCAGGGGGAGGAGATCCGGGCGCGGGATCAGTACCAGCAGGAGCGGGTCAGCAGACTCCACCAGCCGCTGGCAGTCCACAGGCATCACAGATTGACTATAGTAAGATCCAGCAGATGCTTGATGGAACATTGGCAGCCAAAGAAGATACGGCGCTGAAGGCCTATTTCAAACAGCAGGGCTTGTCTGAGGAAGAGATGAAGCAGGCGATTGCAGGATTCAAACAGCAGAAAGCAGCCCAACAGCCGGATGTGAATGCTCTTCAGACACAGATCACGCAGGCTCAGGCTATAGCCCAGAAGGCAATGCTTGAAAAAGAGGCTACTCTTACAGCGATCAGTCTGGGGCTTGATGCAAAGACAATTCCATATGTCCTTAAGATGGCGGATTTAAGCCAGGTCTCAGGGCAGGACGGAAAGATCAATGATGAGTCGCTGAAAAATGCGATCAATAAGGTGCTGGAAGACGTGCCGGCGCTTAAACCGCAGGCGGCAGGTTCTACCGGTTTTATCCAGGTAGGTGCCTCAGGATCCGGACAGCAAACAAGTAATGACGACGCCTTAAAGAAGGCATTCGGACTTTAAAGAAAGAGAGGAACTAACACATGGCAGTATACGATTATGCAACAACCTTTACGCAGCTTCTCCAGCAGAAGTATGCAAAAGAACTGTGCTCTGATGCACTGACACAGAGCAATCAGAGTGTGAAGTTTATTAACGCCCAGACCATTAAACTCCCGAGAATGACGGTATCCGGGTATAAGGATCATACCAGGACACCGGGATTCAACTCCGGTACCCTCAGTAATGACTGGGAGGCTAAAAAACTGGAGCACGACAGAGATGTGGAATTCTGGATTGATCCCATGGACATCGACGAAACGAATCTTACCTTATCAGTGGCAAATATCCAGAATACCTTTGAAACGGAGCAGGCGATCCCGGAAAAGGATTCTTACCGTTTTTCCAAGCTCCACGCAGAACTTACAGGATATTCCGGCCGGATCAGCAACGATGTGATAGCAGCCGCAAATTTCCTCGAGGCATTTGATGAGGAGATGGCACGCATGGACGAGGCAGGGGTTCCGGAAGAGGGGAGAATGCTGTACGTCACTCCGGCCATGAACAAGATCATTAAGGAGGCAGAGGGGCTTCAGCGGGTTATGACCGTGACGTCTCCTTCCACCATTAACCGGAATGTCCACAGTCTGGATAATGTTTCTATTAAGATGGTACCGGCCGCCAGAATGAAGACAAAGTATGACTTTACAGCCGGCTGTGTGGCGGCGACCGATGCGAAACAGATCAACTGGATCCTGATTCATACATCCTGTGTGGTTTGCCGCGACAGGTACAGCTATATCAAGCTGTTTACTCCGGGAACCGATTCCAGGACCGCAGATGGCTATCTGTACCAGAACCGTAACTTTGGCGATCTGTTCCTGTTGGAGAAAAAGGTAGAAGGCTGTGCCATGAATGTGGCAGCCGGAGCGTAAGGAGGAGCTAAGATGAGAGCGGTTAAAGGAAACAAGGAGTACACGATTGACGAATCACAGCAGAAGTTTTACCAGGACGGCGGTTTTGATATTCTGGGTGATGATGGCGAGACAATTGCATATGGCCGCGGCAAGACGGTTCCATATGAGGAGCACGCAAAAGCCGTAAAGGAGATCGAACGCCTGCAGGGAATAGCAGCTGAGCGGTACGAAGAATTAGAAGCCTTGAAAGAAGAAATTGCAGGACTCAAGGCTGCGAAACAGGAGCAGAAGGCGCCGGGTAAGAAAGCTGGTGAATAGTATGGCATGCGAACCATATGTCACATCAGAATATTACTTTAACGAGTACCACGGTACAGTCCTGAAGGAATGCGCTGAGATCAATCAGCGGCTCCGGCAGGCCAGCCGCCATATTGATTCCCTGACCTATAACCGCATTATAGGCCGGGGATTTTCCAATTTGACGCCTTTTCAGCAGGAAACAATCAGAGAAGCAGTCTGCCAGCAGGCGGATTTTGAGTATGAGAACGCCGACGAGATCAGCACAATTTTATCTGGCTATAGTTTGAATGGAGCGTCGGTTCAATTCGGGCAGAGTTGGAACGTCTATACGGATAAGGGCGTGGCGATGATGCGTGATACATATGCCCTGTTGTCTCAAACTGGCATGTGCTGCCGGTTAGCGAGGTGATTTAATGAGATACCCATGTTTAGTACCTAAAAAGCTCTGCAAGGTAGATATACACGTCCATCTGGAGTCTGAAGACGTGAATAACCACGGAGAGCCGGAGCAGATACTTGATCTGGATCTGAAATGTAACTTTCAGGACCGAGCTAAGACAATCCTGACGGCGGAAAAAAAACTGATCCAGATCACTGGCACGGCCATGTTTCCGGGTGATATTGCACCGAACTTTCCGATACTCAGCGGCGGTACGGTGACCGTGTTCGGCCAGGAACGTCGGATCGAACAGGGAATGAAGGCCAGGAATCCAGATGGGACGGTTAATTACAGCCAGCTGGAGGTGATCTAATGCAGGTTAAGTCATCGGTAAAAATGAATTTTCCACGAATTAAGCAGCTTACCCAGGCGGCAGTCACCGCGCTGGAAATGACGGCGGAAGCACTGCATACAGAGGTAGTACAGGCGCAGGTTATGCCATTTGACAGCGGCCATCTGGAAGAAGATGCATCGTTCGTAGATTACAGCGAGTCCAAGCATGGGAGAGCGAGACTGGTTTCCAGTACGCCATATGCCCGCCGGCTTTACTATCATCCGGAATATGATTACCAGACAGATGAGAATCCGTTTGCCGGCGGTGAGTGGTATTCGCCATGGCTGAAGGGCGGAAAGCAGGAAGACTTTGCAAAGAAAGCCTTCAAGCAATTTTATAAGAGAGTAGGTGCTGTATGATGTTGACTCTGGATAATATCCGCGGTTACATTGCAAGCCTGGGAATTGCTGACGATAACAATGTCTATATCGGTAAGCTGAACGGCAAGAAGGAACATTCAATCGGCGTGTACCATAGAAAAGACAGCGGGCCGCCTGTGATGGCTCTGGGTGGCTACGAATACAGCAGCTATGATATCCGGCGCCTCTCCCTTCTGATCCACTGGGATAAGAGCGTGCAGGCATCGGAGCAGGCCGCCTATGAGTTATATGAGAAACTTAAAAATGGATCCAGCCTGTCCATAGGGGATACGCCCATTCACTGTATTATCCTTCAGGTACCCGAACCGGTTGATGTGGGGACAGATGACAAGGGCGTATACGAATATGTGATATGGCTGGATTTTGTATATGGAAAGTGAGGAACGATAAATGGCAGAAACTGCACGTGTATTTAAAGTATCTAATAATAAGTTCAAGTTTGGAACGAAGGGACTGGAAAGTGCGGACGCGGATATGATGATGCCGAAAGATTTGACCAATTTCGCGCCAACAATCGACAACACAACAGATGAGTGGTATGCAATGGACGCGGAAGGCTGGGCTAAAAGCGCCGTCGTTGGTAAGAAACTCAGTTTTTCCTTCCAGGGGAAGAGGAGCGTTGGCGATCCGGGGAATGACTATATAGCCAGTCTGTTTATGGCTATGGGCAGCGATGCAATGACAAAGTTCGAATGGGAAATGGTATCTGGTGCAAAGCTGGCGTTTGACTGTGTCATTAACGTAACGACACCAGGCGGCGGGGATACTGCGGCACTTGATGCGCTTGAATTTGAAGTAGTCTGCTATGGCAAGCCGGTTTTTACACCAGCAGCGCCCGCCGCATAAGGAGGAATAAGAGATGGCAAAAGTAATTGATATCACAGATAAGCTTACCTTTGACGGGAATCCGTCATTAATGATTAAAGGCAAAAAGCTGGAGGTCAACGCTGATGCTCCAACCATGCTTAAAGTAATGAATTTTATGACAGCGGGCGGTGTAGAGATTAATCAAATCAATGAAGCGTATGAGCTGATTTTCCCGGAAAAGTCCCGTAAGGAAATTGAAAAATTTAAATTAAACTTCGAGGATTGGACGACTGTGGTAGAAGCGGCTATGGACCTGGTAGTAGGCGAGGAAAACAGCCAGGGGGAGCAGTGACCCGTACTACGATTTGTTTGAAGACTGGAATTTGATTATTTCCAGTTTCCTGTCGCAGTACGGGCTGAGAATAAGGACAAAAGAATTTGAGTCAGTTAGTTGGGATGAGTTCAAGTCCCTTCTGGCCGGAATAGATCCGGAGACCGTGTTGGGGCGTATCGTGGCGATCCGATCAGAGACGGATAAAGATGTAATTAAGCATTTTACCACAGACCAGAAGCGGATTTACGATGAGTGGCATAAACGTCAGGCCGAGCAGATGAGCCCTCAGGCATACGGTCAGCAGATGGAATATCTGGAGCGGCAGATGGCTTTCCTGTGCGGAGGTGGTTGAGATTGAGAAGATAAAAACAGAAAGAGAAAAAGTGAGGTGCCCGTATTGCGGGTACCCTGTTAATGCAATCAGAAATCAGGACGCCAGGTGTCAGGGCGTCTTTTTTAAATGCAAAAATAAGGATTGCAAACGGGAATTTGAATTAAGAATCTAAGACGCTGTGCCGATGTGCCTGTCTTACCAGATGAGTAAAGGCAGGTGATAGTATGGCAGCTGAGAGCGTCGGACAAATTGGTCTTGACCTTACAGTAAATGATCGAAGTTTTAAGAAGCAGATGGTCGGCATTCAGGGCATGGCAAAGAAAGCGGGCGCCGCCCTGGCTGCCGCATTTGCAGTTAAAAAGATTATAGATTTCGGGGCTTCCTGTATTGAGCTGGGATCGGATCTTGCCGAGGTCCAGAACGTCGTTGACGTGACATTCCCTCGAATGTCAAAACAAGTAGATGAGTTCGCCCGGAATGCGGCAGGATCCTTCGGCCTGTCTGAAACGATGGCAAAGAAGTTCACGGGTACGTTCGGCGCTATGGCGAAGGCATTCGGGTTCAACGAGCAAGCAGCCTACGAGATGTCTACGGCCCTTACCGGTCTGGCTGGAGACGTTGCGTCGTTCTACAACATCAGCCAGGACGAAGCATACACCAAAATGAAGGCGGTGTTCACCGGAGAAACTGAGGTCTTGAAAGATCTCGGAATTGTCATGACCCAGAATGCACTCGATGCTTATGCCATGGCAAACGGATACGGTAAAGTTACGGCCAAAATGACCGAGGCTGAAAAGGTAGCATTACGGTATCAGTTCGTGACAGATCAGCTGGCCCTGGCTTCCGGGGATTTTATCCGGACGAGTGACGGCTGGGCGAATCAGGTTCGTATCCTGCAACTTCAGTTTGATAGCTTAAAGGCGACGATCGGCCAAGGGCTCATCAATGTCCTTACTCCTGTGATTAAGGTTATTAACCTTATAATCAACAAGTTGATGAGCCTGGCCAATGCTTTTAAATCCCTGACAGATATGTTTGCTGGGAAGAAATCAGGCGGAGGAGGCGCTGCGGTTGCAGCCGCCGGTATGGAAGGCGTAGCAGAATCCGCGGATAATGCAGGAACAGCCATGGGCGGAGCTGGGAGCGCTGCGAAAAAGGCCGCGAAAGATATCAAGGGAGCCACAAGTGGCATTGACGAACTCAATGTCATTCAGGCGCCAGATAGTGGTGGATCTGGTGGCGCGAGCGGCGGATATGCGGCCGACGAGTTCGATATGGGGGAAGTTGATACTTCAGCCATTGATGAGATGGATAGTAAGTATCAGGGACTCATTGATAAGGCCAGAGAGCTTTCCAGTCTGTTTAAGGGTGGATTTAATATTGCCTTCGGAGATAAAGGCGTTTTAGACAGTATTCAGCAGTCCATCACTAATATTGGGCAGAGCCTAAAAGATATATTCCTGGATCCGGCTGTCGTTTCTGCGGCAGATGAGTTTCTAAATCGGTTTGTATTTAATCTGGGTAAAGTTGCTGGTTCCACTGCAAGCATTGGTGCATCATTTGCTGATAATCTACTGGGCGGGATCAGCCTGTACTTAGAGCAGAACAAGGAACGTCTGATCGAATATATTGTAGCAATGTTTGATATCGGTTCCAGAATCTCTGAGATAAGTGGCCGATTTTCGACCGCAGTAGCTAAAATATTTGAGTCTTTCCGGAGTGACAGTGCAAAACAGATCACAGCTGACATCATCGGGATTTTTTCTGAAGGATTTATGGGTGTTACTGAACTGGCAGGCACGTTTCTGGCTGATTTACTAGACGTGCTTACTGGCCCGATTATAGATAATGCAGATTATATCAAATCAACGCTGGAAAATACATTTAGCGCGATTGAACCGGTATTTGCAACGATTAAGTCAGTGATCGAGGAAGCATTCACCAAAATAGGTAACGCATACAACGACCATGTAGCACCTATGCTCATGTCATTTAAAAAAGGATTTTCTGAAATAACAGAAAAACTTTTGGACGCTTATAATCAGTACATCCTCCCGGTAATATCAGAAATGTCCCAGAAATTCCAGGAGTTTCACGAACAATATTTAAGCCCTCTTATAGATAAGTTTCTTGATTTCACTGGAAAAGTCGCTGATGCTATAACGACGGTGTGGGAAAATTTCCTTAAGCCATTTGTTTTATGGTTTATTGGGACAATGGTTCCTATCATTGGCAATGCATTATCAGGACTGGTTGACATGTTCTTTGGCTGGTGGAAAGGAATTAGCGAGACTCTGGGCCATGTATTCGACGCGCTGGGCGGTTTGATGGATTTTATCACCGGAATCTTTACTGGAGACTGGAAAAAGGCATGGGAAGGCATTAAGACATTTTTCAGCCAAATATGGGAGGCTATGAAGAGCCTGACAAATACCCTGATGACTGCAATAAGCAATATTATAAGTACGGTGCTGGGCGTTATTAAAGGTGTATGGGAATCTATTTGGGGAAAGATTAAGGAGTTTGCTTCCGGACTCTGGAATGGTTTAAAAGACTCAGCATCAGAGATATTCAATAGCATCAAGGATAAGCTGTCTGAAATCTGGGATAGCGTAAAGTCCACGATTGAGGAAAAGTGGAATGCCATCAAAGAGTGGTTCGATGGAATCTGGCAGAAGATCAAAGATATTTTCAATCTTGACGAAATGCTGCAAGTCGGAAAGAACATCATGAACAAACTGTGGGAAGGTATGAGTAATATCTGGGAAGACGTGAAAAACTGGCTGGGCGGCATTGCAGATTTTGTAGGAAGTGTCTGGGACGGTATTGTAGATGGTGCAAAGAATCTGTTCAAGCGAGGTAAAGAAGAAGCTGAAGAAAGTGACAGTGATAGTTCCGGGCCGGGAGGCACTTCCGACTATGTTGACAGTGGCCCAGGTGTAAAGGGCCATGCAACCGGAGGCTTCCCGAAATCAGGCCAGATGTTTGTGGCCAATGAAAACGGCACCCCTGAGATGATTGGTAAGTGGGGCGGTAAAGCGGCGGTTGCCAATAACACGCAGATCACTCAGGGAATCTCTCAGGCAGTACAGGGTGGCATGAGAGCAGCCCTTACACCATTGGTTAATAGCATAAGGAGTATGACAAGCAATGCAACGCCGCGTCTGGCTATGGTGGGATCATCGAGTCCTGGCTATGAAGACACCGGGAGAATACGAGATATGGTCGATAAGGCCGTTGCAATGGCAGCCAGACCGGACGGCATGAGCGAGCAGTACTTAATCATTATGATCGATCTACTTAAGAAGATTATCGAGCTGATCGAGAACTTTGATCTGGTGGTCAACATAGATATCCGTGAGATCCGACAGAAGCTTAAGGATCTCGAAAAACGGTCAGGCTTTTCGTTTGGATAAGGAGGTGGAGACGTGGCTTTTATTACAATCAACGGTCGGGAGTTTCCGCCTCCCGACAACATGGCCGACTTAATTGTCGCCACGAACGTGAGCGATGGTAAAAATGCCCTCGGCGAGTTTATCGGGGACCGCGTCGGTAGGGATCAGTACAAGGTGGATAACCTGCAATGGTCCTATCTGGACGCAGCTACGTGGGCGGAGATGTTACAGGCGTTTTCGGAGTTCGTAGTGACGGCCCGGATCCCCGACATGGTACACGATGGCTGGATTACAATCCAGATGTACCCGGGCAACCGGACCGGTACGCCGTGTGAATATGACAGTGACGGCCGGCCCACCCGGTATAAGGTGTGCAAGGTCAATCTGGTGGATTGCGGGGTGATTGACTGATGCAGGCGGTAAGCAGAGCCTATAAAGAGACACAGACAAAGCAGACCAGAGATCAGATGTACATGGACGTCACCATCGGTGTTATCAACCAGGCAGCACAGAATAACTCTTCCGTGGATCCGGGCCAGTGTACGGAGTTCTCGAACACCCGGAAGCTGTTGGACAACTACGACCCAGAGTACATGTACGCGACTTACGAACAAGACTTCTGGCGGGCCGATGGCTCCATGTTATTCCTGCCAGAGGACGGCAGCCCCTATTTCAACCAGGGGGCGGTCAGCCGGGAGCTGCTGGGGGCAATCCAGATCGATTACCACGGCGGCCCCTATGATATCCGGGGGCTGACTATAGATTTTTCGGATTACTTCCCGGTTGACTTTGACGTTGTGTCAGACAATAAGACGCTGAATGTCATCGGAAACAGCAGCCGGGTATACATAACCGAGGAGATTTTCGAGGACGCTACGTACATCCGGATCGTCCCTCACGCCATGGTCAACGGCCAGGGGCGGCTCCGGATTTTTAAAATATCCATGGGTGTTGGTATCTACTTTAAGAGCAGACAGATTACCTCGAGCAGTAAAAAGGAGTATCTGTCGCAGATTTCGGAGGAGCTGCCGACCATAGACCTATCCCTGACCGTGGAAAACAAGGGCCGGAAGTTTGACACCGAGAACCGCGACAGCGCCCTATATTATCTGGAGATCGGCCAGGAGGTCGAGATCAAGTACGGCGTGACACTGGCGGACGGCTCCATCGAGTGGCTGGACGGAGCGAAGCTATACCTGGACACGTGGAAGGCCGACGACGACCGCATGAGCTTCGGGGCGCGTGATGCAGTCGCAAACCTCAACGGGACGTATTACCGGGGGAGGCATGGCACCACAACGTTGTATGATCTGGCCGTCGATGTGCTGGCAGATGCAGACGTGGATCCTCGGAATTACGTACTGGACGATTATCTGCGGCAGGTGCTGGTTGTCAACCCGATGCCCGCAGTCACCCATGCAGAAGCGTTACAGATCATAGCCAACGCAGGCCGCTGCATCTTATACCAGGACCGACAGGGTATGATCCGGATTAAGGCAGCATTCGCCACGGTGATCTCTCCGGAGCGCATGACGGTGACGTCGGACGATGCCATGGAGTACTCGCACCTTAAAGAGGTTGTGCTGCCGAGCGTTAAGTACGATTATGCCAGGTATACACAGGATTACTGGGTGGCAGATGGCAGTATGTACTTTCTTCCAGAGGACGGAGGCAACTACTTAAATACCGGTTTTATAAGCAAGCAGGTGGCCGGAGATGATGGGCGATTTACAGATCCTCCAAAGCTGTCAATCCGACTGGAAGCGGCCATGAAGTACTACGGCCTGTCTATGGAGTTTGGCGGCAATCACCCGGTCGAGATGGTGATACACACCTATAAGGCCGGTGCATTGCAGGAAAGCTATACGCAGGGGATAACCGGCAACGAGATGGTAGTGGAACATGAGTTTCCGGAGTTCGATACCATAGTTTTTGAATTTACGCAGGCGCACTCCAACAACGATGTAATCGTCAACTATGTTAAGTTTGGGGACGTGAGCGATTATGAACTTAACTATCACAACATGCGGAAACCGCCTACAGGTATCCAGGTCGATAGGTATAAGGATCTCCGGGTGCAGATGACCAACTACTATGAGGGCACTGATCGTAAGGAGCTGTTTAAGGACGTGGTGCAGGGCGGCGGCCGTTATGTGGCTACGATGCTTAATGCAAGCCACGGGTATGCAGTTAATATTGGATCTATTGTGGAGTCTACGGCCTATAAGGTGATCGTGGATCTAAGCAGTGTTACCGGCTCTGTGGAGTTGATAATCACCGGCTGCGAATACCTCCAGACACCGTCTGACTATGTGCTGAGACTTAACCCGTCTGGACAGAGTAAGACCTGGACTAATCCTCTAATCAACGATGCGGCTCATGCGCAGCTGGTAGCGGAGTGGACTGGAAATTACCTGAACAACAATATCAACTATGAGATCAGCTACCGTGGGGATTTCCGGCTGGATCCTGGGGATATCGTATTCCTCCAGAACCAATATGTGGATAAGCTCCAAATCAACATCGGGGAGCATACGATCAATTACGACGGCGGAGCCGTATCCGGTACCGTGAAAGCAAGGAGGGCTGTTAATGGCGTGGGTAACACCTAAAACTAATTGGGTTAAGACGGACAGGATTAACTATGTGGATTACAACCGGATCAAAAACAACTTGGCGTATCTGCGGGATCTGGCGGCGCAGTTGTATCGGGAGTTTGACATCACAGTGGATCCGGACAAAGACAATTATAGTCTCTGGCCTTATCCGTCCGAGATCAACCGCTTGGAGGAGAATCTGGAGACAATCCGGAATCATACGTATCAGTTCCGGACGGGGCAGAAGCGGACCTATTACGGCAACGTCCCCACTATCGACTGGCAGGAGCTCAACCGCCTGGAATCAGCCACGCTGCTGATCCACGATAACTTACAGGGCCAGGCAGAGGGCAAGCGGCGGTTATCATTTAGATTAGGAGGTTTAAGAGGACTATGAAGACAGACTGGAAAGATGATATCTTCACCCGCCGGAAGCTCCGCATGGTAGACAACGGAGACGGCACGGTTACACCGGAGGACGCAACGGATTATACCCAGCGAGGAGACAGTTTCGGGGCGAAGGAACTCAATACGATTGGCGAGGAAGTAAATGAGATAAAAAAATCTGTCAGTGATGGAAAAGCCCTTGTTGCCGCAGCCATCACTGCGAAGAGAGTAGCAACAGCGGCGACAGCGACATTTAAGGAGATGGCAGCAAATATCGGACGCATTGTATTGGGATCCGGGAATGCACAGCCGGCGGATGTCCGGAAGGGAAAAACCTTTACGAACGATGAGGGAATAGAAAAAGCCGGGACTATGCCGGAGTACATATCCGGAACAAAAGGTATATCATGCGGATTAAACGACAGTGGCCTGTATTATTACATGGGCGCCGGTTACTGGATTCAAGACGGATCTGGAAAGTCGTGGGTCTATATGAGCCGCGACGAGGTGGCTGCCACAATCGGACTTAACCCGGATTGTATGCTGGACAGTATTAACGTGCTGGGAAAGCAGGGCAAGATCCAGTCCATGGCGGGAGTGACGATTACACCGCAAACCTATGCTCAGACAGTGCAGTCGGCGTGGAAACGCATGACAGGCAACGTGGAAATAGCAGCTGCATCACTTCCGCCGGCGAATGTGATTAAGAAGGGGTACCGGTATTGGATAGGCAGTAACTACGTTGACGGAACTTTTGAGGGGTATGTACCAATGCCGACGGATTTGTATGTAAGAGGTAATAACATAGTCGGATTCTCGAAATACGAGGGGTACGATCTCCCGAACTTTGATAGCGGACAACTTACATTCGTTACTAACTATGGTGGAATGCAAGCGCCGTTTGACTTCACCAGGTACACAAGAGTTAATTTTGAAATACACAAAACAGCTAAACAGGCCAACTCTTATATTTCGATTAGAGACCTCAACAATAAAGTCGTATATGCCAAAGTCGTACTGGACAATACATTAAATGTAACACAAACCGTATCGATCGCCCTTAATACATTGGCTATCAACTCGTTCTTCGGCTTTGAATTTGCGAGTTGGCGTGGCGCTGTATATCGCATTTGGGCGTCATAACTGACAAGAAAGGAAGAAAACTTATGAAATCATTAATCATCTACGACGCCACCGGCACAATCTGGTCGGTAATCCACGGTCAGGATACAGTCCCCGCCGGAGTCCTCGGTCTGGTCGTCACGATCCCAGACGGCGCGGCAGTTACCAGCATGGACGTCAGCAATCCTGCCAGTCCACAGCCGGTCTATCAGTACGACAGCAATGGTATCGATCTGCACGAGGAGGTCAAGACAATCAAGGCCATGATCGACGACATGTCCCTTATCCTGGCTGATGTGATTGGAGGTGTGTACTATGCTTAGTACAGCGGCGAAAAATATAATTATCTATGCGCTTAAGATCAGGCGCGGGCAGGGGGAAGATGTGGAAGAGATCCTGAAGGGATACCGCAACCTGACCGATGCCGAGAAATACGAGGTCTTACGGGCAGTGACAGAGGAGGGATAAGATGGACGGTACAATCCAAAACTATACGCTTGACATGGCGGCCGATACGAAAAAGGATCCGTTGGAGATCAAGCAGTACGACACGAACAGCCGATGGGCGCGTATATCTCTGGTAGCATTCAAGAGTCCATGGATTATCCCGTTTGGATGTCAGATACACATCAGCGTCCGGAAGACCGACGGGACTTTAGCCAATGCCACGTGTACGCGGGAAACTGAAAGTACAGTTCTTGCCCCAATAACAGACCAGATGGCTGCCGTAGCGGGAACCCATTTGGGGGAACTGTATTTTCTTGGCAATGATGGAGACATTAGATCCCAGACTTTTCCCGTAGTAGTACGAGATGCCGTCACAGACTTAGACCGATTGGCCTCCTCAGACGATTTCCAGGTTCTTAAGGACGCGCTCAGAGAAGTCAAAACCTCCACGGAAGCCGCAGACATTGCCGCCCAGTACGCTACGGAGCAGGGCAACTCTGCCAGAGATGCGGCCCAGCGTGCAAATGATGCAGCGGACAGCATACAGGTAGCGGTCGATGCGGCGGCGGCAGCCAAAGTTAGCGAGACCAACGCTAAGACATCGGAGATAGCTGCGGCGCAGACTCAGCAGGAGGTCACGGATTACGTCGAGGCGCAGAAGGCCGCCTTTGCCGGTTACTCAAAACGGGAGTCTGACAGCAAGTACGCCAACGCCCTGACAGAGACCGCGACAGGTGAGGGCGGCGTAACCGTAGAGGACGCGTGGACGGCGCCGGTGCTGGGGCTTGATGTGGCAGGTAAGAGTGAGCAGGTGGTGACGACGGGAGCGCAGTTGTTACCGCAGCCTCAATTCAACGATACTAAAAACGGTATCACTGTGAAAACACAGACGGACGGTGGAATTTCCATAACGGGAACCGCAACAGCCGCTATTACATTTACGGTTGCGGAAATCCTGCTTCAGGCGGGGCAGTATACACTGTCGGGATTATCCGGTTTGGTCGTTGGTAAAATGTATTTTCAGCTTGTTGAAATAAGTGCACAGGGTGGTCAATTTGTTGGTGAGCTGGCAAAGGTAGGCCATGTTACTAGCGCGACCGTTACAATTGACCATGATGTATGGGCGCGTGCAGAAATAAAAGTATTATCAGGAGTAACCGCCGATAGTGTTTGTTATCCCATGCTTAACGCCGGAGACACCGCCCTCCCCTGGGAACCCTACACCGGAGCCGCTCCCTCTCCCAGCCCGGACTACCCGCAGGACATTATCAGCGTGGGGACGGTGAGCACGGGGAAGCAGATGTTAAATGCTGACACGATTGTACAGGGCGGAATTAATGCGGATACAGGAGCAACGAATAATGCTTCTAATTTTGTGCGTAGTGATTATATACCAGTTAAGCCCGGAGATTATGTGCTAAGCGGTGATGGACTAAAGTCATATTTAAATTACGTTATGTATTTCAATCAAGAGAAAGTAATACAAAGTAGTTTGTCAATTAAACCAACTAACGGAAAATTTACTGTCACAGAGGGGACTGCATATATCAGAATTAGATTTATTGCCAAAGATGGTGCGGAGGGAACGGTGATACCATCGGAAGTAGTTGCACTTAAACCTATGCTCAACACAGGCGACATAGCCTTACCATGGGAGCCGTACACCGGAGGCAAGCCGAGCCCGTCGGTGGAGTATCCGCAGACGTTGGAGCTGGTGGTGACAGGGGCGCAGATGTTTTACAAATCTCTTGTGACGTTACGGGGGACAGGTGCAGAAGCTGATATCACGGACAAAAGAGCCATTAAGATTACTTACACAAGAGCTAATGGCGGAAAATATGCAGGATTTATTGTGGACGATAAAAGTAATATTGTTGGCAAGACATTAACAATATCGTACGGCAGTATCATACCGAGTAAAAGCGGTTTGACACCCGGTATCCGATTGTATTGGATAGACATTAATGGATCCGTATTATCCTATGTGGTGTATGTAAATAAATCTCCCACTACAATTACAATAGAGGATCCTCAAAATGATATGGCTACAAAATTGGCATTGTTGTTGTATGCCGATATCGGTGACGCGGCCGTCGTAAATGATTATGTAATATATAAGGATATCATGATTAACGCCGGAGACACCCCGCTCCCATGGGAGCCGTACAAAGACCGCCAAACTGCCCCCGTCACTTTGACAGAACCATTACATGGGACCGGAGAGTGCCGGGACAGGATCGCGTGCAAAGATGGGGAATGGGGGATTGAGCGGTATATTGGTGTGGTGGATAACGGGCAATGGAGGAAGCTAAATGTAGCATCAGGAAGCGCCGGACATAGGTTTGTATATGATGCAACAGATATGATCGAAAAATTAAATTGCATGGTTATATGCTCTAAATATACAAGACGTCCAAAGGGTGCTAGCTTTAACGCTATTGGCGATTATGTGGCGACAGATGAAGTGGGAAAAATTTTTATTCGCACGCTTAACCCTGATTTCGAAACGATCGAAGCATTTAGGGAATTTATAGCCGATGCAATCACCCTCTATCCCCTTGCCACCCCTACCTGGGAGCCTTTCCCCTCCGCCACCCAGCAGGCCCTCAACGCCCTGACGACCTACGCAGGCACAACACACTTGACGATCACCGCGGGCGGCCCGGCCCCTACGGTGACTCTGGACTACGTCAAGGACACCCACAAGGCGCTGGAGCAGTGCTATGAGGCGGCCAAAGAGTACACCGACAACCAGATAGCGACAATAGTAGCAGCCCTGCCGACAGCGACGCAGGCGGCTATTGTAGATAACCAGACAACTAAACTTTTACAGGAGGTATGAGATTATGAGTAACACAGTGATTTACACGTTGATG